>Ga0299906_10002566_pt1 | contig 15054 bp, 14 predicted proteins | sample RVTome_14_FD_200259 | JGI IMG/M metagenome (GOLD analysis project Ga0299906, IMG submission 200259) | Soil microbial communities from uranium-contaminated site in the Upper Colorado River Basin, Wyoming, United States - RVT145D125 (version 2) ... | reverse complement strand
GATACGGAAGCGAGTCACTGCGCGTCTACGTCAAACAACTTCGCAAGAAGCTGCGAGAAGATCCCGCGCGACCCCGATGGATCACCACGGAACCCGGCATGGGGTACCGATGGCGCGCAGAACCGGACGCGTGAGCCGGAGTCCGGGACCGCGCGCAGACGGGGATCGATACCGACAACCTCTCCCGAGGTCAACATAGGAGGCCGGTCATTCGATCACCGTCCGAACCGCGGCCGCGTTCATGTAGGGCAGATTGGCACGTGGGAGGAAGAGGATTCGAACCTCTGAAGTCTGAGACACTTGATTTACAGTCAAGCCCGTTTGGCCGCTTCGGTATCCTCCCGTGGCCCGGGTTTCCCCGGACGCGAGGGCATATATTACCCTGCCGCCATGGCCAAGGATTCCTCGTTCGACATCGTTTCGGAGGTCGACCGGCAAGAGGTCGACAACGCGCTCAACCAGGCGCGCAAGGAGCTGCAGCAACGGTTCGACTTCAAGGGCACCGGCGCTGAGATCACCTGGACCGGCGAGCTGGCGCTGGAGATCAAGGCGAACGCCGAGGACCGCGTCGCGGCCGCCCTGGAGGTCTTCAAGGAGAAGCTCGTGAAGCGGCAGATCTCGCTGAAGGCGATCAACGCCGGGGAGATCAAGCCGACCGGCGGCAACGCCTACAAGTCCGAGATCAAGGTCATCCAAGGCATCGAGTCCGAGAAGGCGCGCGAGATCAACAAGGCGATCAAGGACGCGAAGCTCAAAGGCGTGCAGGTCCAGATCCAGGGCGAGCAGCTCCGCGTCTCGGGCAAGAGTCGCGACGCGCTCCAAGAAGTCATCCAGCTCGTCAAGGAGAAGGACTTCGACATCCCCCTGCAGTTCACGAACTACCGTTGAATCGATCGTTTCCTGGCGAGCTCGCGATTCGCGCGCCTCACCGGTGGGCAGGAGTTCCCGGGGCGCGCGTCGAACGCGAGGGGCCATGACCCGGGCCATCGCTCTGATCTTCGTCCTCGCGCTCGGCGCGCCGCTGACGGCGCCGGCCGAGGAGCCGCTGGCCGGCTCGTTCACCGCGATCGCGGCGCCGATGCCCTGGCCGCTGTGGGACAGCACGGTCGGCCACCGCTGCAACGCCGGCGTCGAACCACTCCACAAGACCGTCGTGCCGCTGGTGGCTCCCAGCGACGGGCTGCTGACGCTCTCGGCCGAGAGCTTCATCGGCGATTGGGACCTGTTCATCGTGGACTCGGACGGCCTCGAGCTCGGCGGCTCGAACTTCCCACAGGTGGCGACGTCCACGACCGGTTCAGAGCGCGTGACCACGCTGCTCGAGGACGGCCAGGCGGTCGGCATGGTGGCATGCAACCAACTGGGCGCGCCGGCCGCCGAGATCGACTTCGCCTTCGAGCCATTCGACCCCGGCGACATCGCCGCGACGATCGGCATAGGCGACGACGGCGGCGCGAGCAACTACTACGACCCGCAGGAGGTCACGATCGCCGCGGGGCAAGCGGTGGCATGGTCGGTGGTGACCGGCTCCGCGCCACATACGGTCACCGCGGACGACGACTCGTTCCGCGGCGGCACGGTCATCGCGGGCACCTACGCGCGCACATTCACCCAGCCGGGCGTCTACCAGTTCTACTGCGAGTTCCACGGCCTGCCCGGCCAGATCGGCCAGTGGGGCCGCGTCACCGTGACCGCCTGATCAGGCGCGCTGCTCGGACAGGCTGAACGCGTCGGCACGCAGCTCGATCTCCATCCCCTCGTAGGCGAGTACCGGCGCCGCGACGTCCGAGCCCCACAGCGCGCGCGCGCGCAACTGGTGCGCCTCGAGCGCCTCGTCGGTGTGCAGAGGGTCGTGGTGGAACAGCACCAACCGACCGGCCCCGGTCACCTGCGCGAACTCGACCACATGCGCGATGCTCGAGTGGCCCCAACCGACCTTGTCGGGATACTCGGCCTCGCTATACTGAGAGTCGTGGAGCAGCACGTCGGCGCCGTGCGCGACGCTGAAGCCCGAGATCCACGAGGGATCGATCTCACGCAGGCTCATGCCACGGACGGGCTCGTGATCGGGGATGTACGCGAGCGACCGCCCGCCCTCCATGATGCGGTACCCGACCGCGGGTCCGGCGTGCGCGACCGGCTGCGCGAGAACGCGCGCACTCCCGATCTCGAATTCCCCGTCGGGAGCATCGTGCAGCGTGAGCGTGCTCGGCACATCCTTGATGTGCACGGGGAACAGCGGCGGCGACAGGTAGCGCGCGATGCGCTGCTCGAGAGACTTCATCGGCGATGCCGGCCCCCAGATGTGGAACTCGACGCCTTTGACCCATAGCGGGAAGAAGAACCCGAGCCCTTCGAGGTGGTCCAGGTGCAGATGCGTGAGCAGCAGGTGGACCGTGGTGGCCTCGGCTACCTCGGAGACCATGCCGAGTCGGCGTATCCCGGTGCCGGCGTCGAGGATGATCAGCGTGCCGTCGTCGAGCATCACCTGGACGCACGACGTGTTGCCTCCGTAGCGCACGGTCTCGGGACCGGGCGTCGCCAGGGATCCGCGGCACCCCCAGATGGTCGCGCGCATCAGCCGTGACGCTCCCAGAAGATCGCGATCGCCCCGACGAAGCGGTCGTCGCGCGAGAACAGCGGGAACGCGGTCACCTCGATCGTTCGTTCGACGCCATCGAGGCCGGTGATCTGCAGGGGCCGATGCGCCGGCCGCCTCTTCTGCACGGCGATCGCCAGCGGCAGGTCTTCCAGCGGTACCCGGCCGTGCTCGAGATCGCGGGGGTTCCAACGATCGCCCCACTCGTGCGCCGCCAGCTCACCGGCGTCCTCGAACCGCTGCCCGAGGATCTGCTCGGCGTGCTCGTTGTAGTAGATGAGAGTGCCCAGCGCGTCCACGATGAAAACCGGCGACGCGATCTGGGCGGCCAGCTCGCGCGCCAGGATCAGGACCAGATCCTTCTGCCCGGTTGTGCTCACGATCGCGGGAGCCTATCCTCGCGCGCGCAGTGCGGACAAGGGGTCGCCCTAGAATGGCTGCTCGCCCAGTGCGAGGGGGGATCATGGCAAGCAGCGTCCGGACCGAGTCCGCCGAGGCGGTTCGATCGATCGTGCTGAGCCGCCCTGAGGCCTACAACACGATCACCCCTGCGCTGCGCGACGAGCTGGCCGCCGCGATCGACGAGGCCGACGCCGATCCCGGCGTCAGGGTGATCCTGCTGCGCGCGGACGGGCCTGCATTCTGCGCCGGCTACGGCCTGGACTGGTCCACGGAGGCGCAGGCGACCCTGGAGGGCACGGGACGGGCCTGGGACTCGGTGGCCGACCATCAGATGATGTCGTCGTTCGTGCGCACCTACACCAAACTCTGGTACTGCTCGAAGCCGACGCTGGCGGCGGTGCAGGGCTGGTGCATCGCCGGCGGCACCGACCTGGTGCTGTGCGCCGACCTGATCGTCGCCGGCGAGTCCGCGACCTTCGGCTACCCTCCCGCGCGCGTGTGGGGAACGCCGACCAGCGCCATGTGGGTCTATCGGATGGGGCTCGAGCGCGCGAAGCGCTACCTGTTCACCGGCGACGAGATCCCCGCGCCCGAGGCCGCGCGCATCGGCCTGATCCTGGAAGCCGTCCCCGACGAGCAGCTGCAGGACCGCGCGTGGGCGCTGGCGACGCGGATGGCACGGTTGCCGCTGAACCAGCTCCAGATGATGAAGCTGCTGTGCAACCAGACCGTGGAGAACATGGGCCTCGCGTCCAGCCGCTCGCTCGGGATCCTGTTCGACGGGATCGCGCGGCACACCCAGGAAGGGCAGGACTTCGTCGCGCGCGCGGCCGAGGTCGGCTTCCGGGAGGCTGTGCGCGAGCGCGACCGGCCGTTCGGCGACTACGGCGAAGGGCCCCGCGCGCGGAGGCGCGAGTGAGCGCACCTCCCGCCCGTGACGGTGGCTACGGATGGGTCACCGTCGGCGCCGCCTTCTCGACCCACGTCGTCACGTTCGGCCTCGTCTACTCGTTCACGGTCTTCTTCCCGCCGATCCTGGAGGAGTTCGGCCGTGGCCGCGGCGCGACCGCGTGGGTGGGCTCGATCGCCGCGGCGTTCATGCTGGGCATGGGAGGCGTCTCCGGCGCCTTGACGGATCGTTTCGGCCCGCGGCGCGTGATGACGGCTGGGGCGTTGCTGCTCGGCGCGGGGCTGATCGGGTCGGCATCCGCCTCGGCGCTGTGGCAGGTGTACCTGGCCTTCGGCGTCGCGGTAGGCGTGGGAGGAGCGCTGTCCTACATCCCCGCGATCGGCGCGGTCGGCCAGTGGTTCGAGCAGCGCCGCGGCCTGGCGCTGGGGATCACCGTGGCGGGGTCGGGCGTGGGAACGCTGATCATGGCGCCGGTCGCCGAGGCCTTGATCGACGCCTACGACTGGCGGGTCGCGGTCCGCTGGCTGGGCGCCGGCGGGCTGGTATTGATGCTCGCATCGGCGGCGGTCATCCGTGGCGCGGTCATCGAGCGCGCGACCATCGGCGCTTTCGCGATGGTCCGCCGCAGCCGCGCGTTCTGGCTGCTGGTGTTCTCCTCGTTCGTCGCGGCCTACGGGTACTGGGTGCCGTTCGTGCACATCGTTCCCTACGCCGAGGATCACGGGATCGCGACCGCGCGCGCGGCGCTGCTGGTCGCGGTGATGGGCGCGGGCAACACGATCGGGCGGATCGTGATGGGCTGGCTCGCCGACAAGGTGGGACGGCTGCGGATGATGCAAGCGGCGACGGTCGGCATGACCGCGGCGATGTTCATGTGGCCGGCTGCGGAGAGCTGGGCGACGCTGGCGGCGTTCGGCGGCACCTACGCCCTGTTCGCCGGCGCCTTCATCTCGACCTTGCCGGCGTTGACGGCCGACTACTTCGGGATGGAACGCCTCGCGGGCATCACCGGGATGCTGTTCAGCGCCGCAGCGGTTGGGACGCTGTTCGGCGCGCCGGTCAGCGGGCTGATGTTCGATACGCAGGGTTCGTACACGACGGCGATCCTGGTCGCCGGCGGGACGATGGCGGTCGGCGCGGTGCTGCTGCTGCCGCTCCCCCAGCCCGGCGCACGCCGCGGCTCGGCGACCCTCGCCGGGGTGGCCGTTGGGGCAGTGGATCGTCGCCCGGATGCATGACCCCGCACGCCGGGTGGCGTAGCAGTTAGTGGACGTGGAAGCCGTTGACGTCGTCGTTCAGGCCGGCGAGCATCGCGGCGATCGGGTCGAGCGGCGCGATGTCCTCGCCCCCCGCGCCGGCCGGGGCGTCGAAGCCGACAAGCTCGTCCCAGGGCCGCATCGCGAGCAGCTCGGAAAGCGCGACGTCTGCGTACGCGATGATCCCGCCCGAGCCACCGAGGCCGGCCGCCCAGAACGCCGGCGGTGCCCCGACGGGCTCGGAGAACAGATCGACCAGCAGGCTCCAGCGCGCGGCGCCGAACGAGTTGAGCTGGGTGTGCGTGCGTGCTGCTCGGATGGTGGTGACCATCGCGGTCTCTGCGTCGGTCAGCCAGCGGTCCAGGATCGGCTTGGGGTTCACGGTGCCCAGCCCACCTGGGTTGATCTCGAAATGGACGTGCGGGTAGGTGCCCACGGCGTTGCCGGTGTTGCCTACCGTCCCGAGAAGGTCGCCGAGGCGCACGCGCTCGCCGGTCTTGAGCCCGCGCGCGAGCGAGTGCAGGTGGCCGTAGTAGTAGCGGACGCCGTCGTCGCCCATCAGCCATACGGCGTTGCCGCCCCTGCTGAACGAGCCCATCCGCCAGATGTAGCCGTCAACGACCGCGATCACCGGGGTGCCCCGCTCGGCGAACAGGTCATTGCCCTCGTGCGCGCTGTAGTACGGCTTGAACCGCGGCGCGCCGTAGTCGTCCTGGTACCAGACGTAGCCGACGATGGGGAATCGCCCGAACGCCGCGCTCATCTCCTCGAACGCCGGCGTGCCGTTCCCCTCGTGCGCGAGCTGGATCAGATCGAGCAGCTTCGTGGTGGTGCGCGCCGGCGACCGCTCGCGCTCCTGCCACAGGGACAGGCCCTTCTCGACCACCGGGTCGACGGCGGTCTTCTTGCTCGACGGCTGCTTCTTGGTGCCTCCGGACCCGCTGCTGGACCCGCTGCCCGAGCCGGACGAGCCGTCTTGGGTGGGAGAGCTGGTCGGCGTGGGAGAGGAACGGGGCGTCGAGGTCGCGGTCGGCGACGGGCTCGGCGAAGGCTCGTCCAGGATCGGGATCTGGATCTGCGCGATCCCGGCTGGGGGCAGCACCGCCCAGACGGCCGCGAACAGGGCCGTCAGCAGCGAGATCCGGCGAAAGGTCCTCATGCCAGCGTCTGGTCAGTGAGGGTTGTCTTCGCCGCGCTGAGCGGCGAACCCTCTCACCGGGAGCAACGAACGAGGCCGAACGAGGGCACGAGAGCTCGGACATCCCGGAAGGAACGGACGAGCGGGAACCAAGACGGGCGCCCGAAGGCGCCCGTCGGTCGGATCTGGCGAGCTACACGCGCGCGCCGAGCTTGCGGAGCTGCTCGAGGCGCTGCTCGAGCGGCGGGTGCGACATGAACAGCTTGGTCACGCCCTGACCACGGAACGGCGCGTGCAGGAACAGGTGCGACACTGCCGGATTGACTGCCATCTGCGGGGTCCGCTTGGCGGCGGCGTCGATCTTGATTAGGGCGTTCGCCAGCGGGGTCGCGTCGCCGAGCAGCTGCGCGCCCGAGGCGTCCGCCTGCGCCTCGCGCGACCGCGAGACCGCCATCTGGATCATGAACGCGGCGATCGGCGCCAGGATCCAGCTGAGAAGCATCGCGACACCACCGAACGGGCCGCTGTTCCGGTCGCGGCCGCCGCCGCCCAGGATCGCGCCCCACATCGCCAACCGTGCGAGCATCGTCACCGCGGCCGCGACCGTCGCCGCCACCGCGCCGATCAAGATGTCGCGGTTGCGCACGTGCGCCAGCTCGTGGGCGAGCACGCCGGTCAGCTCCTGCTCGTCGAGCACCTCGAGGATCCCCGAGGTGACCGCGACGACCGCCTTACGCGGGTTGCGGCCGGTCGCGAACGCGTTGGGCTGCGAGGCCGGCATCAGGTACAGGCGCGGCATCGGCATCCCGGCGCTCTGCGACAGGGTCCCGACGATCCGGTACAACCACGGCGCTTCGGACTCGGAGACGGGCTTGGCGCGCGTCATCTTGATCACGATCTTGTCGCTCCACCAGTACGAGACGAAGTTCATCGCCACGGCGATGAACAGGAAGATCATCATGCCGTTGGTCGCGCCGCCGAAGAACTGCGGCCCCAGGGCCGCGCCGATCAGCACGAGCAGACCGCCGAGCGCACCCAGGAAGACGAAGGTCTTCATGGTGTTCTTCGCGGTGGTCATCATCGCGTCTCGATCCCTCCTGCGGTGCGTTCGCCGGCGACGTGCCGGAACGGACCGCTCAGCATCAGATGGTACCCGGCCACGGATCGTGCCGCCGCAGGCTGCGGAACCGCTGGAAGGATGCTGTGGACCGGCTGTGGCTATGAGGCGACGAGGGTGGCGCCTGGGGCGAACTCGTTGAACACGTCCGGCCACACCGTGACCACGGCGACCACCAGCACCAACAGGACGATCGCGACGACCAGCGGGTACGGCACGCCCAGCGGCGCGCGCTCGCGCGGCTCGCGCAGGTACATGCGCGCGCCGATCGACAGGTAGTAGTACAGCGCGACGACGGTGTTGACGACCATGATCGCGGCCAGCCACACCGCGCCCGAGCCGCCGGCCCCGATCGCTGCTCGGAAGACGAAGAACTTCGCCCAGAACCCGGCGGTGGGGATCATGCCGGCCAGCGACAGGAGGAAGAACAGCATCGCCATGGCCAGGCCGGGCTCGCGCCGCGACAAGCCGTCGTAGTCGGAGATCTGGTTGTTCGGCATGTTCCGCGACACCGCGATCACGACCGCGAACACGCCGAGGTTCATGAAGGAATAGATCAGGATATAGGTTAGCGACGATGCGAACGCCTCGTTGAGCACCTCGCCGGACTGCCCCGCGGCGATACCGAACGGCAGCAGCATGTACCCCGCCTGCGCGATCGACGAGTACGCGAGCAGCCGCACGATGTGGGTCTGGGTCAGCGCGACGAGGTTCCCAAGCGACATGGTCAGCACGGCGAGGATCCCGAAGCCCGGCGCCCACACGTTGGCATGGTCGGGGAACGCGTAGAACGTCAGTTGCAGCAGGCCGGCGAAACCGGCGGCCTTCGAGGCGACCGACAGGAACGCGGCGACCGGAACCGGCGAGCCTTCGTAGGTGTCCGGCGCCCAGAAGTGGAACGGCACGGCCGAGACCTTGAACCCGAACCCGACCACGATCAGCAGGATGCTCGCGACGACCAGCGGATCGTCGGAGCTGCCGGCCAGCGCCTCTGCGATCCCGGCGAGGTTGGTCGTCCGGGTGATGCCGTAGATCATCGACATCCCGAACAGCATCACGGCCGAGGCAAGCACGCCGAACAGGAAGAACTTGATCGCAGCCTCGTTCGAGCGCTCGTCCCGCTTCTTGAACCCGGCAAGCAGGAACCCGGGGATGCTCACCGTCTCCAGCGCGATGAACAGGGCGAGCATGTCGCGCGCGCTCGGCATGACCAGCGCCCCGAGCATGCTCGCGAGCAGCAGGAAGTAGAACTCGCCCTGGATGCTGCGGATCGCCTCGTTGAGATAGGTCATGGACAGCAGCACCAGCACCCCGGCGACGGCCAGGAACAGGAACTTGAACAGCAGGGCGTAACTGTCGATCACGAACATCTCGGCGAAGGTGGTTCGCTGCTCGCCGATGAGCGTCGCCAGCGCGATCCCCGCGCCCAGCACGCCGGCCATCGCGATGCCCGCGTTCCAGCGCTTGTAGTCGTTGGGCAGGAACAGGTCGATCACCAGCACCGCGAGCAGCGCCGCGGTGAGGGCGATCTCGGGAGCGATCGCGTGCAGATCGACGGCAGTCGGGTCCATGTCAGAACAACTGGGTCAGCGCGACGACGGCATCGTTCGTGATCTCGAAGACCAGCAGCGGCGCGATCCCCAGCGCCAGGATCGCCACGAGCAGCGGCGCCCACGCGACGGCCTCGACCGGTCTCAGATCGTCGATCGAGGCGTCGCCCGCCCACTTCTCGCGAACTTGACCCAACGTCAACCGCTGGATCAACCAGAGCATGTAGCCCGCGGTCAGGATGGTGCCGATGGCCCCAAGCACCATGTAGGTGCGGAACAGGCCCTGGTTCAGCACCTCCGCCGGGTTGAACGCGGCGAGCAGCGCGAAGACCTCGCCCCAGAAGCCCGCGAGGCCGGGCAGGCCCAGTGAGGCGATCGCCGAGAAGACGAAGATCGCTCCCATCCGAGGCATCTTCTGCAGCAGGCCCGGACCGATGTCGTCGATGACCCGCGTGTGGTAGCGCTCGTAGATAGAGCCGGCGAGGAAGAACAGCATGCCGGTGATGACGCCGTGCGCGACCATGCCGAAGATGGCGGCGTTGATCCCGGTGTCGGTCAGCGTCGAGATGCCGAGCATGATGAACCCCATGTGCCCGACCGAAGAGAACGCGATCAGGCGTTTGATATCGGTCTGCGCCAGGCAGCACAAGGCGCCGTACAGGATCGCGATCACCGAGAGCGCGCCGATGTAGGGGGCCCAGTCCGCGGCGGCTTCGGGCAACATCGGCAGAGCGATGCGGATGAACCCGTAGGTGCCCATCTTCAGCAGGATCCCGGCCAGCAGCACCGACCCCACCGTCGGCGCATCACCATGCGCGTCGGGGAGCCAGGTGTGGAACGGCCACATCGGCACCTTGATCGCGAATCCGAGGAACAGGCCCAGGAACACCAGGTTCTGGAACCCGAGACTGCCGCCGACGCCCTGCTGCTGCAACACCAACATGTCGAACGTGCGAGGCTCGGACTGGAAGTACATCGCCAGGAATCCCAGAAGCATGAACACGCTGCCGAAGAGCGTGTACAGGAAGAACTTGATCGCCGAGTACTCCTTCCGCTCCGAGCCCCAGATCGAGATCATGAAGTACATCGGGACCAGCACCATCTCCCAGAACACGAAGAACAGCACCAGGTCGAGGCTGGTGAATGTGCCGGCCATCCCGGTCTCGAGCAGCAGGATCAGCGCGAAGAAGCCCTTCTTTCGATCCTTCGGGTTCGGCATGATCTTGGTCGTGTACAGCACACAGAGGAACGACAGCGCGACCGTCAGCACGAGCAGCGGCAGCGAGATGCCGTCGACGGCCATGTGGTAGCGCGCGCCGACCGACTCGATCCACTTGGTGTCGACCGAGAACTGGAACACGCGGGTCGCGCCGAAGTCGAACCGCACCAGCGCGACGATGCCGAAGAACAGGGCGGCGCCCGAGAACAGCACCGCGATACCCTGGATCGCCTTCTCCTGCGCGCGCGGGGTCGCCGCGATCAGCCCCGCGCCCACCAACGGCAGGAACACGATCAGCGAGAGCAGCCACAGGTCCAGCGTCGATTCCATCAGCGATCCCCCGTCAGAACCTCGTGAACAGGAACGCGAACAGCGCGATGCCGACGAACATGATGGCGGCGTAGCGCTGGACGTTCCCCGATTGGACGTACTTGAGCAGACCCCCGCTGCCGCGGGCGGTCATGCCGGCGCCGTTGACGGCGCCGTCGATGACCTTCTGATCCACGACGTTGTACAGGCCGCGCGCGCGCGCGCGCGCGGCCGCCGCCGACCCGTTCACCGCGCCGTCGAGGACGTTCTGGTTGACCCAGTACATCGCCTTCGAGATCGAGTCGCGGATCGGGTACACGATGCCCTTGTAGTAGAAGTCATCGAGGTAGTACTTGTTGACGAGCAGCGTGTGGAACCACCCCAGCCGCTCGACCGGATCCGTCGCCGGTGCCGGCAGGTAGAGCTTGCGGCCCAGCGCAATCCCTCCGACCGCGATCGCGATCGAGATCACCATCACCAGAAGGTTCGCGCTCGGCACGTGCGTATGACCGCCGACCGCGGTCCAGGCGCCGAAGCCCGATTGCACCCCCGGCAGACCGACGAAGCCGCCGATCACGGCGAGCACGGCGAGGATGATCAGCGGCGTGGTCATGTTGCGAGGCGACTCGTGCGGATGGCCGTTGCCCCGGTACGTGCCCTCGAAGGTCAGGTGGACCGCGCGCGACATGTACAAGGCCGTCAGGAACGCGGACATCAACGCGACACCGAACACGATGAGCGCGACCACCGGAGCTCCGACCGCCTCCTCGGCGTGGGTGCCGAAGTGGTAGGCCTCGGCCACGATCTCGTCCTTGGACCAGAACCCGGCCAGCGGCGGGATCCCGGCCAGAGCCAGCGAACCCAGCAGGAAGGTCCAGTAAGTCGTCGGCATCTTCTTCCGTAGCCCGCCCATCTCGCTCATGTTGTTCGCGTGCACGGCGTGGATCACCGAGCCGGCCCCCAGGAAAAGCAGCGCCTTGAACCAGGCGTGGGCGAACAGGTGGAAGACCGCGGCGTTGCCGGCGCCGACCCCGAGCGCGGCGATCATGTAGGCGAGCTGGCTGACGGTCGAATACGCCAGCACCTTCTTGATGTCGTCCTGCACCAGCGCGAGCAGCGCCGCCATCAGCATCGTGATCGCGCCGATGATCGCGACGACGTTCATCGCGGCCTCGGAGTGCTCGAACACCGGGAACATCCGTGCGACCAGGAACACGCCGGCCGTGACCATCGTCGCGGCGTGGATCAGCGCACTGACCGGCGTGGGGCCGGCCATCGCATCGGGCAGCCACACGTGCAGCGGGAACTGGGCGCTCTTGCCCACGGCGCCCCCGAACAGCAGGATCGCACCGGCGGTGAGCGTGATCGTCCCGATCGCGCCTTCCTCGGTCAGGCTGAGGATCTCGCCGATGTTGAAGGTTCCCGCGGCCGCGAAGAGCACGAAGATGCCGATCACGAACGGGATGTCACCGGTCTTGGTGGTGACGAAGGCCTTGATCGCCGCGTTGGAGTTCTCCTTCTCCTCCCACCAGAAACCGATCAGCAGGTACGAGCAGACCCCAACCAGCTCCCATCCGATCAGCAGTTGGAGCAGGTTGTTGGAGATCACTAACAGCAGCATCGAGAACGTGAACAGGTTCAGCGCCGTGAAGAACCATGTGAAGCGCGAGTCACCGTGCATGTAGCCCGTGGAGTAGATCTGCACCATCAGCGACACGACCGTCACGACGACGAACATGACCGCGGTCAGCCCATCGATGCGCATGCCGAGCTCGAGGGCGAGCCCTCGCCCGAAGGGGAACCATTCCACGGCCTTCTCGACCGTCGGGCCGCCACCGCCGATGAAGTCGGCCAGGACGACCGCCGACAGCACCACCGCGCCGAGCATGCCGACGATGCCGATCTCGGACCCGCCGCGGGGCAGGCGCTTGCCGAACAACCAGATCAGCACGAGCGTGACCGCCGGGATCGCAGGGATCAGCCACGCGGCGTTCGTGACCGCGTTGGCCGTCCCCTCGGCGACGGCGTGGGTCTCTTGGGCGGCGAACAGGGCAGCTACCACTTCAGCAGATCCACCTCATCCACATTGATGGTCTTGCGGTTCCGGAAGATCAGCAGCACGATCGCGAGGCCGACGCCCACTTCGGCCGCGGCAACCGTGATGACGAACAGCGCGAAGATCTGCCCGACGCTCTCCGAGGCGCCGAACCACGCATCGAACGCGACGAAGTTGATGTTCACCGAGTTGAGCATCAGCTCGATCGACATCAGGACCAAGACGGCGTTTCGCCGCGCGAGCACCCCATACACGCCGATGCTGAACAAGAACGCGCCCAGCGTGAGCAGCCAGGGGAGGCTCACTTCTGCCTCCCCTCGTCACGACGGGCAAGCACGATCGCGCCCACCAGCGCCGCGAGCAGCAACACCGACACCAGCTCGAAGGGCAAGATGAAGTTGGTGAACAGCGCCTCGCCGATGTCGGCGGTCCGCGTCGGCTGCTCGAGCGCGATCTCTTCGCCGCCGAAGGTCCGCCAGATCAGCCAGGTCAGCACCGCGAAGGTGACGCCGGCCGCGCCGAAGGCGATCAGGCGCTGCTGGTTATCGGTCGCGTCGCGCCCGATCGGCGCGCGCGTGAGCATCAGTCCGAACAGCAGCAGGACCACGATGGCCCCGACGTAGACCAGGAATTGCACCCAGCCGATGAACTCCGCGCCGACCAGCAGGAAGATCACCCCGACGCCGCCGAGCGTGATCACCAGGAACAGCGCGGCGTGGATCACGTTGCGAGATAGCACGACCGCGATCGCGGCGAGCGCCGTGAGCGCACCGAAGGCGAAGATGGCGAACTCGACCCAGCTCATCCTTGCTGTCTCCGTTTGAGGATCCACGCCTTCTTGGCCAGCGCGCGCGCCTCGCGGTCGGACTTTCCGGCTGCGATGTGCCGGTCGTAGGTCTCTTGATCGATCTGCGGGGGCTCCTCCTCATGGCGCTCCGGCTTGGCCGGCGCCTCGGCGGGTGGAGGCGCTTCGGCGGATGTAGGCGCTTCGGCGGGAACGGGAGCGGGCGCGCCCTGCGCCGGAGCCTCCGCGGGTGCCGCCGCAGCGGCGGGCGCGGGCGCTGCAGTGTCGGCTGGCGTGGGTGCCGCAGCAGCGGCGGGCGCGGCGGCCGGGAGGTCGTAGGCCTTGTCCTCGGCCGCGATCTCCTTCGGATCCTCGGCGCCCTCCTCGAGAGGCGGCGGCAGCGGCACCAGGTCCATCCACTTGCCGAGGGTGTCCATCTCGTGGGTCAGCTCGTCGATGTCGGTGGTCGAGTACTCGAAGTGCGGCGACCAGAACAGGGCGTCGAACGGGCAGACCTCGACGCAGATCCCGCAGTACATGCACAGCGCGTAGTCGATCGCGAACCGATCCAGGACGTTGCGGGTTCGCGCGCGCGCGCCCGGCGTCTTCGGCGGCATCACGTCCTTGTGCGAGTCGATGTAGATGCACCAGTCGGGGCATTCGCGCGCGCAGAGCATGCAGACGGTGCAGTTCTCTTCTTGGAGGGCGATGATGCCGCGCGTCCGCGGCGGCAGGTCCGGCTTCACGTGCGGGTACTGCTGTGTGACCGCGGGCCGGAGCATCGTCCTCAGCGTGATCGACAGGCCCTTGGCGAGTCCGTACGCCGCGCCGATCCCCTTCTTCGCAAGGATCTTATGTTCGACCTCGCGGATCTTCGCCTGCCGCTCTTCCTTCGTCATGGCCATACCGGCTAGAACACCACCTTGAAGATGCCGGTTAGCAGGATGTTCAGCAGCGCGATCGGGATCAGGTACTTCCAGGACAGCTTCTGAAGCTGATCCTCACGCAGGCGCGGGTAGGTGGCGCGCAGCCAGATGACGAAGAACCCGAGCGCGCCGATCTTGGCGAGCGTCCACAGCGGTCCAGGGATGCCGGGGATGATGAACCCGTGCCAGCCCCCCAGGTAAAGCACCGTGGCCACCGCCGACAGGGACACGATCCCGGCGTACTCCGACAGCAGGAACAGGCCGAAGCGGATGCCCGAGTACTCGGTCATATGACCGAAGATGATCTCCGAGTCGGCGATCGGCATGTCGAAGGGGGGACGCGACAGCTCGGCGAGGCTGGCGGTGATGAAGATCGCGAAGCCGGCGAATTGCGGGACCACGTACCACATGCTCTGCTGGCCCTCGGCGATGCCGACCAGCGACAAGGTCCCGGCCTGCATGGCCACGGCAGCGGCCGCCAGCACCAGCGGCAGCTCGTACGCGATCAGCTGCGCGGCTCCGCGGATGGCGCCGATCAGCGAGAACTTGTTCGCCGAGGCCCAGCCCGCCATGAGCATGCCGATCACGCTCACCGACGTAACCGCCAGCACGAAGAAGATCCCGACGTCGAGGTTCTCGCCCCACCAGCCGCAGCCGCCGGCACCGCAGGAGGCGGCCACATCGCTGTTCACCAGGGCCGGCCCGAACGGGATCACCAGGAACACGACCACGACCGGGACGATCACAACCGCGGGCGCGAGCGAGAACACCCACTTGTCGGCGGCCCG
>Ga0299906_10002565_pt1 | contig 15054 bp, 15 predicted proteins | sample RVTome_14_FD_200259 | JGI IMG/M metagenome (GOLD analysis project Ga0299906, IMG submission 200259) | Soil microbial communities from uranium-contaminated site in the Upper Colorado River Basin, Wyoming, United States - RVT145D125 (version 2) ... | reverse complement strand
TCCCACCGGTCTGGACCGCCGAGCCACTCCTCCGGCGTGTAGCCGAGGGTCGCCTCGACCTGCGGGCTGATCGAAAAGGTCCTCCGCGTGTCGAGCGCCTCGGCGTACGTGATCGCCGGGACCAGGGCGATGAGCGACCGGTACTTCGCCTCGGCCTCGTCGGCCCGCGACAGCGCGCTCTGGACGTCGTCGACGTCCTCGACACGAGGCTCGGTCGCTGGGGGGAGGTCCATCCGACCTACATCGGGTCTCCAAGCGATCTTCTTGAGCTGGTCGACGCGGTGGCCCAAACGTTCGCCGGGCGGCCACCTGCCGGTCCCCTCAAGGTCGCCCGAGCAGGCTAGCGTCCGGGTCGCCAGGGAGCTGCGCCCCTCTGGAACCCGGGGGTCGGCGGCCAAGCGCCGACCCCCACCCCTCCTCGCAAGACCAGATCTTGCTTCAGACTGTGGCGATGCCCCCGCGTCCGCCCCACGAGGTCGAGGTCTCGAGGCCCGACAAGCTGCTCTGGCCCGATGCCGGCGTGACCAAGGCCGCGTACCGCGAGTACCTCGACGCCGTCGCCGACCACATGCTGCCGTGGCTGAACGGCCGCCCGCTCACGGTGATCCGTGCCCCCGACGGCGTGGATGGGGAGCGCTACTTCCAGAAGGCGGCGTCCTCGTACGCGCCGTCGTGGATCCGCACGGTCGAGATCCCGGCGCCGAGCGCCAGACGCGACGTCTCGTATGTCGTCTGCGACAACCTGCAGACGCTCGAGTGGCTCGGCAACCAGGCGGCGCTCGAGTTCCACCCCGCACCGGTGCGGGCCGACCGGCTGGACCGCCCCGACTGGCTGGTGTTCGACATCGATCCGCCAGACGGGCGGTTCGACGATGCCGTGACCGTCGCGCGGCTGGTGCTCGAGGAGCTCGGATCGCTCCGGATCGGCGCCGGCGTCAAGACCACGGGCGCCAAGGGGCTTCACGTCCTGGTCCCGATCGAGCGCCGCTACGACACCCGCGAGCTCCGCAGCGCCGCCGCGACGTTGACGGCCCGCGTGGCGGCCCGAGAACCCAACCTGGTCACGGACGAGTTCCGCAAGGCCAAGCGCGGCGACCGCGTGATGCTCGATCCCTCACGGAACGCGCCCGGCGCGACGGTCATCGCGCCGTACTCCCCCCGTGCCCGCCCCGAGGCGACGGTGTCGTTCCCGGTCCTTCCATCGGAGCTTGATCGCGTTCGGCCGGCCGATCTCACGATCCTCAACGCGCCGGCGTCGTTGCGTGGGGCTGCGGCGCGTGAGTGGACCCAGCTCGCCGGTCGACGGTTCCGTCTTCCGAAGGCGCTCCTCGACCGAGCGTAGGACCGGCCCTCACCTCATCGGCGCGCCGGCCCGGTCGGAGGTGCGGCCCTCCCGCCAGGCGTCCGCCTCGCGCGATCGGCGCCACCGCTCCTCGGCCTCACGTTGATCGCCGCGCCGCTCGGAGACCCTCGCGAGTGAGCGCCAGAGCCAACCGGACAGCTGCCGTTCGCCGAGCTCTTCGGAGATCCTGATCGCACGCCGAAGGTCGTCCTCGGCTCCATCGAGGTCGCCGAGGTCGCGTCGGACGTCGCCCCGCTCCGCGATGGCATCCGCGAGCTCCCAACGCGCACCGAGATCCTCGAACGTCGCGATGGCGGGTTCGAGGCACCCGAGGGCCTCCTCGAAGCGCTCGAGATCCTCGAGGACACGGCCGCGCTGGACGCTCGTGATCGCCAGGCTGAACGGATCCCCGTTCTGCTCGGCGACCGATGTCGCCTCCTCGCTCAGGCGCAGGGCGGCTTCGTGATCGCCGGCGCTGTCGCGGATGATCGACAGCGAGTTCAGGGCGCGCGCACGCCCCCAGCCGTCCTCGGGATCCACCAGCGCAAGCGCGCGACGGAAGGTCGCCTCGGCGGACCCGTACTCGCTCCGGGTCCACGGAACCCACCCCGCGAAGAGCAGCGTTCGGACGACGGCCCATGGCTCGTCCAGCATCTCCGCATACGCGAGGGAGCGGCCGAAGAGCTCTTCGGCCTTGGCGACATCGGCCTCGACGTTGAGCGCGATGTCTCCCAGGAACCGCAGCGCGAGCGCGAGCGCGAACCGATCGTCGAGCTCGTTGCCCAGGGCGACGGCGTGTTCGGCCCTTCCTCGGGCGGCGGGGTACTCGCCCAGCCAGTACAGGGCCTCCCCCATCCCGGCGAGTGCCCGCGCCTCGCGGACACCCCACCGATCCTCCTCTCCGCTGAGCCCCAGGCATCGCTCGTAGTACTCGACCGCGGAGCGGCTCTCCATCCGGCGTCGCGCGCGATCGCCGGCCTCGAGCAGCGCGTCGGCGGCCCGCTCGGGCACCGTCCGGTCGTCGGGGTCCAGATCGAGCGACGCCAGGGCCCCGACGTGCAGATGGTCCGCCGCCCAGGACGGATGGCCGGTCTCCATCAGGCGATCCGCGACGAGCTGGTGGAGCCGCACGCGCTCCCGCTTGGGCAGACTCGCATACGCCACGTCCTTGACCGTCGCGTGCCTGACCCGCCAGCGCGGGGACGCACGATGGCCCTCCTCGTGGACGAGGATCTCGGCCTCCTCGAGCTGACGGATCTCGTCGGTCGTCGTCGCCGGATCGACCACGCGCACCTCGTCCAGGTCGAAGGACACGAAGAAGACTGACGCGTGTCTCGCGAGCTCCCGCAGCCGGGCCGGAAGCGCATCGAGCCGCGCCGACACCACGGCGTGGACGGTCGGGGGCACGCTCACGACCGGCGACACGGATGCGTCAGCTCCCCGCATCAGCATCCCGGTCGTCTCGACGATGAAGAAGGGGTTGCCTCCCGCTCGAACGGCGATCTGCGAAGCCTCCGGCTCCTCGACGCGCCCGGCGGCCGCCTGCTGGACCAGCTCGACGGACTCATCCATCGAGAGGGGATCGAGCCTGATCGTCACGGCGTTGGCGGCGTTCGAACCCCAGGTGGGGCGTTGATCGAGGAGGTCCGGGCGCGCGAGCACGAGCAGCATCACGCGACGCGGCCCCGTTCGCGGCGGTCCACCGAGCCGCTCGATCAGGTCGAGCATCGCCGGTTTGAGCTTGTGCGCGTCCTCGAACACCAGCAGGAACGTCCGGTCGCGCGCGAGCCCATCCGTGAGCTCGACGACGCCCGCCTGCACCGCCTGGACGAACGACGAGGGCGACGGACCCTCCGCCGTTCCGAACAGCAACGAGAGCCGCTCGAGGACGCGATCGGCCGAAGAACCATCGACGTTGCCGCGGAGGAGCTCCCACAACCGCCGGCGGATCGTTGCCGGCGGGTCGGCTTCATCCACGCTCGCGAGGTCACCCACGATGGCGGCGGCCGGCGCGAACGTCGCCGTGTCGGAGAAAGCACGCGCGAGGCCGCGCCCGACCGTCACGTCGTCGCCGAGACCCGCGACCAACTCGTCGGCCAGACGTGACTTGCCGATGCCGGGCTCGCCGATGACCGTGACGAGCGTCGGCCGTCCCGCGGTCGACACGCGCGCGAGGCTCTCACGCAGGATCGTGAGCTCGCTGCCGCGACCCACGAAGGGGATCGTCCTGCGCCTCGACCTCGTCGAGAGCCCGGTGGCCGGGAAGGCTGCGAGGGCACCATCGAAGCCCTTGGCTTGGACGTCCCGCTGCGGCCCGTACGTCACGTCCGTCTCGGTCAGCGCGAACGCCGTCCGCCCGACGAGCACCTCACCCGGCCCGGCGGCCGCCTGCAGCCTGGCCGCGGCGTTGACGACGGGACCGGTCACGAGCAGCTGGCCTGCGGGACCCAGACCGGTCGCCGCCTCGCCCGATTCGATGCCCACGTGGACCTCGAGCGGTTCCGCGAGCCCCATCGTGTCCGCGAGACGGTGCAGCCGCTGGCGGATCGCGAAGCCGGCGCGCACGGCACGGAGGGCATCGTCCTCACCGACGGTCGGCAGGCCGAAGACCGCCATCACCGCGTCGCCGATGAACTTCTCCGGTCGGCCGCGCAGCGCGAGGAGCTCCTGGCTGGTCACGTCGAAGAAGCGGCCGAGGATCTCACGGGCGCGCTCGGGATCCAGACGACGGGCCAACCCCGTCGAGTCGACCAGGTCGGCGAACACGACCGTGACCATCTTCCGCTCGTCCGTGGCGAGCGGCGTCGCGACGGGCGCGCCGCAGTTCGGACAGAAACGAGCCGCCTCCGGGAGCGGCTCCGCGCAGACCGCGCAGCTCATCGTCGTAGCCTAGGCGTCGAGGGTGGCATCGGTCCCTCCCTCCCTGCCAACCGGAAAGGGGGATCGGGTCTTCCCGTCACGTCACGCGGCCATGAAGGGGGCTGCGGGCGAAACTCACCGAGCGCCCGCGAGGCTCAGCGCTCGCGTGCAGCCGCGGTCTCGAACCTGCGGTGTCCACGTTCGCTGCGATGGGCGTCGGGCTCAACACGACGAAGAGCACCGTGCTCCAGACCGGCTCGAGGACGACGAGGGAGAGCGAGAGCAGGAGCGACATCGCGTCGACGAAGTCCTGCCAGTGCACCATCAGGACGAGTGCGCACGCTGATCTGCGACGGCACGGAACAGGCCCACCCAGGTCTCGTTGGACGCGCCCCAGTCCCGCCCGTTGCGCACGATGACCGTCCCGGCGTCCGGCGCGATGTAGATGTACTGCCCATAGCGCTCGAAGACGAGCCGATCGTCGTCGACGACGAGGAAGGCGATCGTGTCGGTCTGTCGCAGGAACCGGTCGAACGCTTCGGTTCCTCCCCCGGAGACCGGCGACACCGACGACAGATCCATCTCCCCGCCGGAGGGAAGGCCGCGCACCGCGCCACCTGCCGCGATGGTGCGAGCCGGGAACCGATATCGATCGTCGACGTCTGCACCCATCCACACCACCGCCCTGGCGATCGACGACCGGTCGACGGATGCCCACGCCCACGCGTACACAGCCGCGGGTAGGGCGATCAACACGCAGGCAGACGCGATCACCCTGCGCGGCCACCGTCGCGCTCGTCGTGTCTCCGGTTCGAGCGCCGTCACGATCGCTTCGCCGGGAGTGATCGAGCGTAGGTCGTGCCGAGCGCCACCCACTTCGCGAGCTGCCGCCTCGTGCGCAGATCGTCCGTCGAGACGCGCAGCCACCCCCGCATCTCCCGGCCGCGCATCTCCATCGGACGCGCGCTCGTGGTCGCGACGAGCCCGTCCGATCTCGCAGGGTCCACCCGAACGAGCACGCCGCCCTCCCCGCTCGCCGCGACGGCCATGTTGCCGCCGATGAGGAAGGCGAGCCCGCCGAACATCTTCTTCTCGGTCAGGCCGGGCTCGTCGGCGACCAGCTGGCGGATCCGCGCGGCGAGCTCCTCGTCGTACGCCACGGGAACGATCGTACGCCCCGGGGACCTCGGAACGCGTGTCACGATCCGTTAACCCGGCCTTCACGTACGGTTCGCTCGGTGCCCGGGCGTGTGGCTAGACTGCCCTGCGAAGGGAGCCCGATGGACGAAGCCTCTGAGCAGCTGTTGCACGCGATCGAGCAGTTCGAGCAGGTCGCCGATGCCGCCACGCCCGACGAGGCGGCGACGGGGTTCGACGACGCCACGCTCCAGGTCTTCTGGCAGCGATGGCCGAACGTCAGCTCTTGGGCGGGCCAGCTGTGGCGTCGCCTGAACCATGACCTCGCGGACGCGGCCACGCCGGTCGACGACTCCGAGCATCACGAGATCGGCGGCGAAGGCGGATGACCGAGTCAAGGGAGGATCCATGCCGACGCTGAACGACATCATGTCGCGCGACGTCTTCACGGTCGCCGGCGACACCACCGTCGCGGAGGTGGCGCAGGCCATGCTGAAGGGCCGCGTGGGATCGGCCATCGTGATGGACGGCCGGTTCCTCGCCGGGATCTTCACCGAACGCGATGTGGTACGCGCGGCAGCGTCGGGCCGCGACCTCAGCACGGCACGGGTGACGGACTGGATGACACCGGAACCCGTCACCGCACCCCCCGACACCGACGTCGACGACGCCGCCGCGATGATGATGGGACAGGGGTTCCGTCACCTGCCTGTCGAAGACGGCAATGACCTCATCGGGATCGTCAGCCTGCGCGACATCCTGCGGACGCGCGTCCGCCGCGTCGGCTAGATCGCCGGGCGCTCCCCCGACCACGGCCGCACGCGTTCGTACGCCGCGCCCGCGCTGAACACCGCGACGTCGTCGTAGGTCTTGCCGACGATCTGGATCCCGGTCGGGACGCCGTTCGACGCGAACCCCGACGGGACGGCGAGGACCGGCGAGCGGTTGCAGATGTTGAACGCGTACGTGATGAACGCGTCGTCCACGTCCGTGTGCTCGACGCCGTCGATCTCGTATCCGTGGTCGACGTAGTCGTCCCCCGCCACGAAGCCAGTGACCGCGATCGACGGACAGATCAGGACGTCGTACCGGTCGAGCACCTCGCCGAGTGACCCGGAGATCTTCGCCTCGAGCTCGAGCCCCTCGTAGACCGCGGTCTCGCGTGCGACGGCCGCGCACTTCTCGGCCATGTCCCACGCGTACGCCGTGTACTCGCCACGGAGCTCGGGATGCGCCAGCATCTCGGCGACGAACATCTGCGCCCAATGCGTGTACGCCGCGCGGCGGAGGTCGGCGAACCGCCACCGCAGTTCGATCTCCTCCACGACGGCGCCGGCCTCCCGGAACGCGTCGGCGGCCGTCCGCGTGTTGGCGACGACCTCTGGGTCGACGTCGAAGCACCCGAGGTCGATCGACAGCGCGACGCGCCAGCCCTCGATCCCGTCGAACGCCTCGGGGAGGACCGGGGCCGGCCTGACCGTTGCGCCGTCGCGGGGGTACGGACCCGAGAGCTGGTTCTGGAACATGGCGACATCGGCGACGGTGCGACCCATCGGTCCGTCGGAGCAGTAGGTGTCGAGGTTCCACGGCGGGTCGCCGGGGTTGCGGCCGAACGGCGGCTTGAATCCGACGATCCCGCAGAACGAGGCCGGGATCCTGATCGAGCCGCCGATGTCGGAGCCGCTCGCGAGCGTCGTGGACCCCGCGGCGAGCGCGGCGCCGGACCCTCCCGAGGACCCACCCGGAGTGAACTCCACGTTCCATGGGTTGCGCGTGATGCCCCAGAGCTTCGAGTGGGTCCATCCGGCCGTCGAGAACTCGGGCGTCGTCGAGCGCGCATGGACGATCCCCCCGGCGGCGAAGATCCGTTCGGCGACCGGCGCCGTGTGGTCGGCGACGGCGCCCTTCATCGTGAGCGAGGCGTTCTCCCAGGGCCACCCCTGGACGGCGACCTCGTCCTTGAGCGCGACCGGGATCCCCTCGAGCGGCCGGGGTGCCGGACCGTCGCCGGCGTACCGCTTCTCGGCCTCCTTGGCTCGCTCGAGCGCCTCGTCGAAGCGCGTGTACGTGAACGCGTTGACCACCGGCTCTACGCGCTCGGCCCGCGCGATCACGGCATCGACGAGCTCCACCGGCGAGAGCTCGCGGCTGCGGAACCTGGCGATCGCGTCGGTCGCCGAGAGATAGTGCAGCTCGTCGTCAGGCATCGCTGAGCACCGCTGCGTCCTCCTCGTCCCACGACAGGACCACGCGGTCGCCTTCCCTGACCGCGGTCGCGGAGTCGTCCGACAGGCGGTGGGCGACCAGCCTGGCGCCGAGCGACGTGTCGACGTGGAACTGAGTCAGCGTCCCGAGGTAGACGATCAGCGCGACCGTGCCCTGCACCGCGGAGCCGCTGCCGGAGGTCGCCGCCTCGGCGGCCCGCCGGATCCGTACGCGCTCTGGACGGACGGCCGCCATCAGCGTCTGCCCGGTGGTCGCGCCGGTCGGGACCGGGACGACGACGCGCTCGCCATCACCGATCCGCATCGTCGCCGTGAGGTCGCCGACCTCGTCGACCCGGATCTCGAGCGCGTTCAGCACACCGACGAAGTCCGCGACGAACGGCGTGACCGGGTGCTCGTAGATCTCTCGTGGGGTGCCGAGCTGCTCGATCAGGCCGTCGTTCATGACCGCGATCCTGTCCGACATCGACAGCGCTTCCTCCTGATCGTGCGTCACGTAGACGAACGTCGTCCCGAGCTCGTTCTGGATCCGCTTGAGCTCGAGCTGCATCTGCTTGCGGAGCTTCACGTCGAGCGCGCCCAGCGGCTCGTCGAGGAGCAGCGCTGCCGGTCGGTTCACCAACGCCCGTGCGAGCGCGACACGCTGCTGCTGGCCCCCCGAGAGCTGCGAGGGCGAACGCCGCTGCATCCCGCTCAGTCGGACGATCTCGAGCATCTCCCCCACGAGCCGCTTCCGTTCTTCCTTCGCGACCTTCCGCAGCTTCAGCCCGTACGCGACGTTGTCCTCGACGTTCATGTGCGGGAACAGCGCGTAGTGCTGGAACACCATGTTCACGGCTCGCCGGTTCGGCGGGTCGCCGACGACGTCGCGGCCCCGCAGGTAGATCTGGCCCTCGTCCGGCTCCTCGAAGCCGGCGATCATCCGCATCGTCGTTGTCTTGCCGCAGCCGGACGGACCCAGCAAGGTCAAGAATTCGCTCTCGTACACGTCGAGTGAGATGCCACGGACCGCCTCCACCCGGCCGAACGACTTGCGGACGCCGTCCAGCGTGATCGCCGAGTCGCGCAGGTCGCTCATGCGATCGCCTCCTCGCCTTCGACCAGCGCGATCTGTCGCTCGAGCCGGTGGTTCGCGATGCGCCGCCACACCTCGGAGGCCACCACGAGGATGCCGGAGGCGAGCATCACGACGACCGCGACGGCGATCACCTGCGGGAGGCGGCTCGGGAGACGCAGCTGCGAGAACAGGTACAGCGGGAACGTCGGCTCGTCGCCGGCGATGAACGACGCGATGACCACCTCGTCGAACGAGATCACGAAGCTGATCAGGAACGACGAGACGATCGCCGGTGTCATCAGCGGCAGCGTGATCGAGCGGAACGCCGTCATCGCGCTCGCCCCGAGGTCACGCGACGCCTCCTCGAGGTACGCGGGGATCCGCTCGAGCCGCGGAACCAGCGTGAGCACCGCGAACGGCAGCGCGATCACGATGTGCCCGACCGCCACCGTCCAGGGCGAGAGCGGGACCGCGAGGGTGTTGAACAGGATCAGGAGGGCGATGCCGAACACGACGAGCGGGATGACGAGCGGCGACAGCACCAACGCCGAGACGAACGGCTTCCCGAAGAACCGCCTCCGCACGAACAGGACCGAGGCCGGGATCGCGAGGGCAACCGTGACGATCGCGGTGACCGTCGCGATCATCGCGCTGGTGCGGAGCGCCAGCAGCAACGCGGAGTTCTGCATGAACGTCCTGTACCACCGCAGCGTGAACCCCTGCCACGGGAACGAGACCAAGGTCCGGTCGTTCACGGAGAACATGATCAGGATCACGATCGGCGCGTACAGGAACACCACGAGGAACCCGAACAGTCCCCAGAGCGTCCGGCGCCCGCCCTTCGAGACGGCGACGTTCATTCGCTCACCGTGCGGACGTTGAGGTACCGGCCGAAGATCGCGATCAGCGCCATGACCACGAGCACCAGGAACATCGACATCGCCGAGCCGAACTGCCAGTCGAACCCGGCGAGGAACGCGCCCTGGATCGCGTTGCCGAACATGAAGTTGTCCGGCCCGCCGACCAGGAGCGGGGTGATGTACTCCCCTATCGTCGGGATGAACACGAAGATGAACGCCCCGATCACACCGGGCATCGACAGCGGCAGCGTGACGGACCGGAACGTCCGCCATCGGCTGGCCCCGAGGTCGCTCGACGCCTCCAGCAACGCAAGGTCGAGGTTGTCGAGCGCCACGAAGATCGGCAGCGCGACGAACGGGATCCAGACGTAGATCAGGACGAAGTACACGGCGAACCGGCTGTTGTACAGCCACCCGATCGACTGGTCCGCCCCGAGGGCCCCGATCGTCCGCAGGAACGAGTTGACCACACCCTCCTCCTGCAGGATCACGCGCAGTGCAAGCACGCGGAGCAGGTAGCTCGTGAGGAACGGCGCGATGATCAGGAGCAGGAGCGTGTACTTCCGTCCGCCGGCCACGAGCGCCAGCACGTAAGCGATCGGGTACGCGAGCAGCACCGCACCGACCGACACGATCAGCGCCATCTGCACCGAGCGCCAGAACACCCCCAGGTAGATCGACCCGAACAACAGGTCGCGCCACGGTTGGAGCGAGAGGTACTCGTCCTTCGGCAGCAGTGTCAGAGCACCAACGCTGTACATGGCGACGAGGATCACGGGCACGAGGAAGAACAGGACGAGGTAGCCGACCGGTGACGACGCGAGCCCGAGCGTCGAGGCACGGGCGCGCCGGCGGGCGCGCCGGGCCTCCTCCGACAGATGAGCCCGCTCGTGTGCCTCGACCGCCGTGCCGGTCGCGGTCAGGACGCCTTGACCTCGTCCCACGCGCGGTTGTAGGAGTCTCGGTTCGGCAGGTGGCGGAAGATCAGGCTGTTGGGCTCGGACAGCGCGGCGATCGGGTCGTCGAGCCCGAACACCTCGACGAGGTCCTGATCCAGATCGCTGAGGTCGATCTGCGTGTTCGCATGTCCGTATCCCCACGCGTTCGTCATGCGCGTACCGACCTCGGGCGAGGCCCACGCGTCAGCGTACTCGTGGGCATGGTGGTAGTTCTGGCTGTCGGCGAACAGGATCAGGCCCTCCGCCCAGGACAGGACGCCTTCCTTCGGCTTGATGTACTGGACCGGGACCTCCTCACGGAGCCAGGCGTACGTGTCCTGCCACGAGTACGCCGCCCACACGTTGTCCTGCCGGACGTCGTCCCACATCTGCGTGTAGTCGACCCAGATGCTGTGCAGGTTCTTCTTCTTCTCGATGCAGTACTCCTTGCACGTTTGCAGGTCCTCGGCGGACATGTCCCAGATCGACGACTCGATCGCGAGGACCAATCCCGCCTGCTGGAGGATCGCCGGCGTGTCGAACCAGGAGATGCGGCCCTCGAGGTCGTCATCGAACAGGTACGAGTACGAGTTGATCGACGGGTCCACGTGGTCCGTACGGATGATCACGCCCGAGTAACCCCAGTCCAGCACGATGTTGTACTGCTCCCCTTCGAACTGGCCGTGCTCCTCGAGCGCGGGATTCAGGTCGACGAAGTTCGGGATCAGCGAGGTATCCCACGGCTGGATCAGCCCAAGCTCGACGTAGTCCTGGACATACTCCGTCTCGGGGTGGGAGATGTCCCACGTGTACCCGCCGGCCGTCTTCGCGATCGCCTGCTCGGTGTTGGTGAAGAACGCGAACTTCGGATCGTCGAAGCCGTCCTGCGCGTAGTCACGCCAGATCCACTTGGCGTCGTAGCCGGCCCACTCGAAGACCTTGAGGTCGCCCGGCTCCTCGTCGATCGGCGGGCGCGACGTCGGCTGGTCGCCGGCGGTCCGGGGCCTGGCCTCCCGGCGGCACGCCGCCAGGACCCCCGACCCTCCGAGCAGCGCGGTCGCACCCATGTACTTCAGGAGCGCGCGCCGGCCAAGCGGCGTTCGCATCAGTCCGTCGAGCTCGTACCGCATGTGCGCCCTCCATCCCCTGAGAGTAGGCCCGGATGCTATGGCGCGCTCCGGAAGGGCGCAAGGCACGTTCCGGCGCAACCGCCGGCCGGGGACGATCAGGCGACGACGGTGGCCTGGAGCGAACCGTCGCGTTCCGGGTCGCGGGCGCCGGGCACGAACAGGAACGCGATCGTGACGAGCGCACCGGCGACGCCGGAGACGACGAGCGTTGTGTCGACGCCGAACGCCGCCGCGGCCGGCCCCACGATCGCGAAGGACAGGGGGACCCCGGCGGTCGATATCAGCCAGTCGAGGCTGCTGACGCGCCCGAGCAGATCGGCCGGGACGAGCCGCTGCACCATCGTGATCCAGATCACGATCAGCAAGGTGATGTTCGTCTCGGCGATCAGCGCGACGAGCATCGCCTGCCACAGGCCCGTCACGATCCCGAACCCCGCCGTCATCAGCATGCCGATCGCCCACGACAGATAGAGCACCGTGATCGGGCGGTGCGGCAGCCTGCCGAGCTGTCCCATCGCGATCGCTGCGGCGACGGCGCCGAGACCTCCGGCGCCGTAGACCAGACCGAGCGCGCCCGCCGATCCTCGAAGGTCGTTCCGAACTACGTAGGGAACCAGGACCTCCCACGGTCCCCACGTGACGAGCAGGCTGACGGTCGCCGCCACCATCGCGGCCCACAACCACGCACGCTGTCGCACGTACCGGAACCCGACCGTCAGATCGTGCCATGCGCTGCTGCGGTCCTGCTCGCCGGTGCGGGCGCGGCGGACGCGCATCAGCGCGATCGTCACGGCGGAGACGGCGAACGTCGCAGCGTCGGCGATGAACGCCCACCCCGTTCCGAACGCCTCGATGACCAGCCCGCCGACGAGTGGGCCGATCAAGGTGAGCGCGACCGGGCGGACGAACTGCGCGAGCGAGTTCGCCTCGACGAGGAGATCGTCGGGGACGATCGTCGGGACGATCGAGCTGAAGGCCGGCCCGAAGATCGCCTGACCGGCCCCGTACACCACCACGAGCGCGATCAGCCGCGACGGCGTCAGCCGGTCGGCGAGCGACAGCAGGCCTACGGTCGCGATCGAGACACCACGGACGACGTCGCCGGCGATCATCAGATGACGGTACGACCTGTCCGACTCACCCACGTTGCTCGCGATGGTCGGGCTCGCGTGGAGCCTGCCGCAGGTCGTGCTGTTGCTCGCGAGCGGCGTGCTCGCCGACCGGATGGACCGGCGCCTGCCATGCGACGGCGATCAGGTAGACGCCGTCGCCGATCATCGACACCGTCATCCCCGTCCACATCAACGCGAAGTCGCGGATCCGTAGCGGACGCAGGATCCCCAGCCGGTCGACGAGGTCGCGGACGGCGGGCACGGGTCCGAGGATATGCGGGCCGCCCGACGGGGCGGGCAGTTCTGGGCGGTCGAGATCCACGCCCGCTAGGCAGGGCGGGGTCCCTCAAGGCGGCCCCCAGCCAGCCCGAAACCTTGAGGGACGTCACCCGCGAGGAACGACCCGGCGATGGATGCTGCCGATCTGCTGCGCTACGCGGTCGAACGAGGTGCGAGCGACCTGCACCTCTCGGCCGGCAACGTGCCGTTCATCCGCGTCGACGGCGAGCTCCTGCCCGCCGCGTTCCCGGTCCTGGACGGCGGGCAGACGCAGGCGATCGCTCAGTCGTTGATGCCTCTGCACAAGCGCGACGAGTTCACGCGGACCAACGACGCCGACTTCGCCTACACGCTCGAGGGGGTGGGCCGGTTCCGCGTGAACGTCCTTCGCCAGCGGGGTGCGGTGTCCCTCGCGATCAGGCAGGTCGCGAGCGAAGGCCAGACCTTCTCGGAGCTCCAGCTCCCGCCGGTCGTGCAGACGCTCTGCGAGTCCAAGCGCGGGCTCGTGCTGGTGACCGGCCCGACCGGCGCCGGCAAGACGACCACGATCGCCGCGATGATCGGATTCATCAACAGGACCCGCCGGGCGCACATCGTGACGATCGAGGACCCGATCGAGGTCGTCCATTCGGATGACCTGTCCGTGATCTGGCAGCGCGAGGTGGGTTCGGACACCCAGTCCTACGCCGCGGCCCTGAAGCAGGTGCTGCGGCAGGACCCCGACGTGATCTTCGTCGGCGAGATCCGCGATGCTGATTCGGCCATGTCCGCCATCCAGGCCGCGCAGACCGGGCACCTCGTGCTCTCCACGATGCACACGACCGACGCGACCGAGACCGTCCGTCGTTTCGTCGAGCTGTTCCCGAACCGCGAGCAGGACGGTGTCCGAGCGGCCCTCGCCGGGGCGCTCCGCGGGATCGTGTCCCAGCGGCTGCTCGAGCGGCTCGACGCGCGCGGGCGTGTCCCGGCCGTCGAGATCCTGATCAACAACGGCCGCGTGACGGACCGGATCGTCGATCCCGAGACGGGAGACCTGCAGGACGTGATCGCGGAGGGGCGGTACGACGGCATGCAGACGTTCGACCAGGCGCTGATCGAGATGATACAGACGGGGATCGTCGCGGAAGACGACGCGCGGGCCGCCGCGTCGAACCCGCACGACCTCTCGCTCGCGCTGTCGGGCAGCCAGTGGGTCGCGCCGGTCCCTCAGGGAGCCTGAGCCGATGCCGCAAGAGCCCGGCCCAGAGACCAGCGAAGAGACCAGCCAGGAGACCAGCGAAGAGACCAGCCACCAGACCGGCCACGAGACCATCTGGAACGGCGACGGCGGCAGCTACGACACTGGCGAGACGCCCTTGCCCGGCATCGCGGCGCTGGTGTGTGAGCTTCGGCCGGCAGACGATCTCGTCGAGGTCTCGACGCAGCTGCGGGACCGGGTCGTCGAGATCCTGCGATCGCAGGGGGGCGAGGTGGACCCCGTTCAGGGCAACCCCGACGCGACGGCGGCGCTGTTCGGTCCGGACGACGGAGATGGTGCGGCCGCATGGAGTGCGGTCGTCGCTGCCGCCCGGGTCCGTGACGCGGTCGCCGAGGTGTTCGGCGAGACGACCGTCCGCATCGGCGTGGCAGCGTCCGGCGTGGACCCCGATCCTGCGAGCCTTGGGCTCTGGCGGACGCACGTCGTCGATCTCGCGACGTGGCTGCAACGAACGGCCGCGGGCGACGAGGCGATCCTCAACGCCCGGACCCACGACGTGGTCGGGACGTGGGTCGAGGTCGAGGCAGCACAGACCGATGACACGCGAGGGGAAACGTTCCGACTGCTGGGCATCGCCCCCGCACCAGGCGGGGACGCCAGCGCCTATGTCGAGGTGCCGTCCTTGCAGATCGAGGACGGCGATGGCACCGGAGCAGAGGCGTGGGAGCTTGACGCACCCGATCCAGATGATCCCGACGTCGGCTGGCCCGAGCTCGCGATCGCGCCGCTCGAGGACACCGGCGAGTGGTTCGCCGATGAGCAGGCGCCCACGGCCGCGGACCCGGAGGCCGTGCCGGAAGCGTCCGAGCCCGCGACGGAGCTACCTCAGCCCGACCACCTCACGTGGCCGGACCTGA
>Ga0299906_10002564_pt1 | contig 15056 bp, 10 predicted proteins | sample RVTome_14_FD_200259 | JGI IMG/M metagenome (GOLD analysis project Ga0299906, IMG submission 200259) | Soil microbial communities from uranium-contaminated site in the Upper Colorado River Basin, Wyoming, United States - RVT145D125 (version 2) ... | reverse complement strand
GACGAGACGTTACGGCTACGCATCCGGCTGCGGATCGATGGTCGGTTGATCGAGTCGCGGGCGCTGCCGATGAGTCTGGCTCCGTCGCTGGTCAGTCGCATCAAAGTGCTCGCCCGGCTCGATATCTCGGACAAACGCTCGGCGCAGGACGGCCGATTCGTGCATAAATCGTTCGGCAAGGACATCGACGTCCGGGTGGCGATCCTGCCCACCGTGCTCGGCGAGCGGGTGACGATACGCATCCTCGGCATGGATCGCGAACGCATGGAACTTACCTCGCTCGGCATGGATGTCGGCGCGCGGCAACTGTTCGAGGAGCTCATCCAGCGTCCCTACGGCATCATGCTCATCACCGGACCGACCGGCTCGGGCAAGACCACCACCATGTACACCGCCCTCGAGTCGATCAACACCGTCGACAAGCACATCATCACCGTCGAGAATCCGGTCGAGTATCACCTGCCGGGGATCAATCAGATTCAGGTCGACGCCGAGAACGAGGTCACCTTCGCGTCGGCGTTGCGGTCGATCGTCCGGCACGATCCCGACGTGATCATGGTCGGCGAGATTCGCGATCGCGACACCGCGCATCTCGCCCTCGAAGCGTCGCTGACCGGTCACCTGGTTTTCGCCACGCTGCACACGAATTCGTCGTCCGGCGGACTGGCCCGGCTCATGGACATGGGCTGCGAGCCGTTCCTGGTCGCCTCGGGTGTGATCGGCGTGCTCGCCCAACGGCTCGTGCGCCGGCTGTGCGAGCATTGTAAACAGCCCTATTCCGCCACCGACGCGGAACGTCGCCTGATGAACCTGCCGGAAGAACAGACCAACGTCGAGTTGTTCCACAGCCGCGGCTGTACCCAGTGCAACCAGACCGGCTACCACGACCGCGTCGGCATCTTCGAGTTGCTGCGATTCGACAGCAGCATCGCCGAGTTGGTCATGGAGAAGTCACCCGCCGAGGCGATTCAAGTCCGCGCGATCGAGCGCGGCCTGCGCAGCCTGCGCGATGACGCGCTCGCCAAAGCCCTGGCCGGTCTAACGACGGTCGAAGAGGCGGTGCGCGTCACCACGATTTCGACGCAGTAGCGCACGGTCAAGGGGGGATAGGATTTACCAGCCCGAAGCGCGAGCGAGGGTTTTGCGCTCGCGGGTAGGCGTCAGAAAACATCCTCGCTTGCGCTTCGAGCTGGTATAATTCCACCTCAATGTTTGTCCGCATCGATGATCGAACCTACCCGTCCCTGATGCTCGCCCAACAATTGCTCGGCGTCGGCGGTATCGACGTTTCGATGATGCATGACCAGCGCGGTCTTGACCGACCCGTCGGCGCGGTCGAGCAGGTCGGCGGCGGCGGCGCGATCGAGACCGGTCAGCGTGGTCAGAATGCGCACCGCCCGGTCGACGAGCTTGGCGCACGCCTTGGCGTTGAGGTCGACCATGAGGTTGCCGTAGACCTTGCCGATCGCCACCATCGACAGCGTGGAAATCGTATTGAGCACCATTTTCGTGGCCAGCCCGGCCTTGAGGCGGGTCGAGCCGGTGATGACTTCCGGGCCGGTGAGTACGCGAATCGAAACGTCGGCGTCGTCGACCGCCTGCTCGGTGGGCACGCAAGCCAGAAACACCGTTCGGGCGCCGCGCCGGCGGGCGCAATCGAGCGCACCGTGCACGTAAGGGGTCGTGCCGCCCGCGGCGATCCCGAGTACGACATCGTTGGATCCGACGTTTCGCTTGTCGATCTCGGCCGCGCCGCCGGCGATGCTGTCTTCAGCGCCCTCGATACTGCGGAGCATGGCTTCGTCGCCGCCGGCGATGATGCCCTGGACCTGTTGTGGATCGGTGAGAAACGTCGGCGGGCACTCGGCCGCATCGACCACACCGAGACGTCCGCTCGTGCCCGCGCCGACGTAGAAGAGTCGCCCGCCGCTTTGAAAGGCTTCGACCACCAGCGCGACGGCGCGACAGATGTCGGCCTTGGCGTCGGCGACCGCGGCAGCGATCTTCGCATCCTGCGCGTTCATGACGTCGAACGCCTCGGCGGTCGACATCGCGTCAATGCCTCGTGAGGCGTCGTTGCGCTGTTCGGTTAACAGGTGTCCGCGATCTTGCATGTGTGCCGGAGTAACGCCGAACAAGCTCGGCGGCTCAATAAGTCAAGTCGGTGCGTTCGTTACCGTGCCGAGTATAACGGGGTGCTTGGCGCCGGTCACTTGCGGCAGATTGCCGGGAACGCGATCGACGCATGCGGCGGCCAACATCGCGAAGCTGACCGCCTCCTTCGCCGCGGCGGGTATGCTCAACTCGTCGATGGTGCGGATTCGCGCTTCGGGCAACGCCTCGGCGAGCATCCGTATCAACGTGTGGTTCCGCGCGCCGCCGCCGGTCAGGATGATCTCTTCGACGCTGTCGGGAAGAAATCGCCGGTACGCGTGGGCGACCGACCGCGCGGTGAACGCGGTGGCGGTGGCGATCCAGTCGTCTCCCGGTCGTCGCGCGTGGTCGGCGTTCGACAACGTACGGGCCACGAACGCCTGGCCGAACTGTTCCCGGCCGGTGGTCTTGGGCGGATCCCGGCGCAAGAACGCATGACGCAGCCAGCCTCGCAGCACCGGCTCGATGATCGTGCCCCGCGCCGCCCGCCGTCCGCCGGCGTCGTAGTTTCGCCGACCGCGCGAGAAGTGTCGCACCAACGCGTCGATGACCATGTTTCCGGGGCCGGTATCGAACGCGATCACGTCGTCGGGTTTTCCGCCCGCCGGCAGATAGGTCACGTTGGAGATCCCGCCGATGTTGTGCACCGTACGCGACACCTTCGAAGAAGCGAACAGCACATGGTCGGTCCAGGGCACGAGCGGTGCGCCCTGTCCACCGGCGGCGATGTCGGCCTGACGAAAGTCCGCGACGGTGGTCACGCCGGTACGGGCCGCGATCCGGGCCGGTTCACCGATTTGATACGTCGAGCCGATCGCCGGTCGTGAACCTCGCCGGCGGGAGTTCGGGGGCAGGTGGCAGATCGTCTGCCCGTGCGAGCCGATCAAATCGACACGACCACGTTGGCCGGCCAGTTCGCGGATCGTCCGCTCGGCAACCGCGGCGAAATGATCGCCGACCGCGGCATGCAGCGCACAGAGTTCCTCGGTGCGGGTGTCAGCCGGCGCCATCACCGCGAGCAGCCGGTCGCGAAGCCGAGCGGGATACTTGCGTTGCCGATGACCGATAAGCCGCACCCGCATGGCCGATCCACGTCCGCATATCTCGACCAGGGCCGCATCGACGCCGTCGCAACTCGTCCCGCTGTTGAGACCGAGAACGCGGCGGATCGGCGAGGTCGTCGGCGATGACGTTCGGGTTCGGCTCATATTTCCGGTCGTTCCAGCGTTCGTCCGATGATGGGTGCACCCGGTTCGACGGTCGACTCGTCCGGGAGCTTCAAGTCGCTGCGATGCGGCGACGATAACTTGCGGGGCACGGAAGCGCGCATTTCCCACCGGGAGGGGCGGGAGGCAAACAGCCATGGTCGCCAGGCCGACTGAAATCCTCGTCGTCGACGACGAGCCTGAAATCCGGGACATCCTCACCCAGGTTGTCTCTTACGACGGCAACCGCTGCACCACCGCGGCGGACGGCACCGCCGCTTACACCCTGCTGCGCCGCCGACCATTTGACATTATTCTCTCCGACATCGCCATGCCCCGTATGGACGGGCTCGAGCTGATGGCCAAGGTTCGCGAGCTGCGTCCCGAGGCCAAGGTGATTCTCATCACCGGGTACGGCTCGACGGAGTGGGCCAAGCAGGCGATCCGCCGCGGGGCGTTCGACTATCTCGAAAAGCCGTTCGAGTTGAACCAGGTGCGTAGTGTGGTTGAAGCGGCACGTACCCAAATGCGCGAGCCGGCCGACGCCGAGGGTACGCGATCGGGTGGCAACGGGACGGTTAACCCCGCGTCGACGCCGCAGCAAGATCCGCTGACCGGCTTGCTGACGCATCGCTATTTCCAGGAAGAGCTGGCCCGGATGCGGGCGCGCTGTCGGCGTCAGCATCGGCCCCTGACGGCGATCTTGATCGACGTGGATCGCTTCGGCGAGATCAACGAAACCCATGGACACGCCGTCGGCGACCTGGTGTTGCGGGAACTGAGCGGCCGGCTGACGGAGATCTGTCGCGAAAGTGACGTGCTCGGGCGCTACGGGGCCGACCGGTTCTCGATCGTCCTGCCCGAGACCGACGCCGAAGCCGCGATCCGTCTCGGCCGGCGCTGCTGCGAGCGCATCCAAGCCGAGCCGTTCGCCTGGGGCGGACAGACGCTGCCCTGCACGATCTCGGTGGGTGTGGCCGAGTGCGAGACCGGGTTCATCGAGTCCGAGACCGACCTGCTGCGTCGCGCCGAGGCCGCGCTCGTGCATGCCAAACAAGGCGGGCGGTCGCGGGTGGAACGCTGGCCGGTCGAGGGCACGCGGAACGCCGACGGTAACGGCAACGGCTACCCCACCTTGCTGGACGAGTCGTCGGTGCGGGAAATGAGCGATGAAGTGCGACGGCTGCACCAGACGCTGCGCCAAACCTGCTTCGAGTCGACCCGCGCCCTCGTGGCCGCGGTCGAAGCCAAAGAGCCGCTGACCGAGCGACACTCGCTGAATGTCGCCACCTATTGCGGCATCCTGGCCGAGCGCATGGACGCCCAAACGGAGTTCATCGAGACGCTGAAGACCGCGGCCATTCTGCACGACATCGGCAAGATCGGGATCCCCGACGCCGTGCTCAACAAGCCGGGCAAGCTGACCGCCGAGGAGTTCGCGGTGGTCAAGCACCATCCCGCGATGGGGGTGCAGATCCTCGAGCACGCGAGTTTCCTGCGGGCCGAGCTGCCCATGATCCTGCACCATCACGAGCGCTGGGACGGCCGGGGCTATCCCACCGGCCTGGCCGGCACCGACATTCCGCACGGGGCCCGCATCCTGCACGTCGCCGACGCCATGGACGCGATGTTTTCGATGCGCTCCTACAAGGACTCTTACCCGATTGACAAGGTATGCGAAGAACTCGAAGCCGGTCGCGCTACACAGTTCGACCCCGAGGTCGTCGATGCGACCCTCGAATGGTTGCGCGAATGTCCCGACGAGATCATCTTCCCGGAACCCACCCCGGAAGAAGAAGCCGAACTCGAACTCGCCCTGACGTAAGCGAATCACCAGCCCCCAGCGCAAGCGCCATCCGAGCCGCGAGCGCAAGCGAGCGGGTTCTTCGGCTGCGCAGATCCCAACACATCGCCGCACGTCAACTGGCGTTGCAGCGATCGCAACTCTGGAGTTCGGTGCGTGCGAACGCTGACACATGAGCAACGTGAGACCACCCTTGCCCGAGGAGAGGCCCGACGATCGCACCAACTAGCGAATTGCCGTGTTCGATGGTTGCGGTTGCGGCTGATTCCGGTATCCCAGCTTTGCGGAATAACGATTCGTCCACCCCTCCGGGGTGGGAATGGTCGGGGTCGTTCGTCACCAGGGGTTCCGCTCCGCTCCACCCCTGGCTAGATTCCATAGCCCCTTCGGGGCAAAAAGTCGGCATGGTGATGTGCGGCCGTCATTCAGGACGGCGTTACGCCTTGAAGTGGTGGCCACAATCAGGATACTCATCAGTACATGGCATCGGTACGGCTGGCTGTACGCTTCCTTGCTCAGGTAGCGTGTGGTAGTTTACCGCGACCATGAAGATCGGAATCTTGTCAGACAGTCACGGCCGGCATCTTGCGGTGCGGCATGCGCTGGCGGCGTTGGAATCGCTGGGGGCCGAGGCGTTTGTCCATTGCGGCGACGTGGGGGGTATGGCGGTCTTCGACGAGTTGGCGGGTCGGGCGGTGCACTTTGTTTGGGGCAATACCGACGTGCCCGACGCCGTGCTCGAGGGGTATGTCGAGGATCTGGGCCTGACGCTGCCGAACGTGCCGCTGTCGCTGACGCTCGGGGGCAAGCGGATCGCGGTTTGTCACGGCCACGAGCGATGTTTCGAGCGCGTGATTCTCGCGGCCGAGCATGATTACCTGTTCTGCGGGCACACGCACGAGCGGTGCGATCGCCGTGAGAACGGGATGCGCATCATCAACCCCGGCGCCCTGCACCGAGCGAGGATCAAGACGGTGGCCACGCTGGATCTGTCGACCGATGAACTGACGTTTTACGCGGTTGATGACAGTCGGGTCGCGCCGTTGTCCTCTAGGATTTAACCGCCGAGCTTGCTCGGCGCGTTTTACGTAAGACGCAAACACGGTTGCGCAGCGCCGAGCAAGCTCGGCGGCTAAATGAATACGCTTCGGGGAATCCTCTCATGCCCGCCCAACGTTCGCACGAACTCGAGCCGGCCGAGGAGCGGCGCTTGTATTACGAGGGGATTCGCCTGTTCAACGCGGGCGAGTTCTTCGAGGCGCACGAGGTCTGGGAAGACGTGTGGCACATGGCGACGGGCCGGAAGTACAAGTTTTACCAGGGCTTAATTCAGGCGGCGGTGTCGTTCGAGCATTTACGTCGCGGCAACCGTCGCGGCTGTCTGAACCTCTACCGCACCTGCGTCGGCAAGTTCGACGACGTCCCCGAGGTCTTCATGGGGCTCGAGGTGCTCGATTTTCTACGCCGGGTGCGGGCGGGCATCGCCCACGTGCTCGACGATCCGGAGGCCGAGGTCAAACCCCGGCCCGAGAAGTTTTTTCAAATCGAGTTGCAATACGATCCGTTCGCGTCGCCGCGCCCGACCGACGTACCCTGACTGGTGCACGCGGGCTGGACACGCGGACTGTTGCGCGCGGACTCGGCGCGAGAGGCGGCCGAGTCGTTGCAATCGATGCAGTAGGGTGTTCGTCGAGCGACGTGCGTCAGCCGGCCAGCTTCTTGGCGCAGGCCAGGGCGGCGTCGTAGTTGGGGTGGTCGGCCACTTCGCCGACGTACTCGACGTGCTGAATGGTCCCGCCGGCATCGAGCACGAACAGCGCGCGGGCGCTGATTCGCAGGGCGGGAATCAGGGTCCCGAAGGCCTTGCAGAACTGGGTGTCGACATGGTCGGACAGGACGCGGACGCGTTCGGGGTCGATGCCTTCGGCTCCGCAGAACCGCGCCTGGGCGGGGGGCAGGTCGACGGAGATGGTGAAGATGTCGACGCCGGCCAGTCCGGCGGCTTCGGTGTTGAAGCGTTTGGTCTGCTCGGCACAGACCGGCGTATCGAGCGAGGGAACGACCGACAGAATACGCGGCCGGCCGTTGGTCTCGGACAGCTTGATGCTCGTGCCCAGATCCTTCTTCAGCGAAACGTCGGGCGCCTTGTCGCCCACTTTGAGCTCCGGCCCTTCCAGTTCGATCGGATCACCCTTGAGAGTCACAGTACGTGCCATGAAGATTCTCCTGGTTTCACAGTTGGTGTTTTGGAGTCCACCGAAAACGACAGACTATCCTATCGTAACCGGCGTCGTTGATCGAACCCGAGATCCGGAGTCCTGCCGATTGGGTCGGAAGGTGTCCCCGTGGTGCGGTGCCGGTGCGTGTTCAACTGATTGTCGGTGAGCGATTTACGGCGGGCTCGGGGCCGACGGGAAGGCCGGCGAGAAGAAATTCGGGAGCCCGACCAAGCTCGGGGCGGCGAAATTGCCGCCGTTTCGATTCACGGTCTGATCGAGCTGGCGGTCGAACCGGTCCTGGGTGAGCGGGTCGTAGTTCACGCTGGTGCTCGCACCGGCGCTGAAGCGGACGGACTGGTTGACGAATTCCCATAGCCGGGTTCGCCAGGTATGCGGCACCGTGACCAGGTCGCCGGCGGCCATCATGAAGTCCGGCTCCCGGCCTTCCTCGAGGTCTTTAAGCTTGAGTTCGACCTCGACGACCTCGCCGGTATCCAGTTTTCGCCGCAACAGGCCGAAATTGGGATCGGTAATCGGATCGCGGCCACCGCTCATTGCCATTGCCTGGAGGAAGCTGACCGGGTCGCCGGCCGTGAACGCGACCGGTCCGCCGCCGGCGAGGAGCCCCGTGAAGTAGACTGTACTTGCGGTCTCGGCTTCGGCGATAACCACGTCGCCGGACTCGAGCGGCGGCGCGGAAGCGGCCTGCTGGACGCCGGCCGGGGTGCGCAGGTCGTAGAACGCGTCGTATTCCTCACCCCGCGCCGATTTGACCTGCACCCGCCCCGATGCGTTGATCGACCATCCCCCGGCCGCGCCGGCGATGGCATACACCACGTTCCGCTGGTTGTTCTGGAGCTCCGCCGGCCCGGGTTGCAGCACCGCACCGTACAGAATCACGGTGGTCGGGTTGTACACCAGGACGGTGATGGTGACGACGATATTCTTGAAGTAGCGGGGTACGTAGGCTTTTTCGATCGCTTCCTCTGCTTCCTCGAGAGTGAGGCCGGCAACGTGGGCATCGAGGCCGTGGGAGAGCGGGATGTTACCATTAGACCGGACCCGACCACCGAGCAGCGTCGGCAGGGTTTCGTCGATGTCGTTCATGCCGAGAATGTTGATCGAGATTTCGTCGCCGACCACCAGGCGGTAGGGATTGCTTTCAACGAGACCCCGGCCGGGGATCGGCTGGGTGGTGGCCACGTGCGCAACCTGCTTCGAGGGCACGTCGCGGCCGAGCTCACGCTCCAGCTCGATCAGCTCCCGAACGGAAATACGGCGGTTCGAGTTGCACCCGAGGCCGAACGCGGCGCAGAGCAGCAACGTCATGCCCATCGACCACGTCATGCCCTTTGACCATGTCGCGGCCGTCGCGGTCGTCGAGGTCGTTGGTTTCTTGACCGACTCGTTTGGCATCCCGACTCTCGGTTTGGGGACATTGGGTAAAATCATCGTTTCGATGGCGCGTAGTATACTCCCAGACGGGGGGACACGTCCAACCACCCGGTATGCGTTATGTCGGCAAGGCGGCGGGGAAATCGCCAGTCGCATGGTCGTATCGGCGCAAATTGACGATTCGCGTGATGGGGATGCGGCGGTGACCGCCGAGGCTGGTGAGCGTGGCGAGCAGGATTTTGACATCGAGCCGGAACGAGAAATGGCGGACGTAGAGCACGTCGTAGTAGATCCACTGGTGAAAATCGCCCTCGTCGCGATCCGCCCGGCAGATTTGCCACAGGCCGGTGATCCCGGGCCGGACCGACAGACGGGCCCGACGCCACGGGGCGCAGATCTGGTTCTCCCGGAAGGGCGAGGGACGAGGCCCGACCAGACTCATCTCGCCCCGCAGGACGTTGATCAACTGGGGCAACTCGTCGATGTTGCTGAGCCGGAGCCATTTGCCCACACGGGTGATGCGGGGGTCGTCGTCGATCTTGAACTGGGGTCCGTCGACAACGTTGGCGTCGGCGAGCTCGCGTTGAATCTGATCGGCGTCGGCCCGCATGGTACGGAATTTGATGCAGCCGAACTCCCTTCCGTCCAGGCCCTCACGGCTATGCAGGAAGAACACCGGACCGGCGGAGTCGAGCTTGATGGCCAGGAAGATCAGCGGCCAGAGTGGAGCCAGAAAAAGCAAGAGGAGCAGTGCGACGATGAAATCCAGCCCACGTTTGATCGCGGGAAAAATCGGGCGTCCAATGCGGCGGGGCGTCCGTTTGCCGCTCAGGGTTACCTGGTTGATCGACATCCGGCCCGCGGCCGCGCCTGCGGTGGGTGTGGCCTGGGTGACATGCAACATACCGTTGCCCGAGACCACGCCGCCACGGACGATCGAATCGGCGGTGACCTCCGCGCCGTCCAGCACGACGGACTGGGCGACGACCGCATCATCACCGACCATGACTCCGGCTCCGATGACCGTCGGGCCGATTACCGTCGCACGCTCGCCGATCGTCGCCCCACGCTGCACGATGAGCGGACCGACCAGCCGCGCCGTCGGCGCCAAACCCGCGCCCGGTCCGATGGCGATCGTGTTGCCGCGAACCGTAAATTCCTCGGGTAGATCATCGTCGGCCAGCGATCGCGTGACGGCGGCCCGGCACGCGGGAACAAAACCGTCAACGCGGTGTAAGTCGGTGACGCCCGCGTCGAGTCTGACGTCACGGTTGGTGATGCCGCCGGATGCGAGTCGAGCGCGCAGGGCGTGGAGCGGAAACAGGTCGCCCTGATCGACGGCGACCTGGCGCACCAGCGAAACCGGCACGACGACATTGCGGTTTTCCGCCCAGGCGGTACGGGCGTAGAGGCGTTGTACCCGGCGAACGCGTCCCGCGGCGTCGAGCATGACGTGTTCGCGCGGCACCTCGTCGCCGGTCAGGCCGGTCACCAGGTGAACGCCGCCGAGGTCGTCGGTGTGCAGACGGATCAGGCCTGCGAAATCACAGCCCTCGTCGACCCAATAGCGGGATTCGATTCCGAGGATCGCGTCGCCCGGCTCGGCGCGTTGCAGCGCGGCGGCTTGCTCGGCCGGAGGCACGATCTGAAGCGTGCAATCGCACGCCAGGTGCAGCCGTTCGCGGTAGGCGTCGGTGGGGGGGACAAAGTCCGGGAAGACCATCACCCGGGCGCCGGACAGCCGGCCGATGCGTTGCAGCAGGTGCCAGCCGACCGTACGGACGCCCATCGGCGTGGTCATGGCGGTATGACACGCGTCGGTCTGATCGGCGAAGGGGAGCCGAGAATCCGACAGGATGCAGATCAGCGCCATCGTTCCCACTTCCCGCGAACAAATCCACGTTCATCCGACCGGACCACCCCATCCGAGTCGCGAGCGCAATCGAGCGGGTTCTCCGACTCCGTACGGGTGTCGGAACCTCGACGAGCGGGACACCACACCCTATCGAATCACGATACCATCGGCCCGGCCGGCGTTCGGAAGATCACAACGTGTCGATGGACTCGGCAGTCAGTCGCGGCGTGGATACCGGCTGCCCATGGCCGTTATCGTTGCCATTGCGGTTGCCGTAACCGTAGCCGTATCCGTAGTTGTATGTCCCCGCCTTGTCCTGGACACCGTTGAGGACCACGCCGATGACCCTTCCGCCGACCATCTGCAATTGTTCGCAAGCGGCCCGTGCCTGGTCTCGCTTGCACTTGGCGGCCCGGACGGTGAGCAAGACGCCGTTGACCCTGCCGGCGACGATTTGCGCGTCGGCGGCGGCAAGCACCGGCGGTCCGTCGATGATCACAGTGTCATACATTTGTTTGAACTGCTCGAGATGCGCGGCGAAGATGCCGTTGGCCAGCATCTCGCGCGGGTTGTCGCCGTTCATCGAGCCGGCGGGCAGGATGTCGACCCCGCCCATCGGCGTGGCTTGGATCGCGTCGGCGGCGTCGACCGAGCCTTCGAGCACCTGCCGCAGTCCCACCGTCCCGTCGATATCGAGTCGCGAGGCCAGGTCGGCCTTGCGGAAATCGGCGTCCATGACCAGCACGCGCTGACCCAGTCGGGCCAGGCTGTGGCCGAGATGGACGGCCAGCGTCGTCTTGCCCTCGCCACTGCTCGCCGAGGTGATCAACAGCACGCGGTCGCCGTCGGCCTTGAGCCGTTCGAGCAGGGCGGTGCGCACGATGCGGATCGGCTCGGCGAATTCGCCGTGGGCCACGTCGGCGATCGATTCGGAAGAGATGTTCGGCAACACGCCCAGGAACGGGGACGGCACCAGCGCTTGGACCTCACCGATGTTGCGGACGGATGGATCGACCATCACCCGCAAGTAGGCGATGGTGAAGCTCACCATCAGGGCGGCGGCGATCGACGCGGCGGTCAGCAGCAGGCGCCGGTCCTTTTCCGGGATGTCAGGAACCTTGGCTTTGCTCTTCAGGGAAATGTTGCCGATCGCTTTCGATTCGATGGTGTAGGCCTCGATTCGACGCTCCACGCCTTCGTATCGGGTCTGGTGGCGAGCGAGTGTTTTCTCGGCGTCGTCGAGCCTCGAGACCGCCCCCATCAATTCGAGGTGTCGTATTTCGAGTTTTTCTTCTTTTTTCTTGAGATCCACTATCATGCCCCGGTTGCGCGTCAACTCCTTTTCGGCGACGGCTATGGGATTCATCAACGCGCCAAGCGTCTGGCCGTTGATACTGATGTCCGGTCCGCCCTGGAGCATGGAATCGGAATTGTCGGCGACGATCATGGCTTCCCGCAGGGCGCGTTGCTTGATGGATATCTCCAGGTCTTCCTTGGCTTGTATCAATTTCGGGTTTTCCTCGCCGAGTTTGCGTTCCAGGCGGGTGACGATCAGCTCGTCTTGTTCAACCTTGCTGTTCAGGGTCAGCCACGTGGAGTCCTGCGAAAACCGCCATTCGGGGTTGAGGTCGGGTTCAGATTCAGCATCGGGGTATTCCGCCGGTTTCGTTTCGGCCGGCTGCGAGGTCGCTTTCTTCGCCTTTTCCAACAAGGCTACGTCGCCCGAAATCTCCGTGTCCAACTCGAGCACCTTTTGTTTGATGACGCCCAGTTCCATGGCGACATTATCAAACAACCGCCTCGGGTTGATGGGATACTCCCTTCGGATATCATCTACGTTCAGCTGGGCCGCATTTCTGAAATCGAGAATGTATTTGCTGGTGTCCTCCAGCGTCTTCAGTCTATCTTTTAACGACTCTTTATTATAATTGTCCTTAATACTGATGTAGGCGTCGGCGATCGCGTCGGCGATGATCTTCCCGTCCTGGGGTACCGACGTGGCCACCGCAATCTTCAGCAGGAACGTACCCGCGATGTGGGATACGTTCATGTCCGTTCGCAGCAACCGCGATATCGGGCTGATATCACTCTGCGCCGTCTCCTTGTACCAGGATGTTTCCTGAACGCCGTAACGTTGGTTTTCGAGTGCTTCTTGGAGCACCACGGCGCTCCGAGCCAAGTTGACCTGGGTACGGAGATAGTCCTTATATAACTCGATCTCGCCGTTCTCATCGGTGCGCTCGATGATGACTTGGATTGTAGGAAGCACCTCGATGATCGTGCTGGCGATGTAGCGCGGGGTGTGGGTGAGCCAGATCGCCGGGACCGTGGCGACGATGATCACCGCGGCGATCGCGAGCATGCTCCACTTGTAGCGGAGGGCGGCCAGGGGTGAGGCGACCGGGGAACCCGGCGTCGGCGCGGCCGATACCGGGGCGCCGGCGTCGAAGGGCTCATCCAACGGTCTGTCCAGGAGCAAGGTCATAAAGCCTGACCGATTTACGGGGTCCGATCCGCCTTGGCCGCGGCGCATGTGCCGCCGACTCCGGCTCGGTATTACGCTTGGTTGCTATTGCCTACGTGTCGGGTGTGATGAAAGTTCATCATTCGCACCCGGCCGATAACATGTCCAGACTACCCCGTTCGCCTACCATTATAGCGAATCAAAGCGGCCACGTCACCTTGTAAATCGGTCTGATCCCGGACGGGCTACACCCTACCTCTTCGCTTCGGTGGTGTTCGGTTTGCAGGGGATGGGGAGCATGCGGACGTGGATCGCCGTCCATGCCCGCCCGCGACGGGGAATATCGGACGAGGGGTTGGATGTGCGGTTGTTTTCAGCGCTTTGACCCGTGCTTTGACCCGTGAAGAGGGGTTTTCGCGAAATGCGAGCCCCAAGCGCCAACGCGGGCAGCTACTTTGTATGATGATTACCACGTCCAAGAACCCGCTCGCTCGCGCTCGCGGCTCTGATTACCTGGTATCCGCGATTACCTGGTATCCGCTACCGGTGGGATATCGAGCCCTCAGCAAACGGCGGCGGCCCCGACTTCGTACCGGGTGGCCAGGGTGGCACGTTCCGATGTCTTGAGCGCGCGATCGAGGCAAACCGTGTTGAACACCTGCGATCCGGTGGGTGCGCTGGTACCGTAGGCCATGATGCTCTGTTCGACCTGGGCGTGTGCCCCCACGCGCACGTCGTCCCATAACGCCGAGCATGAAATCACCGCGTGTTCACCGACTTCGCACCCGGTGCCGATCGTGGTCGGGCCGATCACCACCGCCGCGTCACCCACGGTCGAATCCGGTCCCACGATCACGGGGCCGACCAGTCGCGCGGTCGGCGCAATGGTCGCGGCGGCATGGACGTAGGCATCGCCGATCCGCTGGTACCCGTCCAGTTCGCGATGCTCGTCGACGGTGCGTTCGACGGCCCAAGCGTTGATGGCCAGATAGGACTCAGGCCCCATCACCCGCGGTACCTCGCCGTCGACGGTGGCAACGACCACCTTCTCACCGGCATCGTACAGACGCGGGAGCAGCCCTTCCTTGATGTCCTGATAGCCGACCGGCGAAATGTAGTCGGCCACGCGCGGCCCGAAGACATACACCCCGACGGGTTGCGGTCCGAAGCCCGAGTTCCAACGTCCCGAGTGCCAGCCATCCGTAGAGACTGAATTGTCAACCGCGACCGTGACCAGAGCGTTGCTGCGACGGTGTTCGGCAATCAGCTTGATGAAATCGATATCGGGAATCAGCCCGCCTTCGAGCACGAGCACATCCGCGCCGGCGAGAAAATCGGTCGCGTCCTTGACGCAGCCGGCCGGTCCTCGCGGCATCTGGTCTTCGCTGTAATGCAGAGCGACGCCCATCGCCGAGCCGTCACCGAAGACACGGCGAAAGGCGCGGGTATAGCCGTTGGCGCACAGGACCACGTCGGACAGGCCCGCCCGGCGGAGGGCGGCGAAGCTGTGCATCAACAGCGGTTGATTCGCGATCGGGGCGAGCGGGCGCGGCGTGGCCAGGCGCAAGGGACAATGACCCCAGTCCTGAGCGCCCGCAAGCACGACCGTTTTTATGGGATGGCTCGCCGACACTTGCTTTCCCCAAGTACGCAGATGCCAGTCAGGCTGACGCCTGTCAGTATTTCCAAACGCGGGAACACGTCTTTACCCCGGAGCGCTTCACCCTGCGTTGCGCGCAATCACAAGCGCCGCAACCGTGCTTATTACACCCTACATCCGTGCGTATTGCGCATGTGCATACCACACAGCTCCGAACCGGCAATTATCTACCATCTACCCCTGAGATGTGCGGCACACCTCCAAAAAGGCCCCTCGTCATAGACGCCTTCCAGACACGATTGGTGCCGCTAGTTGTATCCAGGATAGGGTGCTCGCCGCCCATCGTCAAGTAAAACTTGG
>Ga0299906_10002561_pt1 | contig 15064 bp, 14 predicted proteins | sample RVTome_14_FD_200259 | JGI IMG/M metagenome (GOLD analysis project Ga0299906, IMG submission 200259) | Soil microbial communities from uranium-contaminated site in the Upper Colorado River Basin, Wyoming, United States - RVT145D125 (version 2) ... | reverse complement strand
CGGTCCAGCCGCCGGCGATCGTCGTCGTCCCGGCGAAGCCGTGGGCGCAGCCGCCGTCGACGTCGGGCGGGGGCGGAGCGATCCGCGGGCCGATCACTCCGGGGGGCGGGGTCCCGGTCACGTTGCTTTGCGCGACCGCGATGGTGGTGAAGAGAGCAGGTGCGAGCAGGCCGATCGTGGCCTGCCTGGCGAGGTTCATTCTCATGGATTCTGTCCTTCTCATTGTTGTCGCCGCGCGGGCGCACTCGGTCGAGCACGGCCCAGCGGGCGCGAACCAAAGAAAGATCCTATCACCGGCGCGGCGTCTCGTCGATCAGGATCTCGGAGACCCGCGCGCCCCACGTCGCGCCAGCGGCCCCCTGGGAGGCGTGGAACGTCCTTCCACCCGGCCCCCTTCTTGCGACGATTCGCCGAATCGCCGATTCGGCGCCAGGTCGGCGCCAGGTCGCGGCCCGGGCGCCAGCGACCGCTCGACGTCGAGCCCGCGGGGCCGGGGACGGCAGGCCGCGCGGGGTATGGTCGGGGCGACGGGACACCGTTGGAACTGTTCCGGGAGGGCGTGGCCCGCCTGGAGCCCCGCGTGGCGGCCTGGATCAGGGCGGCGGCATGACGACCCGCCAGGAGCCCCTGTACGGCCCCAGGCCGCCCGCACGGCGGCCCGAGGGTAGCAGAGCCGAGCCCGGCGCGGAACCCCTCACAGCAGTCCACCCGTGCCCACGCGGGCGCGGCCTTTCGGGCGAGGTGACGCCCAAGACGAGTCGAGCCGATCGGGGCGCATCCCGACCGGCTCGCAACCGACCCGCGCCGCCGAAACCTGTCCAAGGGGGGAGGGGCGCAGTGGCTTTCCGTGATGGACACAACCTACACCCAGACCGAACCCAACCGCAAGGTCCGCGACCAGCGAACTTCGCCGAACCGAACCCAGCACGACGACCAGATCCCGGACTGGTTCCCGGAAGGCAATGGCCGCGACTACAACCGGGCGCTGTACGGGTTGATCGCCGAGGTCGCGGAGGGGCACCTCAACGAAGAGAAGTGGATGAAGCGAGCGGGACGTGTCGCCGCGTGCGGCCTGCTCAGGCGCGTGAAGATGAGCCTCGGTGATTGGGAGCCGCGCCCGGTGTTCTGCCACAACACGAGGTTGTGCCCCGTCTGTCGCAAGTTCTACGCGCTCCAGATCGCACCTCTCCTCGCCGCGCACTCCATCCTGCTCCGTGATGAGCGACCCGATCTCGGCTTCGCCTTCGTGACCCTCACCCTCCGAGAGGTCTCGAACGAGGATCTCCTGACGACGGACTCCATGATCTTCCGCCTCCTCGGTGCGCTGCTTAGCAACCCCGAATCCGAGTGGCACAAGGTACTGGGCCTTCGCTGCGACAAGCACTACGACGTGACGCACTCGGGCCGCTGGTGGCCTCACGCGCACGCCACGGTCACATACAGCCTGGACGACCCCCTCGACTGGAAGCGAGCCTTCGGCGAATGGACCGCCGCAGTCGAGAGCGCCACCGGAGCCCGCGCCCAGCGCCTTGTGCTGAAACAGCACTTCCGTGACTTGACGGCCTGTGCCACCCATCGAGCGCGCCGAGATCGCGTTTCGTCCGACGACGCGCTCGCGATCGAGATCGCGAACGTGGTCTACTACGCCGCCAACGGCACCGGGATGGAGCCTGTCGATCGCTGGTTCGCGTTCGCCTTCACCGGAAACCACTCGACCTGTCGCGGCAACATGCGCGGCGCGCGAACGGAAGAGCGCGCTGAGTTTGCAACCGACCTGATTGAGCGAGCCGTATTCCCCAAGAGGTTTGTTCCCCCTCGCCTCTCTCGACTCTAGAGCAGGCCCACGTCGAGAAGCCCATGACCCACCCCCTCCGATTGTCCCTCGCAGCTGAGCGCCCGGCACGTCCGGGCGCGAGGCCCCCCCGCTCCACGACTCCCCCTTCCCACCGACACCGTGTCCTTGGGAGCCCCCCGAGCCGAGGTCAGCTACCTCACGCGGACTCCGCCGCCGCTGATCTCCTCGCGCCATGAGCAAGACCGAATCGATCTCGATCCGCGTCCATGCCAGTCAGAAGGGAGCACTTCGGACGCTCGCGCACGCGGCGGGCATGACGCTCAGCGAGTACGTCCTGGAGTCCGCCCTCGCGACCGGGCGCTCTCAACTCGACGCAGTCCGCGCTTCGGTTGCGCGTCGGCGCGTCTGCGCTCCTCGCCTCGTCAGGACCCGTCGGGAGACCGAACGGCCGCGACCCGACCCCACGACCTTCCGTCTCCCTTCGATGCCCGGCGACTACGGCGCGCCGTTCGAGGAGGTCGTCCGCTTCGTGGCAGAGAAGATGCACTGCGACGCGCACACCGTCGCGATCGCCCTGACGTTCGTCGCCGAAGGCATGGGCAACATCCTCGCCCAAGGCCGCGTGTTCCGCTGGCCGGGCCTGTTCGTCGCCGGTCCATACCGCGTGGAGCGCGACCACTTCAACTGCTGTCTGCCCCGCTTCCAGAGCTACCCGCCACTCAAGCAGCTCGTCTGGGAAAAGTGCCCGCCCGAGCTGGGCCGCAACCGCGAGCTGGACGCCCACCGTCGCCGCCGCAGGCCCGAGCGCTCGCACTCACTGGAGACGTTCCTGCGTCAGCAGCGCCACGCGATCAGCCTCCAGGACCTGCGCATCATCGAGACTCTCTACTCGGACTGGCGGATGTCGTCGCCCACGCACTGGGCGTCGTAGCACGACCGGGGGTGCCGAAAGGGGCGTGATCCCGGCGAAAGCACGCTCGTTGCCACACGCCGCGCCACGGGCGACCTGAGCGGATGCCGCCCTCTCCGGGCCCGAGCCCTGGGAAGCTCGTTCCCACCGACACCGTGTCGGTGGGAGGCCGCCCCCCCGGAATCGACCACCGACCGCGCCCCGGCCTGTAGATCGCCTCCGTCCGGTCCTGTAGGGTTTGCAACGGCTTGCCGACCGCCCCTGGACCTCGCCGATGAATCTACGCGACTACCTCCGAACGGCCGAAGCCGCCGAATTCCTCGGGGTGAGCCCGGGCACCGTCAGAAACTGGGTCCGCCAGGGGAAGCTCAAGGCCCGGCGGCTCCCCCAGAACGGCTACCGGCTCTTCCTCAAGAGCGACTTGGAGGCGGTCCTGCGCTCCGTGCAGGCACCCGAGCCGCAGGGAACGAAGGCACCCAGGAGGGAGCGCGCGTGAGCTATCGGACCTGGGGGAGGCAGGCCCGATGACGGTCACCAAGCGCACGGCCCTCGGGGTCCTGACCCGAGCCCGGCTGCTGAAAGTCGCCACCAAGGCGGGCCACGGCGGCCTCACCGGCAAGCGCAGGGAGGAGATCGTCGAGACCCTCGCCAGCTCGCGCCGCGCTGGCCTGGCCGAGTTGCTCGCGCACTACTCCCGCGACGAACTCAAGAGCGCCTGCAAGGCCGCAGGGCTCAGTACGAAGGGCCGGGAGAAGGCACTCATCGTCGATCGACTGCTCGGGAACGGCGCGGCCAACTCCGACGCGAAGCCCGTCCCCAAGAAAACCCCGAAGCAAGCGGTAACCAAGCCCATGTCGAAGCGGTCCATCCGGCACTACGACTATCCCGACAAGCGCCCGAACAACCCACCGGTCGGGCTCGTGACACCGGAGACGGACCCGCCCGTGCCGACGAAGCAGACGTACGCCTACGACCCGCACCTCGATCCCGCGCTCCAGTTCGATAGCGCGGGCGCGGAGATCGAGCGCATCCTCGAAGAGGGCCTCGCCGCCGAGGACCTCGACGCCGCCAAGGAAGCGCTCCAGGAGCTACGCCGCCGCCGCGAACCTTACCTCGCATGGGCGGGCAAGGCCGAGCGCACGAGCTTCGAGGTGGACACGGTCTCGCTGCACGTCCACGAGCGGATCGACCCGAAGACCCTGATCGAAGCACGAGCACGGCTGGTCGAACCGGCTGATCGCGGGCGACTCGCTGCTGGTGATGAACTCCTTGCTGGAGAAGGAGGGTTTCGGCGGAAAGTTCCAGATGGCCTACTTCGACCCGCCGTACGGCGTGCGCTATGGGTCGAACTTCCAACCATTCGTAAGCCGACGGGATGTCCAGGATGGCCGCGACAACGACCTCTCGCGGGAGCCCGAAACCCTCAAGGCGTTTCGGGACACCTGGGAGCTTGGCATCCACTCCTATTTGAGCTACATCCGCGACCGGCTTTGGCTGCTTCGTGACCTGCTCAACGACACTGGATCTTGCTTCGTTCAGATCAGCGACGAGAACCTCCACCACGTGACGGAGGTGCTGGACGAGGTGTTTGGCCCTGAGAATCGATGCGGAATCATCTCCTTTGCGAAGACTACGGGCGCAACCTCCCAACTCCTGGCCTCTACTGCCGACTACCTCGTCTGGTACGCACGAGATCGAACCCAGGTCAAGTACCGACAGCTATTCCTGAGCAAGGTCCTGGGCGGTGAGGGAGCAAGCGCGTATACGCGCGTCGAGCTTCCCGGCGGAACTAGGAGGCCATGCACCAAGGCGGAGCGTGACGACTCGTCCCTCTTGCCGGAGGGCTCCCGCATCTACCGTATCGACAACCTTACCAGCCAGAGGCCTCCGGGAGATTTCCCCGTTGATCTCCATGGTCGCACCTTTCGTCCCAACAAGGGGTACTGGAAGACGGGCCAGGAGGGGATGCAGCGGCTTGCATGGGCCAACCGCTTGGAGGCCACTTCTGGTGGCCTGTACTACGTCCGGTACTTCGATGACTTCCCTGTATATCCACTTTCCAACTACTGGAGCGACACTGGGATCGCAGGATTCGCCTCGGACAAAGTATACGTCGTCCAGACCTCTCCCAAGGTTGTCCAGCGATGCCTGCTGATGACTACAGATCCAGGCGATCTTGTCTTCGATCCAACCTGCGGTGCGGGTACGACCGCTTGGGTTGCAGAAAAATGGGGGCGTCGCTGGGTCACCTGCGATACCTCGCGTGTAGCAACTACTCTGGCGCGGCAACGACTTATCACGGCGGCCTTTGACTACTACAAGCTCGAAAACCCCGGGCTCGGAGTCCGCGGAGGATTCACCTACGAGCAAGTTCCTCACCTGACTCTGAGGAGCATCGCTACGAACCCGCAGCTCAGGGACGGAATGAGTAAGCCTGAGATGGAAGAGGCCGTCACAAGGTACGCACCCTCCGAACACCTTTATGATCGCCCGGCAGTTGAAGCGGACAAGGTTCGAGTCGCAGGTCCCTTCACTGTTGAAGCTGTTCCGGCTCCCGTGGTTGCCCCAATTGAGACTTTCGAGCACGCCCAAGTGTCGGGCGAAGGATCTTCTCGATCCGGCGAGACGCTCCGCCAGTCGGAGTGGCGCGACGAGTTGCTCAAGACGGGCGTCCGTGGCAAGGGTGGCCAGATGCTGCGGTTCTCGCGGGTGGAGCCGCTCGCCGGTGCAACCTACCTGCACGCCGACGCCGAGGTCAGCTCCGACGACCCGCACTCCGCATTCAGCGGGCAACGTGCCGTCGTCTGCTTCGGTCCAGAGCACGCGCCTATGGAGCAACGACTCGTCGAGCTGGCTTGGGAGGAAGCGCGCTCGATCAAGCCGCGCCCCGACATCCTGCTCTTCGTGGCGTTCAGCTTCGACCCCGAGGCCGCGAAGGACATCGACGAGCTGGACCCCGGCAAAGCGGGCATGAAGTTCCTGCGCGTCGAGATGAACGATGACCTCGCGACGCAGGACCTCAAGAAGAAGCGCTCGACAAGCGAGAGCTTCTGGCTCATCGGCCAACCCGATATCTCCGTGCGCCGCCTCGCCAAGGGCGAGGACAAGGGCAAAGTGGAGGTCGAGGTCCACGGCTTCGACTACTTTGACCTCAAGAGGGGGCAGGTCGTCTCGGGCGGCGCGGACCGCATCGCGGTCTGGCTGCTCGACACCGACTACGACGGCCGCAGCCTGTACCCTCGGCAGGTCTTCTTCCCGATGGCGGACGAGGACAAGGGCTGGACGAAGCTCGCGAAGAGCCTCCAGGCCGAGATCGACGAGGAGAAGATCGCGGCCTTCCATGGCTCGTGCAGCCTCCCCTTCGAGCCCGGCAAGTGGCGGCGCATCGCGGTCAAGCTTGTGGACGATCGCGGCATCGAGAGCCTCGTGATCCGCAACCTCGACGAGGTCTTGAAGGGATGACGACCACCGAGGCGAAACGGCTCAAGAAGCCGGACACGCTGATCGTCAACTCCCCGTACATGGAGCCTCAGCGGCACTGGCGCTACGAGCGGGAGTCGCGCGAGTTCGTGCTCGTCGAGGGCGCGCGCCGCCCGGCGGGCTACGTCGTCGCGACGCCGGGCTCCAAGAGCTTCGACGACCCGGGCGTATTCCACGAGCTGCCGCTGGTGAATGCGATCCGCGAGCGCGTCAAGGCGTGGCGCGAGGCGGACTGGCTCGGCGTCACAGGCACGACGCGCAGGTTGCTCCTGCACTGGAACGATCCCGAGGCGCGTGACTTCCCCTTCTTCTTCTGCCAGCACGAAGCCATCGAGACGCTGATCTGGCTGACCGAAGCATCCCCGGCGGAGCGACAGGGCATCTCGATCCCGAGCGATGGCGGGCCGTTCCAGCGCTACTGCACGAAGCTCTTCACCGGCGGGGGCAAGACGATCCTGATGGCGATGGTCATCGCGTGGCACGTCCTGAACAAGGTCGCCAACGCACAGGACCGCCGCTTCTCGAAGCACGTGCTGGTCGTCGCGCCGGGGCTCACGGTCAAGAGCCGCCTCTCCGTGCTCCAGCCCACCGACCCCGACAACTACTACGCCGCGTTCTCGGTCGTCCCGGACGCGCTGCTGGAGAAGCTGCGCCTGGGCAAGGTGCTCATCAAGAACTGGCACAAGCTGGGTTGGGACACCGAGGAGCAGATCGCCAAGCGCAGGAGCGTGGACAAGCGCGGCCCCAAGAGCGACGAGGCGTACGTGCGCGGCGTCCTGGAGGACATGGCGAACGCGCAGGGGCTACTGGTCCTGAACGACGAAGGACACCACGCTTGGCGCATCCCCGCCGGTGCTAAGGTGACGGGCGCCTTGAAGGCCGAGGCTGCCGAAGCCACAGTCTGGATCGGGGGCCTCGATCGGATCCATCGCGCGCGCGGCATCAACCTCTGCATCGACTTCTCGGCTACGCCCTTCGTTCCCTCGGGAAAGAAGACCAACGAGGAAGCGCTATTCGAGTGGATCGTCAGCGATTTCGGCCTCAACGACGCGATCGAGTCCGGCCTCGTCAAGACACCTCGGGTGGTCGTGCGCGACGACGCGGTGCCGGATGCCAAGCAGTACCGCTCGCGCCTGTACCACATCTACGCCGATCACGAGGTCAGGGACGACCTGAACCGCAAGGCCGAGCCGCACGAGCCTCTCCCAGACCTCGTCATCAATGCCTACTACCTGCTCGGCAAGGACTGGCTGGAGACCCGTAATCGGTGGCGGGCGGCCGGGCACCGCGTTCCCCCCGTGATGATTACCTCGACCTCCCTCACGGAGACGGCCGCGCGCATCAAGTACGCCTTCGACCACGGCAAGATCCGCATCGAGGAGCTGACGGCGCCGGAGCGGACGCTCCACATCGACAGCAAGGTGCTGGAGAAAGCGGAGGCGCTCGACGAAGCTCCCGACCTCGCGCTCAACGAGGCCGACGACGGGGAGGATGCCTCGCCGACCAAGAAGCTCACCAAGGCACAGCAGGCCGAACTGCTTCGCCAGACCGTCGCGACCGTGGGCCGTCCCGGGTATCCGGGCGAGCAGATCCAGAACGTGATCTCCGTGAACATGCTCTCGGAGGGCTGGGACGCGAAGACCGTGACGCACATCATGGGCCTGCGGGCATTCGAGAGTCAGCTACTGTGCGAGCAGTTCGTCGGCCGTGGCCTGCGGCGGACCTCCTACGAGGTGAACCTCGAGACCGGGCGCTTCGACGCTGAGTACGTCAACGTCTTCGGCGTCCCCTTCTCGTTCCTCCCGCACGAGGGAGGCGACGGACCGCCCCCGCCGCCCCCGCCGCCGAAGACCGAGGTGCGTCCGATCCCCGAGCGCGAGCAGGAGTTCGGCATCGAGTGGCCGAACATCCTCAAGATCGAGCCGGTCCTCAAGCACACGATCGACCTGGACCTCTCCCGGGTGCTACCTCTGGAGATCCAGGCGTGGACGGTCACGACCCTTGCGGAACTCGCGCCGGTCGTCGGTGGTAAGCCGGACGTGACGCAGATCGCGGAGATCGCGATCGCGGACCTCGCGAAGCGGATGCGCTTCCAGAAGATCGCGTTCGAGGCCGCCCGGGACATCTACGACCAGATGGTCTCGGACTGGAAGGGCAGCAGACACTCGCTCCTCGCCCAGCTCGTCCGCGTCGTCGAGCGGTTCCTCGCGTCCGATCGCCTGCGGATCGACCCGCCCCTGTTCAACCAGGACGAGCTACGCCGTCGCGTCCTCCTGACGCTGACGATGCAGAAGATCGTCCAGCACGTCTGGGAGGCCATCCGCGAGCAGAACGTCCTCCAGCAGGAGGGCAAGATCCAGCTCACCCCCGTGTTCGACGACGAGCGCCCCGTGCGACGCACGGGCGACATGCCGCCCTGGTACACGGGCAAACCGTGCGAGCAGACGAAGCGGAGCCACATCAACGTCTGCGTCTACGACTCGACCTGGGAAGCCAGCGATGCCTTCCACCTCGACCAGTCGGAGCACGTGAAGGCGTGGGCGAAGAACGACCACCTCGGCTTCGAGGTCTGGTACGTCTACCGTGGGGTCCGTAAGCGCTTCCGCCCCGACTTCCTGATCCGCCTTGCGAACGGCACAATGCTGATCTTGGAGACGAAGGGACAGGACTCCGACGAGAACCGCACGAAGCGCCGCTTCCTCGACGAGTGGGTCCGCGCTGTGAACGGCCACGGCGGCTTCGGCTACTGGGGTGCCGCCGTCGCTCTCGACCCGGGCGCGATCCACGGCGTCCTCGAAGAGGCGGCGCTCCTACCCGGAACGAAGCAAGGCAACGAGCCGACCTCGTCGGCTTCGGCGACCTGAGGGCATGACCATGCGCATCGACAACCGCCGCGACATCCTGCTTCTGCTCCTCTACTCCCCGGGGGCACGCGACACCCCGAACGAGCCGATTGCCGGGCGCACGCGACTGACCAAGGCCCTGTTCCTCTTCAAGACCGAGGCTTTGGAGCATTTCCGCAAGGGCACCGCGATCACGGCGGAGAACTTCTACGAGTTCTTTCCCTGGAACTTCGGACCCTTCTCGCGGCAGGTCTACGACGACATCGGCTTCTTTCAGCTCCACGGATTCATCGAGCAGGAGTCCACCCAAGACGAGACGCTCCCGGAGTCCGCAGCCGAGTGGGAGGAGTGGTTGCGAGACCCGTACGCGGAGGGCGGTGGACCTTCGTTCTCCGCCTATGAGGAGCAGGTCATCCGCCTGACGGACAAGGGCGCGCAGTTCGCGAAGAATCTGTACGACCAACTGAGCCCTGAGCAGCGCACACTCTTGAAGGAGTTCAAGGCCCGGATCGTCCGCACGCCCCTGCGCGCGCTACTCCGCTACGTGTACGCGAAGCACCCCGATCAGATCGTGAACTCCGAGATTCGCGAGCAGATCCTGGGACGGCCGGACTAAGCCCATGAGCGAACTCTGGCAAGCCGTCGTAGCCTCAGCCATACCCGTCCTGATTGGCGGCGTGGCGGAGCTGCTGCGCGCCTACACGGAGCCTCTCCAATCGTTTCGCGATCGAACCAAGCTCCAGCGCAAGACTCTGATTGAGAGGCTCGCGAGCAAGCACGCAGACCTCCTTCGAGAGGTGCAGCGCGACGTTCAGGTATCAGGAGAGTTTCTCCGCGAGTTCGTCGCGGCACCATTGGGGGCCGACCGGGACAGAATCGGCGAGTTCACCAACGAGACGTTTCGGCTCTTCTCGGTGTTCTACCGACTAGAGGCGATCGGCCGAACGGTGCGGAACATCCACTACTTCCTCTTGGCCTCGACCATTCTCGGCCTTGTCGGACTCCTGCTCGCCGTCTTCGTCCCCGAATCCAGGTCAGTCGTCCTGATCGCAGGCGTCTCCGTCGCTGGCGCTCAGAGCCTAGCTGTGCTGACCGTCTTTCTCTGCGCACGCAAACTCGATGACTACGAAGAGACGACCTGAGGACGAAATCGGTTGCGAGAACGATGTTGTCCGCGCCGTCACTCAGTTCCTGAGCGACTCCGGCTACCGCGTTCGGGTGGAGGTGCCGAACATGGGACAGAGTGCCGACCTTGTCGCGACCCGTGGTCGCTGGGTGACCTTCATCGAGGCCAAGATGAAGGACTGGCGGCGCGCCCTCGACCAGTGCAGGGCGCACGAGCACGTGGCCGACTACATCTGCCTCGCGCTTCGCTGCGACTCCCCATCCGATACCCTTCTCCAGGCCGTCCGTGACTCCGGCTACGGTCTGATCGGAGTCTCACCTGGGGCCGGAGACGTGCGATGGCACCATCCACCCGTTCTCAACCGCCGGGTGTGGCCTCCGCAACGCCGCACGCTCTCCGGGAACCTGAGAGAAATCCGCCATGTCGTCGATTGAGCACTGGATGCAGTTCGGAACCTTCGCACAGAAGGACTTCTTCGAGTACCCCGCCGTCGGCACGTACGACGGTGTGCTCATCAACGCGAACATGGTCGCCTATGCCCCCGGTGGCATCGCAGCGTTCTTGCAGGAGAAGCGGGCCGGAGGGAAGTACATCATCGACCCTCTCACCCACGCCTTCCAGCACGACCCTGCGCTGATCTCGGACGGAGAGGGAAAGGTCAAGTCCTCTCTGCGCCAACTCGCCGACCACTACGGAGGCTCGATCGCTGAGATTGCGGGCAAGCGCCCCCTGCGTCCGAAGGACTTGAACGACGCTGCGCTCGACGCCTTGGTGAAGAGCTGCCTCGCGTACCAACGCGAGCATCTCCGCGAGCACATGACCGAGAGCAACGCTGCGAAGTATCTCGGCGACGGCGCTACGCAACCTCCGTACGCGCTGGTTGCCCCCTACTTCTACATCACGGAATCGACCCTGACCGAGTGGCTGGCAGTTTGCGCCGAGGCGATCCGCCATGCGCGTTCCGCTGCGCAGGACGGGGAGAAGGTGTTCGGTTCGGTCGTCGTGAGCCAAGGCATCGTGACGGACCCCGACGACCGAGCGCGCGTGATCGAGGCGTTCACCGGCAGCGAAGCCGATGGCTTCCTCCTGTCAGTGGACAACCTGGACGAGATCAGCGCGGGGAAGATGGAACTCAAGGGGCTCGTGGCGCTGGCAGCCGGGCTCCGTAGTGGAGGTCAGCGCGAGGTCATCAACGTACACGGCGGATACTTCTCGATCCTCGCGGCGGGCTCGGCCGGAGGCAACGCCATGTCGGGGGTCGCGCACGGGCCAGAGTTCGGAGAGTTCAGGAGCGTGGTCCCCGTCGGAGGTGGGATTCCCATCGCCCGCTACTACGTTCCCGGGCTCCACGCCCGCATCCGGTATCGCGATGCACTTCGGATGTTCAACCAGAAGGGGTGGCTCAGCTCAGCCGACGAGTTCCACAGCAGCGTCTGCGGGTGTCCCGAGTGTCGAAGGGTTCTGGACGGGGACCCCGGTCGTTTCACGCTGTTCGGCGAGGGCAACGCGAAGAGCGTGCGCAGGCGGCACGGGATCGTTCGGATCGAGTTCCCCACCCGGGACGCCACGCTGGCGTGCCTCAAGCACTACCTCGAACGGAAGAAGAAGGAGTACGAGGCCGCCTCCAGCGCTCCGCGAGAGAAGCTGCTCAAGGAACTCGGCGAAGGCGCGGACAAGTTCGAGGATGTCGCGGGCCTGGACGGCGTCGCGCACCTTCGCCTGTGGGCTCGGGTCTTCGAGTCGCAGTGAGCGACCGAGTGCCCGACGGCATCTGGCAGATGCCACAGCCGATGGCCGTCCTGGAAGCCATCGAGGATTGGCGGTCGCTGGATCTTCGGACTGCGACGTTCGACGGCATTGTCGCGAGCATGGAAGCTCTGCGCGACAAGCTGGCGTTCGGGGTCGTGCAGAGATCCTCGTCGATTCCGCGAAAGCTCTGGCGCGTACGCAAGCGGACAGGGGAGGAACGGTTCGACCGAGTCGGTGACCTCTGGGAGCCGCCCGGGAGCAACGCGAAGCTGAACCGATGCAATCAGACGGGTAGCCCGCTACTCTACTGCTCGAAGGACTTGGCAACGGCACTAGACGAGTGCGACATCGCCGAGGAAGACCAGCTCCTGCTCGTGAAGTACCGCCCGAGCACTCCGCTTCGGCTCAACCGGCTCGTGGGGAACTTCGATCCGAACCCGGCAGACGGCGATCCCGTGATCGTCGGCGACGGACTCCTTGCCTACCGGATCATGCGCGAGTTCCTCCGCGCCGAGTTCACCAAGCCTGTCGGTGAAGGAACGGAGGCTCTCTACAAGGTGTCCGCAGCGGTCTGCCACGTCTGGGCGGGCGGCGACGACTCTGATGGTTGGATCTACCCTTCGATCAGGTCGCCCTTGGAAGGGAACGACAACCTCGCGCTCGATCCCAGGTCCGCTCGCTCCAAGCTCAGCATCGAATCGGCGTACTGGTGCGTGGCCGAGAACGTTCAGGCAAGCGAGCTGAGGCACGGAGGATCGCCGCTCGTGCTTCCGGGGGTTCGCCTCCGCCACTTGAAGATCGCGGATGTAGCGGACCAGGAAGTCAGGTGGCGTCCTCCGGCGGCTTCCGATGAGACCGGCAAGTTCGCGCGAAGGAGGTAGCCGGGAGGTCTAGTACCGGAAGGAGGCGAACGTCCTCCCAGGGGCGAGGGGTCCGTCCCGGAGTGGGAAAGTTTTTCCGGGTCCGGCCACGCTCTGGACGGCTGCGATGGCACCGACGGAACGGTCGGTTCCAGAATCCCCTTGCGCCCTCCCTCAAGGCCGGTACAATGTGCGCACGATCAGTGTTGCCATGAGAGCGTACAGCTACGTGAGGGTCTCGACCACGGGTCAGGCCGACGACGGGGTCTCCCTGGAGGCCCAGCAGGAGAAGATCGCGGCGTGGTGCTCCTTCAAAGAGGTGCCGCTGGCGGGGGTGTTCCGGGACGCTGGGAAGAGCGGGAAGGCCATGAAGAGCCGCCCCGGCCTCCAGGCCGCTTTGGAAGCCGCCTGCGAGGACCGAGGGGTCCTGGTGGTCTACAGCCTCTCCCGGCTCTCCCGAAGCCTGCGCGACACGCTCCTGGTCAGCGAGCGCATCCAGCAGTCCGGGGCACAGCTCGCGAGCTTGTCGGAGGATATCGACACGACTAGCGCGACCGGGACGATGTTCTTTCAACTCCTTGCCGTCCTGGCCGAGTTCGAGCGCAACCTCGTACGGGAACGGACTCGGACGGCGATGAACCATCTGCGACGGAGCGGGCGGCGAGTCTCCGGCGAGATCCCCTACGGCTGGCGGCTCGCGAGCGATGGCAAGTCCCTCCGCCCGGTGTCGAGCGAGAGGAAGACCATCGACATAATGGCGCAGCTACGGGAGGGAGGCATGTCTTTCCGCGCCGTCGCGCGCGAGCTGGATGCTCTCGGGGTCCCGACCAAGACCGGAGCAGGCTCGTGGTCTGGCAAGGTCGTGCGAGGCATCCTCCTGCGGAGGTCGGCCTGATGGCACGCAAGAAGAGCACTTCGCCTGATGCCCAAGGCGATGCAGCCAAGCAAATCGGGAACGCGCTCCGCGCCAGGCCGCTGTCCCCGAAGTCGAGGGCGATCAAGAACACCAACGTCAACATCCGCGTCACGCACGCCTTGAAGGAGGAGATGACCCAACTTGCTGAGCAGCTCGGCGTCAGCCTAACGGACTACATCATCGCACTGCACCGGCAGGCAAAGGCGATCCTCGTGGATCGCGAGATTCCCTGAGAAACCGAGGAAGACCCCATGACCGACAACCGTCCCCATCCCCACTTGCGCAAGCGCGTTCTCGATCAGCTCGCGTCGCTGGTCAGTTGGTACGACCTGGACTACCCCGAGTTCCTTGAGACCGCCCGTCGGACAATGCCCGACCGCGTGAACGATTCCCGCTTCGACTTCGTCGTGTACCGGCTGTGGCGCGAGGATCATGGCGAGCCCCCGTGCGGCTTCGAGACTGCGCTACCCACTCGGTACGAGCGTTTCGTCGCCGAGTTCCCCTGGCAAGTCCAGGGCGCGCCGGCGTGGGCGACCGAGCCGCGCATCCTCTCGACCCTCCGGTTCTGGCAACGGCGCTACCCTGCCCGCCTCACCTCCGCACACGCCGTTCGTATCATGGCGGACCTGCGCAACGCCTTCGGGCTGTCCCATGCCTAGTCGTCCCACAGAATCCGCGTTGAACTCACGAGGCTCCGGCCGGGAGTGCTGGGCGTTCGTGCGCGTAAGCTCGCGCGAGCAAGACCAGGAGGGTTTCAGCCTCAAATCGCAGGAGACGCGCATCCGCGCGGCGGCAAGTCGAGACGGGAACTCGATCACCCGCATCATCAAGGCAGCGGAGACCGCTACGACCTCGGAAGCACGCGCAGTGTTCCAGCAGATGGTCCGGGAAGCTGAGAGGGCGGCTCGAAGTGGGCAACTCGAAGGGCTCTACTTCGACCGACCGGACCGAGCGTTCCGAAACTTCGAAGACCTCGCCACGGTCGAGAAGCTGCACAAGAACTCCGGGATTCGGGTCCGGTTCGTCACCCCGGACATCGACACCTCAACGGCGGCGGGGAGCTTGATGCTCGGCGTCCTGGCGAGTGTCGCGAAGTTCGAGACCTCGGGACGGGTGGACTACGTCAAGGCATGCCAACGCAAGCGTGTCGAGAGCGGCCTGTTCGTCGGCCATGCTCCCTATGGGTACGAGAACTACCGAGACGGGGGACGCGGTCTCATCAGGGTGCATCCCGAGGAAGCTGCCACCGTGCGCCTCATCTTCGGGTGTAGGTCCGTCTTAACGTAAGGTCAATGTTCATGCGGCAGCCCGAGCGGCGTCGAGATAGGTGGCCCAGAAGCAAGTCCACTCGCCCGAACGGGCGCGCGTGCGGAGGTTGAGGACGT
>Ga0299906_10002560_pt1 | contig 15066 bp, 28 predicted proteins | sample RVTome_14_FD_200259 | JGI IMG/M metagenome (GOLD analysis project Ga0299906, IMG submission 200259) | Soil microbial communities from uranium-contaminated site in the Upper Colorado River Basin, Wyoming, United States - RVT145D125 (version 2) ... | reverse complement strand
AAGGGATCCGTCCGATGCGTGAGATGCGTTGCCAGCGTATTCTCCTGCCAAGACAGGGGGATAACGCGCGCATCGGAGCCTTACCTTGCGCTAAAAAGTGTCCGATGCGTCCGATGCGTTTGGCCCCAGGCGTGGGGCAGGCAGGAATGAGATGCGTGGAAATCGCACGGGCGCCTGGGCGCGCGCTGCCGGCGTTTTCCCCTGCCGGCGCGGGCGGATACGCCGCCTACGCGCGCGCTACCGCGCGCGGCCGGCGCGGGCGGCCTTGCCCATCGAGTGCCCCGACGGCATGCTCCGCCCCTGGCCGCCCCGGCGCTGGGGAGCGCGGCCGGCGGGCATGGTCTCCTCCTCCTTCGTGGGCCTCCTCCCTGCCGGCCGAGTTTTTTGGCGCCGCGGGCGGCCTCTCTATTGGGAGGCGCGTGCCGGCGTGCGGCGCGCGGAGTTGCTACGAAGGGAGCTACGTGGGATCCAGACAGCGGCCCCGGGCGGGGGGCCAGGCGTCACCGTCCGCGCCGCCGCTGCAGCAGCTGTTCGTGGACAAGCTAGCAGCGAGCGGCCTCGACCTGAAAGACGCGCGCGCGCTGCGCTTCGTGCTGGTCAAGAGCGCTGCGCAGCTGCACCCGGAGTTCCCGCCTTGCGGGGCCTTTCAGCTGCCGTACTTCGACCTGCAGGGCAGGCCCACCAAGTTCTACCGCGTGCGCTACCTCGAGAGCACGCTGAACGGCTTCGCCGCGCAGACGGAGCGCTCGGAGCTGCGCTACGTGCAGCCGCCCGGCACGCTCTCCGAGGTGTACCTGCCGCCGCTCGTGGACTGGGGCGCCCTGGCGCGCGACGCGAGCAGGCCGCTCACCGTCACCGAGGGGGAGCTGAAGGCCGCCGCTGCTACGAAGGCAGGGCTGCCTACGCTGGGGCTGGGCGGCGTGTGGTCGTTCAAGGCGGCGCGGGCCGGCGTGCCGTTCTTGCCGCTGCTGGCCGCCATCGACTGGCAGGGGCGCGAGGTGCGCGTGGCGTTCGACTCGGACGCGCTGAGCAACCCGGACGTGCTCAAGGCGCTGCACGTGCTGTGCACCGAGCTGGCGGCGCGCGGCGCTAGGCCACTGGTGGTGCGCGTGCCGCCGCTCAAGGCCGGGCAGAAGACGGGCCTGGACGACTACCTGGTGGCGCGCGGGGAGAAGGCCACCGCCGCGCTGCTCGACGCCGCGGAGCCGTTCGGCCCGGTGGCGGAGCTGCTGCAGCTCAACGCGGAGGTGGCCTACGTGCGCGACCCCGGCATCGTGGTGGTGCTGGCGGACGGCCGGAAGCTCTCGCCCGGGGCGTTCCGCGAGCACGCCTTCGCCAATAGGCACTACTACGAGGAGGTGGCGGGCAAGCACGGCGTGGGCCTGGTCAAGAAGCCGGCGCCGCCGGCCTGGCTGGCCTGGGAGCAGCGCCACGAGCTAGCGCGCGTCACGTTCCGTCCGGGCGCGGACACCATCGTGGAGGGCGAGTACAACTACTGGCCCGGCTGGGCGGTGGCGCCCAAGCGCGGCGACCTGCGCCCCTGGCGCGAGCTGCTGGCCTTCCTCTTCGACGGCTTCGAGCGCGAGCGCGTGTGGTTCGAGCGCTGGTGCGCGGCGCCGCTGCAGCGCCCGGGGCTCAAGCTGTTCACCGCCGGGGTGATCTGGGGCCGCGCGCACGGCACGGGCAAGTCGCTGATAGGCACGACGCTGCTGGAGATCTACGGCAAGAACGGCGCGGAGCTGGCGGAGGAGCACCTGACGTCCACCTACAACGAGTGGGCGGAGAACAAGCAGTTCGTCCTGGGCGACGAGATCACCAGCGGGGAGCACCTGAGCAAGCGTGCGATGGCGGAGAAGCTGAAGGGCATGATCACGCGTAGCCGGCTGCGGCTTAACCCGAAGTACGTGCCCTCCTACGAGGTACCGGACTGCATCAACTACTACTTCACCAGCCAGCACCCGGACAGCTTCTTCATCGAGGACACCGACCGGCGCTACTTCGTACACGAGGTGGCGCACCGCGCGCCGCGCCCGCGGCCGTTCTACATCGACTACGTGGACTGGCTGTTCGAGCGCGGCGGCGCGGCGGCGCTGTTCCACCACCTGCTGCACCTCGACCTGGGCCGCAAGGAAGACTTTGACCCGCACGGCACGGCGCCGATGACGCTGGCCAAAGAGATGATGGCGGAGCAGGCGCAGAGCGAGCTGGGCGTCTGGGCGCGCAAGCTGCGCGACGAGCCTGACGTGGTGCTGCGCCTAGGCGACGTGGTGGCGTCGGGCGACTTGTTCGCGGCCTCGGAGCTGTACCGCTTCTTCGACCCCGAGGGGCGGGGGCGCTACACCACCAACGCCGTGGGCCGGGAGCTGCGGCGCGCGGGCGTGGACTACGCCTGCGGGGGCAAGACGGTGCGCACGGCGCTGGGGCAGGTGCGGCTGTACGCCGTGCGCAACCCCGAGCGGTGGCGGCGCGCCAGCTCCCAGCAGGCGGCGACGCACTACGCGGCGACGCGCGTGGCGCCCAGGGAGAAGTTCAAGCGCGAGGAGAAGTGATGGAGACCACGGTGTGCGAGATCTGCGGTTGCCCGGCCCTGCCCGCGCAGGGCCTGCACGGCGCGACGAACAACCACTGGGACTGCGAGGAGCAGCGCCGGGCGGCGGCCGAGCGGGTGCTGGCGGAGGTGCCGGAGCAGCTGCGCCAGCTGGAGGCCCTGGTGGCCAGCCTCGAGCGCAGCTACAAGTGAAGACGCCGCCCGGAGGCGGCGTCGTGCAGCGGGCGGGGCCTGCCTTCAGGGCCTGTAGGTGCCCACCAGGACGGCGGGCCTGCCCTTGGCCGGGCGGTCGATGACGTTGCCCGCCTCGTTGAGGCGCGCCTCGGGGTCGGCCAGGAACAGGTCGAAGGCCGTGCCCGCCACGACGCTGCCGAGGCCGGCGGCCTTGGCGGCGTTGGCGAAGGCGGCGTTGACGGTCTCGCCCTTGCCCCAGTGGTGGGGGATGACGACGAGGTAGACGTGCCCTGCCGGGGCGGTCATGCTGGCGAGTGGCGTGGTGTTCATGCGGTGGTCTCCTGTTTCGGTGGGTGGGTCAGTCGGTGTAGACGTGGGTGCCGCGGTGGCCGCGCAGCAAGAGCCAGACCTGCTTGCCCGCGATCCCGCTGAGCTGCAGGTCGTAGCGGCCCTCGGTGAGGTCACGGGCCAGGTCGAAGCCGCACTCGGCGTCCGGCAGCGTGAAGAACGCCTCCACCACCTGCCACCCGAGGGCGGGGTGGCGGAGGTGGAGGGTGTACTGCGGCACGGTGAAGGCGCCGAGTTGGAACATGTCTGCGTTGGTGCTGGGCATTGGCGGTTCCTTTAGCGGCGCTGGTTGAAGACGGCCTGGTTGATCTCGCTGACGACCGCGCGGTGCTTCCAGGCGTTCTCGTAGCCTTCGTGGTCGTAAGCGCGCATCACGACAGCGCGCAGGCCGTCTTCCTCGATGATCTGCGCGTCGACCTTGACGAAACCGTCGACCATGCGGCTGACATCAGAGAAGACGACGCCGCCCTCAACCTGCTTGGCGCCGATAACTTGGCCGTCGCGCTGGTAGAGCCGGCCGGTGTTCCAGATCTCGATCGTGGTTTTCATGGTGGTCTCCTGTTCGTGGGTGGGCGTCACAGGACGAAGTGTGGGGCAAGGGCACCGAGCGCGCAAGGCTTTCGTGGGGCCTGCGAGGGGGTGGCCCTCAGGTCTTGGGGGAGCGCCCCCCGGGCCGCTTTACCGGGGGCCTCGGCGGTCCGCCTGGGGCCTCGAGGGGGCGAAAGGGGTCATTTTACCTGTAGTTACTGCAGGTTACGCCGCGGTTGCGCGCCTCGTCGTTTTAGAGCGAGAATTCGCCCTCGAGCACACCCCACAACCCCTGACAGGAGCACACCATGAGCACGAAAGCCAAGAAGCCCAGCAAGCCCAGCAAGAAGCCCACCCCGGCGGCCAAGGCCGCCAAGGCCGAGCAGCCCACCAAGGTCATCCTCAAGGCCGGCGTCTCGATCGACGGCCGGCGCGGCCTGATGGGCAAGATGATGGCGGTGGTGGCCAAGGCGAAGGGCGGCCTCTCGCGTGACGAGCTGGCGAGCCGCTTCGCCAAAGAGCCACGCGTCAAGGTCAGCAAGAACGTCAACTGGGGACTGCGCCACGGCGTTTTCAAAGAAGCCCGCGTGTAGGCCCCAGCCCGGCACTGCTTTACGACGGCGCCCGCGGGCGCCGTTTTCTTTTCTGGAGGTACGGCGAAGGAGGAGCTACAGATGGACAAGACGAGCAGGGAGGACGCGCTGCGCCAGGCAGCGCAGCAGTGGCTGGAGCTGCGTGACAGGGCGAAGACCGCGCAGGAGAAGCTGGACGAGGCGGACCGCGAGGCTAAGCACGCGGGGCAACTCCTGCAGATGGCCCAGCACAAGCTGAAAGACTTCGTAGGGCGCAACCAACGTCGGCGCGTGGTGGCGGTGAAGGACGGCTACGATAAAGTGGTGCGCGCCGTGCTGGTAGAGCTGCACGACGGCGGCGAGGGCCGCCAGGACTTCATAACTGTGTCAACGGAGGAGGTACTATGAGCCCCGACCGTCGTCGCCGCCCCGCGCCGAGCGGAGCCTTCACCGGCGCGCTGCACGCGCTGCTGCTCTCACTGGCGCTGCTGCTCGTGCTGTTTGCGCTCAGCGGCTGCGCGGCCCCGCCGCTCTCCTCGAAAGAGTGGCGGCTGGAGGCCGCCTTCTTGACCGCGGGCGCGCTGGACTACGCGCAGACCCGGGACATAAAAAACCACCCCGGGGTGCACGAGGTTAACCCGCTCCTCGGTCGCCACCCCAGCGACAAGCAGATACGCAGCTACTTCCTCGCGGCCGGGCTAGCGCACGTCGGCATCACGCGGCTGCTGCCGCGCCCGTACCGCGTGCCGTGGCAGCTGGGGACGCTGACGCTGCAGGTCATCACCCTACAGCGCAACCACCAGCTCGGCCTGCGGCTGGACTTTTAACCGGGAGGAGGACACGTATGAAGACTGACCTGATGCTGGACCTGGAGACGCTGGGCACGCGCCACGACGCCGTGGTGCTCTCTATAGGCGCGGTGGCGTTCGACGTGAGCGGGCTGCACGAGCAGACGTTCTACGCGGCGCCCGACCACGCCACGCAGCGCTTCGGCACGTCGGTATTAACGCCCCGCTCGACGGACTCCGCGACGGAGACGTGGTGGGCCGCGCAGTCGAGCGAGGCGCGCGCCGTCTTTCAGAAGCCGCAGGCGGCCCTAGACACCGCGCTGGTGGGGCTGGAGCACTACATCGACCGGGTGACCACCGGGCGCCAGGAGGTGCGCGTGTGGGGCAACGGCGCGACGTTCGACAACGTCATCCTGGCGCACCTGTTCGAGTGGGCCGGCCGACCAGTGCCCTGGCACTGGCGCCACGGGCGGTGCTTCCGCACACTGCGCGCGGCGCTGCCGCTCTCGGTGGTGGAGTACGCGGAGGTGGCGGCCTCGAGGGCGTTCGGCGGCACGCCGGAGTACAGGCGCGGCTGGTTGGTGCCGCACCGCGCAGACCACGACGCCCTCTGGCAGGCCGAGGTGTGCGTCGGCCTGCTGCACTGGCTACGCGCGCCCGTGGCGCGCAGCGCGCAGGAGGCGACATGAGCCTGTCGGACCTTGCCATCGAGCGCTACGAGGCGCTGTACGTGCAGCTCTGTAATGACGACCGGGTGGCCACCGGCGCCGCTCTTCGAGCACGGCGCAAGGTGTACGAGGCCGTCATAGCTGAGTGCTCGGCGCCGCGCGAGGAGGCGCGCCCTCACAAGTACGTGAGCAGCCACGGCAGCGCGGCGGACCGCAACAAGAGCACGGTGATCTTCTGCGAGTACTGCGGCAACATCGCTCACGACGCAAGTGAGACGCGGTACAACCGCATCGACCAGCTGCGCGCCGAGGCGGCCGAGCCGTGCCCGCGCTATCCCGGGCGGTCGGTCGCCGTCACCACCACTACGACTAGGGAGGCGAAGTGAAGACGAACTTAGATACCGACGTGAAGGTGCTGCTGCTGGGCGCGCTGCTGTTCGCCGTGGCGCTGGCGTGCGTGGCGCTGATCCTCTGGCCTACGGCGCAGCTCCTAGTGGCCGTGGCCTGGGCGTTCCGCGCGCTGCTGTTCCTGGCGGCCGTAACGACGGGCGTGCTGGGCGTGCTGCTGATCCGCGCTGGGCTGTCGTCATGAGGTTAACCCGCCGCGCGTTTTTCCAGGCACTGGGCGCGCTGAGCGCCTCGGCCGCGCTGCCGGCGCTGCCGGCGCCCAGCTGGATCGCCGTACCGGCCAAGACGTTCGCCCCGTCTGTCCCTGTTCCCCGCGCGCAGGTGAAAGTGAGGGCCGCGACGGTGAGCGTGCTGGCGCGTGAGGTCGACGTGTCAACCTTCGAGGAGGGACACAGGTCGTTTAGCGCGCTGGGCGCCCCGCAGCACGAGCTAGAGGTGGACCTGCTGTTGACGGACGCGGCGGTGCTACCGCAGGTCGGCGACGTCATCGGCAGCGCCTGGTTCAAGGACAACTGCGGCAAGCAGCAGTGGCTGGCAGAGCACATGCCGGGCGACCTGCGCTTTAGCGTCGAGTCGGTCATGGTCTGGGCCGCGACGCACGAGCAATTAGAGGCACGGCTGCTGCTGCGGGAGACGGCGACGTGAGCGCGCCGCGCGTCACGGTGCTCTACCCGCACCAGCTGGCGCTCGCGGTGGCGCAGCTGTTCGGCCGCCAGCTCTACGCGCTGTGCTCGCAGGTGAGCCAGGGGCGCCTGAAGAGTTGGCGGCGGCGCGTCTGGTTGAGGAGGTAAGGGGGGGCCGAAAAAGTTGCACCGCCGGCAGGCCGGGCCTGCCACAACAACGAGGGGGAGGGACGATGGAGCGCGACGTCTGGGCGCTGTTCACGGGGTTCATCTACGCGCCCGGCGCGCGCCGCCTCGACACCAGGTTCAGCACGCGCGCGGACGAGGTGGAGCGCGTCGACGCGGGGTTCATACTGCGCGGCGCGCGCCAGCCGCGGGGGCCGGTAGCCTGGCCTCCGTGCGCGGCAGCGAACGACACAGATTATACGAACGGCACAGACTACACTCAAGGAGCCTAACGATGACTGAACGATATGCGGTCCCAGCGGATCTCATGGAGCGCGTTGACCGCGTGTTGAAGTTCTACGCGGCATACGGGAGCTGGCACTACAGCGAGCGCGAGCTGCGTGCTCCCCCGCGCGCCTGCTCGGCGCAGGACGATACTAGGCCGCTGGCGCTCATTGACCAGGGCAGGGCCGCGGGCGTAGTCTACGCTGAGCTGGTGAAGCTGTACCCGCTGCCGAAAACGTCTGCTTCGGAGAGCCCAAAAGCAGCCGGGTGGATCGCTACCCACGAGAGCGGCAAGGTGCTGCACCTGGCTCAGCACGACGGTTGGCGCGTAGAAGTTGCACTGACCAACGAGCCGCTGCCCACCCCGCTGCTCATGTTCTGCCCGCGCTGCCGGGAGCAGCACGTGGACCGCTCGACCGCTGACTGGGCGAACCCGCCTCACGCGACGCACAAGTGCGAGCACTGCGGGCTGCTGTGGCGGCCGAGCAACCACCACACGACCGGGGTAGCGCACCTCGAGGCCACCGAGGAGCAGCACGTCGAGCGGATCGCAGCGGCGTTCCCTTACCGTTACGAGCTGCCCTATGAGCAGCTGGCGCGCAGCTACGCAAAGACGAGTTACTCAGCAGCTGGGCCGCGTCGGCGGTGGCGCGTGCGCGACGAGCAGGGCGAGGACTTGATCGACTTCTGGCGCAGCCGGGCGCCGCACTCCAACGAGGTGTTGGCCGCCGAGATTATCGAGCAGCTTGAGCGCGAGCTGGCCGAGGCGGTAGCGAAGCGCGACGAGTGGTACGTGCGGTGGGAGACGGAGGTGAAGGCGAGCAAGGCGGCCGGGCCGGCAGCGTGAGGGCCGCGTTGCTAGCCTTAGTACTAGCGGCGGCGCCCGCGGTGGCCGACGAGACCTGGCTGCTCGGTCCGGGCGCGTCCTATCACTTTAAGCGCGACGGCTACAACGAGCTACACCTGGGCGGCGGCGCGGAGTGGCGCGGGAAGGACGACGCCTTCGCCGTCTTCGCGCAGGACAATTCCTACAACCAGCTCAGCGTCTACGCGGCGTGGAGCCGGCAGCCCTGGCGGGTGGGCAAGACGCGCGTGGGCGGCATGGCCGGCTTAGCCAACGGCTACGGCAAAGGGCGCCGCGAGCACCGCGTGAGCCAGCTGCAGCCGTTTGTCGGCCTGTCGGCGTCCCTGGACCTGGGCAGCTGGGGCCTCAACGTCGCCGTGCTGCCTAACCTAATCTTCGTGCAGACCAAGTGGAGCCTACGATGAAGTTCCGGCCGCTACTCGCCTACTCGCCCAAGCCTAAGCGCCCGCTAGTGCTGGAGGAGCTGCGCTACCCTCTGCTGGTCTCGCCCAAGTTCGACGGCATTCGCGCGGTGGTGACGGCGCGTGGGCTGCTGAGCCGCACGCTGAAGCGCGTGCCCAACCGAGAGCTGCAGCAGCTGCTGAGTCGCTCGCTGCTGTGCTGCTACGACGGCGAGCTCGTACTAGGCGACCCAGCGGCGCCTGACTGCTATCATCGCACCGAGAGCCAGGTGATGAGCGCAGACGGCGGCGCGCTGGGCATCACGTTCTGGGTGTTTGACTACTTTCAACAGCCGGCCATGCCCTATACGGAGCGGCTAGCGCGCTTGCGCCGCGGGCCACACGTTAAGTTCGTGCCGCGCGTGAAGCTGGTGCCGCAGTTTAAGGCCGGCTGCGCGGCGGACGTGCAGGTGCTGGAGGAGCTCTACGTAGCGAAGGGGTTCGAGGGCATCATGCTGCGCTCGCCCGACGGGCTGTACAAGTGCGGGCGCTCGACGTTGAGCGAGCAGTACCTCATCAAGGTGAAGCGCTTCGAGGACAGCGAGGCGCGCGTGCTGGCCGTCTACCCCCGGCAGCGCAACAACAACGCCCAGACGCGCGACGAGCGCGGCTACGCCAAGCGCAGCACCGCTAAGGCGGGCAAGGTGGCTACGAAGATGCTGGGCGGCTTCCACTGCCGGGACCTCAAGACCGGCGTGGAGTTCGACTGCGGCACGGGCACGCTCAAGCGCGAAGAGCTGGCGCTCGAAGGCTGGGTGGGCACGGTGATCAAGTACCGCTTTCAGCCGTCCGGCGTGAAGGACAAGCCGCGCTACCCCAGGTTCGTAGGGCGGCGCAAGAGGAGCGATCGATGACGTGGCAAGACGGTGCAATAGCGGCGTGCCAGTTGGTGTTCGTGATAGCGCTGGTACCGGCCGTGCTGGGCCAGGAAAAACCACCGCGCAGCACGTGTGCCCTCACGGGTGCGCCGCTGCTAGTTACCGCCACTGCGCTAGCCACGCTCGAGCTCTGGTGGGCCGCCTCAACGATGTACGCCTGCGCGGCGCTGTGGTGGACGCTGTTCTTTCAAGGGAGGCGCGCGTGAGGCCGGTGTTCGACGAGGTGGCGCAGCAGTTCTTCGTGGACCTGGAGGGCACGGAGGGCCTGGGGGCCGTGGTAGACGCCTGCGCGGAGGCCGGCGCGGTGCACCAGGACGGCCGGCTCTACGTGCGCTTCCCTGGGCGGGGGCCGGAGTACGTGTCGCGCATCGAGCTGCGCCGCCGCGTGCTCGAGCGGCGCCGCGCGTGAGCCTATGAACGACGAGCCCGCCCTGTTCATTGCAAGGCAAGCGGCCTCCGATATCGTGTGGGAGGCAATTCGCACCGTGAGGGTGCCCGACGAATGGCCGGAGCCGATCAGGTCGATAGCATACGCAGGCGCAGTCGCCGGTGCTGCTGAACTTGGTCGCCTCAGGATGATGGCCATGCGCGAACAAGGGGTGATCTGATGAACCGTCGCGGCTTAGTAGCTCCGCACGCGTACCGCCTAAGTCGCTGAGGCCGCAGGGAAAAACGACGTTTGCACCTCGAGGCCCGGCGGGGCATACTCCGCCCCTGGAGGGACCGGCGCGCTAGGGGGCGCGCCGGGTTACAAGCCTTAACCACGAAGGGAGGTACGCCAATGCAGTCTACGCATCGTCAACGCGTGGGAGGCCAGCACGCTGCCCGCCGCGTTAGCAAGTACACCTCGTTGGTCAACGATCGTCGTGCTCGGGAGCGCGCCTACGAAGCAGCGCGGCGCTTCTCGCGGCACGTCTTCAACACCGGCATCCACAGCGCGCCCGCGCCCTACGCCGGCCCCAAGCAGTTCAACCTCTACCACCCCGCGGTCCACGAGCGCCTCAGCGGCGGGCAGCTGCGCGGCCGTCCGCCCTTGCCGTTCGTCGTAAAGCGCGATGAGCACCTGGTGGCGCCGTTCGGTGGCTTCCGCGTCTACTGGCGCGACCTGGAGGTGGGGCGCACGCTGTCGTTTCCTACGTTCGAAGATTGCCGTCGGCTGCGGGAGGCACAGCGCGTCGCGCGGCTACACTTGTTAGCGAATTAGCCCGCCCTTACCAGCGAGGCATTTCAGGGGCCGCAGCCGGGGCCCCTTTTTCTTTTTTTCTAGGGAGGCCGCGGTGGCCACGAAGATCAAACCGTTTAAGTTGCCGAAGACGCTGGCGGAGTGCGCCGACCTGCTCTACCGCACGCGCGAGGACCGCCTAGCGATGAAGAAGCTGCTGGCGCGCCTGGAGGGCCACGAGAAGACGCTGCGCGACCACCTCATCGACAAGCTGCCGAAGGGCAAGTCGACCGGCGTGGCGGGGCGCCTGGCGCGCGCGAGCATCTACACCGAGCCGACGCCCACGGTGGAGGACTGGCCGGCGCTCTGGCGCCACGTCAAGAAGACGGGGCACTTCGACCTGCTGCAGAAGCGCATCAGCAAGGAGGCCGTCGAGACGCGCTGGGAGGACAACAAGACGGTGCCCGGTGTGGGGCGCTTCAACGTCGTGCGGGTCAGCCTCGAGAAGGTGAAGCGATGAGGGGCGGCACGGTCGAGGTGAAGACACGCGCTAAGCACGCTGGCGCGCTCGAGGTGCGCGACGTCTACGTGCGCCACACCGACAAGGAGGGCCGGCGCCACGTGCAGGCACACCGCTGCTGGGATACGCCGCGCTTCCTGCGCGCCCTCGCGGATGCCGCGGTGAAGGTGGGCGGCAAGGCGCGGGCGGAGCAGGTCACCGAGGCGCAGTACAAGCAAGCGAGGAGAGCACAAGATGATTAGCCCCTCGCGTGAAAAGGTAGAGGGATTACTCGTCGCGCTCGCGCGGGCGGCGCACCAGGCGCTCGAGGACAGCGAGGAGGACCAGCACGGCGTGGTCACGCTCGATCCCAAGAGCCACGCGGAGCTGCAGGACGCGCTGGCCGCCCTGGAGGAGCTGCCGGCGCCGCCCGACGGCCAGCTGTACACCGGCCCTGCCGCGGCGGAGTGGTGGCTAGAGCAGTTTCGCGGCGCATGAGGTGGCGCACGCTCAAGCGGTATCGCCCGCCGCGCGGTAAGCAGCTGCTCGTCTATGACCCTACGATGAGGGGAAAGCGCGACGTGCTCGACGACGGCGCGCGCCTGGGCTACTACGACGGGCTGCGGTTGCGCGCGGCGGACGAGGCGCCGGGGGAGTACCTGCGCTGGCTACCTTACCCGGCGCCGCCGCGCCTAGAGCGCCTGCCCACTATGGATATTACGATCGAAATGCGGCTGCTGCTTGACCGCCTGCGCACGGCCCAGCGCCGCGGGGAGCTGCTGCCGCACCGCGCGTTCGTGTTGGGGGAGTACGGCAGCAAGCTGAGCACGCTGCGGGCGCTCGCCAGGCGGGGCATCCTGCGCAACGAGCCCAACAGCATCACGAAGTTCTTACTCGTAGAGTAGTCAACCGGAGGGAACCGCAAATGAGCAGAGCAGTCAGACAGACGGGCGGCGCGCTGGTCGCCGTGGAGAAGGAACTCCTCCAGCAGGCGCAGGTAGCGCGCGCCACCGAGGAGAGCGTACAGACCGGGCAGTTCTTCGGCACGCGGGGCGGCATCCTGACGTTCAACGGAGCGCCGATCAAGGAAAACAAGATGCAGGTGATCGTCGTGGATCACATCTTGGCCAACGTGTTCTACAAGGGCAAGTTCAACCCGGACGATCCCGTACCGCCGGTGTGCTACGCCTTCGGCCGTGACGACAAAGAGCTGGTGCCGCACGAGAAGGCCACGGACCAACAGCACGAGCAGTGCAAGGGGTGCCCGCAAAACGAGTGGGGCACGGCGGACACCGGCCGCGGCAAGGCGTGCAAGAACAGCCGCCGCCTGGCGTGCATCGCTGCCGACGTGGTGGATAGCGGCAACGTGCAGGACGCCCAGGTGGCCTACCTGGCGGTGCCCGTGACCAGCGTGAAGGGCTGGGCTGGCTACGTGCGCCAGCTGGCGGACGTGCTGCGCCGGCCGCCGCTCGGCGTGGTCACCGAGGTGTCGCTGGTGCCGGACGCGAAGGACCAGTTCAAGATGGTGTTCCGCAGCGTAGAGCCCATCAACGACAAGAAGGTGCTGGGCCAGCTCCTAGCGAAGCAGAAGGCGGTGTCGAGCGACATCGCGTTCCCGTTCCCGGAGATCGACGAGGAGGAGCGCGCCCGGCGGCGCCCGGCCAAGCCCGCGGGCAGGGGCAGGACTAAGGCCAAGGCCGGGAGTAAGGCCAGGGGCAAGGCCAAGCCGGCGCCCGCGGCCGGCGGGCGGGCAGCGGCCGGCGCCAACTTCGGCGCGCGCGCCAAGTTCACGAGGTAACGCAAAATGGACAACCAACACCGTAAGATACAGGGCCAACGCGAGTTGACCGCGGCGGAGATCGCGCTGATCAACAAGATACAGGCCCACGCCGAGGCCACCGGGGCACTAGTGGCGGAAGTACGCGCGTACGTCGCGAAGCAGTTCAAGGACGTGAGCCCGGAGTACCGCGAGCCGGTGGTGGGTGGCTACCCCTTTGCCGAGGAGCGCATGGAGGCGCCCGAGGTGGTCGCGCACAAAGAGGCCGAGCGGGAACGCTTGAACACCGCGGAGCCGTTCAAGTGGCTGCACTTCGGCGAAAACGAGCTGCAGCGCAGCTTCATGGCCTTGAAGCGCGCCGTCGCGCAGCCGTCGTCTTTCTAGGAGGGCGCCCACCGTGCCGCGCGAGGAATGCATCGCAGTTGACTTCGAGACGGAGGCCATACAGCCCCGCCCGCATTACCCACCGCGGCCGGTGGGCGTGTCGCTACTCGAGCCGGGCGAGCGCAAGCCGCGCTACCTGGCCTGGGGCCACCCCACCAACAACAACTGCACCGTCACGGACGCGAGGCGCGCGCTGAGTGGCGTCTGGCGCGACCCCCGGCCGAAGGTGTTTCACAACGGTAAGTTCGACCAGGACGTGGCCGAGACGCACCTGGGGCTGCGACCGCTAGACTGGCGCCAAGCACACGACACGCTGTTCTCGCTGTTCCTGATAGACCCCTACGCGCCCAACCTCGGCCTCAAGCCAATGGCGGTCAAGCACCTAGGCGCGCGCACGGTGGGCCGCGAGCTGGCGAAGGACTGGCTACTGCGCCACGTGCCGGAGGTGAGGCGCAAGCCCACTAGCTGGGGTGCCTACATCTGCCGGCTGCCGGGCGACCTGGCGGGGCGCTACGCGGCGGACGACACCATGTTCACCCGGCGCCTCCACGAGAAGCTATACCCGCGCGTCGCAGAGCTGGGCATGCAGGCAGCCTACGATCGCGAGCGCCGGCTGTTGCCGCTGCTGCTGGCGCAGGAGCGGCGCGGAGTGCGCATACACGTCGAGCGCCTACGGCGGGAGCTGCCGCGCTACGAGCGAGCGCTGCAGGCAGCGGACACCTGGCTGCGCAGGGCGCTGGGCGCGCCTGAGCTTAACCTGGACAGCAACGACGACCTGGTAGCGGCGCTGCTGCGTACTAAGACAGCGCGGCGCCAGGACTTCCTCATGACGCCCGGCGGCGACGTCAGCGCGTCAAAAGAGTCGCTACGCTCGGCGCTGAGTCGCGGCAACAAGCAGACGGAGCGGCTGTTCGGCCTCATCGGCTACCGTAACCGGCTGACCACCTGCCTCACGATGTTCATGCGGCCCTGGTTGAAGATCGCGCTCGAGACGGGCGGCACGGTGCACCCGGCCTGGCACCAGGTGCGCCAGGCCGGCGGGGAGGGCGGCAACATCGGCGCGCGCTCCGGCCGGCTGATCACGTCGGACCCCAACCTGCTTAACCTCAGCAAGGACTTCGAGGAGAAGGACGACTACAAGCACCCCCGCTGGTTCCGCGGCCTGCCGGAGCTGCCCCTGGTACGCCGCTACGTGATACCCGCGAGGGGGGCGCGCTGGGGCCACCGCGACTACAACCAGCAGGAGCTGCGCATAGCGGCGCACTACGAGGACGGCCAGCTGCTGGCGGCCTACAACGCGGACCCGCGCCTGGACGTGCACAAGTTCGTGCAAGACGAGATACGGCGCATCTTCAACGTGAGCATGGAGCGCCGGCCGGTAAAGATCCTCAACTTCGGCATGCTCTACGGCATGGGCGCGCGCGGCACGGCCGTTAAGCTGCGCTGCTCTTACGAGCAGGCCCAGGAGCTGAAGGACGCCCAGCGCGGGGCGCTGCCCGGCGTGCGGCAGCTCGAGCGCGCCATCAAGCGCAGCGCCATGCTCGGCGAGCCCATCCGCACCTGGGGCGGGCGGCTGTACTGGGCGGAGGCGCCGCGTATTAAGGACGGCGAGGTACGGCGTTTCGAGTACAAGCTGCTCAATTACCTCATCCAGGGCAGCGCGGCGGACGCCACGAAAGAGGCGGTCATCCGCTACCACGAGGCGCAACCGGGGCACCAGGTCAGCGGGCACTTCGACGTCACCGTCTACGACGAGATTAACTGCAGCATGTTCGACGTGGCGGCCGACATGCGGCGACTGAAGACCGCCATGGAGAGCGTGGAGTTCGACGTGAAGCTGGTCTCCGACGCCAAGGCCGGCGCCAGCTGGGGCGAGCTCAAGAAGTTCACCGACACCGAGGAGAAATAGATGGCAAAACGTAAGACAGCAAAGCGGGACACGACGCCAACTAAG
>Ga0299906_10002559_pt1 | contig 15068 bp, 12 predicted proteins | sample RVTome_14_FD_200259 | JGI IMG/M metagenome (GOLD analysis project Ga0299906, IMG submission 200259) | Soil microbial communities from uranium-contaminated site in the Upper Colorado River Basin, Wyoming, United States - RVT145D125 (version 2) ... | reverse complement strand
TTTTTTTCTGAGGACTTCTTTCCAGCGCTATCCGGCAACGAGTACTTCGTGACCTTCCGTCACGCACCCACGTCCGCATGCTGTCTCATGATTCTCGATTCCGCTGGTAACGTCCTTTATCGTATCTGGCACGACGGCGCCCCGACAGTCGTCAAGTGGTGGCGTGACACGCGCCTGCTTGTTCTGGGAGCCTCAAACGCTGAGGTCTTCTGGCGCGACCGAGGGCATGACAGCGCGTTCAACGACACGCCGCGCGTCCTGTTCGCGATCGAGCCGATTCTCGGGCATCTGTCGCTCGAGTGGACTTCGCCGTCCCCGGGCCGCAGCATGGTGAGCGTCGCATGGTACCAATGCCTCCTGCCTGAAAGCGCCAACGACTGGTTGGAACTGCTCACCATCAGCGATCCATATCTGCCTGAGCATCAGGGCCGCTGTCTACTCCTGAACCATGTTCTGGATCCTGACTCCGAAGTCAGCCCGGGCGTCGGTATCCTAATTGATCGCCATGGCCTCCGCGTGCCCGACTTCACGGTATTCAGCGACAAATGGCAACTTGACCCGCCACCCATCGATGTCACCGGCCTTTATTTCGGACCGCTACCGCCAGCCGTCGAGGGAGCCCAATCGCCGTTCGATGCTGCGCGCGAACGATCAAGGCCGTTCGGCGGCGAACAATAATCTCCGCGCGACTCCCGACAGATCGCCACTCCACTTCCGTAGTACATGCGTCACGCTTCCTGAGATTCCGGAAAGGAGCGGCTTGCATGTACTCCAAGTCACTAATCGCCACAACATTGGTCTTGTTGTTCGCCGCGCCGTCCACGGCCTCTGCATGTACAATCCATGTTCCGGCCGACTACCCCACCATCCAGCAGGCAATTGATGCCGCGATCGCCGGCGATGTGATCTGCGTCGCTCCCGGAAGCTACTCCGAAGCGCTCGACCTCCAGGGCAAAGCCATCATTCTCAGAAGCATCGGCGGCGCGGCTATGACTATCGTCGACGCAACCGGGCTGATGGACAGCGCCATTTCCTGCCGAACTGGCGAGGGGCCGGACTCGATCATCGAGGGGTTCACGTTCACCGGCGGTCAAGGTCGGCTGCCCACGGCCGGGACCACCACCGAGCGATTGGGCGGCGGCATGTTCAACGAGGGCTCCAGTCCTACCGTGCGCCATTGCATCTTCGAAAGCAACCCCGTCGAAACCCGGGGTGGCGGCATGGCTAACCTCGGCGCCAGCCCCGTTGTCACCAATTGCATCTTCCGACATCACAGTACGGCCTCCGACGGGGGCGCCATCTACAACACGTCTCTTGACAATGCAGCCAGCGACGGCAGCGACAACAGCAGGCCGATCTTTGTCAACTGCCATTTCTATGACAACGACATTGGGCTGTTGGGCGGACTGTCCAATCAGGGCGCTGCCGTGCGAGATGACCTCATGACCCAAGCAAGGTATGTAAACTGCGTCTTCCGGGACAATTCTGCCGTTGCGGGCGTCAGCGCCTTCGGTGGCGCCCTGGCGGCTTTCGGATCATCCACATCGTCGCTGTACAACTGCACCATTGTCAATAATGTGACGGATAACGGCGCGGGCGCCGTCTACGCCAACTCAAGCACCGTCAATCTCATCAACTGTGTCATCTGGGGCAACACGGACAGTCAGTTCGACGGACCAGGCACGATCAATGCTTCGTACTGCTCGTTGCAGGCCGCACACACTGGAGCCGGAAACATCGTTGGCGATCCGCTCGTGAAATGCGCTTCCAGCGGCAATCTCCGACTTGGGCCCGCCTCTCCCTGCATCGACTCGGGCGACAGCACCGCACTGACGGCAGCCATGACGGGCCTGGCCGCCGATATCGTGACCGACCTCGATGGCAACGGCCGGTTCGCTGACATGGCCGGCGTGACCGACACGGGTATTCCTATCGGATTCGTCGGAGGGACGGTCGACATGGGCGCCTATGAAACCCAGTTCGACAACCGACCCGCCGACATCAACGGCGATGGCTTGGTCAATGTCACAGACCTCCTGGCCCTCCTGGCGGCGTGGGGTGGCTGTCCGTGAGAAGTCCATTTCTGCATTGAGTACAAATCGTCATCGAAGCCGCGAAGCGCGGCGGGCTTCAATACGGCACTGGGCCGCGGGGCACTTGACCGCAGTCGCTCCCCACGATGCCCTTTGTACGCCTCGGCTCGATGCCAGTTTACGCTTGTCGATTCCGCTCCCCAGCCAGCATCGGTGGCACGGGACACCCCAGCGTCTCGCCGATGGCGCGGAACAACTCCACTTCTTCCGCCTTCACCTCGCGGTCCGAGGCGATCGTTGCCGCGCAGGCGAGGATGACCGTTCGCTTGAGCTGGGGCTTGATGCGATCGAGCTCATCCAGGGCCGCATCGAGCCCGTCGAAGCGCAGTTCGGCGGGCGCCAGCAGGTCGAGACCCGCGATCCCGAGCTGCCCGGCGCCGGCCTCGAACGCACGCTGTGCCGCATCTCCATCGGCCGCACCGACATAGGCCAGTGTCGAGAGCACGCGTGCCAGCGGACCCTCCAGCCGTTGGAGCCCATAGTGATGAATCCGCCGCGGCCGGGCTCCCCGCCCCCGGTAGTGGGCATCGAGGTGCTGCAGCAGGATCCGCTGGAGGCACCACTCGAAGAGCTCCAACCGTTCATCGGCCCTGATGAGCTGGATGACGTTGGCCCGGAACCGCTCGTACTGCTTCGGCGACATCGCCCGCAGGGCCGGCATCGCGGCGTCGAGCAGCGGGAGGCGGAACTCGACTCCCAGTTGCGCAATATCCGGCAGAATAGAGCGCACGACGGCGAACACGCCTTCCTCGGCATCGCGCTCCAGCAGCCCGAGCTGGGCGCGCTGGACATCGTCATCGCGGCCCACCAGCAGCGCGTACACCGCCGCCCGGGCCCCGAACGTCTCGTGCGCCGCCTCGCGCAGCGACTCGGGCAGACTGGCCAGCAGATCGCGCGCGTACTCGACATGGGCGGGCGTCGGCTGGCCGATCGTCGCGACGGCGGCCGCGGCCGCAGCGCCGGCAGCCAGTCCCATTGCCGCGGGCGCCGCGGCATGCGCGCGGGACGCGGCGTGTGCGCGCGCCTGCGCCCGCGCCCGCTCGATGGCGAGCTGCGGTGCGGCTGCCGCCGCCGTCGGCCCCATCTCGCGGGTCGGGGCCGTGGATTCCGCGAACCGGCCGTCCCACCCCGGATCGATGCGGCGGATGCGCTCATCCAGCGGCGGGTGCGTGGCAAAGAGGGCGTTGAAACCGCTGGTGACTGCCTGCCCGAAGAACATGTGACTCGCCTGCGGCGCATTAGGATTATGCACCTTCGAGCCGGTCCTGAAGCCGCCAATTTTCCTGAGCGCCCCGGCGATGCCATCCGGGTTGCGCGTGAATTGCACGGCCGAGGCGTCGGCCAGAAACTCGCGCTGGCGGCTGACGGCGGATTTGATCCAGGTGCCGAAGAACGTGCCGATCGAGCCGACTGCCACCAGTCCCGCCCCGATGGCCAGGATGGCGAGTATCCAGCCGCCCTCGCCCTTGCTCCGACTGGATCGCCGGCCGTACGAACCGCCGTGAAACACCGAGCGAAGGATGAAATAGCCCACCAGCCCGATGACGAGAATGCCGTGCAGCAGTCCGATGAGGCGGATGTTCAGGCGCATGTCGCCGTTGAGGATGTGGCTGAACTCGTGGGCGATGACGCCCTGAAGCTCATCGCGGCTGAGGCGCTCCGCGCAGCCGCGCGTCACGCCGATGACGGCATCGCCGGGCGAGTAGCCGGCGGCGAAGGCGTTGACGCCGGCCTCCTGGTCCATCATGTACACGGGCGGCACGGGCACGCCGGACGCAATGGCCAACTCCTCGACCACGTTGAGCACGCGCCGTTCAGTCAGATCGTGCGTGTCGGCGGCCAGGCGGCGGCCGCTGAGGGACTCGGCGATGACCGAGCCGCCACCGCCGAGCGAGGCGATCTTGATGAGACTCGAGGAGCCGACGATGAGAATGGTCGCGCCGGCGACAGCGCCCAGGAGAATCGGGTTCAGCAGCGCCTCGCCGCCGACGGAACCGCCCGAGTAGCCGCCGATGAAGACGATGGCCCCGGCGACGACGAGGTAGACGCCGATGATGATGCCGATCATCGCAAGAATGAACATCACGACCAGCCGCCCGGTCTTTTTGCGGGCCGCATCCTGATGTTCGAAGAAGTTCATCGCCATGGCCGGAGATGACCCGGTGGCACAGGCGTCCCGCCTGTGCGAGTCCGCAATGGATCCGGCGCTCGAAGACGGCGCGCGGCAAGAAAAGGCGCCGGCCGCCGCGCATTCACGTGATGAAGACTCGAACAGGCGGGACGCCTGTTCCACCGCATGCCGCTCACTTGAACGACACCTTGGGCGCCTGGGCGATCTTCTCGCTGTCGAACTGGAGCAGCGCTGCATCCTGGCCGTGGCCGAAGAGCCCCGCGAAGGCGATGGCCGGGAACTGCTGGCGGTACTCGTTGTACGCCGTCACCGAGTCGTTGTAGGCCTGCCGCGAGAAGGCGACCTTGTTCTCGGTCGAGGTCAGCTCCTCGGAGAGCTGCATCATGTTCTGGTTGGCCTTGAGGTCGGGATAGGCCTCCATGACCGCGAAGAGCCGGCCCAGTGCACCGGTGAGGGCGCCTTCGGCCGACCCGAGCCCCTGGATGGCCGCGACGCTGGTCGGATCGGCCGCGGCGGACTTCAGCCCCGCAACCGCCTGGTTGCGCGCACTGATGACCGCCTCGAGCGTTTCGCGCTCGTGGGCCATGTAGCCCTTGGCGGTCTCGACCAGGTTGGGAATCAGGTCGTGCCGCCGCTGAAGCTGCACCTCGATCTGTGAGAACGAGTTCTTGTAACGGTTCTTGAGCTGCGTCAGCCGGTTGTAGATCCCGATCCCCATGAAGATGAGGATCAGGAAGACCGCCGCGATCACGATGACAACGATGAGCAGTGGTCCCACGTCGTGCCTCCCACGCCAGGTGCCGCTTGGGCGTTAACCGGGCGGCGATCATACCAGACGCCGGCTGAGCCGCCGCGCCGGTGCGGCATCCGGCCCGCGCCCTTACTATTGGGAACGGCCACGCCGCCGACGTGTCGCCCGACGCCCCGTTCGAGACATTCCAGCCGGCCGACGCCTCGGCGCGTGTCCGCCGCCGGCGCTTCGACGTTCAGGACCGAGCCCATGAAACTCAGCCCGCTCGCCCTCGCCTGCACCCTCGCGACCCTCTGGGGCGCGACGATGCTCCTCATGACCTGGTGGATCATCCTCTTTGACGGGTCGATGACCGAGCCCACGATGCTGGGGCGCTTGTATCGCGGCTACGCCATTACGCCGCTGGGCAGCGTCATCGGCCTGGCCTGGGGCGCGCTCGACGGCTTTCTCGGCGGCCTCATCATCGCGTGGGTGTACAACTTCTTCGCGCGGCGACTGCCTGCCTCGCGCGCCGCCGGAACGTCCGCGCCATGAGGCGGCCCGGGCAGCCCACCGGCCAACCGCCGCCGCCGCGCGTGTCCGCCGCCGCGGCCGCGGCGGTGCGCGACTGGCCTCGGTACTTCGATGCGGTCGGCGATGCCGGGCCGCGCGAGACGCTGGTGGAGGCCGTGAATCGCGTCAACGCCGACCGGGGGCAACCGATCGACGCGGCGAATCCGCCCCTGGCCATTGACTTCGGCTGCGGCACGGGCCGCGACACGATCGAACTGCTCACGCGCGGCTGGCGCGTGCTGGCGCTTGATGGCGAGGCCGAAGCGCTGGCGCGTCTGCGCGCCCGCCCGGAGCTCGCGGCGCTGCGCGCCTCCGATCGGCTGGAGTGTCGTCTGGCCACCTTCGAGGAAGCCGCATTTCCCCGCTGCACGCTCTTCAACGCCAGCTACACGCTGCCCTTCTGTCCGCCGGCGTGCTTCTGCGACCTGTGGCGGAGGATCGTCGATGCCATCGAGCCCGGCGGCCGCTTCGCCGGCCAGCTTTTCGGCGAGGAAGATGACTGGGCCGCCCTGCCCGACCGGACCCACCATCGACGCGAGCAGCTCGATGACCTGTTTCGCGGCTTCGAGATCGAGTGGCTCAAGACTGACCTGTACGGACCCGAGCCCGCATCGGCGTACCCCAAGCGCTGGCACATCTTTCATATCGTGGCGCGAAAGAGATGAACAGAAAACCGCCTACGGGCACGGCCCCCACGCCGCCAGCAATGCCAACAGATCCGTGACGTTCACCGCGCCGGAGAAATCCACATCGCCTGCGCACGCCGTCTCCGGCGGGCCGCACGGTCCCCACCCCGCCAGCAGGTCCAGCAGGTCGGTCACATCGACCTCGCCGGTGAAGTCGCCGTCACCCGGGCACGGCCGCCGCGCGGCACGGTACGCGTTGATCATGCCGTAGCCGCGCACGAACATCGGATCGGGCTTGCCATTGGCCAGATAGTCACCGGCGGTCAGGAAGAGGTGGTTTCGCAAGTCGCCAACTGTCCATTCGGGATGCGCCTGGACCAGGCAGGCCACGGCGGCGGCCACCAGCGGCGTCGAGAGCGATGTTCCGCTGATGCCGTTGATGCCGGTATCGCTCGTCACCGAGACCGTCTGCGTGGACACGCCCCGCGCAAGCACCTCGGGCTTGATGCGCCGATCCTCCGGCGACGGCGCTGCCGTCGGGCCGTCGGAGCTGAATGATGCGATCGTGCCGGCGGAATTCGCCGCGCCGCAGGTGATGACGCCGAATGCGTCCGCCGGGGCGATGAGGTGCGAGGTGTTCGGGTCGGCGTCGTGGCCGTAATTGCCGGCGGCGTTGCAGCAGATGAGTCCGTTGGAGATGGCGATGTTCACCGCCTTGGTGGTGATGGCCGTCAGGCCGTCGAGCTGCTCCTGCGTGTACCAGTCGATATACCCCAGCGAACTTGTCACCACATCGCCACCGTTGGCCTCGATGAACTCCAGGCCGGCGACGAAGTTGTCCTCCTCGGCGATCACCTCCTGGCTTACATCCTCGGTCTTGCAGAGGATGAACGAGGCGTCGTAGGCCCCGCCCACGAGACTGCCCGGGTCGTAGGCGCCGATCGTGCCCAGGATCCACGTGCCGTGATTGTGCTGCGTCGCCGGATCGCCCGCCTCGTTGGCCGTGTTGCCATCGTTGTTGATGAAGTCCCATTCCGCGATCACGTTGACCACGTGGCCCGGCTCGTTGAACGCCTGATGGGCGCGCTTGAAACCGGTGTCAAGCACGCCGATCACCACGCCCGCGCCGGTGAAGCCCGCATCGTGCAGGGCCGCGAGGTTGATTTGCACGAGCTGGTCGAACGAGCCGCCGTAAAACGTCCCGGCGGCTGATTTCTCGACGGCGCTGACCGGCCCCTCCGGCTCGATGAGCCGCCCCGCGCGCACGGGCTCGACCGCGGCCACGAACGGCAGCGCGGCAATGCGCCGGGCCTGCCGCGCATCGGCATGGACGCTGATGGCGTTGAGCCAGCGGCTCTCGATGTGCTTGCGTGCCCCGGCGGCCGCCACCGCGCGAACATAGGCATCGTGGACCGGCAGGTCGGACTCATCGAAGAGGCCGGACCGCGTCCGCCTGCGCTCGCGGCGGTCGGCGGTGCGCGGATTGCACTTGGCGGCAAGGTCGGCGATCGCGCGGCGCTGCGACGCATCGTCCGAATGCCCCTTGTCCCTGAAGAACACCCAGTACTTCGCCGTGCCCGCATCGACCACGGGCCCCGCATCGGCATCCACGCGCGGTGGGCCCGGCTGCACCCCCAGTTGGAGGGGGCAAAGGGCCGCCAACACCAGGCCTGGCGCACAGCGAATCAGTCGATGCGGGACCACCATGGGCCTTTCTTCCTCTCCATCCGAATGCGGCCTGGACGGCCGATGTCAACATAGCACGAAAACGGTCCGAATCGAAGCGTCAGCAGGGATTCTGCATCGCCGATCGACGACGTCCGATATCGCCGGACGGGTGTGGTACGCTGCCGCGCACCGTGACCCGGCCCGACTCCATGCCCGCCGATGATGTGACGCCGCGCTTCTCATCGCTTGCCGCCATGGTCCTCGCGACGTCCGGCGTCGCCATCGGTCTCGGCAACGTCTGGCGCTTTCCGTACATGATGGCCGAGCACGGGGGCATCGTGTTTCTGCTGGTCTACCTGGTCATCGTCTTTGCTTTGGGTATCCCGGCCCTGATGGCCGAATGGGCGTTGGGACGGCACGCCGGCGGGGGACCGGCGCAGGCATTCAAGACGGTCGGCATGCCGCTGGCACCGCTCTGGAGCGGCTTGCTACTGCTCACCATCACCATGGCGGCATCCTATTACGGCGTCATCCTGGGCCAGGTGCTTGCCTGGGCAACGGCGTCCGCAACGGCCGCGGCATCGGACGGCGCCGACCCGACGGCCATGCCGTTGACGACCAACCCGTGGTGCACGCTCGTCTTCGTCATTCTGACGGCCGCCCTGGGCTGCGGCGCCCTGGGGCTCGGGGTCACGAACGGCATCGAGCGCCTGAGCAAAGTGATCCTGCCGCTCTGCCTGATGCTGGTCGCCGTGCTGATCATCCGGTCGCTGACGCTGGAGGGCGCACTCGACGGTCTCAGGCAATTCCTGGCCCCGAGGCCCGAGAAGTTCACACCCCAGACCGTTCTCGCGGCGCTCGGCCAGGCGTTCTTTTCGATCGGTCTCGGCGGCACTCTCATGGTCGTCTACGGCAGCTACATGCGGCGGCGGGACTCCATCCCCGTTGCCGCCGTGGGCACGGCGCTGGCGGATCTCATCGCCGCGGTGCTGGCGGGCATGGCGGTCATCCCCGCCGTGATCGCCCTGGGCGTGCCCATGGATGCGGGGCCGCGGCTGCTGTTCGTGGTGATGCCCGAGGTGTTCGCCCGCATGCCGCTCGGCGAGTTGTTCGGCCTGCTGTTCTTCGCGTCGATCTTCCTCATCGCCCTGCTTTCGCTCATGGCCGCGTACGAGGTCATGGTCGACTTCGGTCGCCGCCTCGTCGGCCTGTCGCGCCGCGTATCGCTGCTCACCATTTTCGTTGTCCAGGTCGGCCTCTCAATCCCGGCCATCTGGATCGACGGCTACATCGGTGTCAGCGACTTGATCTGGGGCTCGACGATGCACCCGTTCGGCAGCGCCTTGGCCGTGATCGCGCTGCTCTGGTGCGCGGGGCGGGCCACGGCGATCGGCGAGATCAGGGGCGAATCGACGCTGCCATTCGCCGGGCCGCTCTACTACTGGCTCCGCTACGTCGTCCCCGTCGTGATCGTGGTCATCCTGGTTCACGGGTGGTGGCCTCAGATCATCGGCCTGTGGGCTCGCATCGCACACCCCGGAAGCGGCTGATTGCAGTACGCTGTTCGACCCCGGCCGCTACCTGCCCCGCTTATGCCCGTCTCACTCGCCAGCTCGCAGCGCATCTACGACGCCCTGAAGGCGTGCGGCGTGCGCATCATTTCCGCCCTGCCCGAAACGTGGCTCGTGCACCTTATCCGCCTCGGCGATGAGGACCCGGACATGATCCTGGTGCGGCTGGCCAAGGAGGAGGAAGGCGTGGGCATCTCCATAGGCGCCCACCTGGCGGGAGTCCCGTCGGCCATGCTGATGCAGAACCACGGCTTTCTCGCGGCCGTCAACGGGATCGTCTCCGGGGCCCAGCTCTACCGCATTCCGCTGCTCATGCTCATCAGCCATCGCGGTTCGTTCGGGGAGGTCGATCCCTGGCAGACCGAGGGCGGCCTGCGCACAGTCCCGGTGCTGGACGCCCTGTGCGTTCCCCACGATCTCCTGCGCGATCCGGCGACCATCCACCACCAGATCACCAAGGCCCAGGCGCTCGCCACGGCATCACTCCGGCCCGTCGCCCTGTTGCTCGACCGCGACCTGATGTGGGAGCCCGCGACATGAACCGGCTGGATGCCTTGCGGGCCATTCACGACCGCCTGGAAAAGTGCGTGGTGGTGACGATCATGGGGGCGGTGTCGGCCGAGCTTCAGTCGATCGGGCACCGCCCGAGTTTCTTCTACCTCCTGCACGCCATGGGCCTGGCCTCGTCGATGGGCCTGGGCATCGCGCTGAGCCGGCCGGAGCTGAAGGTCGTGGTGCTCGACGGTGACGGCTCGGTGCTCATGAATCTCGGCGGCTACACCACCATGGCCCGCTACGCCCCGAAGAACCTCGTGCACATCGTCTTCGACAACGAGAGTCTGCTGTCGGTGGGCGGCTTCCCCACGGCGACCGCCACCGGCAGCGACCTGGCGAAGATCGCGCTGGGTGCGGGCGTGCCGCGCGCCACGACCGTCACCCGTCTCGATGAGTTCATCACCGCCGTCGATGAAGCGCTGCACGGCCACGTTCTCACTTCGATCATCGCCAAGGTGGACGCCGCGGGCCCCGCGGGCTTCAGCACCGACCTGCCCATGCTGGAGAACCGGTTTCAGTTCGCCCGCTGGATGCGCGATGAGTCTCGCGGAATAGCCGGCGCGTTCGATTGAACGACTCCAGGATCGAGGAGCAGACCCATGTCCGATGTGCTCGCGCAGTTGATCGATGCCCTCGCTTCCGGCGCGGTGCGCGTGATCGACCTCACCCAGTCCCTGGGACCGAACACGCCCGTCATCGGCCTGCCGCCCCCCTTCGCCCCCTCGCCGCCGCTGACGATCACCGAGATCTCCCGCTTCGATGACCGCGGGCCGGCGTGGTACTGGAACATCCTGACCCTGGGCGAGCACACGGGAACCCACTTCGATGCGCCGGCGCATTGGATCACGGGGCGCGACCTGCCGGCCAATGCGACTGACTCGATTCCGGCCCGCCGGCTCGTCGGGCCGGCGAGCGTGATCGACAAGTCGCGCGAGGCGGCTGCGGACCCCGACTATCTCCTTACGCCGCCAGACATCGAGCAATGGGAATCGGAGCACGGGCGCATTCCCGCCGGGGCCTGGGTCTTGCTGCGCACCGACTGGTCGAAGCGCTCCGATCCCGTCGAGTTCATCAACGCCGATGTGGCCGGCCCCCATTCGCCGGGTTTCAGCAAGGAGGCCTCCGAGCTGCTCGCGCACGACCGGGACATCCTCGGCGTGGGCGTGGAGACGATCGGCACGGATGCGGGCCAGGCCGGCCGGTTCGACCCGCCCTTCCCGAATCACACGATCATGCACGGCGCGGGCCGATTCGGCCTGGCCAGTCTGTGCAATCTCGACCGGCTGCCGCCCACCGGCGCGCTGGTCATCGCCGCGCCCCTGAAGATCGTCGGGGGCAGCGGCAGCCCGCTTCGGGTCCTCGCGCTGGTCGCGGCCTGACGCTCAACGTCGCGCGGGCGCCCCGCGGCCGCCGAGGGTCCGCCCGCGCGCCGGCTTGTCGCCGTTCTCGCACCCGGCGACTTGCTCGCCGTTGATGCAGGTGTCCGTGCCGCCGTTGCCGTGCACATGGTCGACGCCCTCGCCGCCGTCGATCGAGTCATCGCCGTTGTTGCCGTTGACGATGTCATCACCGCCACCGGCGCAGATCACATCGTCGCCGCTGAGGCCGATGATCACATCCCTTGCGTCGGTGCCCACGATGACATCGTTCCCGGGGGTGCCGAGCAGGATGCCGAAATAGGGCAAGCCGTCGAAGAGGCCGCCGACGATGATGCCGTCCGCATCGACGTAGACCGTGGCCTCGCGGCCCTGACACACCGGCGGATCGCACTCATCCGGGACGCCGTTGCCGTTCTGGTCGTTGTCCAGCGCCGCCTCGTACTGGAGACTCATGCTGACGAACGTGTCGCCGCCGCACGCGCCGACAGCATCCGACGCGACGAGCTGGAAGTTGAGATCGCCCTCGGGATCGAAGTTGCGGAGAATGCGGAACATCCCCCGCCCGTAGGTGACCACGGCCGTGTCGGGTTCATCGGGGCAGTCCGTCCCGTCATCGCCGAAGACCGAGAAGATGGTGACGCCATTAAGGCTGACGTCGATCCTGCTGGCGGCGCCGAAGAGTCCGGCCGAGGCCCGGAGCACGAACCGCACATCGCTCAGCGGCTCGGGGGAAGCGGGCACCACGACGTCGTGCATCCCGGCCGCTTCGACGGGCGACAGCGGTCCGGTCGCGGCCATGAAGAACCGGACATCGCAGTCGTCCGGCACGCCGTTGCCGTTGCAGTCGTCCTCGCACTCATCCGGCACACCGTTGCCGTTGCAGTCGTCCGAGGCGCCGCGCAGCACGTCGATGAGGTCCGAGACGCCATTGCCGTTGCAGTCGCCGCACTCATCGGGCACGCCGTCGCCGTCGGCGTCGGTCGCCGATCCGTCGGCCAGCTCGCACGAATCCAGCAGTCCGTTGACGTTGCAGTCCAGCGAGGGATCGGCCTCGATCTCATCGCCGTCGATCACGCCGTTCTCATCGCAGTCGTCGAAGCGCAGGATGAAGAGCCCCCGCTCGATGTCGCTGACGATGAACGAACCGCTGGGGAAGAAGGGATAGACGCTCCAGGCGCCGCTGAACGATGGCGCATCGTTCTCGGGATACGTATCGAAAAAGGCGAACTCGACGGGGGCATCGGGATCCGAGGCGTCGAAGACGCGCAGGCCGCTGGTGTAGTTGGCCTCGAAGATCATGCCGCCGTGGACGTACAGATTGTGGCCGATGGACGGCAGGCCGTTGGTGAACGACATCAATTCGACCGGGGCCGCCGGATCGCTCACATCGAAGACCTTGGTCGTCGTCGGGAAACCGAAGCTCGTCTCATCGCCCTCGTCGTTGAGGTACAGCCGGCTTCGATCCTCCGACAGCCACGCCTGGTGCGAATAGCTTCCGTTGGCGTACACGAGGCGCGCCAGGGTGACGATGTTGAGCTTGTCCGTGACGTCCAGCACATCCAGCCCCGTCTGCACCGACCCCCCGTTGAAGCCCGAGCAGCAATAGGCGATCTGCCGCCCGGCGTATGGTCCGTCGAGGTACGTCACGACCTGGGCATCGTGCACGTAGCGCTCCGTCCACGCGGTGACATAGACGGGATTGAGCGGATCGGCCAGCGAATAGATGCGCAGGCCGTTGTTAGCCCCGCCGCAGCGATAGAGATAGCCGCTGTCCGTGTCGATCGCCACGTTGTGCGTCGAGCCGGTGGCCAGCATCGGATCATCGATGTCATCCGACACGGTGCGCGCGAGCATCACCACGCCGGCGTCGATGGCGCTGAGGTCCACGACCTGAATGCCGCCCCCCGCGCCCTCGGTGACGACATAGGCCGTCGCGCCATGGACCTTGACGTCGCGCCAGGTGCTGGGCGGACCGTCGATGACGGCGAGCACGTGCGGATCGCCCGGGTCCGTGATCTCGACGACGCCCAGGCCCCTCCGCAGACCCATCAGCGCGTATTCCCGGCCGCCCGGCGAGACATAGCCCCAGCAGTCGTTGCCCGACCCCGCCTCCTCGAAGTCCCCCAGCGGCAGCCACGCCATCAGCCGGACGCCGTGGTGCGGAAACATCGCCGGTCCGGGTTCCCCCGCCGCCGACATGACGGCGGGCGGCACCGCACCACTTCGATATCCGGGTCCCACGTATGGGATTCGCTTGACAAGGTCCTTCGGATCGTCCGGATGCGCGTTGAGCAGCCCCACCGTCGCCAGCGCCAGCGCCAGGCCGGCCAGGATACGCACGCATCGATCGGCCATGAGTCGTCCTTCCGTGCGGATCGCGCGGCAAACTGGTCGAGCACCCGGAGACTCCACGCGGCTCCGGGGAGGGGGCGTCGAGAATCGTTTGCCGCAGGCCCGCCGAGATATGCGAAAGGGGCGGGCCGTGACCAGCATACCTCGGTCGGCCGCCACGGGATGCAGGAATGTGAGAACACGGCCGGCGATTTCCGCGTCGATCGCGCGGCCCGGGCGCTCGCCGCGACCGGATGGGCAGCCTTGCCGGGGCCGGGTCAGGCCGCGTCCAGCAGTCGGCTCAGCAGTGCGTTGACAAAGCTGAAGCGAGATGAGCGGTAGTCGAAACGGGCCGCCCGGCGCGCTGCCAGCCGCGCATCCTCGAGCTGCCTGGCCAGGGCGGTGATCTGGGCCGGGGCTTCGCTGGCCCATCGCTCAAGCAGGGCCTGGACCTTTTCGAGCTCGAGTTGATCGAGCCAGAGCCCGTCGCAGCCGTTGCAGCGGTCCACGAAGATGCCCGAGTCGTTGGCGTAATTGACCAGGCTCATGATGCCGCCGCACGCCGGGCAGGGCAGTTGCCGCCGATGCTCATCGCGCGGCACGCCGTGCACGGGCTGCCAGTCTGACACCAGCGCCTGAATGGTCGAATCGACGCAGCGATCGCGCGTGCGCACGATGCGCACCATGGCGTCTGGTCCGATAAACTCGCCGCCGCAGGACGGGCAGCGAAGAAAGCTCGTTCCCTCGTATTCGATCTCGGTCAGGCCGGTTCGGCATTGCGGGCAGTTCATGGTCGATTCCCTTTCGCTGCAGGTGACCATCGACCGGACGCGGGCCCGGCTGAGATCGAATCGACCTGATCCACCGCTCGATCGGTCCCCTCGGGCAAAGGGCGATGATGAGGCGCCATGCCGCGCGCCCGATCGGCTTGTGCGTCAGTCCCGGAGACGCTCGACGGCGTCAACCACCGCCCGGGCGGCTTCCTCGACGCCCAATCGGACTTTGGCGCCGGCCGCATTGGGATGCCCGCCGCCGCCGAACTGCCGCGCCAGCTCATTGACATTCATCATGGGCGCGTCATCGAGCGCGGCCTTGGAGCGGAAGCTGATCTTGGTGAGCCCGCGCTGGGCTTCGGCGAGCAGAATCGAGACCCGCACCGATCGCACCTGCATGGGCTGATTGACCAGGCCCGTCAATTCCTCGACCGCCCCGCCCGTGGACAGAAAGTCATCGGGCCCCAGGGTCATGACGGCCACCTCGCCGCCCTTCACGAAGCGCACCGACAGCAGTGCCCGCGCCTCGAGTGCCAGTCGCGACGGCTCGGCGGTTTCCTCGATGGTCTGGTAGAGCCGCGACTTGTCCACGCCGCACGCCAGAAGACGCGCGGCGACGGCGAACGCGTTCGCGTCGG
>Ga0299906_10002558_pt1 | contig 15068 bp, 11 predicted proteins | sample RVTome_14_FD_200259 | JGI IMG/M metagenome (GOLD analysis project Ga0299906, IMG submission 200259) | Soil microbial communities from uranium-contaminated site in the Upper Colorado River Basin, Wyoming, United States - RVT145D125 (version 2) ... | reverse complement strand
CCAATCCCAACGTGGCCACCGGCGACGGGCATGCCATGGCGTACCGGGCCGGCGCCAAGCTGTGCGACATGGAAATGGTGCAGTTCCATCCCACCACGCTCTACATCGCCGGCGCGAGCCGGGCGCTGATCAGCGAGGCGGTACGCGGCGAGGGGGGCAAGCTGGTCAATCGCGACGGCGAGCGTTTCATGACCCGCTACCACCCGGACGCCGAACTTGCTCCCCGCGATGTCGTCAGTCGGGCCATCATCGCCGAGATGTCGTCGGCCCGGGCGACGAACGTTTACCTGGATGTGCGTCACCTGCCCGGCGAGACATTTCGGCAGCGCTTTCCCCACATCACGAAACTGTGCAGCGACTTTTCGATCGACGTGACCCGCGACCCGATCCCGATCCGCCCGGCGGCGCACTACATGATCGGGGGCGTGAAGACCGATTTAGCCGGACGGACCAACGTCGAGAACCTGTTCGCGTGCGGCGAGGCGGCGTCGGTCGGCGTGCACGGCGCGAATCGACTGGCCAGCAATTCGCTGCTCGAGGGTATGGTGTTCGGTCGGATCGTCGGTCGAGCCGGGGCCGACGCGGTTCGGGAAGACCCCGCGCCGTTGCGGCCGATGCGTACGCAGAGTGTGATCGCCCCCTCGGCGCGCACCGAACTCGACCTGGCTGACATTCGTAACAGCCTGCGGAGCATCGCCTGGCGCAACGTGGGTATCGAGCGCAACGGCGAACGTCTGGCCGAGACGATTGACATCATCAACTTCTGGGGCCACTACGCGATGGACAAGGTCTTCGACGGCCGCTTCGCGTGGGAAGCCCAGAACATGCTGACGGTCATGCGGTTGGTGGCGACCGCGGCCGGGCTGCGCACCGAGTCACGCGGCGTGCACTACCGAACCGATTTTCCCGAACTCGACGACGCCGCGTGGCGCTGCCGGCTCGTCCTGTTTCGCGCCGGCGGCGGGTTGGCGCACGAGACGTTTCCGTGCGAGAATTCCTGACGGATGCCGGTGCGAGAAAAACGCTGGCGAGAATTCGCTGGTGCGAGAATCCTTTCTCGCACCGCCTGATGCAGGAATCCTTTCCTGCGAAGAAAAACAGGTACTACGCGGGAAAGGATTCCCGTGTTTGTGGGTGCGAATTGGGAATCTCGCACCAGCAGAATGGAGCAAGCGACGATGAGGGATATGACCACGACGGTGAGCGGCGATCCGGGACTGCCGTTGCGCGGGCTGGGCAGGACGGGCGAAAAGGTATCCATTCTGTGTCTGGGCGGTGGACATCTCGGCCGGCCCGCCGTCGAGCATCACGACGCGGTCCGCATCGTGCAGCGCGCCGTCGACGAAGGGTTCTCCTTCATGGATAACGCCTGGGAATACTTCGAGGGCACGAGCGAGGATCGTATGGGCGAGGCCCTGGCGACCGGCGGTCGGCGGGACAAGGTGATGCTCATGACCAAGGTCTGCGCCCGCGACCGTGCCGGCGCGATGCAGAACCTCGAGGAGAGCCTGCGTCGTCTGCGCACCGACCGCATCGACTTGTGGCAGTTTCACGAGATCAACTACGACAACGATCCGGACTGGGTCTTCGCCACCGACGGCGCCATTGAAGCGGCCGAAGAAGCCCGCAAGCAGGGCAAGGTGCGTTTCATCGGCTTTACCGCCCACAAGGCCCCGCACATTGCGGTCAAGATGCTGGAGCAGCGCTTCGACTTCGACACGGTGCAGATGCCGTTGAACGTGATGGACGCCCGGTTTCGCAGCTTCGAGCGCGAGGTGTTGCCGATTCTGGTCGAGCGACACATCGGCGTGCTGGCGATGAAGACGTTCGGCGGCGGTAAAATCGTGACCCAGGGCGGGGTGAGTCCGTCCGAAGCGCTGCGCTACGCGCTGTCCCTGCCCGTCTCGACCGTGGTCACCGGCGTCGATTCGATGGAGGTGCTCGAGCAGAACCTGGCCATCGCCCGATCGTTCGAACCGATGAAGCCCGACGAACGTGACGCTTTGCTCGTCCGCACCGAAACCGTCGCCGGCGACGGTCGCTGCGAGCTGTTCAAGACGACGCAGTTCTTCGACAGCAAGGTGCACCAGGAACAGCACGAGTTCGCCGAGGGGCTATGACCAACCGTCGAGCGCGGGACGGTTTTCCGAAAACAGGAGAAATGAATCCATGCAGCCAACGCAACGTGTTTTCTTGATGACCGTCGGTCTGATCGCGGCGACGTGCGGGTGTGCTTCGGGCGAGAAGCGTTACGCCATCATCCACACCGACGACGCGGGCATGAGTCACTCGGTCAACCTGGCCACGATCGAGGGCATGGAAAAGGGCGTCGTTTCCTCGTGCAGCATCATGGTGCCCTGCGCCTGGTTTCCCGAGATGGCCCGCTACGCGAAGGAGCATCCGGAGAAGGATTACGGCATCCACCTGACGCTCACCTCGGAGTGGGATGACTACCGCTGGGGCCCGGTCGCGCCGCCGAGCAAGGTCCCCAGCCTGATCGACGAGCAAGGCTATCTGTGGGACAACTCGGAATTGGTGGCGAAAAACGCCAAGGCCGAGGAGGTCGAGATCGAGCTGCGGGCCCAGATCGACCGAGCCAAGGCGTTCGGCGTGCCGTTGACCCACCTCGACTCGCACATGGGCGCCTTGTTCACCCGGCCCGATCTGACGCAGGTGTACGTCAAGGTCGGTCTCGAATATGACCTGCCGGTGCTGTTCATCCGGGCGTCGGCCGAGGCGCTCAAGAAGGAGCGTCCCGCCCTGGCCGCGATCGCCGAGCGGACCATCGCCAAGCTGGACGCGGCCGGTTTCCCGATTCTCGACGCGCTCGATACGAACAACTACGGCGTCGCACCGGACAAGAAGAAAGCTTATTACCTGAAGCTGCTCAAGGGACTGAAACCCGGCGTGACCGAGATCATCATCCATGTCGGTCATGCCGACGCGGAGCTGAACGCGATTACCTCGTCGTCGGCACGGCGGGACGCCGACCTGCGGGTGTTCACCGACCCGGAGGTCATCGCGACGATCCAGGAACTCGGCATCGAGGTCATTACCTGGAAGCAGTTTCGCAAGCTCGTCGCCGAATCGAAGAGCGGCGGCTAACCCCGACATGACCCGCCCGACCACCATCGTGACCGTCGCGATGAACCCGGCTGTCGATCGCGTGATCGAAGTGCCGGATTTCGCGATCGGCGAGCACCAGAAGGGGCGCTTCATCTCGCGCACCCCGGCGGGCAAGGGCGTGAACGTCGCCCGGGCCCTGGCCTCGCTCGGCGTGTCGAACATCGTGACCGGATTCGTCGGTGACGACTGCTTCGACGCTTATGAAACGTTTCTGAGCGGCGCGTCGGTTCAGGCTCAGCTCCTGCGGGTCGCCGGCCGGACGCGCGAGAACATCACCCTGATCGATCCGAACCGCGGCGTCGATACGCACATTCGCGAGGCGGGATTCGAGGTCACCCCCGAGGATCTGGTTCGGCTGCGGAACAAGCTGAACCTGCTCGCCGGCGACGGAGCGTTGGTCATTTTCTCCGGCTCGGTTCCGCCGGGCGTCTCGCCCCAAGCGTTCCGGGAGATCGTCGCCACGGTCCTCAACACCGGCGCCGGCGTGGCGGTCGATACGTCGGGACCGGCCCTGACCGCCGTCGCCGATTTGCCGCTGTGGCTGGTCAAGCCCAACGTCGCGGAGTTGGCCGAACTCGTGGACCGACCCATCATCGGTGACGCGGCGATCGTCGAAGCGGGGCGGGCGCTGTCGGGCACCATGCAGACGGTCATCGTCTCGTGCGGAGCGGCCGGCGGATACGTCTTCGTCGGTGCGTCGGCGCTGTTCGGGCAGGTCGACCTCGGCGCGCGTCCGGTGGTCAACACCGTCGGTTGCGGCGACTGCCTGCTCGCCGCCTTCGTGGCCGAGCGGTCAAAAGGCGCGGATGTCCGCGACGCCTATCGGCAAGCGCTGGCGGTCGCAACGGCCGCGGCGGTCAGCCTCAACCCCGGCGAGTTCGATCCCGCCGTCGTCAAGGAACTCGCGAGCCGAACCGCTGTCGAACCGGTGGACGATTCATAACGGCCGCTTGGCTCGCTCTCGCGTGAGCGATATACTGCGGGCGTCGCGCGACAGCGTATGCAAGACAGCAAGGCGTCGGGACGTGAACCAGCTATTCGAATACATCGAGCGTCTCGGGAGTCAGGCGTACAACCCGGTCACCGTCGCGATCGAGCTGCTGATCATCGGCGTCGTGATCTACATGATCCTGCGGTTTCTGGAGGGGACGCCCGGGGCGAGGCTGCTGCGGGGCGTCGGGCTGTTGCTCCTCGTGGGCTTCCTGCTCGTCGAGGTCTTGGCCTCGACATTCGGCTGGGCTCGGATCGCCGTGCTCTACCGCTATTTCGTGATCGGGGTGTTCCTGACCGTACTCGTCGTATTTCAACCGGAGTTGCGCCGCGGTCTGGCCCGGCTGGGCGAGGCGCGATGGCTGCGTCGCTTCACCGCGAATCAGGACGAAATCAACGAGATCGTCGATCCGGTCGTGGCGTCGGTGGCCCACTTGTCGAAGAACAAGATCGGCGCGCTGATCGCCATCGAGCGGGAGGTGGGTCTCGACCCGGTGCTCGAATCGGGGGTGCGGCTGGACGCGCGGTTGTCGTCGGAATTGCTGAACACGATCTTTTGGCCGGGGTCGGCGTTGCACGACATGGGGGTCGTGATTCGTGCGTACCAGGTGGTGGCGGCGGGATGCCAGTTTCCGCTGAGCGACAGCCAGGACATCGACCGCTCGCTCGGCAGCCGGCATCGTGCGGCCATGGGCATGTCGGTCGAGTCGGACGCGGCGATCATCATCGTTTCGGAGGAGACCGGTCGCATCTCGCTCGCCCAGGGCGGAAAACTCGACGCCGGCTTGAAGCCCGAGACACTCGAGGAACGGCTGATCGAGATCCTTCGCTCGGAGGCGTACACGCCGAACAACGGTGCGCCGGGCGTCGGTGTGCCGCGCCGCGCGTCCGCCGAACCGAAATGACGGCGTCCGACGAATGGTCGTCGGTGGTGGAGCTGGAATCATGATTGCTCAAGTGAAACTGATCGCGTTGGCCTCGCTGCTTACGGTGATGGTCTGGTCGTATGCCGACGGGGTCGGCGAAACCTCCGAGCGACTGACCGTGCGGTTCGTAATCACCGAAGACGTCAAGTGGATGGTCACGTGCCCGGCGCCGGCGACGCAGATCGAATTTCGCGGGACCAATCGGGCCATCCGGGCGTTGCGCCAGGAGGCGATCGCGGGCGTGCTCGAGATCAAGCTTACGCCGAAAGAGCTGCTCGGCGAGGGCCTCGAGGTACGCGAAGTCAAAGAAATCGTCTGTGAGGACATCGTCTTACGTACGCACGGCCGAAAGCTCGGTGTCGAGGTCACCGACGCCAATCCGGCTCGCCTCGCGTTCGATATCGACGAATTCGTCGAGCGGTCGGTGCCCGTGGAGGTCACGGAGATAGGCTCCGCGGTCATCGAAGAATACCCGCCGCCCGTGACCGTTGTCGCGCCGTCACGGATTCAATTGAAGTTCGCGAAAGTGCTGGCGCCGATCGGACAGAAAGTCGACAGCGCGGTCCGGGGAGATTCGACAACGGTTGAAGTGCCGGTCATGTTGCCCGTGGGCGTCGACGGAACGCACGTTCAGATCAAACCGCTGCGGGTCACGGTAGGGTTTGTCGTCCGGGACATGCGCGATGAATGGGTGTTCGAGCACGTGCCGGTTTGGGTCAACACGCCGGCGCGCTGGCGTGGGGGTTGGGATGTTATTTTCAAAGAAGAAACCTCATTAAAAAGTATTAAGCTGGAAGGTCCGACGGACGCCATCGCCCAGCTCAAGGATCCGAGGGAGGAGAATGGGATCAGTTTGAATTTGGACGTACGGTCCGATGACCGTCCCCCGGCGGACCAGCCCCGGACCCGGGCCCTGCGTCTGAACCTGCCGCCCAAGGCGTGGGCGGCGGGGGTCAAGCTGGCCGAAGGAGAGACGCTGCCCGAGGTGACGTTTACGGTGGCCAAACGCGAGACAGGTGGTTAGACTACGAGGTCGCTTCGGCCCGAGGCGCGCGGATTTCCATCGATGCGTACGAACGGCGACGCTGAACTTCAAGATTATGTGCTTACGGTTGCGCGGCAGGCGCTGGCCGCTTCTCGCGCCCTGGCCGGTCTGACCTCGCGTCGGCGGGTCGATGCCCTCGAGGCGGTCGCGGCGGCGATCCGTGCCGATGCGGCGCGGATCGAATCGGAAAACGCCAAGGACCTCGCCGCGGCCCGGGCCGACGGTCTGTCGCCGGCGATGATCGATCGGCTCGGTCTCGACGCACCCCGCATCGAGAAGATGGCCCGCGCGGTCGAGGCGGTCGCCGCTCAGCCGGACCCGGTTGGCCGGGCGATCGACGGCTGGATGCTGCCCGACGGTATTCGCATCGAAAAGCGGCGCGTGCCCCTCGGCGTGGTCGCGATCATCTACGAGTCCAGGCCGAACGTCACTTCCGACGCGGCGGCGCTGTGCCTCAAATCGGGCAACGCGTGCGTGCTGCGCGGCGGCAAAGAGGCCATGCATTCGAATTTGGCGGTGGGTCAGGCCATGACGCGGGGACTCGGCGACGCCGACATGCCGCCGAACGCGGTGCAGGTGATCAACACGCCCGATCGCGCGTTGGTTCCGCTGCTGCTGGCTCGTGACGAGGCGATCGATCTGGTCATCCCGCGCGGCGGTGAATCGCTGATCCGGGCCGTCGTCGAGCAGTCGCGCATTCCGGTGATCAAGCACTACACCGGCAACTGCCACGTGTACGTCGATGCGCGCTGCGACGCCGACAAGGCCGAGCGTATCGTCGTCAATGCCAAGCTCCAGCGCACCGGCGTGTGCAACGCGGCCGAGACGATCCTGTTTCATCGGGACGTCGCCGCGTCGCTCATCCCGCGCATCGGTGCGAAGCTGCGTGAAGGCGGGTGCGAGATTCGCGGATGTCCCGAAACGTGCCGGGTGCTGCCCGAAGCGAAAGCGGCGACCGACCAGGACTACGCCGAGGAATTCCTCGGCCCGACGGTGGCGGTCAAGGTCGTGGCCTCGATCGACGAAGCGATCGCGCACATCAATCAGTACGGCTCGCGGCATACCGACGCGGTGGTGACCGAGGACATGGGGGCGGCCGACGCGTTCGTCACCGGCGTCGATTCGGGCAATGTGATGATCAACTGCTCGACGCGTTTTTCCGACGGTGGTGTCTACGGCCTGGGGGCCGAGATCGGCATCTCGACCGACAAGCTCCACGCCCGCGGCCCGATGGGCGCGGCCGATCTCACCACGTATAAGTACGTGGTCACCGGCAGCGGACACATCCGCGAGAGCTGAATGTGTCGCGACGATCGCCTCGACCCCGTGGGAGAAAACCATGTTCAGAACGCAACCACCAGCCCGAAGCGCAAGCGAGGCCGCCAAGTCACGCGACATGAAGCGTAACTTCGTACGTGCGTGGATCCATGTAGGTGTAAGCATCATTACGCTGGGTTTCGCGATCACCGGCTGCGAAGAGGAACAACGTCAACGCATTCGGGACACGACCACGCAAGCGGCCGAAGACGCTGAGCCCTACGTCGAACAAGCCAAGTCGGCCGCCACCCAAGCGGCGGAAATGGCGAGACCCTACGCGGACAAGGCGCGGAGCGCCGCGACGCAGGCGGTCGAACGGGCCAAGCCCTACGTCGAACAGGCGACGGCCGCGGCGACCCAAGCGGTCGAGCGCGTCCGGGTGACCGCCACCCAAGCCGCCGAGGACATTCAAAAGAAAGTTTCCGATCCTGAATAGACGTCACGCGGAACGGGCGGTCTCACTAGGGTAGTGTCTCACGCAGATGGTATTTTATCCGAGCCGCGAGCGCAAGCGAGCGGGTTCTATGCCCCGCGCTGGCAATTGGAGTTCGGATTCCTGGAAACCACGCTATTCTTGAGACATTACACTAGGACGTGCGGATGAAAACAGTCGACGATCGTACGCTGTGTTTGCTCTATACCACCGGCCGGGACGTGGCCGGGGTGGTCCCGGCCGACCGTGAACTGCTGCGCTACGATATTTGGACCAATCTCGCCCACGCCGTCATGTTGTCGGAGATGCCGCCGCCGGTGTTGTCCGCCGACGAGGTGACGCAGATCAAATCGGCGCTGAACGCGCTCGATGATGCCGCCGCCGATGATGCTTTCGCCATTGATTTCGGCCGGCCGGGTGCACCCGGTGCGGTCGAGGACGTGCACTACTACGTCGAGAACCACGTGTGCGAGCATGCCGGCGACGACGCGGGCCGGAAGCTTCACACCGCCCGCAGCCGCAACGACCAGGTAACCACCGACCTGCGTTTGCTCGTTCGCGACAAGATCGTTTATTTCGCCGACGAGGTTCTCGCGCTGTGCGGTACGTTGGCCGAACGGGCCCGCGAACACGCCGCCGTGGTCATGCCCGGCTACACGCATCATCAGCATGGCGCGGTCTCGTCGCTGGGGTTTCTGTGGGCGTCGCACGCCGAGGCTTTCATGCGGGATGTCGAGCGTCTCGGCGGTGTCATGACGCTGGCCGATCGCTGTCCGCTCGGCGCGGTGATGAGCTTCGGCACGTCCTGGCCCATCGACCGGGCTCGCACCGCGGCGCTGCTCGGGTTCAGCATGGTGCAGGTCAACAGCCTCGACGCCGTATCGTCGCGCGGCGAGATCGAGACGTCGTTCGTGGCCGCGCTGTCTCAGCTCATGAACCACCTGTCGATCCTCGCCCAGGACCTGCTGCTCATGACCACCGAGGAGTTCGGCTTCCTCCGTGTCGCCGACGCGCTGACCACCGGCTCGTCGGTCATGCCGCAGAAGCACAACCTCGACTTCGCCGAGGTGACCAAGGCCAAGGCGTCGGTCGTCGCAGGGCATTTGCAGGCCATGCTCGGGATCACCCGCGGCAACCTGTCCGGCTACAACCGCGATGCGCAGTGGACCAAGACGTCGCTGCTCGATGCGATCCGCGAGTGCATGCTTGCGCCGCGCATCTTCGCCCGGGCGATCGCGACGTTGACCGTGGACGACGAGCACGAGCGCACGATGCTCGAACAGTGCCGACGCGGGTATCTCAACGCGGTCGACGTGGCCGACTATCTCGCCGCGAGCAAAAACGTTCCGTTTCGCACCGCCCACGGCGTCGTGAAAAACGCGGTCGACGCCTGCCGTCCGAACGTGCCGGCACTGACGACCGAGCGCCTCAACGACGCGCTGGCGCGGGCCGGCCTCGATGCGCGAATGACCGATGCCGAGGTCGCGTCCTTGTCCGATCCGTTGGAAAACCTCAAGCGACGTACCAGCGCCGGTTCGCCCAATCCGGACGAGACGCAGCGGTGCGTCGATCGGCTTGAATCCGAGATCAAGGCGCAGACCGTCACCTGGAACGAGACCGCGACGCGGCTCCGCGCGGCACGTGACGCCTTACGGTGAGGTTCGGTTCACTTCATGATGCGATCGTAAAGTTTTCGCAGGGCTTCGATTTGTCGGGGCGGCGAGAACATCTCGCGCGCTCGCGGTGGTCCGGCGGTTCTCATCTTGTCGCACATTGAAGGGTTGCCCAGCAGTCGAGTGATCGCTTCGGCCATGCGCTCCGGATCGTCGGGTGGGACCATCAAGCCGTGTTCACCCTCGACCAGGATCTCGGGCGTTCCGCCGACGGCGGTGGCGACGGCAGCGGCGCCGGTGGCCAGACCTTCGAGCAATACGCGGGACAGCGGTTCCTGTCGTGACGGCACGACCAGCACGTCGAGGTCGGTCAGCAACGACGGGATGTCGTCGCGGTAGCCGAGCAGATGCGTTCGACAGGCGAGCGGTGGTGTGTTCGCGCGTTCGACCAGGTCGGCTTCGAACGCGCGACTTTCCGGCTTGTTCGAGTAGCGTTCGCCGGCGATCACGAACCGTGCGTCGGCAATCTGACCAGCCACGCGCGCGGCGGCGTCGAGAAAGAGGTCCTGCCCTTTGCGCAATGCTATCTGACCGATGCACCCGACAAGTCGATCGTTGCCAACGGCCAGTTCTCGGCGGAACGTACCTGGAGTCGCATTGCGTTGCATACGGTCGAGATCGATCGCGTTGTAGATACGCGTGATGCGCTGACGGTCGATTCCCTGAGCAGCCAGTCGTTCAGCCACCGCGTCCGACACGGCTACGACACCCGCGAGCCGATTGATGCGATCTCGTTGTGCCGCCGAGAGGGTCATGATGTCGCGCACGTGAGCGACGGCCGGTATCCCGAGCACGTCTCCGACCGCCGACGCCGCGGCGACGGTCATGAGCGAGTTGGCGTGGACGATGTCGATGGATCGGTCACGCAACACATCGGCGAGCGCACCGGCGTCATGCCGTCCATCCTTCGGCCAGTCGATGCGCTCGATGCCCGCCTCCGCCAGCGCCGCTGCGAGACGTCCGCCCGCCGGCGCGACCACGATCGGTCGCACCGCGGCCTCGGCACGGTGGGTGAGAAACGCCAGCAACGAGCGCTCGCCGCCCAGTAACGTAGGGAATTCACAGAGGTAGGCGACGTGGATCGGTTTGGGCATGTTGTGCTGCGCAGGTGAATGTCTGTGACCTACTTGGGAAACTTGCATCCTCTGAATTCGGCATGATACGCTGCCAGTCCCGCGGTTTCGAGCCGGACGACCCGTACGCTGTGTGGCGTGGTGCATCGGTCGGACGACGTTTAATCTGCGTGAGAGGGCGATGCGATTGTTGCTTCGACGATTGTGTCCGGTGCTTTGTGTTGTCGGGTTGACCGTTTCGACCGCGGTCGGCCAGGGGTATTCGGCGGACGAGGCGGCGGGGCGGATGACGGTTCCGCCGGGATTTTCGGCGACGCTGGTGGCGAGTGAGCCGATGGTGCGCCAGCCGGTGGCGATCGAGTTCGACGACCGCGGCCGGATGTGGGTGATTCAATACCTGCAATATCCCAACCCGGCCGGTCTCGAGCGGGTCAAGTGGGACCGCTACTCTCGCACGCAATACGACCGCGTCCCCGAGCCGCCGCCGCACGGACCGGTCGGGGCCGACCGCATCACCATTCTCGAAGATACCGACGGCGACGGCCGGGCCGATCACGCGAAGGATTTCGTCACCGGCCTGAACATTACCAGCGGCATCACGTTCGGGCACGGCGGCGTCTTCGTGCTCAACGTACCCTACCTGCTGTTCTATCCCGACCGCGATCGCGACGACGTGCCGGACGGCGATCCCGAGGTGCTGCTCGAGGGATTCGGCATGGAGGACTGCCACTCGGTGGCCAACTCCTTGATCTTCGGTCCGGACGGCTGGCTCTACGGCGCTCAGGGCAGCACCGTCACCGCCGACATTCGCGGGATCGAATTTCAGCAGGGGGTGTGGCGATACCATCCGCTGACCAAGGAATTCGAGCTCTTCTACGAGGGCGGCGGCAATACCTGGGGCGTCGATTTCGACGCGAAGGGCAACCTGTTCGCGAGCACGAACTACGGTCCGTACATCATGGTCCACGGCGTACAGGGGGGCTACTACTGGAAAAGCTTCGGCAAGCACGGCGCGTTGCACAATCCCTACACGTACGGTTACTTCGATCACGTCAAGCAGCACGACCCGCGCGGCGGCCACGTCGTCGACGGCGGACTCGTCTATCAAGGTGACGGTTTTCCCGCTTCGTTCCGCGGGAAGTACATCGCCGCCAACTTGCTCTCGCACGACGTGTATTACAGCTCGATCATGCCCAAGGGTTCGTCGTTCGAGTCGCAGCACGCGGGCGAGCTGTTGCTGTCGAACGACACCTGGTTCGCGCCGAGCGACGTGGCCATGGGTCCCGACGGGTCGATCTACGTGACCGACTGGCACGACCAGCGCACCGCGCATCCCGATCCCGACGCCGAGTGGGATCGTCGTAACGGTCGCATCTACCGCATCAAAGCCGACGGGACGCGTCCGGTCGGTAAACTGAACCTAGGTGCGGCGCCGAGCGACAAGCTGGTGGAGTACTTGTCCCATCCCAACGACTGGTTCGCGCGCAAGGCGCGTGTCGAGTTGGCGGCGCGACGAGACGCGTCGGTGATTGCGACCCTCAAAAAAACGGTGCGATCGAGCCGAGACGAGCATCGGGTTCTGCAGAGTCTTTGGGCGCTCTACGTCAGCGGCGGATTTGACGAGTCGCTGGCCCGGGAACTGTGCGGCAACCCGTCGGCCGCGGTTCGGGCGTGGGCGGTGCGCTTGGTGGGCGACGCACGCAACGTGTCGCGCGAGACGGCCAAGCGGTTGATCGCGCTGGCCGAAAACGACCCGAGCTTGCGGGTACGGAGCCAACTCGCGTCGACGGCGAAACGACTGCCGCCCGCCGACGGATTGCCGATTTGTGAGCGCATTTTGATGCGGAACGAAGACGGCATGGACTTGCACATTCCGCTCTTGCTCTGGTGGGCCATCGAGCACCATGCTCTGAACGATGTCGATGGAGTCCTGGATCGGTTCGCGTCGGCCGAGGCCTGGCGAGCGCCGATGATCCGGGAGCACATCCTCGATCGGCTGACGCGGCGCTACGCCGCCGAAGAGAGTGACGCGGGATTCGCTGCCTGTGCGCGGATTCTGGAATCGGCGCCCACCGCGAAGGATCGTCTGGCCATGGTCGCGGCCCTGGGTAAGGGTTTGAAGAGCAGCCGGCTCGATCGCGTGCCGCGAGCGCTCGTGACGCCGATTGCGGCGCTGCGGAAAGCACATCGGAGCGATGTTTCAGTCATACGTACCGCGGCGCGATTGGGCAGTCGATCGGCGTATGAGCAGGCGGTGGCGTGGCTGAGCGATGAAGGCTCGTCGGTTTCGACGCAGGTCGCGATGCTCGGCGTGCTCGGCGATGTTTATCAGCCGGCGTGCATTCCGGTGGTGCTCGAACGGATCGGGAACGGCGCGCCCGAGGCGGTGCAGTTGGCCGCGCTCGGTGCATTGCGCCGGTTCGACGACCCGCGGATCCTCTCGGCGCTGTTGGCGCGGTATTCCGCCATGCCGGCCAAGGCGCGTTCGGCGGCCCGCGACATGTTCTTCGGCCGGCGCGGGTGGGCGAGCGCGTTTCTCGAACGCCTCGACGCCGGTGCGTTCGACCCCAAGGAAGTGCCGGCCGATCAGTTGCGTCAGCTCGCCGTGCATGAGGACGAAGAACTCGACGCGCAGGTGCGTAAACATTGGGGCCGGATCAGCCGTCCGAGCGCGGGTGAGAAGCTCGCCGAGGTGCGGCGGCTCAACAACGACGTGCGGGCCAAGCCCGGCGACCCGGTCAAAGGTCACGCGCTCTACAAGGCGCGGTGCGCGGTGTGTCATCGCCTGTATGGCGAGGGCAACAACGTGGGTCCCGACCTGACGCAGGCCAACCGCAAAGACCGGAATTTCCTGCTCGTCACCCTGATCGATCCGAGTCTGACCATCCGCAAGGAGTACACGAGTTACATCGTGCAGACGACCGACGGGCGGTTCCTGACCGGTCTAATAATCGAGCAGACGCCGTCGAGTATCACGTTGGCCGGCAACAACGACACACGGACCACGATCGCCCGGGACGCGGTCGAGGCGATGAAGGAATCGCCGATCTCGCTGATGCCCGAGGGCCTGCTCAAAGACCTGTCGCCGGATCAACTGCGCGATCTGTTCGCGTATCTGGAAAGTGACCAGCCGCCCGCAGGCGTCGAACTCATTCCGGGAGACCTGCCATGACCGTACTCCGTCGCAGGATCAGTCGTCGTACGTGGCTCGGAGGCGCGGTGGCTACGGGTGGGACTCTCGCGGTTGGGCGATCGGCGCGGGCCGATCAACCGCGCGATCGGGCGCTGATCGCGATCACGTTGGATCTCGAGATGAGTCGTCACTTTCCCGTTTGGGAGCAAACCGAGTGGGATTACAAGAAGGGGTTGCTCGACGACGACACAAAGCGGTATTCGGTCGAGGCGGCCCGGCGGGTCAAGGCCAAGGGCGGGCTGATACACTTTTTCTCGGTGGCCCGGGTCTGCGAGCAGGAGTACATCGACTGGCTCGAGGAGATCGCGGCCGACGGTCATCCGATCGGCAACCACACCTACGATCACGTCAACGTACTGGCCACGAAACCGGAGCAGATTCAGTTTCGGTTTCGTCGCGCCCCGTGGCTGATCGCCGGTCGCACGCCGGCCGAGGTGATCGCCGAGAACATCCGCACCGCGAGCCGGGCCCTCGAACAGCGCGCCGGTATCAAGCCGGCCGGCTTTCGTACCCCCGGCGGGTTTCACACCGGCTTGACCGGCCGACCCGACGTGCAGAAGATGTTGCTCGACCAGGGTTTCACTTGGGTCAGCAGCAAATATCCCCGGCACGACAACTGCAAGCGCGGCGAAAGGCCGTCGCGCGAAGTCTTCGAGAGCATCCGCAACGCCCACGCCCAGGCCCAGCCGTTCGTCTATCCGACCGGATTGGTCGAGGTGCCCATGAATCCGATCAGTGACGTCGGCGCATTCCGCAGCGCAAGCTGGCGACTGGAAGACTTCCTGCGGATGATCCGCGAAGCGGTGGCGTGGGCGATCGACAACAAGGGCGTTTTCGATTTCCTCTGTCACCCCTCCTGCATGCACGTCGCCGATCCCGAATTCCGAACCGTCGAGCTGATCTGCGATCTCGTCCGCGAAGCAGGCGACCGTGCCGCGATCGTCGATCTGGACACGATCGCCCGACGAGCAAGTGCGTGAGTCAGCGATAGATTTCAGCGCGCGATAAGGAATTGCATGCTCGTGCGAGAATCCTTTTTCGCACGCATCTGACGCGGGAATCCATTCCCGCGAAGGTTGATGCGAACCGTATCGCTCAGCGGTGATCCGTAGTGGCGTACGTCGGTACGCTTCACGACTTCCAAGCGACACGCTCCCCTACGGGTCGCCGCTAAACGCAGAGGTTACGTTATCCCCATTCGCGTTTTTCAACTTGCACGTCGGGATCGAAGTACTTCAATCACGCCAACAGCTTGGTGACGACCTCGCCGGCGATGTCGGTGAGGCGGAAGT
>Ga0299906_10002557_pt1 | contig 15069 bp, 13 predicted proteins | sample RVTome_14_FD_200259 | JGI IMG/M metagenome (GOLD analysis project Ga0299906, IMG submission 200259) | Soil microbial communities from uranium-contaminated site in the Upper Colorado River Basin, Wyoming, United States - RVT145D125 (version 2) ... | reverse complement strand
CTTCGCGGCGTTCCGCGAGCTCATCGCGCGGATCCGGGAGCGAAAACCGGAGGAGGTCGTGCTCTTCGTCGAACGGGGCCGGGAGAGCTTCTTCTTCGCCGTCAAGCCGGACTGGAACTGAAACCGGGAAGAACCCTTCTTACACTCTTCTTTGCGTTCCCGGTTCTCTTCGGGCTAGTCTCCTCATCGTGGAGCCGGACCGGATCGTCGTCCGCGGGGCGCGGCAGCACAACCTCAAGAACGTCACCGTCGAGATCCCGAAGAAGAAGCTCGTGGTGTTCAGCGGGGTCTCGGGATCGGGGAAGTCCTCCCTTGCTTTCGACACTCTCTACGCCGAGGGCCAGCGCCGCTACGTGGAGTCGCTCTCGAGCTACGCCCGCCAGTTCCTGGGCCAGATGGAAAAGCCGCTCTACGACACCATCCGCGGCCTCTCCCCCACCATCTCCGTCGACCAGAAGTCTTCTTCGCACAACCCCCGGTCCACCGTCGGAACCATCACCGAGATCTACGACTACCTCCGCGTCCTCTTCGCCCGGATCGGAAAGCTCTCCTGCCATCGCTGCGGCCGGCCGGTGGCGAGACAGACCCCGCAGCAGATTGTCGACGAGCTCTCCCGGCTTCCCGAAGGGACCCGCTTTTCGATCCTGGCGCCTCTGGTGCGCGATCGGAAAGGGGAGCACAAAGCGCTTCTCGAGAAGGCGCGCCGCGCCGGCTTCTCCCGGGTGCGCGTGGACGGTGAGGTGCGCTCGCTCGAGGAAGACATCGACCTCGACAAGAAGAAGAAACACGACGTCGAGATCGTGCTCGATCGGCTGGTGGCCAGAGCCGAGCTCTCGGAGAGCGCGCGCTCGAGGCTGACGGACTCGGTCGAGACCGCGCTCCGGGAGGGCGCGGGGATCCTCATCGTCGCGCCCGAGGGCGCTCCCGACCTGCTGTTCTCGGAGGACCAATCCTGCCACCACTGCGGCATTTCGTTTCCCGAGCTCACGCCGCAGCTCTTCTCGTTCAACTCTCCCCTCGGGATGTGCCCCGAGTGCCACGGGCTCGGCACCCGCGCGGAGATGGACGAAGAGCTCATGGTTCCCGACCCCTCGCTCAGCATCAACCAGGGCGCGGTGAAGCCCTGGGGGATCATCGAGGACAAGGGCGGCTGGAGGGCGGCGGTGGTGCGCTCCATGGCCCGTCACTTCGAGATCGATCTGGCGATGCCGTGGCAGAAGCTCAGCGCCGCCCAGCGGCGGGTCGTTCTCCACGGGGCCGATGCCGAGCGCATCACCATCCGAAAAGGGAAGCGGTCCTTCAAGACGCGGTTCGAGGGGCTGGTCCCCATCCTGATGCGCCGCATGAAGGAGACCGACTCCGAGGCGGTCCAACAGCACTACGCTCAGTACATGTCGAATAAACCCTGCTCCGCCTGCGGAGGGGTGCGGCTGCGGCCGGAAGCTCTCGCGGTGACCGTCGGGGGCAAGACCATCGCCGCTCTGGCGCAGAGCGCCATCGACGACGCTCATCTCTTCGCCACCACCGTCGCACTCGAGGGCACCGACGCCCTCATCGGCTCCGAGCTCCTGAAGGAGATCGTCAACCGCTTGCGGTTCCTCCGAGACGTGGGCCTCGGCTATCTGTCTCTCGATCGCCTCGCGCCTTCGCTCTCCGGCGGGGAAGCGCAGCGCATCCGGCTCGCGAGTCAGATTGGCTCGGAGCTGACCGGTGTCGTCTACATCCTGGACGAGCCCTCGATCGGGCTCCACCCTCGCGACAACGGGCGGCTTCTCGCGGCGCTCCGGCATCTCCGAGACATGGGCAACACCGTCGTCGTGGTGGAGCACGATCGCGAGACCATAGAAGCCGCGGATCACGTCATCGACTTCGGTCCCGGCGCCGGTGTCCACGGAGGCGAGATCGTCGCCGCCGGCACCGCGCGCGAGATCGCGCTCTCTCCACAGTCGCTTACCGGCAAGTACCTCTCGGGCGAGCTTTCCATCGAAGTCGCTCGCGAACGGAGAAAGCCGCGGAAGGAGCAAGTCGAGATCAAGGGCGCGCGCGAGAACAACTTGAAGAGCCTCGACGTGCGGATCCCGCTCGGGGTCCTGGTGGGAGTCGCCGGGGTCTCGGGCGCGGGCAAGAGCACTCTGGTGAACGAGATCCTCTATCCCGCGCTCGCCCGGACGCTGAACCGCGCCGAAAGCCACCCCGGGGACCACGACGCCGTCCTGGGAATCGAGAATCTCGACAAGGTGATCGACATCGATCAATCCCCGATCGGCAGGACCCCGCGTTCGAACCCCGCGACCTATACCAAGGCGTTCGACGAGATCCGGGGGTTCTTCGCGAACCTCCCCGAGGCCCGGGCGCGGGGCTACCAGGCCGGTCGGTTCTCTTTCAACGTGAAGGGAGGCAGGTGCGAGCGCTGTGAAGGGGATGGGGTGATCAAGGTCGAGATGCACTTCCTCGCGGACGTCTACGTTCCCTGCGAGGAATGCCGAGGTCGCCGGTTCAACGACGCGACGCTCGAAGTGAGGTACAAGGGGCTCTCCATCGCGGACGTCCTCGACCTCACGGTTTCCGAAGCGGCCGAGCTCTTCCAGAACCACCCCGCGATCCGGCGCATCCTCGAGACCCTGATCGAAGTGGGGCTCGGCTACATCCGCCTGGGCCAGAGCTCGCCGACGCTCTCCGGAGGCGAAGCGCAGAGGGTGAAGCTTTCGCGGGAGCTCGCCAAGCGCTCGACGGGCCGCACCTTCTACATCCTCGACGAGCCCACGACCGGGCTCCACTTTCACGACGTCGCGCGGCTCCTGAAGGTCCTCCAGCAGCTGGTGGACGCGGGAAACACCGTTCTGGTCATCGAGCACAACCTCGACGTGCTCAAGACCGCGGACCACCTCATCGAGCTCGGGCCCGAGGGCGGTGGCGCGGGAGGCCGGCTGGTGGCGTCGGGAACTCCCGAAGACCTCGTGAGGAATCCCACCTCTCCCACGGGCCGCGCGCTCTCCCGGTTCCTCGCGGTCGAGCTTCCGCGGGCCAAGACTTCCTGATCGGGGGCGCGACTCATGGGGTCGCCGGCGTCGCTCCTCTTCTCGGCGCTCCTGCTCCGTTTGCTCGCCGACGACCTGTGGCGGGCTCCGGTTCTCGAGGACGTCGTCGATTCCGGGCTTCGAGAGATCGCCGATTTCCCCCCTCCCCTCTATCCGCCCGATCGGGAGGACGAGATTACGGCGGCGCTCGAGGAGCTCGCGCGCCTCGATTCCGACTCGGCGGCGTCGCGGGCGCGCTCCCTCGTTCGAGACGTTTCCCCTGGAAGCGATCTGATCTGGACCGCAAGGCGCGTCCTCGCCGCGAGCGGGGACCTCGAGACCGTTCGACTCGCGCTGCGGTCTTACTTCGACGCGCCCGTCCGGTGGCGAGAGGTCCTCGCCGCCTCGGCCGACCCGCGGCTTCGAGACTTCGGCGACGAGGGTGAAGCCGAGCCTCTCTCCGAGCACTACTTCCTCACCACGCTCGAGAAGAACCTCTCGCGCGCGCGGGAGCGGGAGTCGATTCGGGCGCTTCTCGTCTGGGCCTCGGCGTCGGTCGACCCGTCCTCACCGCGGCGCATTCTCCAGGCGCTCCCCGAAGGGGTCCCCCTCGAAGCCGCGGTCCGCGCCTGGCTTCGCCGAAACCGGCAAACCGCAGAGGCGCCGGAGCCGCCGCTCCTCCCCAATAGCGAGTCCCCCCTCGAGATCAAGCAATGGGTCCTGGCGCTTTCGCCGGACGCGCGCTACCGCGCGATCCGATCTCTCGCCGAGCGGGATCACCCCGCCCTTCTCGGTCTTCCCGTGAGCCGGGATCAGGTCGACCGCCTCTATCCCTTTCTCGCGCGCTCGAGCCGCCGCTCGATTCGCGACCGCGTGAGGCGAGCGGAGCGGGAGAGGGGCCGGGCCCTCGCGTCGCTTCTCCTCTCTCCCGCTCCCGAAGATGCCGAAAAGCGAGAGGCGCTTCGCGCGATGCCGGACGCCTGGGCCGGAGCCATCGCTTCCGCCGGCCCGGGCGTCTTCGAGACTATGTCGGCGCTCCTTCCGCGAGAGGATCTCGAGCGCATCCTGTTCGAGGCCGAGGTGGACGAGAGCTCGCTCGATGCGTTCGCGATCGTGCCCCTTCCCGAGGCGCGCCTTCGACTCGAGTCGATGGGAACGCCGGAAGCCGTGGAGCGGCTCCAGCGGCGATCCGATCGTGTCCTTTCCGTCCCCGCGCTCGCCCGCCTCCGCCGCGAGGGGGAGCCGCGCGCGGCGCGCTCGGCGGGGCTCGCTCTGTTCGCTCTCGGCGCTCCGGGGGCGAGCGCGTGGCTTCGAGTCGAGCTTCTGGACCCTGCAGATCCCACGCCGGTGCTCCTGGCGTTGGTCGCCGCCTCCGCCGAGCCCTCGATCGCGGTCGATCTCGCGCGCCGCGCGGCGTCCGACCCCTCCCCCTCGCCCGCGGGCTTCGCCGCTCTCGTTCGTCTTCACGAGCTCGCACCCCGGGCGCTCGCCGCATTGGCTTCGACGGGACCGGAAGCTCTCGCCGATCGAGCCTACCTCGCGATGTCGTTGACGGGAGATCGAAGGGCTCTCCCGCTTCTCATCGACCTCGCGGTGGGATCCGTTCCCGGCGCTTCGAGGGAGAGCCGTGACGCTGCGTTCGCCGCGCTCGCGGAGGCCGAGCTCGGCTCGTTCGCGACCAGGCTCCATCGACTCGCGGGCGATCCCGATCGCGAGGTTCGACTCGGGGCCGCGGCCGCGCTCGTGCCCTCGGGGGAACCCTGGACTCTGAGGCTTCTCCTGGGAAACCTGGATCCGACCTCCGCCCGCGAGCGGGCGGTCGCGCGAGGCGCCGTCCGGAGGCTCCCGCGGGAACGGGCGCGGGAGCTTCTCCAGGAGATGATCGAGGACGGGACCGCGAGGAGCTTCGGGGTCCTCCTGTACCTGGAGCTCGCCGAGGAATCGGACGTCCGTCGAAACCGACCCCTGCAGGCGAAGCTCTTTCGAGCTCTCGCCGACGAAGCCAGAGCGGGAGAGGCCACGGCGGTTCTCGCCGCCTCGCGGCTTTCTCATCCGGAGGCGATCGCCGTCGTCATCACCCTGCTGTCGGGACGCTGATGCGCGTGCTAAGCTGATGAAACCCATGGCGTACCCCTATCGTCGGGAGATCACCTACAGCTTCGGGGGTCCGCTCACCCCGGGGGTCAAGTCGATCATCATCGCGAACGGCATCGGGTTCCTTCTTCAGGTGTTGATCGGGCCCTTCGACAGCTGGTTCTGGCTCTCGCCTCCTTCCGTGCTTCCCCCGGGCTTTCAGCTCTGGCGCGTCGGAACGTACATGTTCCTTCACGGGGGCATGTTTCACCTGCTGTTCAACATGCTCGCGCTCTTCATGTTCGGATGCTCGGTCGAGAGGACCTGGGGTACGAAGCTCTTCGTCCGCTACTACATCCTGTGCGGTCTGGGGGCCGCTCTCCTGGCCTTCATTCCCTACGGTCCGTTCTACAGCGTTCCGATCCTCGGGGCCTCGGGCGCGATCTACGGAATCCTGCTCGCCTACGGGGTGTTGTTCCCGCACAACCAGATATGGGTCTTGATGACGTTTCCCGTCGAGGCTCGCTACGTGGTCATCGTCTGGGGCTTCATCGCCTTCGTGGGCTCGCTCGTCGGCGCGGAGGGTGTGGCTCACATCGTGCACCTCGGGGGACTCCTGACCGGACTCGGGCTCATCCGGCGGAGCGGACTTCTCGGGATCGCTTCGCGCGGGCGCGGTGAGATGATGATGATGGGCTCGCTCAAGGACTTCTACCGGCGGTGGCGGATGAAGCGGCTCCGAAAGAAGTTCGAGGCCTACTACGAGAAGCGCTCGGGAGGCGGCAACGACCCCAACATGGTGCATTGACGAGGTTTGACAACTTTCCCACCCGGTGGTAGCGTCCGGCGGGACTCGATTCGTCGGCGAGCTCGCCTTTCTCGAGCCGTAGCATTCGGAAAGGGGGTCTTCTCGTGAAAGCCTCTGCCATCATCCTCGTTCTTACTCTTGGTTTCGCCGCGGCCGTTTTCGCCCAGGAGGAGGCGGCGGTTCGTCCCGATGCGGTCGGAAAGGATCAGGTCGGCAAGAAGATCGCGGTCGAGGGAAGGATCTATTCCAACTCCAAGTCCGCCGCGGGAATCCACCTCTACTTCGGACCCGACACCAGCACCGCGTTCCAGGCGCTGGTGCAGGCCAAGTCGATATACAAGTTCGAGGTCGACGTGGCGAAGAAGTTCGACAAGAGGAACGTCCGCGTCACCGGCAAGGTGGAAGAACAGAGCGGGAAATATTTCATCCGCGTCGACGAGCCGAGCCAGCTCAAGGTCGTGGCGAAGAAGCGCGAGACGAGCTGATTGGAGCGAGCCGGGAGTGCGGTCGCGACCGCGGTTTGTATTTTTTCCGCGCTCCTCGCCTCGTCCGTGGCCGAGGAGAACTGGCCGCAGTTTCGCGGGCCGACCGGCTCCGCCGTAGCGTCCTCCGGCGCGCCTCCCACCCGGTGGTCCCGCGAAAAGAACGTCGTCTGGGTCAAAGAGATCCCGGGACGCGGCTGGTCGTCTCCCATCGTGTGGGGGAAAACGATCTTCGTCACCTCCGCCATCAGCACCGACGGCGCCTTCAAGGAGCCCTCCAAGGGAATCTTCGGCAACGACTACGCCGAAGAGCTCGTGGCCCAGGGGCTCTCGGAAGACGAGGTCCTGGCGCGGGTCGTCTCCCGCGACATCGAGCTCTCGAAGGAGACGGAGTCGATCCGATACATGGTCTATGCGATCGACGCCGAGACCGGGGCGCTCCTCTGGGAGCGCGTGGCGCACCAAGGAAAGCCTTTCGGCGGGCGGCACCGCAAGAACACCTATGCCTCGGAGACTCCCGCGACCGACGGCGAGAGGCTCTACGTCTACTTCGGGAACGTGGGGCTCTTCGCGTACCGTCTCGACGGCGAGCTCGCGTGGGAGCATCGCTTCCCGTCCCGCCCGATCTATCTCGATTTTGGAACCGCGGCGTCTCCCGCGATCGACGGGGATCGGGTGTACGTCCAGAGCGACAACCAGGAGGAGTCTTTTCTCGCCGCCGTCGACAAGCGGACGGGACAGGAGCTATGGAAGATCGCTCGCGGAGTGGGCAACAAGGGCATGATTCGCTCGGGCTGGTCCACGCCCTTCGTCTGGGTGACGCCGGCGCGGAGCGAGATCGTCGCCGTCGGACACGGGCTCGCGATTGGCTACGATGTCGAGGGGAAAGAGCTCTGGCGCCTGTCGGGCCTCACGGGCCAGGCGACGCCGACGGCCATCGCGAGCGACGGGCTCCTCTACGTGGGAACCGGGTCCCAGGGAGAATCCAACCGGCCGATGTTCGCCGTTCGTCCCGGCGCCTCCGGAGATATCTCCCTCGCCGAAGGGAGCTCCTCGAACGAGTTCGTGGCCTGGCACAACCCTCAAGCCTCCGCCTACACCTCCTCGTCCCTCTCTTACGGCGGCCGGATCTACGTCGTGAACGACAACGGGATCCTCACCGTCTTCGATGCCGCCACGGGAGAGCGCCTTTACCGAGCGCGAGTCGGCGGAGGCGGCTTCACCTTCTCGAGCTCTCCGTGGGCCTACGGAGGACACGTTTTCTTCCTGAGCGAGGACGGCGAGACTTTCGTCGCCAAGGACGGAGCGGCGTACGAGGAGGTGGGGAGAAACCCGCTCGAGGAGATGACCCTCGCGAGCCCCGCAATCGCGGGCGACTCCCTCTACATCCGCACCCAGAGCAAGCTCTACCGGTTGACTGAGGCTCCGACTCGCTAGTGCATTAGTGCCGCGGGGCCCCACCCCCGCGGCCCGGCCTTTCGTCGGCGCGCAAGCGCGCCGGGCTCCCGCCTCCGCCAAGGCTACGGGCGGGTCCCGCCGAAGCGCTTCGCGCGAAGGCGGACGCTCCGCTCGCGCAGGGTGCAGATGAGTTTTTCAGCACCCTGCTAGAGCGCTGAGTACTTCTTCAAAAGCGAGATCTGTCCGGCGTGATAGGCATCGTGTTGCAGCGCCCCGAGGATCATTTCTCGATAAGGGACTCCGGTGCCGAGGGGAGCGTCGCGCGCTCCGCCGATTCGCTCCGAGAGCCGCGAGTCGGGAAAGCGCGCGAGCGCCGCGCCCAGCTCTTCATGGGCCGAGAACAGGTCGTGGCGAGCGGTCTGCCAGCGACCGTCGTCGACGGGTCCCGTCTCGGGCCAATCGCCGAGAGCGGGAGGCCTGGGCTCTTTGCCTTCGAGGCGATTCGCGACCTCGCGTGTCCAGCCGGTCAGGTGCAGCACGATCTCCCAGATGGAGTGCGCGTCCTCGCGCGGGCGTGCGGCGGCCGCAGCCGCGTCGATTCCTTCGAGGACGGTTCCGAGCGAAGGACCGTGCCACGGCTTTCCGTGGACCGCCTCCCGGAGCCAGTGAGATATCCGATCGATTTCCTCCACGCTCACAGTTTACAGCGAGCGGATCTGTGAAAGGGTTTGAGGCATGAGACCGCCTGCTGCGCGCCGCCATCGACCAGAAGGAGACCTTCGCCGAAGTCGCGCGCTCTTTCGGAAGGAAGCGCGAGCCCGGAAGCCAGTTCGAGTACGTGAGCAACGATACTCAGATCCTGGGATTGCTTCTCGCGCGGGTCACGGGGACCTCGCTCTCGAGCTATATGGCGGAGCGGCTCTGGGGTCCTCTCGGGGCCGAATCCGACTCCCGCTGGATCCTGGACCGCGAAGGCGAGGAGGGAGTGGAGATGGCCTTCGGCGGGTTCAACTCGACCCTCCGGGACTACGGACGCTTCGGACTTCTCATGGCATACGAGGGGAAGTGGCGGGGAAAGGAGCTATTGCCGGAAGGATGGGTGGCTGAGGCCACGGTTCCGCATAGCGCTCAAGTCGACTACGGGAAGCTCTACCCCGACTATCCCCTCGGCTATAGCTATCAATGGTGGTGCTTTCCCGGCCCCGACCACGCTTTCACCGCACAGGGCATCCACGGACAGTTCGTCATGGTGAACCCGGTCCTGGATCTGGTCGTGGTAAAGACCAGCGCCTGGCCCGTGCCCTGGGACGACGGGAAGGAGAGGGAGATGTACGCGCTGTTTCATGCGGTTGAAGCGCGTCTGCGCGCGGGGAGCTAAGCGCAACGACCGCGATCAGGTTTAACTAACGTCTCCGCCGCAGGGCGAGGGCAGTCAGACCGGCGCCCAGGAGGAGCAAGATGCCGGGCTCGGGAACGACGCGGTCGGGAGCTTCCGCGACGATCGATTGGATCTTGAACTTATCGTCCTCGTCGCTGCCGGTGACTGCGGCGATGATCAGGTAGCGGCCGGAGGCCTCTTGGGAGAAGGTGTAGGGGTTGGTTCGGACCGAGCCGTTCCCGGTGAAGTTCTGTTGAACGTAGCCCCTCGAAACGAGAGAATTGACGCCAACACCGCCGCCGTTCGGCCCCCACTCGTAGTTGAGGGGCGCGAAGAGTGCAAGGACATCGTTTGGTCCGCCTAGCGTTCCGCCGATCCAGGTCTGGGTATCGGAGTCGTTGTTGACATAGCCAAGGTGGAAGCTCAGCGGGATGTAGCCGTCCTCGGGGAACATGAACACGATGAGCTCGTTGCCGGTCGAGTTCGTGTTGTCGACGGAATGCTCCGGGTTGTCCTCACCGCCCGCCCCGAGCCCGCCCGAGAAAATCGAGTTCAGGGGCGCGCTGCTTACGGGGGATTTCACTTCGAAGGCCTCGGTCACGAGCAGCTCCCCCCCGGTGGCCGTGAACTTGAAGGGGTCGTCGCCGCCGCCGCTGCGGAGCGAAGGCGTAGTGCATGTGCCGCCTGAAGAGCAGGTGAACCAGGTCACGGGCACCGCCTCCGAGGTCGCTGACAGCGCCAGCGCCAAGCACGCGGCGAAAGTGGTCGCAAGAAACTTGTTCGGCGCGATCATCGAAGTTCCCTCCCAGCCAACAGAAAGACGACTAGCAAGAACCAAGCCACATGGCAATTGTTTATGCATCAATAAGATACGGCGAGTTTCTTTTCATCCACTGAAAAGAAATCCGACGCCACAAGCCAGCTCCTGGAGGGAAGACTCTTTAGTGTCAACGATTTACCGCCGACCTGCTGCGTCGGCGACGCTTACGATCGTGTAAAATCCCGCTTCGTCGGAGGTTCTCTCATGCTTCCATAGGTTCGCGAGGGCTCGCCTTCTCGCTCGTCTGCTTGAGCGCCTGCTCCTCTCCGGAGCGCTTCGATCTCGTTCTCGCCGGCGGTAGCGTCGTCGACGGCACGGGTGTTCCCGGGGTTAAAGCCGATATCGGTGCCCGCGAGGGCCGAGTCGTTCGGCGGTGCGCAAGATGACCCATTTACCCGCGTCGAATCTCGGCCTTCACGATCGCGGGCGTTTGGCGGAAGGCATGGCCGCGGACATCGTGGTCTTCGACCCCGCGACCATCACCGATCGGTCGACCTGGGAGGATCCCCACCGGTTCTCCGAAGGAGTCGAGCACGTGAGCTCACGGGCGCAACGCCGGGCCGCTGGCTGCGCCGCCAGTGACGCGAGCGTTGCGGGTTACGGCGTTTCCCGAAGCTCGGCCATGACTCGCATCGCGGAAGCATCCCCGAGCGTGCAGAGAAGAGAGGAGACGCCCGCATCCTTCCATGCCTGGACACGTTCTGCGATCCTCTCCTTCGGGCCGCAGAGCGCGACTTCGTCGACGAGGGCGTTCGGGACGGCGGCGATAGCCTCCTTTTTCTTGTCCTCGAGGTAGAGCGCCTGGATGAGGGCGGCCTCTTTCTCGTATCCGTATCGGCAGGCGAGGTCGTTGTAGAAGTTCTTGCCCGGAGCCCCCATTCCCCCGATGTAGAGCGCGAGCGTCGGCTTCACGGAGTCGAAGCACTTCTCGAGGTCGGATCCGAGCGCGACCGCGACTCCTGGAGCGACGTCGAAAGGCCGCTCGACGGAGCGTTTCGCGAATCCGGCGTCGAGAGAATCCTGGAAGATGTCGGAGTGGAAGGGCGAGTAGAAGATCGGAAGCCAGCCATCCGCGATCTCGGCGGCGAGGGCCACGTTCTTCGGGCCGAGAGCGGCGACGTAGATGGGTATCGACGATCGGAGCGGGGCCATCATGAGCTTCAGCGGCTTTCCCAGCTCAGATCCTTCCATCGGAATCGCGTAGGACTCGCCGCGAAACACGAGAGGCTCCTCGCGCGCCAGGACCCGGCGCACGATCTCGACGGTCTCGCGGGTTCGTGAGAGAGGTTTCCCGTAGGGAACTCCGTGCCATCCCTCGACGACCTGGGGACCGGAGACGCCGAGCCCCAGGAGGAGCCTTCCGCCGCTCAGCCGGTCGAGGGTGGCCGCGGTCATCGCGGTGAGAGCGGGCGTTCTCGAGGGGATCTGGAGAATCGCGGTGCCGAGACCGATCCGCGTCGTCGACGCCCCGACCCAGGCGAGAAGGCTCACCGCGTCGGAGCCCCAGGCTTCGGCGACCCAGACGGAGTCGTAACCCAGCTTCTCCGCCTCTACCGCGAGGGGAACGGGGTTCGGATTCGAGGAGGTGAGAAAGCCGAGGTTCAGCCCGAGCTTCATCGACGCACCCGGCTTCTCGCCGCCTTCGCGATCCGCTCCTTGAGCGGCGCCTTCGGCTTCGCCGGAGCCGCCTTCGCCTGCCTCTTCGCATCGACTCCGATCTTCGGGCAGAGCGAGGAAACGACGCAGCTCTCGCAGTCGGGATTGCGCGCGGCGCAGACTCTGCGTCCGTGATGGATGAGAATATGCGCGAGGTCGATCCAGTCCTCCCGGGCGACGAGCTTCATGAGCTCCTGCTCCACCTGCTCCGGGTTTTTTCCCTTCGCGAAACCCAGACGGTGCGAGAGGCGGAAGACGTGGGTGTCGACGACGAATCCATCGGCGATTCCGAAAGCGGTTCCGAGGACCACGTTCGCGGTCTTGCGGGCGACCCCGGGGAGGGAGAGCAGCTCGTCCATGGCCCGCGGAACCTCGCCTCGAAACTCGGAGGTGATCCTCGCGGCCGCGCCCTGAATCGATTTCGCCTTGTTCCGGAAGAACCCCGTGGAGCGGATGATCTCCTCGAGCTCGGGCCTCTCCGCCGAGGCCAGATCGGAGACCGTGGGATAGCGGGCGAAGAGGTTCGGGGTGACCATGTTCACCCGGGCGTCGGTGCATTGGGCCGAGAGGATCGTGGCGATGAGGAGCTGGAGCGGGCTCTGGTGGTTGAGAGCGCAGACCGCGTCGGGATAGGCCTTTCGCAGCCGTTTCACCACCTCCCGGGCTCGGCGGCGAAGCTCCGCTTCCGATTCGCCCTTGGACCTGGTGGGTGCCAGCTCAGACCTCGACCACGACGTCGTCGCCGACCACGGAGACGGGATAGATCGCGACGAAGCGCCCAGGGTCGTAAATCGATTCCCCGGTCCGCACGTCGAACTGCCAGCCGTGCCACGGACAGGTGACGACGCCTTCTTCGAAGAGCCCTTCGTCCAGCGGCCCGCCGAGATGAGCGCAGGTGGCGCTCGTCGCGAAGAACGCGCCCGACAGGTTGTAGACGACGATCCTCTTGCCGCCGACTTCGACGCATCGAAATGCGCCCGGGCCGAGCTCATCCTTGCGGCACAGGTTGAACGCGCTTGCCATGGGGGCAGTATCTTACTACTTCGTTGCGATGGCGGCGTAGTCCTGGTCGCCGAAGAGAAACGCGTTCAGCTTGTCGAAGTTGTGATTCAGCGTCGACGCTCCGCCTCCCCAAGGGGACCCCTCCACCTCCGTCAGGGGTAGAAGCCGCGCCCTCTCGGCAACCGGGCTCGAGTAGCGGAGCTCTACCTCGCGAAAGCCCGCCGCGCGCAGCACGAAATCCAGCGTATCGGGATGGAGCGGTTTCTCGTGCGAGAGGTCTCGATAGAAGGCCTCCACCAGCGCGACGATACTTCGCGGGTTCACCGTCTCCAGCACCAGACGGCCCCCGGGACGAAGGGCCCGGTGGCAGCTCTCGAGAAACCCGCCCAGGAGACGCGGGGGGAGGTGCTCCACGAGCTGGGCCGCGAAGATGCCCCCGAGGGAGGCCGGCTCTCGGCGCGCCACGAAGTCGATGACGTCGCCCACCTCGGCCGAGAGCCCGCGCTCCCGGCACCGTCCGATCATCTCCGCGTTTCCGTCGATCCCCACGCCGTCGATCCCCGCGTCTCGCAGGAGCTCGAGAAACTCGCCGCGGCCGCATCCGAGGTCGACGACGGGGGCGGAGCCGCGGAAGTAAGGAACGTAATCGGAAAGCTTCCCCCGGATCTCCTCCGAGCTTCCGCGGAAGCGCTCTTCGAACGCCACGTAGCGCGCCTCTTCGAGCCGCTCCTGGCTCCGCGCCCCCGGCGAAGCCGGAGCGGCGGATTCCGCGCGCGCGAGCGCGAGCGACGTGCTGATCCCCTCGAGCCGCTCCTGGGCTTTCCGGATCCCGAGCCGCATGGTCTCGACGCGCTTGTCCATCGATTCCAGCAGGAGGTCGGAGCGGCGATTTCCGAGCGACCCGTAGAGCCGGTCCTTTGCATCCATGAGCCGGTCGATTCGCTGGCCGAAGCCGACCAGGGCCGAGGCGAACTCCGCCGTCCGCGCGCCCGACGCGTTCGCGCTCTCGGAGAGGCGGTTCAGGAACTGGACCAGGGTCGAGTCGAACTCGCGCTTTCTGGCGAAAGCGCTTTCGAGGCGCGCGAGCTCGGGCTCGAGAAGTCTTCTCGCGGCTCTTCGGACGAGGCCCTTGAGCCCCTTCGACGGCGGCGCCGCTTCCTCCGTGGGGACGGCGAGCAACCGATTCAGCTCCGACAGAAGCTCCGGGATCCGGGGGTCTCGTTCGTAGGGAGCGGGGTTGACCGAAAGGCGATCGATCCTCGCCAGAAACTCGAGATAGATTCCTTCCTCTTCGTCGAGCTTCGCCTTGAGCTCGGCGAGGGTGGCTTCGGTGGGCTCGAGCTCCAAGAAGTCAGCGCCTCGCGCCGGCTCCGACGACTCCGACCATTCCGTCAGGGGGCGAAGAGGCGCTCGCGTACCGCCGGCGAGGCATGCGGCCGGCCTCGAACGCGAGCCTTCCCGACTCGACCGCGAGCTTCATCGCCTCGGCCATCTTCACCGGTTCCCGAGCCTCGGCGATGGCGGTATTCATCAGTACGCCGTCGGCTCCGAGCTCCATGGCGAAGGCGGCGTCGGAAGCGGTTCCCACCCCGGCGTCGACGATCATCGGAATCGAGATCGCCTCGCGGATGAGGGACAAGTTCCCCGCGTTCTGGATTCCGAGGCCGGAGCCGATGGGAGCGCCGAGAGGCATCACCGCGGCGGCGCCCGCCGCCTCGAGCTTCTTCGCCATCACCACGTCGTCGTTGGTGTAGGGGAGGACCACGAAGCCCTCGCCCACGAGGATCTTCGTGGCTGCGAGGAGCGCTTCGGTATCGGGATAGAGAGTCTTCTCGTCCCCGATGACTTCCAGCTTCACCCACTCGGAGAGTCCCGCTTCCCGCCCGAGGCGCGCGGCCCGGACCGCGTCCTCCGCGGTGTAGCAGCCCGCGGTATTGGGAAGGATCGCGAAGCGTTCCCGATCGATGAAGTCCAGGAGCGATTCCTTGCCGCGGTCTTTCAGATTCACCCGGCGAACGGCGACGGTCACCATCGAAGCCCCCGAGGCTTCGTGGCAGGCTTTCATCAAGGGGAAGCTCGCGTATTTTCCGGTGCCGACGATGAGGCGGGATTGAAACTTGCGGCCGGCGACGATCATGTTGAGCTCTCGGTCGAGCTCAGCTTACTGCGAAGCGGCCTCAGCCGCCACCGACGAAAGTGACGACTTCCAGCACGTCGCCGTCCGAGACGACCGCGTTTTCGAGCTCCGCTCGCCGCAGGATACGGCGGTTCCACTCGACGGCGACGCGGCTCGTCTCGAGGCCGAGGTCATCGAGGAGCTTCTGGATCGAAGTCCCCCGGGAAAGCTCGTGCGGCTCGCCGTTGAGGCGGACGCGGATTTCGCGGGAGGAGGCTATTTTTTCTCCTCCTTCTTGTTCGCCGCGAGATAGTTGAGG
>Ga0299906_10002556_pt1 | contig 15070 bp, 14 predicted proteins | sample RVTome_14_FD_200259 | JGI IMG/M metagenome (GOLD analysis project Ga0299906, IMG submission 200259) | Soil microbial communities from uranium-contaminated site in the Upper Colorado River Basin, Wyoming, United States - RVT145D125 (version 2) ... | reverse complement strand
GGCGTCGCCGAGCAGCCGCTCGAGCTCGTCGTAGAGCCGGGTCATGTCGCGCGCCGCCGCGTCGTGCATCGCCGGGTGACGCTCCTGGCGTCCGAACTCGACCAGGGCGATCGCATACATCGCGGCGTCGAGCTGGGTGTCGGCGAGATCCTCCACCAGCCGGCACTTCGCCCGCAGGCGTGCGCTCGCCGGGTACAGCCGGGGCTCCGGATTGCGATCCTCGAGGTACTCGCAGATGACCGTCGAGTCGTACAGCGCGAAGTCGCCGTCGACGAGCGCCGGCACCTCGGCCCGCGGGTTCACGTCGAGGAAGTCCGTCCGGTTGCAGTCACCGTGAAGGGCCCGCACACGCTCGAAGGGGATGTCCTTCTCGTAGAGCGCGATGCGAACCTTCCGGGCGTACGGGCTGAAGGCGTCATCGAAGAGGGTGAGCATGACGCCTCTCTACCACCGCGCGCGCTGACTGGAGAGGCCCCGTCGACTTCCTGGCCAGGGCTAGTAGGCGCCCTTGAGCGACGGGTGCGGCTGCAGCAGGCGCTGGCGCTTCTCGGTGACGAAGCCGCGGTCGATCAGCCAGGCGACGGTCCGGCGGAAGACGTCGCGGGCCGGGAGCCAGGTGTAGCCGAGGTCGCGGGCCGCCTTCGAGCTGTCGAAGTAGGAGAACTTGCCGGCGAACTCGTCGACCTGCTGGCGGTCGATCATCGGGCGCGAGCCGGTGAGCTTGCTCCCGAGCTCCATCGCGCCGGCGACGAGCCGCAAGACCGGGACCGGGAGCTTCACGCGCGGCGCCTTGAGGCCGGTCAGCTCGGCCATCGTGTCGAAGGCCGCCTTCAGGGTGATGTTGTCGCCGGCGAGAATGTAGCGCTCGCGGTCGCCGCCCTTGTCCATGGCGAGGATGGCGCCGCGCGCCACGTCGTCGACGTCGACCAGGCTGAAGCCGCCCTCGAAGTAGACCGGCACGCCCTGGTTCAGGAAGTCGGCGATCTGCTTCACCGACTCGCTCAGCTTGAAGAAGCGCGGGCCGAGGATCAGGCCGGGGTGGATCGAGGTGAGCGCGAGGCCGGTGCGCTCGGCGACCGCGAAGGCCGCGCGCTCGGCGGCGATCTTGCCGCGCACGTAAGCGGTGTGCGGGTTGGTGTTGTGCCGGGTCTCGTCGGCGGGACGGGCGGGGTCGTCCGAGAAGCCGATGGTGCCGGTCGTGCTGGTGTAGACGACCTTCTCGACGCCCGCCCGGGCGCCGGCCTCCATCACGATGCGGGTGCCGTCGACGCAGGGCTCGATCACCTCGCGCTCGGGGTCGCGCGACCACATCACGAAGGCGGCGGCGGTGTGGTAGACGCGCCCGCACCCGTCCATCGCCCGGGCGGTCGCGGCCGGGTCGAGGATGTCGCCGCGGACGATCTCGACGTCGAGCCCGGCGAGGGCCGCGGGGTCGGCGCTGGCGCGCATCATCGCGCGCACCCGCTCGCCGCGCGCGACGAGCTGGCGGCAGACGTTGTTCCCGAGGTGGCCGTTGGCGCCGGTGACGAGCGTGGGCTTCATGGCGTTCTCCTTCCGAGGGGAGGGGCGGGTCGTGGAGAGTACCGAGCCCGCTGGCCAGGGGGGCCGCCGGTGAGATCACAGTCGGGCGCGATTCTGTGGTCGTACGGTAGAGGCTCACGGAGCTCGTGATGGGAACGACCGAGAAGACTACGTGCCTCTGTTTCGTCGACCGGCAGAACTTGTGCGTCGTCGAGAAGGCCGACGAAACGAACTCTCCCAGCGTCGATCGCCAACGAGAGCGCGTTCGGACGGTGCAGAGGCCGCTCGTAGCGGCTTTCCACTAGATGGTCGCCCGCGGGGAGATCGATGAAGACGAATCGCCAGGGCCCGACCGAGATCTCGCATCGTCGATCGATCGCGATCGTGATCGCGTCCTGTCCGGCGTTCGCAGGCGAGGAGAAGAGGACCAATCGTCCCTCGTCAGCCGCAATGGGCGGCCACGCCTTCTCGACGCCCGCGAAGGAGGATGTCGGGCGCGTTGCCTCGTCCCCGTACAGAGCTTGCGTTGCCCGACGGAGAACCCACGTCTCGGTTGAGAAAGGGTCGCTGCACCCTGCCGATAGCAGGCCGATCGCGACCGCGGGCAGAACCCGCCGCTGAAAGGCGAGGTTGCCTGATATGTGCCGGATCATCACGCCGGGTGCTGCCTGCTGCTCACCTGCTCGAGCGCCCTCGTCCGTGCCATCGGCGCGGGTCGCGAGTCAAGCTTGTCTCCGCGGCCCGCCCGCGCTAGCGAGGCCCGCTCGTGCCGCGCATCTCGGTCATCATCGTGAATCGCAACGGGGGCAGCCTGCTCAGGGAGTGCCTCGCGAGCCTCGCAGCCCAGGCCTTCCGCGACTTCGAGATCGTGCTCGTCGACAACGCCTCCGACGACGGCTCCGTCGAGGCGGTCTCGGATCTCCTCGCCGGCGCGCGCGTCGTTCGGCTCAGCGAGAACACCGGCTTCGCGCGCGGCAACAACGAGGGCATCGCGGTGGCGACCGGCGAGCTGATCGTGACGCTCAACAACGACGCCCGCCTCGCGCCCGAGTGCCTAGCCGAGCTCGCCGCCGCCGCCGACCGCCACCCCGAGGCCGGCATGCTCGCCCCGAAGACCCTGATCTCGAGTGACCCGACCCGCATCGACTCCGCCGGCTTGCTGATCTACGCCGACGGCGTCTACCGCCCGCGCGGCTGGCAGGAGCCCGACGGCCCCGCCTTCGACCGCGAGGAGGAGGTGGTCTTCCCGTGTGCGTCGGCCGCCCTCTACCGCCGCGCCATGCTGGACGACGTCGGCTGGTTCGACGAGGACTACTTCCTCTACCTCGAGGACGCCGACCTCGGCATGCGCGGCCGCCTGGCAGGTTGGACCTGCGTCTACGTGCCGCGCGCCGTCGCCTATCACCTCAAGAGCTCGACCGCCGGCAAGCACTCGAAGGTGAAGGCGTACCACGTCGAGCGGAACCGGGTCTTCAACCTGGTGAAGCACGCGCCGCTCCCGCTCCTGCTCCTGAGCCCGCTCTTCACCGTCTACCGCTACGGCCTGCAGGCGTTCGCGGCGCTCACCCACCGCGGCGCGTCGGGTGGGTTCGTCCGCGACTACTCGCGACGCGAGCTGGCCGCGATCCTGGTGCATGCGCACGCTGACGCCTTCCGCAGACTTCCCGCGATGTGGCGCAAGCGCCGTGCCATCGCCCGGCGCCGTCGCATCTCGCGACGGGAGGTCTACGCTCTCTTCGTCCGGTACCGTCTCCCCGCCCGCGACCTGGCCTTCAAGGACTGAGCCCTGGCGTCGGTCGGTAGACCGCATCAACGGCGTTTCCGAAGAAGATCCTTTCGTTCGAAGTCACGCACGGGGTACGCTCGCGACCTCGCCGCCTCGTGCGCGAGGTCGCTGTTGCGTTCCAGGGTACGATGCGTCAAGTAGCGACGCCTGGGAAAGAAGGAGAACATGAGAGACAGGAAGACCTCGACTTCGGTGTTTTCACGCGTCATCGCTGTGGCAGTGCTGTTCGGAGCCAGCCTGTCGCCGGCGCCGGCAGAGGCGGCGCTGCTCGACCAGTCGCAGGAGACCTGGAACAACGGCGCCCGCAACAATAGCGCCGTCGCCACCTGGCAGACCTTCACTCCGGGCGTGACTGGCAATCTCGTCGCCGTGGACATCGCGATCGGCCGGGTCGACGATTTCGGCTACAGCGACCTGAGCGTCGAGATCGTCACCACCGCGGGTGGGGTGCCGACCGGCACCGTGCTGGGCTCGGCCACCGTGGCCGTTGCCTCGGTGCCCTTCGACGCCGGCACACCCTTCTTCTCGGTCGGCTTCTCCCCTCCCGTCCCCCTGACCGCGGGCACCCTGTATGCCATCCACCTGTCCTCGCCGGGGACGGCGGCGGGTGCCCTATGGGAGTGGGCCCTCGCCCTGGGCACCAACCCGTACGCCGGCGGCGAGTTCTTCGCCGACGTCGACGCGGCCGACGGGCTCGCATCCGAGCACGGGCGGTGTCGCGAACTCGGATGCCGCCTTTCGCACCTTCATGGGAGTGTGTGGGGACGCCGAAACGGACTCGGGTGAGGGCTGCGACGATGGCAACGCGAGCTCGGGCGACGGCTGCTCGGACACCTGCCAGGTGGAGCCGGGCTACACGTGCGTGGGCGAGCCCAGCGTTTGCACGTTGCCCAACTCGCTCACGCTGCGGCGAGGCTTTGCCCGACCGACGCGGAGCGATCCGAGCAAGGTGACTGTCGCCGGCACCATCGCCGGGCCCGTCGATGTCTCGGCGGGGTTAGGTATCCGCGTAGCCGACGGCCGTACTCGCGCCTCGCTCCGGGACGCGCGCAGCGTCGAAATGCATGCCTACGTCGCTCGGCGCTCCGTTCGGCCCGATCTGGCGCACGCTTGACGCTCTCGCGACGTGGACCTGGTGAGAAATGCGGGCTAGCGGCGGACGCCTTCGATCACGCTCACGATCGGGCTCGGCACGATCCTCGTCAGCGTGAAGCCGGCGGCGGCATAGAGCGCGGTGAACTCGGCCTCCGACCGTTGGCGCCCGCCGGTATTGACGAGCATGTTGACGTCGTTCGCCGTGGCACCGCGGCTTTCCAGGGAGCGATCGATCCGCGACGGGTAGACGTTCTCGACGATCAAGAGCTTGCCGTGCTCCGGCATCGCGTCGCGGCATCGCTTCAGAATCCTGAGCGCATCCTCATCGTTCCAATCGTGGATGACGTGCTTGAGGAGATACGCGTCGGCGCCCTCCGGAGCCGTGTCGAAGAAGCTGCCACCGGCGACGGAACAGCGATCCGCGAGCTGGTTTGCGGCGATCTGCGTCTGAGCACGCTCCACGACGTGCGGCTGATCGAAGACGATGCCGCGCAGATGCGGATGCGCCCGCAGGATGCCGATCAGTAGCGCGCCGTTGCCGCCGCCCACGTCGACCACCGTACGCAACGGCGCGAAGTCGTAGACCGCGGCCACGGCGACCGCCGCGATCTTGGTGAACGCGGCCATGGCCTCGTCGAAGTTCGCCGCCGCGTCCGGATCCTGCGCCATCTGGACGAAGGGATCCGAGAAGCCCCTCTTCCGGAACACCGGGTCTCCGGTGCGCACGACCCACTCGAGTTCGCCCCACGCCTCCTGAATGGAGGTGCCGGACAACAAGAGCACCGTCGAACGAAAGCTGCCGGGAATGCCCGCCCGCAACCATTCGCCCGTCGACGTGAGCGCAAACGTGCCGTCCTCGTGTTCCTCGAGGATCTCGATGCTGACGAGGAGCCGGAGCACGCGCCGGAGCGACGGCGCGTGCGATCCGGTCTCCTGCGCGAGCTCATCGATCGGCCGCGGGCCCTCGGCGAGGAGATCCGGGATCCCGAGCTTGGCCACGAGAAACAGCGCACGCGAGAAATAGTGGCCGGTCGCGATCTGATACAGCACCGTCTGGGGCGGCAACGCGGACTCTGCATGGGTGTCGTTCATGGTCGTTCTCCTTGCCAGCGTCCGTCGATCAACTCGACGCCGCTTCCGTCATGAGGGCAGTGAATCGGCGCTGCAGCTCGTCGGAGGGAACGTCCTCGACGTGGCTCGAGAGGATCCAGACGTGTCCGTACGGATCCCGGATTCGCCCGGCGCGCTCCCCATAGAACTGGTCCTGCACCGGAATCACGACCGCCGCACCGGCTCCGACGGCGCGGGCCGCGACGGCGTCGACGTCGGGAACCTGTAAGACCAACGTCACCGGCGAGCCGCCGAGCGCTTGCGGACCGTGGAAGCCTCGCTCGGGGTACTCGTCGGCGATCATGATGGTGGCCTCGCCGATCGCGATTTCTGCGTGGCCGATTCGCCCGCTCGGCTCCGCCATTCGCATCGTCTCCTGCGCACCGAACGCCCGTGCGTAGAACGCGATCGCGTCGGCCGCCCCATTCACTACGAGATACGGTGTCACTGTCGTTGCCATGATCATTGCCTCCTTCATCGTGAGATGGCCTTCTCCTACCGATCCTTCGACCCGTGGTCTTGGAGAAAAGTCCGAGGTCGCCCGCACGGCCGACCGACGACCGCCTGTACCGAGGGTGGAGCCTGGCGCACCGTCCCCGGTGGGCGGTCTCGCCCGCGCCTACTCGAGACTCGGAGGGGTGCCGTCCGGCGGCCGGCCACGGACCAGATGGGCCGCCGGGGTCAGCCCGCTCAGCTCGCGAAACTCGGCGTTCATGTGCGGCTGATCGTAGTAGCCGGCGGCGAGGGCGACCTCCGCCAGCGCGACCGGCCCGGCCTGGAGGATCGCCATGGCGCGACTGAACCGGACGATGCGGGCGTAGAGCTTGGGGGCGACGCCGATCTGGTCGCGGAATTCCGCGACGAGCCGCGTCTTCGAGAGCCCGGTCTGCGCCCGCAGCTCGGCGATCGGCACCCCCCCGCCGGAGCGCTCGATTTGCGTCGCGCTCCAGCCAATCTCCGGCTTGACGCTGCGTGCCCCGGCCACGCGCTCGCCGACCCAGGCGGCGGCGACCCGAAAGCGCGTCTCGACCGAGGTCGCCTCGCGACAACGCTCCGTCAGGTCCCGTGCCGCGCGCCCCATCAGGTCGTCGAGGTTGGCGACCACGCCACTGACTTCGCGCATCGGTCGCCGTAGGAGAGCGAAGGCGCCGGCCGGCCGCAGCCGCACCCCGAGGACGATCGCGTGGCGGGGTACCTCGGTCACGACCGGTCCGAGTTGCACTCCGGCGAGCCATGCATCGTCGAAGAATTCGGCCCCATCCGGCACGAGGAGCCGAAAACGGTCGCCGCTCACGTTGACGAGCAGCTCGATCGACGGGCTTGGAAAGTGCCGGTCCTGTGGCTCCAACGCGATGCCGTCCGATTGCCAGATCAGCTCGACCGCGGTCGCAAGCTCCGGCGGGCGGTACTCGTGGTAGCGCCACCGCCCACTCGGAGAATCGAGCTGCAAGGTGGTGATGTTCACAGCCTCCGGACGCTACCACGACCCGACGCACGGGCCCAAGGTCGTGCCGAGCAAAGGCACCGCGCTTGGAAATGTCGAGCGAGACGATGCTCTCCTCCACGACGAGACCCGTCGGGAGGTGATCAGATGAGTGACGTGAGAATCGTGAACGTGTCCGATCTCCCGTGGCGCAATGTGCTCACGGAGCGAGCGCATCACGGTCGAATTCGTCGAATTCAAGGATCCCGCGAATCACCTGGGTTCTGCCGTGTCGGGCTTTCGGATCGAACGCCTGGCACCGGGCAAACAGGCATCACCTCTTCATCGCCATCATCTCCAAGAAGAGATGTTCCTACTCGCTGGGACTGGAGTGCTCCGTCACATCGGTGGGTTCGGATCGCACAGGTCGGTAGACTGCATTAACGGCGTTTCCGTGGCTGTGTTGACAGGTTACGCCTTATCGGACGCTGTCGTATTCGCCGCCCATTCGCTTATTACGGGGCGGATGAAGCGACGCTCCGAGCGTCTCCGACCGGAACGCGCTCGACAACAGGGGCGGCGGCGCCGGGTCAAGACGCACCGCAGCATCGGGGTTCGAAAGCCCGACGGGCACTCAGCCGGGGAAGTCGAACGCGAACGCAGGCGCGGTCGGGGGCGGGCGCGCGGGGGCGGGGTCGGGGATCGCGGTCGGGAGCCCGAGGTGGCGCAGGATCCGTTGAACGACGGGTGGATCCTCGATCGTGGCGATGAAGCGCAAGCGGCCGCCGCAGGCGCAGGCGAGCACGTCGATCGCGAACACGCGCCGGAGAAGCTCGGCCCACGAACAATAGTGCCGTGGCGCCCGCGGCGCGGGGCGCGACGGGTGCAGCGATACGCCGGACGATTCCCGGGAGTCCTGGGTGACGGACGCGGGAAGCATCGGTGATGCGGGCACCACCGGCAGGGCTGGCGCGACGGCGGAAGGGGCGACGGGGGGCGACGAGACCGCGGAGCCCGTGGCGGGCGGTGCCGCTGACCGCGGTGCGGGCAGAGCGCCCAGTGCCGCTGCGCGGTGGCGGGCCCGCGGGGCGAGGATCCCGTGGTAGAGGAGCAAGTTGACGCGCGGCTTCGGAATCAAGACGGCGAGTTTTTCCAGGAACTCGACCCCGGTGAACACGAGGGCGCGCGTGCCATCGGCCCACGGCCGCGCGAGCGTGAGGCCGACGCGGCCGTCGGGAAGGACCTCGATCCGTTCCTGCGCGAGCGGCGGGCGCAAGAGGTAGTGCGCCAACCGTTCGAGCCCTTCGCGATCGTCGGCGCGCACGGTGCGTCCGCCGTGGAGATCGAAGCTCGCGTGGTGCGCGTGCCAGGGTGTCTCGGGCTTCGGCGTGTACGTGTCGGGATCGCTGCCGATCCGCGCCACGCGCGCATGCGGCGCGCGGCCGAGCACGCTGCGGCCGGCAACCGACGCGGCGCACAACGCCGCCAGCGCGGGCGCGTCCTCGGCGAGGGGATCCGCCGCGCCCTCATCATCGGACGCGGCGAGGGTTAGCCGATGGCGCGCGAGGAGGCGCTCGATACGGCGCCCGATCGCGGCGACGAGCCGCGCGAGCTCCCGCGCGGTCGGTGGCGGCGCGGGCACGAAGCGCCACGCGTCCCCATCGCGCGTCAAGACGCCGTCGAGACAGAGTGTGTGGAAATGAACGTTAAGATTGAGTCCGCTCCCAAACCGCTGGATCGCGGTGACGGCGCCGGTCTCGGCCTTGGTGATCACCGGTGCACCGGGCGCGGCGGCGGTAGAAGCCATGAAGCGCCCGCACGTAGACGGCGAGGACTTCGCGGCCGAGCGTGTGATTCCACGCGAGAAGGTAGCGGAGGCGAAACGGCAGGCTCAGGACCCATTGGCGCATCGGTACGGCGGGCAGCACGTCGTCGACGAGATGTGCGGCGCGCTCGGCCATCCGACGACCGCCACACGACGGACACACGGCGCGCGCTTTGCACGAGAACGGTACCAGCCGCTCCGCATGGCACGCCTCGCAGCGAAAGCGGGCGAAGCCGCGGGCCCACACGCCACATCCCAAGAACTGGCGGAACTCGCGCTCGACGAACGGCGGGACGCCGCCGGCGCTCTCGGCGGCCGCGAGAAACGTGGCGAGATGCGCGCGCACGATGCGGTGGAGCACCGTGTGCTCGGCGGCGCGGGGGCGATACGCCTGGATCGATCGGCGCGTCTCGCAGTGCGCGTCATCTCGCGCCGCCGCCGCGAGCGTCGACATCGCATCGGCATCACCCGGGCGGCGCCGTTACGCATCCGTACGAGTAGATGGTCCACGGGCGATCCCGCTGCGCCAGGCAAGCGGTGATGCTGCGGCGCTTCCAGTAAGTAGCCCGGCCGCCTGCTTGTATGCGCTACAGCGACGAGTACGCGAGGCTCGGCGTGACGACCGGTTGCAGCGGACGGCCGGCTACGCTGCCCGCTGCTGAATCGGGACGTTCAGCGAGAAAGGACGACCTGTGCTAGAGGAGTGGCCATGACGGAACTGATGGATCGGATCACGGTCAACCCGCGGCAGTGTGGCGGACGGCCTTGCATTCGCGGCATGCGGATCCGCGTGTCGGACGTCCTGGAATTGCTGGCATCCGGGATGACGCCCAAGCAGATCCTCAAGGAGCATCCTGACCTGGAGGCCGAGGACATCCAGGCTTGTCTGCGTTTCGCCAGCAGCCGTGTTGGCCATCCCGTGGTCGCCGCGTGATCCTGTGGCTTGACGCTCAGATCTCTCCTCGCCTGTGCCCCTGGATCGTTCGCCAGTTCGCCGTCGAGGCCGCGCACGCTCGCGACCTCGACCTGCGCGAGGCGGAGGACTCGGAGATCTTCGACCGTGCTCGCGGCGCGGGCGTCGTGGTGTTCACGAAGGATGAGGACTTCGTCGAGCTGGTTCGCCGCCTCGGTACACCACCCCAAGTTCTCTGGCTCAGGTGTGGCAACATGTCGAATGCTCGCCTCAAGGACCTTTTCACCACGACTCTTCCTGACGCAATCGAACTTCTGAATCAGGGCGAGCCGATCGTCGAGATCAGTCTCGCCGAGGGTGAGGGTGGAGGGCGAGCGAGGCGCTCCACCCGACCGCGGCCACGAGCACGAGCCGGGAAAGCGAAGCGGCGACCGGGCCGCGCCCGTTGAGCGTCGATTCGTTCGACGACCCGACAACTCAGGGAACCTGCTGGATCGGTGTGGCGGACTATCTCTACTTCCGACATAGCGTCAAGGCCGGCCGATATCAGTCAGTGCTTCGGGCAGGCCCCCACACCGAGATCTCGACCGCGTCGGGGATCTCCGTGTACTCGATCGTCGCTGCCCGATGCTCCGACTCGTACCGCCCGCACGTGCGGACGTAGTCGAGATACGGCTGCGCGCCGAAGATCTCGCCCACGTTGTCGGCGACGACGATGCTGCCGGGGCGCAGCAGGTCGTGCCGCTCGAGCTGCTGGAGGTCCGGCAGGTAGAGCTCCTTCCAGTGGTCGAGGAACACCAGGTCGAAGGGGCCCGTGAGCGTCGGGATCGTCGCGGACGAGTCGCCGTGGATGACCTCGACGCGATCGCCGAGCCCGGCGTACGCGACGATCGAGCGGGCGACGTCCGCCGCCACGGGATCGGCCTCGATCGAAACCAGGCGTCCGCCGGGCGGCAGCCGATCGGCGATCATGACGGCCGAGTACCCGCAGTAGGCGCCAAGCTCGAGGACGCGGGCGCCGTCCGGGAGGCGTCCGACCAGCTCCGACATGAGCGGGCCCTTGTCCGGGCCGACGCTCATCAGGAAGCGGACCTCGCGGGAGAAGCGGTCGAGCGCGCGCAGCACGTCCGCCGGATCGCCCGGCTTGGCGTGCGCGCGGACGAAGTCGCGGGCCCTGATGGGACGCGGCGGCGCGCCCGTCAGGCTATCGACCAGGAGGGCGGTCGCCTGCCGGAGCGTGAAGGGAAGCGCCGCCGGGGTCAGGAACCGCCAGTACTGAAGGACGTCCACGTCGGCCGGCTAGCATGCCCGCGCGGGGAGCGATAGCCGCGGCGAGCTCCGGACATGCCGCCGGCACAGGCCCACGGTTCCCTTGACAGTTGGCGAGGCCCGGACCTACCGTCCCGTTGCTTCGGAGGCCGCGACGCGTGCGGTTTTCTCCCCAACACCCGGGACGAGTCCACCGACGCAGAAGGAGGATTCATCGATGCTGGATCGCTTCCTCGTGTGCTGGGCCACGCGCCGGTCGACTCGGGTTGCCATTTCCCTCGTCCTCGGCGCGTTCGTTCTGTCGCTGGCCGCGTCCGCGGCCGCCGTGGTGGCTCCCAGGAAGCCGAGCGAGCTGCGGGTCGCTCGCGGCGACACCGTCTCGAGCCCGATGTGTCCCGGCGGCACCGGGAGGCGCGTCGATACCCGCCAGAACCCCGACGGGACCACCTCGCCGTTCTCGATCCCCGCCAAGAGCGTCTTCGTCGTCACGAGCTTCGACTGGATCGCTGCGACGGAGCCCGGGGGCCTGGCCGGAGTGGACCTCTTCGTCGTCGACGCCGCCGGCACGTCGTTCGCGTTCATCAGTCACGCGCGAGCGGTCGCGACCGCCACGGTCGGGAACGGAGGAGGCACGGTCGCGACGCCCGAGGGCGCCGTGGTGAAGAGCGGGTCCCACCTCTGCTTCCTCGGCACCGGTGCCAGCCTCACGGCCGTGGTGGTGCGCGGCTTCCTGACCAAGGACAAGTAGCCGCCGCGGCCGCCGGCGCGCGCGAAGACGGCGCCGGCCGGTGTCAACTGGCGCCGCGCTCCCAGCCGAGGACGGGAAGCCGTCCCGGCCGCGCTACGAGAAGAACGCCTGCTGCCGCGGCGCCGAGCGCGAGTCGGACAGCACGCCGATCGCGCGGTACTTCGCCTCCGTCCGCTCGGTGACCAGCCCCAGCCGCTGCAGGTTCGGCATCACCGTGTGCATGTAGACCTCGCTGTTGAACGCCGTCCAGTTCGGGGCGGCGTGCACCATCTGCACGACGGCCTCCGGCTCGAGGCCGTAGCGCGGGCCGAGGACGTGCAGCATGTCGAGCTGCTGGTTGGCGTTCAGCGCCTCCAGCACCTCGAACGCGAAGTCCTCCATCTGCGCCATCTCCTCGGGGCTCGCGTCCTGCACGATGCGGCGCATGGTGAGGATGCCGAACGCCGCGTGCCGGGCCTCGTCGAGCTCGACCCGGCGGAGCATCTCCTTCAGGAGCGGGTTGTTGGTGAGGGTCTTCATGATGTCGAAGATGCCGACGGCGACGCCCTCGAAGAGGCACTGCATGCCGAGGGTCTTGAGCTTGTAGGTCGGGGCCTCGAGGAGCTTGTCGAGGAGGATCTTGAGCGTCGGGTCGATCGGGTGCAGCTCGCCCATCTTCCGCGCCAGGAACTTGGAGATCACCTCGACGTGGCGCACCTCGTCGATCACCTGCGAGCCGGCGTACCACTTCTGGTCCATCGTCGGGCAGACGTTGGTGAGCTGGCCGCAGAGCTGGAGCGCGGCCTGCTCGCCGTGGAGGAGCTGCGACATGGTGTGGCAGAACTCGTCCCACTGGGCGTCGCGGCAGGTCTTCTCGTCGGCGCCGACGGCCTTCAGCAGCGTGCCGAGCAGCGAGGCGTTCTGCTGCGGCAGGAACCACTCGCTGCGGTCGAACGGAGTCGACCAGTCGAGGTCGGTCTCGGCGTTCCACTGGCCGCGCTTGCCGCGCTCGTAGAGCTCGCGCAGCTCCGCGACCTCGCTCCCGTACTCCCAGGTCCAGTGCAGGGAGATCGGCGCCGCGACGTCAACGCGCGCGCGCAGGTCGGCGATCTTTGCCGCGTCGACGTGCTCGATGACCTCGAAGTCGGCGATCATGCGGCGCTGCTCGGCCATCAGCTTTTCCATGGGCTGCTCCTCGGTACCGCGCTACCAGGTCGTCGGCGAGCCGGCGCAGGCGGCGCGGGTCGATGCCGTCGGGGTTGAACATCCGCTGCTCGTCCGCCCCATCGGCGTAACAGACGAGCAAGGTCGCGAGGTCGCGGTTGGCGGCGCGCTTGCCGGCGCGGTCGGGCAGGCGATCGAGCAGGCGCGCGAGCTCGCTCGTCACCTCCGCTCCCAGCGCGGCGATGCGCTTGCGGAGCTGCGGGCGGCGGAGGGCGGCGATCCAGATCTCGGCGAGCAGGAGGCGGCGCTCGCGGTCGGCCGGAAACTCGAGCAGCAGGAAGTCGAGGGCGCGCGAGAGCGCGCGCTCGGGGTCGAGGACGTTGATCTCGGCCATGAGCGGCGTGCGGAGGTCCTCCACCACCTGGTCGACGGTGGCGATCAGGAGGTCTTCCTTGGAGTCGAAGTAGTGGTGGATGAGGCCGGGCGGCACCTGCGCCTGCTCGGCGATGCGCTGCACCGAGGCGTCGGCGAGGCCGTACTTGACGATGGCGGCGCGGAGGCCGTCGATGATCTGGCGGCGGCGGGGCTCGGCGAGGCTCGGGCGACCCATGAGTAGATTGATTGGCTAACAAACCAATCAACCTGCGTCAAGACGGGTTCGGCCGCGGGGCCCGCGAAAGCCGCGCCCGGGCGCGACCTCGCGTGCCATGGCGCACGGCTTCCGGGAGGGATCGGACGCTGGTAGCGTCGGCGCGTGCATCCCGAGGCCGATCGCATCCGGATCGCCGAGACCTTCGCCTCGCTGCAGGGGGAGGGCGCGCTCGTCGGGGTGCCGTCCTTCTTCATCCGGACGACGGGCTGCAACCTGCGCTGCGAGTGGTGCGACACGCCGTACACCTCGTGGGAGCCCGAGGGGCAATGGCGAACCATCGACGAGCTGCTCGCCGAGGTGCCGGCGTCGGCGCGCCACGTGGTCGTGACCGGGGGCGAGCCGATGCTCTGGCGCTCGCTTCCGGCGTTGACGGCCGGCCTGCGCGCGCGCGGCTGCCACGTGACCATCGAGACCGCGGGGACGATCTTCCAGGACCTCGCCTGCGACCTGATGTCGGTGAGCCCGAAGCTCGCCAACTCCGAGCCCGGCCCGGCGCGGCCCGCGGCGGTGCGCGCCGAGCACCGCCGGCGCCGCATCGACCGCGACGTCCTCGCGCGGCTGCTCGACCGCTACGACTGCCAGCTCAAGTTCGTGATCGCCGAGCCGGCGGACCTGGCGGAGGTGGACGAGCTCCTGGCGGCGTTGCCGCCGGTCGCGCCGAGCGCGGTCGTCCTGATGCCGCTCGGGACGACGCGCGCCGAGCTCGCCGCCCGCGGCCCCTGGCTCGCCGAGCTCTGCCAGGCGCGCGGCTTCCGCTTCACCCCGCGCCTCCAGGTCGAGCTCTGGGGCGACCGCCGCGGCACGTGAGGGGACGTGCACAGGGTGCCGGCCGAGCTTCGCACCTCGCTCGGCGAGACCGGCCGGGACTCCGCGTGCCGGCCCCGGTTGCGCGGCGGCGCCGCGCCGTGGTTAGACCAGGGACGTGACGGCTTCCTGGCTCTTCCTCCTGGTCAGCCTGGTCGGCGCCGGCTTCACGCTGAGCGCGCTCGTCCCGGGCCGCAAGCTCGGGCACCTGGTGGTGCCGTACTTCTTCGGCTCCTGGCTGACGAGCGAGCTCGCCGTGCACCACGTCGCCTGGCAGGCGCTCGCGAGCGCGGGCTTCGCCTACTACGGGGCGCTCGAGTACTGGCCGGGCATGCTCGGGCTCGCGCTCACGCTCGCCTCGTGGTGGGGCCTGATCATGCTCCAGCGGCGCGCCGCGCTCGCTCCCGCCGTGCTCGACGCCGCGCTCCGCGAGGGGCTCGGCGACCAGTACCGCACCGTGATCACGCCCGAGAAGCTCGGCGACCTCGCCGATCGCGTGCGCGTGCGGCGGATCGCCCGGCCCTTCCACATGCGCGACCGCCGCGTCGAGATCGTCCGCAACCTGCCGTACGGCGACGCCGGGCGCCGGAATCAGCTCGACGTCTACCGGCCGGCCGGCGGCGCCGCGCGCTGCCCGGTGCTGCTGCAGATCCACGGCGGCGCCTGGGTGCTCGGCCAGAAGCAGCAGCAGGGCCTGCCGCTCATGTACCGCATGGCGTCGCGCGGCTGGGTGTGCGTCGCGCCGAACTATCGGCTGAGCCCGCGCGCAACCTTCCCCGAC
>Ga0299906_10002555_pt1 | contig 15076 bp, 12 predicted proteins | sample RVTome_14_FD_200259 | JGI IMG/M metagenome (GOLD analysis project Ga0299906, IMG submission 200259) | Soil microbial communities from uranium-contaminated site in the Upper Colorado River Basin, Wyoming, United States - RVT145D125 (version 2) ... | reverse complement strand
GCGCGCGGCGCTGGTCTCGGCGGCTGACGAGCGGCCATCCCGCGGACGCACGACGCGTCGAAAGAGGCTGCACTCGCGGTTCGTCAGGAACGTGAGCACCAGACGGCTCCACGACCGGTGAGAGGCAAGCTGGTGATATGCCTCGGGTGCCGCGTCGGTGATGGCGGGAAGGCTGCTCCAGGCGACACCCGGGAAGTCGTGGTGCTCGTTGTGGTAGCCCACGTTGAACGCCACGCGGTTGAGTGGCCCGTAGTAGCTGTAGGTCTCCTGGCCGGCGTGCGTGACGAAGTGCTCCTGCAGCCAGCGTCCGCCCAGCGGATGGAGGCCGATCGCGAACGACGTCGAGGCGAGCAGGTAGACGAGCGCTTTGGGGCCCCAGAGGGCGATCAGGGTCGCCGCCAGGCCGAACTGGAGCGCGACGTTGAGGAGCACCCAACGGTCGGGACGGAACTCCTCGATCTCGCTCGTGTTCCTGAAGGCGCGCTGCATGTTGAAGACCGGGAACAGCGCCAGCCACATCGCCTTGCGCAAGCGCGACGTCCCGATGAAGGACGCCTCCCAGCGGCTCGGCACGTCGAAGTCGAGCTCGTACACGCCTTGACCGGCGTGATGCTTGAGGTGGTACCGGCTCCAGGTGACGGAGTTCACGATCACGGTGGGCAATCCGGCCAGGACGCCGGCGGCCACGTTGGCGGCGGGCCGCCTGAAGACGAGATGGTGGGCGCACTCGTGGACCATGACCAGCAGAGCATGGTTCAGGAACGCGCCGATCGCGTACGCGATCACGACGACCAGGACCCAGGAGCGATCGCTCGACCACGCGGCGAGGCCCAGCTGAGCGGCCACCAGCCCGACGATGGCGATGGCGCTGTACGGATTGCGGCCGAAGTGGCGCCGGATCTCCGGATGCGTCGAGAGGATCGCCCTCGCGCGGCCGCGATGAGGCTCCGGTGAGATCGTCAGGGTGAAACCGGGCGTTTCTGAAGACGTCATGGTTCCGGCGACCCATTGCAGCACGGCCGGAGTGTCCCGGTCAAAGCTCCGGCCCGTGTGGGGTTGATCCCTGAGCGGGATGCCAGACGCCGGTGTCGCGGTCACGCGAGTCACGTCCGCGCGCGACCTGCGCGCCTTCGTCGCCCTGCCCCACCGCCTGTACGAGAACGACCGAGACTGGGTACCGCCACTGGGGCGCGACGTCAGGTGGGTGCTGGACGAGAGCAGGAACCCGTTCTGGAACCATGCCCGGCGGACGCTGTTCCTGGTCCGGCGAGGAGGACGGGTCGTCGGTCGCGTGGCCGCGATCGTCGACCGCGAGCACAATCGCGTGCACCGCGACCGCACCGCGTTCTTCGGATTCTTCGAGTGCGAGGACGATCCCGCCGCGGCGCGTGCGTTGCTGGGGGCCGCCGAGAGGGCGGCGCGCGAGCTCTTGCCGGGCTGTGACCGGCTGCGCGGACCGGTGAACCCGTCCCTGAACTACGAGGCCGGCGCCCTCGTGCCCGAGGAGAGCGAGCCCGGTCCGCCCTTCGTCATGATGACGCACAACCCGGCCTACTATCTCGACCTGTTCGCGGCGGCGGGGTTCGCGAAGGAGAAGGATCTCGTCGCCATCCTGGCGCCGGTGGACGAGCGCTCGTTCCACCGCCTGGCTCGGCTCGCCGCGGGCGTGCGGAAGCGCGAGAAGGACCTTGTCGTCCGGCACATCCGGATGGATCGGTTCGAGGAGGACGTCGCCATCCTCGAGACGATCTACAACCACGCCTGGCAGGGGAACTGGGGGTTCGTGCCGCTGACCACGGAGGAGATCGGCGCCATGGCCCGGAGGTTCAGGCCCATCCTCCATCCGCCGTACGTCATCTTCGTCCTGGTAGGGGAAACGCCCGTCGCGTTCCATCTGGCCTTGCCGGATGTCAACCAGGTGTTGAAGCGCATGGGCGGCTCGCTCTTCCCGTTCGGGTGGCTCACGTTCCTCAGGCGGTGGAGGCAGATCGACCGGTGCCGGACGCTCGCCCTGGGCGTCGTGCCCGCATACCGGAAGCGAGGTATCGACGCCCTGCTGTACTACGAGGCCACGAAGGCGGCTATCCGCCATGGCCACAAGTGGGCCGAGTTCTCGTGGATGCTGGAGGAGAACCTGGACATCCTGAAGCCTCTGCGGGTCTTCGGCGGAACGGTGTACCGACGGTACCGACTGGTGGCGAAGGCCCTCTGACGGTGGTCCCAGTCGTCGTCGTCGAGGGCACGGGCGCTCTAGCCGGGCGGGGAAGACGGGACGTGCCGGAACAGCGGCGACAGGGTCCCGTCCAGGTACTTCCGCCGGCAGGCGTCGCGCTGGATCTTGCCGCTGGTCGTCCGCGGAATGGTCGCCGGTGCGACGGGGACGATCTCGGTCACGGCGATGCCATGGCCGCGGAGCACCGTCTGACGCATCGCCTCCTCGACGGCAGGCCAGTGCGAGGCACGGCACCGGGGGGTACCTCCTGAACGACGACGAGCGCCTCCTGCCCCTCTGTGCCGCCGGGGGGGGGGCGGCGGGGGGCGGGGTGGAGAGGCTGGGAACGGGATGTTCCGTCAACAACAAGGCCTTTGTCCCGTCTATGCTCCCTTCCCTGGCCCGAAACGTCCTCGTTCTGAAGCGCCTGGGTTACGCGTGGGTTACGTTGCCGCCGTCGCCGCGCGGTCAGGGCCGCGCTGAGCAAGCCAACCGTCATGAGCACTGCCGTGCCAGGCTCTGGTACGACCGTCGTCCCGGTCACCAACTTGAACGAAATTCGCGGCACCTTGTGAGGCGCCAAACATGAATTCCCGCGTCGGACCTTCAAACCGAAGTGTCGTGATCGACCCTCCGATAGCAAACAAGCCCGACGCGGCGTTCAGGTCAGTGATCGCCGCCGCCGAGAGGGGGATGACCACTGTCGCCAGCGCATCGGCTGCGGTCCCCACGTGCGTCGCATACGCCACACCTGATCCTAGATCGGCAAACGCCGCCGCACCTCCTCTGCCGGAGCTCAGCGTCGCGATATTACCCGTGAAATCCCAGAGCACAAATGTCTCGGTCGGGTCGGGACTCTGATAGCCACACAGGCCGCTGGGCGGTGGTCGGGTAGCTCAGCCATTCGGCTTTCGCCCCCACGGATCCGAGCGTGCGGCTTTCCCGCACTCGGCTCCTCCCGAAGGTTACCCAACGCGGGCCAACGCTCCGTCAGCGCCGGCGCCAACGCCCGGTACTTCGCTCGACAGAGTCGCACGTCCACCCGATGAGCACGGTACGCCGCCGCCGTTCATATTCGTTCAGTTATTCTCTGACAACGCCTTACTGGCCACCAGCTCGGCGACGGCCTCTACGGTCACGCGGATCTGCTCGAGGGTGTGACCGCTCGTCACGAAGAACCGCAACCGTGCCCCGCCCTCCGGCACCGCGGGCGGTATCATCGGCATCACGTTGATCCCGCCCGCGGTGAGCATCTGCGACGTGCGGAGGCATTCCACGGTGTCGCCGATCAGCAGGGGAACGATCGGCGTGTCGTGGCCCGAGCCGGTCTGCAGCCCGGCCGCTTTCGCCAGTTCCCGGAACAGCCGGCTGCGGTCGCGGAGGCGGAGGATCCGCTCGGGCTGTGCCCTGAGCAGTCGCAGCGCGGCGAGGGCGGCGGCGGCGTTCGACGGAGATATCCCCACGCTGTACACGAAGCCGGGAGCGGAGTGCTTGAGGTACCGGACGAGAGGGCCGCTGCCTGCGATATAGCCGCCGCAGCTCGCGAACGACTTGCTGAGGCTCCCCATCCAGAGGTCGACGTCGCGGGGGGAGACATCGAAGTGCTCCGCGATGCCGCGGCCGCGCGCGCCGAGGACCCCGAGCGAGTGGGCCTCGTCGACCATGAGGGCCGCGTCATGGCGCTTCGCCACTTCCAGGAATCGCGGCAGATCGGGGATGTCGCCGTCCATGCTGTAGAGCCCCTCGATCACGACGAGCGCGCGCGCGTGCCGCCCGCGCACGCGCGCGAGGATCTGGTCCGCGGCCTTCCAGTCGTTGTGCGGAAAGGGGCGCCGGCTCGCGGCAGACAGGGCGGCGCCCTGCAGCACGCTGTTGTGGACGAGCGCGTCGTGCAGGATGAGGTCGCCGGGCCGGAACAGATGGCCGATGACGGTCACGTTCGTGGCGTGACCGCTCACGAAGACAACGCACGCGTCGACTCCCACGAAATCTGCCAGCTCCTGCTCGAGCGTCCGGTGCACTGGCCGCTCTCCCGAAGCCACTCGGCTCGCAGACACGGACGTGCCGTAGACATCGATGGCGTGCTTGGCGGCTGCCGAGACGACAGGGTCGCGCGCGAGGCCGAGATAGTCATAGCTCGCGAAATCGATGAGCTCCCGGCCCTCCACGAAGGTGGTGCCGGCCGTCGCGCCGTCGTGCACGCGGAAGTACGGCATCCCAAGACCGGCCGCGTCCAGCGCCGCCAGCCGCTGGTCGAGCAGACGGTAGTCGGCGGCGAGGTCCCGGCGCCCAGCGGCCGCCGGTCCGGCGACATCGGCGACGTCGGCCAGGCGCTCGGCCAGTCCGTCGATGGTCTCGCAATCCCACACGATCGTCGGGGAGAGACGCCGTCGAAGCCAGTCTTCGAGGTCGCCCGTGAAGGTCACCGTGAGGAGCGAGTCGAGCCCGTAGTCCTCGAGGGGCTTCCCGGGATCGATGGCTCCGGCAGGGATGCCGAGCAGCGCCGCGACACGCGCGACGAGTCCCGCTCGGATAGAATCGATGGAGTGTTCGAGAGGCACCGTTTGGAGCATAATAGCACCCGTGCCTGTTCCCACCGCGACGTCGCCGTGACACTCAACCCCGCCGACACGTTCGTCGCCCTGCTGCAGCGACGGGCCGCCGACTGCCCCGACCGCGTGGGCTACACGTTCCTGATCGATGGCGAGACCATCGAGTCCTCGATGACCTACGGCGAGCTCCATCGCCACGCCCGTGCCGTCGCTGCCAGCATCCCGCCCCGGGAGGATGAACCGCGGCGGGCCTTGCTGCTGTACCCTCCCGGGCTCGACTACATCGTCGGGCTGTTCGGATGCCTCTACGCTGGAGCTGTCGCGGTCCCTGTTTACCCGCCGCATCCGGCGCGGCTCACGCGTGCCTTGCCTCGGCTCCGGGCCGTCGCCAGGGACGTCCAGCCGACGACCGTGCTCACGACGACGGCGCTGATCGGGCTCCGAGCCGCTCTCGCAGACGATCTCCCGACGACGGGGTGGATCGCAACCGACGCGACGCCTGCCGCTCTCGCCGACCAGTGGCGCGACCCCGGTGTCGACGGGAGATCGCTCGCGGTCATCCAGTACACGTCCGGTTCGACGGGAAGTCCGCGGGGCGTGATGCTCGATCATCGCCACCTCATGGAGAACTCCGCCGTCATCCAGGACGCCGCCGGGCACACCCCCGCATCGGTCGGCGTGATCTGGCTGCCGCCCTACCATGACATGGGGCTGGTCGGAGGCATCCTCCAGCCGCTGTACGCCGGCTTTCCGGTCGTGTTGCTGTCGCCGCTCCACTTTCTTCAGCAACCGCTCCGCTGGCTGAAGGCGATCTCGCACCATCGCGGCACGATCGGCGCCGGCCCGAACTTCGCCTACGAGCTGTGTGTCCGCAAGACGACACCTGCCCAGCGCGAGGCGCTCGATCTTCGCAGCTGGGAGGTGGCGTTCGTCGGCGCGGAGCCGATCCGCGCGGACACGCTCGAGGATTTCGCTCGTGCGTTCGCTCCCTGTGGCTTCCGGCGAGAGGCGCTCTATCCTTGCTATGGCCTGGCAGAGGCGACGCTGATGGTCACCGGCGGCGACAAGCATGGCGTCGTGTCCCTCCCGAGCGTCGTCGAGATGCCGTCTCCGGGGGCCTCCGACGCGCCTCGCCTCGTGGCCTGTGGACGCGCGCGCGGGAGCCATCGGATCGAGATCGCCGATCCGGTCACGCGCGTGCCCCTCGCCGACGGGGAGACGGGGGAGATCTGGGTGTCGGGCCCGAGCGTCGCCCGCGGATACTGGAGGCAGCCCGAGGCGACGGCGGCGGCATTCGAGGCCTGCACGATCATGGGAGAGGGACCGTTTCTCCGCACCGGGGATCTCGGTTTCCTGAAGGATGGGAACCTCTTCGTGAACGGACGACTCAAGGACGTGATCGTCATCCGGGGCCGCAATCACTACCCCCACGACATCGAACGGGACATCGATCGCTGTCATCCCTGCCTGGAGCCCGGGGGCAGCGCCGTGTTCGGCGTTCCCCTGGAGGGGCACGAGGCGCTCGTCGTCGTTCAGGAGGTGCCCGGCCGGTGCCGTGACCCTCACTGGCCCGCCGTCGAGGAGGCAATGCGTCAGACGGTTCTGCGCAGTCATGGCATCGCCGTGACGGCGATCATCCCCGTCGCACCGGCGACCATTCCGAAGACGACCAGCGGCAAGATCCAGCGCGACGCCTGCCGGCAGAAGTATCTGGAGGGGACCCTTTCACCACTGTTTCCCCGCGTTCTCTTTCGCGACGCCGAGCGCCGGCACGTCCCGTCTTCCCCACCCGGCTGAGATGGCATTGCCCTCGAGTGCGGGGCGGGTTGCGCCGCGACCCGGTCCCGTAGACCCGTGAGCCGCGCGGCCGGCCTGGCGCGCGCCCTTCTTCACATCGCGCTGGGCGGGCTTCTCCATGCCGGCTTGCTGGCGCCCACCGTCGGGTACGCTGGCGCTCCCGAAACAGAGGACGAGCTCGCCGCGGCCCGTCAGCCTCCCGGGCTACCATAACGAGCACCACGACTTCCCCGGCGTCGCGTGGAGCAGGCTGCCCGCCATCACCCACGCGGCACCCGAGGCGTACGACCGGCTTGCCTCTCACCGGTCGTGGAGCCGTCTGGTGCTCACGTTCCTGACGAACCGAGCGGCGGGGGTACCGCAACGGCGTCAAGGCCCGCCGGCTGACGGGGCCGACCGGGCCGCTGGCGCTCACGCTGCCGCGGGCGACGGTGGCGGCGCCGGGGGGCGGGCAGGAATGGGCCTCGACGATTGTGCCGCGCTACCAGCGCCGGATGCGCGAGGTCAACGAGGCGGTGATCGGCACCTACCTGGCGGGGGGCAACCAGCGGCGGATCCGCGGGGCGCTGCAACCACTGCTCAAGGCGGCGCCCCTCTGCAAGAGCGCCGTCTCGCGGATCGTGGCGACCCTCAAGGACGGGCTGACGGCGTGGACGACGCGAGCGCTCGCTGACGTCGATCTCGTCTACCTCTATCTCGATGCGGTGTGCTTGCGGCGGCGCAGCGCGGGCAAGGTGACGAGCGTGCCCGTGCTCACGGCCGTGGCCGTGCTCGCCGACGGCCGCAAGGAGTTGCTCGCGCTGGGCTGTGCGGCAGCGAATCCGGCGACGCGTGGAAGGGCTTCGTCGACGACTTGAAGTTCCGAGGGCTGCGCGCGCCGCTCCTGGCGGTTATCGACGGCAATCCGGGGCTGCGCCAGGCCCTGGGCCGGACGTGGCCGGCGACGGCCGTGCAGCGGTGTACGGTCCACAACTGCGCAATCTAGCGCAAGGCGCCCCAGCACGCGCTCGACGAGCTCCGCGAGGACTTTCATCGGATCGTGTACGCCGCGTCCGCGGGCGCCGGCCGCACCGCCTACAGCGCCTTCGAGCGCAAGTGGGCCAAGCGCTGTCCCGGTGTCGTGCGGAGCCTGCAAGAGGGCGACGCGGAGCTGTTGACGTTCTTCGCCTTCCCGAAGCGCAATGGAAGACGTTGCGCACCACCAACGCCAGCGAGCGTCTAAATCTAAACGAGGAGTTCCGTCGGCGCGTGAAGACGCAGGGCTCGCTCCCGACGGAGGACGCGGCGCTGATCCTGCTCTTCAGCCTCGGGATCAGCGGCCAGATCAGCTCCGTAAGATCGACGGGCACGCCACGATGGCGGCCGTCATCAGCAAGCGGCTGCGGCCCGCCGCCTGACGTCATCGAGCCGTGCTACAGTGCCCCGCGACGAGGGACCAGAGAATCGCGATTGCTCAGCGCCTCCGGGAGCGACGATCGCGGTCGAGGCCATACCCGGATACCTCCCTCGCCGCGGCTCAAGGCGGTGTCGGTCGCGAACGGCGATCGACTGAATGCCGGAAGATCGCCTCTCGATTTTCCAGGACCAGCCACCGGACAAGCCCGCCCAGCACCCAGCCAAGTGCACCATTCTCCTTCCAGACCACTACGCGCCACGCCGCAAGGACGGCGGCAACGTCATCAACTCGACGTTCCTCGGCAGCAACGCCGGCGTCGGCAGGCCGGGCGGGTTCGATGGCGGCAATGGCTCGAATGGGATCGCCTCTCCCATCGGTAGGCCGGGACTGGGACCCGGCGGCGGCGCGGGCGGCGGCGGGTTTGCGGCGGTAGGAACTCAAGCGCGGTCGGGGCCGGGTGGCCCCGCCTACGGCTCCCCGGAGCTACTGCCGCTGATCGGCGGGCTCCGGCGGAGCGTAGGAGACATAACGCCCTTATCGGTACAGGGCAACGGGCAGCGCGGCTTCGTTGTCATGTTTCCCCCCTAGGTACAGAGGATCGTCCACGATTTCGACGGAGCGGTAGAGCTTCGTCAGATAGTCGGAGTATTGCACCATGTGTCGAGCCGCCAGCAGAATACTAAGGCCGTGCTGCATCTTGGCCGGCTCTCGCCACCAACGCAGCACGACTTGAATGAGCGCGCTCCAGAATTGGGCTTTGTAGTGGCTGCGAAAGCCCAGATGCCAAACGCCCCCCAGGAAGGCGGTCAGCTTGAATTTCCAGTCGAGTTTGGGTGGAGTTTGGGGTGGGCGGGTGCGCCACAGCTCCATGGAGCGCAAGCTGCGCTTGAAATAGGCGGCCGGAGAGTAGAGCTTGTCCAACAGTTCGCAGTAGCCAGCGGCCAGCGTGCGTCGCGACAAGGTCGTTCGGAAATTGGGCAGACTGAGGTTGTCGCCGGTGGTGGAGTCGGGGTAGAGTCTTTTCTCTTTTTGCAGACGCTCATGCAAGGCCGTATGGCGCAGGGCCTGCAGCATGCCCACCATGGCCCAGGGAATGGCGGCTTGTTCGATAAACTGCTGTTGGCGTTGGAAAATGGTCTCGTCGTCATTATCAAAGCCAACGATGAAGCCGCCCATCACCCACAGGCCGTTCTTTAGCAGGATATGGACCGAGTCGACGAGGCTGGTGCGCAGATTTTGGAACTTGCGAGTTTCATTGAGAGATTCGCTCGACGGGGTCTCGATACCCAGGAAGACGTATTGGAAGTTGGCATCGACCATGGCTTCGATGAGATCGGTGCGTTGGGCCAGGTTGACGGAGGCTTCGGTGTAGAAAGCAAGCGGATAGTTGTGCCGTCCCTGCCAGGCCTTCAATTCGACACACAGTTCCTTGGCGCGGACGTGGTTTCCGATGAAATTGTCGTCGACCAGAAAGACTTCGCCCCTCCAACCCGCTGCCCGCACAGCGTCGAGTTCGCTCACGAGTTGGGCCGGGGGCTTGGTGCGAGGTTTGCGCCCGTAAAGCACGATGATGTCACAGAATTCGCACTGGAACGGACAGCCGCGCGAGAACTGAGCGGACATGGCCGTATACGCCTGCAAGTTCAGCAGGTCATATCGGGGGATGGGGGTCAGAGTAACGTCGGGCTTAGAGGTCAGGACGTAAACCGGGTCGGCGCTGCCCGCCTCCAGCGCGGCGGCGATGGCGGCAAAATCTTCTTCCACCTCGCCCGAGACCACGTGGTCCGCGAGTAGAGCCAATTCTTTGGTATGACTGGCGGCATAGGGCCCACCGATGACGGTACGTCGGCCCGCATCTCGAGCCCGATTCAGGATCACCTTGACGGATCCACGCTGAATCTCCATGGCGCTGACCATAACCAGGTCGGCCCAGGTCAGGTCCTTGTCGGTGATGGGTTGGACGGCCTCATCGATGACGCGAAGTTCCCAGTGGCCAGGGCACATGGCGGCCACAGTGATCAGACCCAAGGGAGGCAAGGCCGCCTTGCGTCCGACCGCCTCGACGGTCGCCTGCCACGACCAGAAGCTGGGTGGAAACTTGGGCCAGACCAGCAGGGCGCGATAGATCTTGGGCGGTGCGATGGTAGACACCGGGCGCGCCGCTCCTTCAAAGGGCCACAGGCGATCTGCCCCGGCGAGCGTAGCCAACATTAACCGGGGTCCGAGAGGAAAGCGGGGCAGCCAGCCGGCCGGGCCGACGTTGTCCCTGGGCCGGCCGGGCCCACGCCTGGACCGGCCGCCGCGGCCTGACATAGCGCGTCATCTCGGACGTGCGCCCGAGGCAACGCCGTGCTTTCCGAAATCACGCCGATGGCACAGCGCACACAAACCCTCCTCGCTCGCGGAAGCGAGCCCGCCCGACTGACCGCGATGCTAGCCAGGGACACCGGCACCGTCAAGGCAGACCTCGATGTCCTCGCTGGCGCCGCGCGATACATAGGCGCGGTCATCCACCGTACGCGGCCCGACGAAGTTGCTCCGCGTAGCCGGTGGAAAGCGCCTTGGCGTCGTAGTGGAAGAAGACCTTGTTGCGGAGGAGCAAAAGCTTTTTGCCGAGCGGGTCGGTCGGGGTAGCTCCCTGCGCCACCTTGACCAGCGACGACCACGCCTCGCGGCTGACCGGGTGCAGGTGCTGGATAACCGAAGTAAAGAACGGGTGGGACAGGACGTCATCATTCTCGCGTATCAGATCGAACAACTCGTGTAGCAGACCAGCAACCGCGCGGAACGCATGAAGCTGCGCGCCAGCAACGGCGCCCGACACGCGCGTCCGCCGGCGGTCTGCTGGTTTCAGCCCGGCAAGCACCACATGAGCGTAGATCGCATCTTTGCAATCGTTGTAGATCAGCGCCAGCGCGAGGACGAAATTGCAGACCGCTTGCGGGACGTCGTCATTGCCGCGGAATGCTGCGGGGTCAAATGTCTCCAGCGGGGCAAGGTGGTCGCATTCCGTGCGGAAGTCCGGCATGTCAGGTGCGGCTGCCGGCTTCGGCCGGTCGCGCGGCTTCTTCATCGCCGCGCCTCGGTGCAGGTCGCAGTGCGGTTAGCGGGATAGTCAGAGCACTCGCGCCCATCGAGGATGCGTCCGCCGCTTGTCGGGCGCGGTCCGCCCCATTGTTTGTGGAAGAACGCCACGCCGGCAGCGGCGCAGCCGTCGCGCAGGTCGCGCACCCACTGGACGGCCTTGGCCCTGGGACGCCACCCGGTGGCCGTCTGCTCGACCAGGGCTCGGGACGCAGCGCCCCCGGACTCACCGCCGGAGATCACCCACGAGATGCCGGCCAGGTTCAGCGATGACGCGAGAGGGCCGAGCAACGGCTCCGCGCTGATGAATCGGACCGGCACGTCCACCTGGCGCAGCCGGTCAACGCGCCAGGCGTAGGACGCACTCTCGACGGACACGCCCAACCACACGTGCGCCGACACCGGGCGGCCCCCATCGTGCTTGCCGTGCCACTCCACCATGCGGTCCGGTCGCTTGGTCAGGACCTGAAAGACGTGGTGGGACGCGCGGTCCATGGTGGCGAAGACCTGGTCGATGAAGTCGAACGGGACGCGCTCGTGGAACAGGTCGCTCATGGAGTTGACGAAGATCATTCGAGGCCCGCGCCAGCGTAGGGGCAGGTCCAGGCGGTCGGGGTGAAGCGTCACGTCGGTGAAGTCCCGCTGGCCGAAACGCTTGGTCAGCCGCTCGGCGTAACAGAACTTGCAGCCCGGCGAGACCTTGGTGCAGCCGCTGACCGGGTTCCAGGTCGCATCCGTCCACTCGATGGCGGAGTCGGAGGCCATGTCAGCCCTGCCTGCCGCGGTACTTGGCGAAGATCTCCGTGACAATCCGGTTCGCGGTGTCCTTCTGCGAGGCGAAGAACAGGTAGTAGACGATGGCGTTGTTTGAGTTGCGCATGGGCATCGGCGCCGGAACGTGTCGGAAGCCGGCGACCGTCCGCAGCCGTTCGCGGAACGCTGATGCCATGGTGTCGTTGTTTGTCTTCTCCTCCAGGCCGAACAGGTTGCCCGTCGTCGTGTACGCGACGTTGCGCCACGAATCGTCCCCCCAGTACCGCGTCATCCGCGCCACGTCGGCCGCGGCCACGCCCTCAGGGTTCCGCCACAGGACGTTGAGGTTCATGTCGTACACGGGGAAGTTGAGGAACAGGTCAATCGTCTTAACCTGGCCGGCGGTGCGGAGAACCTCCCAATCCAGGTGCAGGCCGTAGGGATCGACGAGGACCAGGCCGCGTCGGAAATCGGTGTACTGGATGCGCGGGAAGACTTGGCGCAGCAGGATGTCGTTGCAGTCGTCCTCGTACACGTGGACGTCGGACCGATCCGCAACGAGTCCACGCAGCGAGGTTGCCTTGGCGCCGTCCAGGTCGATCAGGTGGTACTCGCGGAACGGAGGGACCACCTGGAGCGCATTCAGAGGACTGCCGGCCACCATCACACCCGTGGTGCGCGACACGTTCATCCCCGCGCCCGCGAACGCGTCTTAGACGCTCGCGAAAAACGCCAGGGGTGTGCTCGTCAGAAGTGACCCACCGCAGGTGAAGCGGAGCACGTTGCAGGGCACGCGAAGCTGTCAGGTGTCCTGAGAGAAGGGTGGAGGTCCGGGGTGAGATCCCGGACCTCCTGGTCACCGCAGCGGTGGCGCGATCAACGGTGAACCGCATCGAGGATCGCGCTCTGGCGTCCCGAGGGCTGGACAAGTCCCACGGTCAGCGGTGGCGGATGCCGAGGCGCGGGAGTTCACGTGTGCGCGATGCGCGAAGGCGGTGCGCATCTGCTCCCGCTGTGACCGGGGCAACATCTACTGCCGGCCGTGCTCGCTGGTGGCCCAACGGGAGCGGGTGAAGCGCGCCGGCGCACAGTACCAGCGCAGGGCGCCCGGGCGCGCCAACCACAAGCGACGGCAGCAGGAGTACCTCGCGCGCGCCGCGGCCCCAGAAAAGATGACGCATCGGGGTTCCGCTGAGCCCCGCGCGGCCGGACACTCGCCGCCGAGGCCGGCGGATGACCTGCACGAGCGAGTCACGTCTGGACCCGACCCCGGGCTGCGCTGGCGCGGGGGGGCGCGCTGCGACTTTTGCGGTCGTGAGGTCCGTGAGGCGCCGTCACGGCGGGTGGCGGCCCGGCGATCGCGAGGCCGGCGGGGGCCGCGGCTGCCGCGGGGACCCGCGCGGCCGCCCCGCCGGGACCGAGGATCGTGACGCGGCGGGCGCGGCGGCGTGAACCTCGAGCTCCACCAGCTGGACCTGCGCTACGAGAAGCTGCGCACGCACAAGCCCGAGGCGGAACGCAAGCTGGTGGGGTCGCTGGCGGAGATCGGCCAGCAAGTGCCGGTCGTGGTCGTGCACGGCGAGGGGCCCGAGCAGTTCGTGGTGGTGGATGGCTACAAGCGCGTGCGGGCGCGGCGGCGGCTCGGGCAAGACTTGGTCGGCGCCACGTGCTGGGATCTGAGCGAGGCGGAGGCGCTCGTGCTGGACCGGCTCATGCGCACGGGCGAGGGCGCCACGGCGCTGGAACAAGGGTGGCTGCTGCACGAGCTCGCCGTCCGGTTCGACCTGTCGCTGGAGGATCTCGGCCGGCGCTTCGCGCGCTCGGCGAGCTGGGTGAGCCGGCGGCTGGCGCTGGTGGGCGAGCTGCCGGCGGCGATCCAGGAGCGCGTGCAGCGGGGCGAGTTGCCGGCGCACGCAGCCATGAAGCACCTGGTCCCGTTGGCGCGCGCCAACCCCGACGCGTGTGAGCGCCTGGTGGCGGCGATTGCCGGCAAGGGGCTCACCAACCGGGAGGTCGGCCAGCTCTACGCCGCCTGGCGGGACGGCCTGCCGGCGATCCGCGAACGCGTCCTCACCGCGCCCCTGCTGTTCCTGAAGGCGCGGCAGGCCGTCGGGGCGGTCCCCGACGACGAGGGCCGGCTCTTGATGGATGACCTGGACATGCTCGCCGCCGTGGCCCGCCGCGCGCGCCGGCGCCTGCGCCACGGCGGGTTCCGGCGCCTGCTCCCACCTGAACACCAGGAAGTGAACCGGCTCTGTGCCGCCGCCCGCGAGGAGATGGACCGACTCGCGGAACGGCTACGCGAAGAGGAGCACGATGCTGGAGCAAGGGATACGGCACGCGATCCTTGAACTGCAGCGCCGCGGGCAGAGCGTGCGCGCCATCGCCCGCGCGCTCGAGATCTCCCGGGCGGCGGTGCGCGACGTCCTGCGGCGAGGCACGGCCGAGGTACCCCGGTTGGCGCGCCCGGAAAAGGCGCTCGACCACCGCGACGACATTCTGCAGCTCCTCCAGCAGTGCGACGGTAGTTTCATGCGCGTGCATGAGGAGCTGACCAAGCTCGGACTCGAGCTCTCCTATCCGGCCCTGACCGCCTTCTGTCGTCGTCACGGAATCGGCCACGTTCCCCAGCAGCCGGCGGGGCGGTACGATTTCGCCCCGGGCCAGGAGATGCAGCACGACACCTCGCCGCATGACCTGCACCTCGGCGGCAAGGTCCGGCGCGTGCAGACCGCCAGCCTCGTGCTCGGCTACTCCCGCATGCTGTTCTTCCAGTTCTACCCGCAGTTTCGCCGCTTCGAATGCAAGGTCTTTCTCACCGAGGCGCTGCGCTACCTGGACGGCGCGTGCCGGACCTGCATGATCGACAACACCCACGTGGTCGTGCTCAAGGGCACCGGGCCGGCCATGATCCCCGTGCCCGAGATGGCGGCGTTCGCCGAGCGGTTCGGCTTCACCTTCGTGGCCCACGCCGTCGGCGATGCCAATCGCTCCGGCCGCGTCGAGCGGATGTTCCGCTTCATCGAGCGCGGCTTTCTGCCCGGCCGGCGCTTCACCGACTGGGCCGACGCCAACCGCCAAGCCCGCGCCTGGTGTGACCGCGTCAACGCCCGCCCCAAGCGGCAGCTCAAGGCCACGCCCCGCGAGCTCTTCGCCGCCGAGCACCCGGCCCTGCGCCGCCTGCCCCGCTGGATCCCGGAGCCCTACCTGCTCCATCAGCGACTCGTCGACGTCGAGGGCTATATCACGCTGAACACCAATCGCTACTCCGTGCCCTCCGCG
>Ga0299906_10002554_pt1 | contig 15078 bp, 9 predicted proteins | sample RVTome_14_FD_200259 | JGI IMG/M metagenome (GOLD analysis project Ga0299906, IMG submission 200259) | Soil microbial communities from uranium-contaminated site in the Upper Colorado River Basin, Wyoming, United States - RVT145D125 (version 2) ... | reverse complement strand
CTCGCAGGTTCCGCCAAGATCGCAATCTTCGTGAAATTCCTGCGAAAACGAATCGACCTCACAAGAACCGAGGGAAATCGCCTTGTCGCATGATTGCCAAGACCGCGGAAGACGGTACTCTCAAGTTGAATGGTACGAACGCGCATAAACAGCCTCGGAGAGGCGAAAGAAAACAGCCCCGGTCGCAAGCCCGGGCCGTCTGTCGATTACGTATTCGGAGCGCCGGTAGGGGCTGAGAAATCACGATCACGTGCACAATGGGAGCGCGGATTTCTTCTTCGGAGTTGTTGATATGAACTACCGCAACGCAACCCGTCGTTCGCTGTTGAAACTCTCGGCGCTGTCGATCGGTGGTTTCGGCCCGCGACGCCTGCTGGGCGACGATCATGTTTCGGTCGGTACGATCCACGACGAAATCCAACGACGCGCCGGCGTCGCACCGCTATCCATGCAATTTCGCGGCTCCACGCCCGAGGATTGCCGTCGGTGGCAGCGTCAGTTTCGCGGCAAACTCCGTGAGCTGCTCGGACCCCACGCGCCGCCCGGTACGTGGACCACGCACGTCGAGCGCACGGTCACACTGGACGACCATGAGCGTCGCGAGTTGGTGCTGACCGCCGCGGGTCATCCCGCCTTGCCGGTTCACCTGCTACTGCCCAAGGGCGACCCGGACGCGCGTCGTCCCGGTGTGCTGGCGATTCACGGCCACGGCACCTACGGCTATGACGCGGTGGTGGACAAGGGCGAGACGCCCGAAGCCGCGGCGGAGTTCGATCGCTTCAACTACCGGTACGGCGTCGAGCTGGTGCGTCGGGGGTACGTGGTGGCTGCGCCCTGCCTCACGCCGTTCGGACGTCGGCTCGGGGATCGTGAGCACTACGGTCGTCGCGACCCTTGCGGCGTGACCAACGTACGGCTCAACCTGCTCGGTAAGCTGCTCATTGCCGAGAACCTGCGCGATTGTCTGTGGGCGCTCGCCCTGCTCGGCAAGCATGAAACCGTCGATCCCGAGCGATTGGGCTGTGTCGGGCTATCTTACGGCGGCCGGATGACCATGCTCACCGCGGCGGTCGAGCCGCGCATTCGCGCCGCTGTCATCTCCGGTGCGCTCAACGTCTGGCAGGAGCGCGTCACGATTCATTACAGTTGCGGCGCGCAGGTCATCCCCGGCCTGCTGCTGTACGGCGACATCCCGGAGATCGGTTCATTGATCGCGCCCCGGCCTTGCGTGTGGGAGGTCGGCTCCGAGGACGACTTGATCGATCCCGCGTGGGCGGACAAGGCACTGGTGCGGCTGCGTCGGGCGTATCATGCATACGATGCCGATGCAGCGCTTCAGATCGACCGATTCAAGGGCGGTCATCGCTGGCATGGTGATCACGCGTATGACGTGCTTGCCAAGGCCCTGAATCCGCGCTCCCCCGCGGGTCGCCGCTAAACGTACGGCAGCACCGTCTACGTCCGCATCTGGACCGTCTACGGCAGCGAATGGTTCGTCAACAACTACACCTACACCGCGTCGAATTGACGTGCGCTTCGGGCTGGTACTTCACGTCACACTGCATACGCCGCCGCGTGCGCGTCACGACACACCGCGATATAGTCGTCCTCTTGTTCGACAGTCATGCGCGAAGGTACGCAGAGCATGACACTGTGCGCCAGCAGTCCATCGGTCTTGGACAGCGCGCCGTGGGCATACTCGCGTACCAGCGGCACGTTGGCGGGATGGGTCCATGGATAGCCGTCGGGACTGTTGCTCCGCTTTTCGACCAGCGCCTGCACGTTGGCGTACACGTGCAACCCGTAGTCAGCCAGGCGTGTGGCGGCCAAACCCTCTTTGCTGCAGTACGTAGCGAAGCGCACCGCCGCGGCGGGATCGTCGAGCACCAAGAGGATGAATGGACCGGAGTCGCCGTCGGGATCGTCCACCCGACACCAACGCAGCTTCGGCAGGTCGCCGAGCGCCGCCTGAACGCGATGCTTGCTCGCGCGCATGGCCGCGACGATCGCCGGAAGCTTGGGCAACTGGGCGCGAACCACCGCTGCGGTCAGTTCGCTCATGCGCGACCCGACGCCCCAGAGCACGTGCTCGCTCGCCTCCCAACCGGCGCGGTCGCTGCTCTCCATCGACATCGCCGCCGACCAGCGGATACCCAGGTCGTGGCCGGCGTTGGCCCGGGCGTAGAGCGTCGCGTCGTCGGTCACCAGCATGCCCCCCTCGCCGGCGGTGATGTTCTTGTTGATTTGAAAGCTGAACATGCCCATGTCGCCGAAGGTGCCGACGGGCTTGCCGTGTAGCGTCGCGCCGTCGGCCTGGGCGCAATCTTCCAATACAGCGATTCCGCGATCGGCCGCGATCTCCATGATCGCCGGCATGTCGCTCGGCACGCCGCACATGTGCACGGGAATGATCAGCCGGCTGTAGTCGGTGATCTTGTCGGCCAGGTCGGCGGGGTCCATGGTGAAACTGTCGTCGATCTCGACGAGCACGGGTACGCCGCCGGCCCGGACCACCGCCGCGACCGTCGCCACCCAGAAGAACCCGGGCACCAGCACTTCCTGACCGGGCCCGATCCCGAACGCCGCCGCCGCCGCCGCCAGAGCACTGCTGCCGCTGCCGGTGGCCTGGGCGAACCGAACCCCGAGATCCGCGGCAAATGCCTTCTCCAACGACCGCGCCTCGCCCTGAAAGTCGACTCCGTAATAGCGAAACGGCGCCCGCGCCCGAATCACCCGCAGCACCGCGTCGGCCTCGGCGTCGTCATAGTAGTGAACACCGGGAAACGCCTCGGGAAAACGCGGGGGTCGCGATCGTTCACGCATCTATGCACGCTCCTTGCCGGGACCGAGGAAACAGTATTCGCCGGTGCGAGTTCGGGGGTCGCAACATGTGCTATAACATGCGACCTATTCCGTCGCTTGCACTGGGGGTTGCGACGTGGGTTGGGTCGAGACGGCGTTTTCCGCGTCGCGTAGGAGGTATCGCCAGAACGTTTCGTCACTCCAGCGCGTCAGGGGCCGGCCGTCGAAGAAGAGTCTCGGTGTGCCCGTGAGTTTCAGCTTCCGGGCCAAGGCGACGTGACGTTCCACCCGCTCCTTGACCACCGGTTGCTCGCTTGCGTTCCGGAACACGTTGCGCTCGACGCCCATCGAGGCGTTGACCGTTTCGAGCGTCGCGCTCTTGTTCGTGCGCAGCTCGCTCGCTCGAGCGAAAAGATTGTTGATCATCGTCCAAAACGCGGTTTCGCCGCCGATCAACCGCGCCGTTTCCACCGTCCACGCGGCCTCGCACGCCCCGGGATGCAGGTCCCGGGACAACTTCTTGTTGCACAACTTGTTCATGGGAAAATGTTTGAACACCACACGCAGCGCATCGGGATATGCCTCGACCTGTTCCTGGAGTATGAGGTCGACGCGGGCGCAGTGCGGGCACAGGATGTCCGAGAAGACTACGACGGTGTGGCGGGCATCGGCCTTGCCGCGCACCGGATCATCCGGCTCGATCGGGATCTCCGCCGGCTCGGAAGCCATGAGGCGCTCATAGTGCCCGCGGTAGTCGGCGTCATATTCCTGCCAGCGCGACTTGTACTCCTGCGCATAGGCGGCTTCGAGCCGGCGGTTGTACTCGCTCCATCCGACCACCGAGAAGGCGACCGCGAGCAACGCGACGTCAAACAACGACCGCGACGCGACGACCGGCTGGGACGCCGACGACGCGCTTTGACTGTCACGCCCCCGACTGTCACGCCACAGCACGATGCTCGCGACGAACAGTGAGAGCGTGATCAGGTGGGTCAGCGCACAATAGGGGCACCAACGATCGAGCTTGGTGTACATCACCACCGCCAGGCCGATACAAACGATCGTCCCGACGCCGGTAACCGCGACGGGAATGAGATTCAGCCGTCGCGCCGCGCCGGTGGGTCGGCCGATCATGAGATACCACGCGCTCATCGCGGCGAAAAAGAAGAAGCCCCACATCGCCGTCGGCAGCCCCCGAAACGTCGCCGCCGAACTGGCGAGGACATCGTCGCAACTGGCGCTCTCGGTGATCGAGCACAGGCCGCCGAGAATCGGATCCCCGCCGACCTGGATGACGACGTGGCGATGCAGCAAGATGCCGCTGACCGCGAGCCCCGACAACGACAGCGCCGTGGCCGCCAGCACGTTCCTGGAGCCGGTTTCAGCTGTTTTCATCGTGTGTCAGCGTCCACCCCGAGCCGCCGAATTCATCCGGCGCGGACACGCCAATGTAGAATGGTACGTGCCGCGCGGCATCCATTTCGCGGCTCGGGGACCGTGATCTTTCGCGCGTCGTTCGGAGGACTACGGCTTCAACGTGAACGCCGTCACCGCGAACTTGTCGCCCTCGACATCACCGACGACCTCGGCGTCGATCGCTTTATCGCAAAGACCCGCTTCGTGGGCATTGACGTCCGAGCCGGTCACCAGGTACGGCTTGCCGTCGACCTTGACCGCCAACTGGCAGCTCTTCACGCCGTCCATCTTGAAGATGCACATTCCGCAGCCGGCCTGCACCGTCTTGGCGCCCGCGACCGCCTTGACCGTCGACCCGACCGCATCGGCGATCGGCGCCGACGTCGACTCATCTGACGGAGCCGCCGATTCCGCCGTCGGCGCGGCCGGCTCCGGCTTCGACTCGCAGCCGACCATCACCAAAACAACCATCACCAAACCCGGCATGAATAATCCGTTTCGCATCGCACTCTCCTTTGCACGAACAACCCGTCCCGCCGAACAACCCAAAGGCTGCACGCGGCACGTCATCACGGCGACGACGCCGTCGCCGCATACCGTTCTCGTCGTTCGGCCCGATGGACCTTAAACGGCTTCGCGACGAGGTAGGTCACCGAACAGACCCGCGGCCCCGTCGCGAAGCCGGCGCGCAATCAACCCAAAATCGGCGCGATCGTTCGCGCCCGTCATGTCCCCGACTTGGGAGGCAGGCACTTGTCGCAAGCGAGGCCCTCGGGAGCGCACTTGGCGCACTGCATCATCAGCTTACCGTCCTTCGTATAGATCTCCGAGTCCACCTTGCATTCTGGACACATATGCTTGACCACCGTCTTACGCTGGCCAAGCCACGATCCCTTGGGGCTTATCTTCCTCACGGTGAGTGTCCGATCGTAACAGAGACTGCAGTTGATCGGCTTGGCCGCCATTGTAGTCTCGTCCATCGTGTGATCCGGCTGCTGGCAGCCGGTGAACCAGAACAAAGTACCGACGGACAGCAGAACTGCGGAACGGGACAGAATAACGTTCATGTTCGACTCTCCTTAATGCGCGGAGCTCGAGGTGGTGCGACGGTCAAGTACGGTACCTGGCCGTGCCCATTATCCAAGGTTTAACAATCCGGTCAAGCACCCGCCGACCTCCTCACGCGGCGCTGGTCGCGCCGGAACTCGAATCGTTTGGCGACCAAGAAGATCACCGGGTAGACGAGCAGCTCCATCACGAAGCTCGTCGCCAGGCCGCCGATCATCGGCGCGGCCAGCCTGCGCATGGTGTCGGCCCCGGTGCCCGCGGCCCAGAGCAGCGGCAACAGTCCGATGAACGTGGTGGCGACGGTCATGGTCTTCGGTCGGATGCGCATGACGGCGCCGTCATGGATGGCGTGCCACAAGTCGTCGCCATTGCGCATGCGATCTTCGGCCTTGAACCGGTCGTAGCTGTTCTCGAGGTACAAGAGCATGACCATGCCGGTCTCGGCATCCAGGCCGGCCAAGGCGATCATCCCAATGTAAACGGCCAGGGAAAGATTGTAATCCAGGAAGTACAATATCCAGATGGCGCCGACCAGGCTGAACGGTACGGCAAGCAGGACGACACACGTGCGAAACCACGAGCGGGAGTGGATGTACAACAAAAGGATCACCAGCACCGCGGTCAGCGGGATGAGAATCCGCAGGCGCTTGGCCGTGGCCTCCATGTATTCGTACTGGCCGGACCAGACGATGTTGTATCCAGCCGGCAGTGTGACGCGCTCGGCCACGATCCGTTTGGCGTGATCGACCCAGCCGCCGACGTCCGCCGTCGTCAAGTCGACGTAAATCCACGCGGTTTTCCGCGCGTTCTCGCTCTTGATCATCGGCGGACCCTTGTGCACCGACAGCGTCGCAAGTTGCGCGAGCGGAACCTGGGCGCCCAGCGGCGTCGAAACCAACGTCCGCTGCAACGCCGGCACGTTGTCCCGCAATTCGCGCTTGTACCGCAGGTTGACCGGGTATCGCTCAAGCCCCTCGACCGTGAACGTGACGTTCATCCCGCCCATCGCCGAAAGGATCACATCCTGCACATCCCCGATGGTCAGCCCGTAGCGCGCCACCTCGTCGCGGTCGATCTTGAAATCCACGTAGTTGCCGCCCACCGCCTTTTCGGGGTAGGCGCTGAGCGTCCCGGGGAGAGACCGCACTTCGCCGGCGATCCGCTCGGCGAGATCGGCCAGCGTGGCCAGGTCTTCACCCATGATCTTGATGCCCACCGGCGTCTTGATGCCGGTCGAGAGCATGTCGATCCGCGTCTTGATCGGCATGGTCCAGGCGTTGGTCAGGCCCGGGAGGTTGACCACCTCGTTCATTCCCGCGACATGCGCGCCATGCTCGCCGGCGTACCCGTAGATCAGCTCGTCGACCGTGATGGGGCGCTCTTCCGGCCAAAGCGTCAAGATGCCCGAATATTGTTTCAGCCACCGCGGAAGGAACGCGAACCAGCGTTGGAACCGGCGTTTTCGCCAGTTCTCTCGCTCGGGTTCGAGCATGATCGTGGTCTCGACCATGCCGAGCGGCGCCGGATCGGTCGCGGTCTCGGCCCGGCCGATTTTACCGAAGACGTGGTGCACCTCGGGAAACGTCTTGATCAACGCGTCGGTCTGCTGCAGGATTTCGCGCGCCTTGGTCACGCTGACGCCGGGATCGGTGGTGGGCATGTAGAGTAAGTCCCCCTCGTCGAGCGGGGGCATGAACTCGCGGCCGAATCCCGGAAAGGATGCCGCCAGACGAGGGAATCTGTCCGCCAAGGACACCCCGACCCAGGGCATGGCCCGCAGGCCGAACAAAGGTACCGCGCTGCAAACCACCACCGCCACGGCGAGCAGCAAAGTCAGCACCGGCGTCCGCATCACCAGCACGAAAAACGGTTGATAGAGACGCTGCAGGACCTTGCTGATCGGGTTGACATTCTCGTGGATGATTCTCTGGGGTATGAGCAACATCCCTATAAAGACCGCCCACCCGACGGCGATCCAGCGCCGATAGGGCGCGTACGGTCCGAGCGGGACGGCGAGCAGCAAAAGGGCCGGAAGGATCATCGCCGCCAGCGTGATCAGCAGGTTAATCACCCATCCCCACCGTTTCGGGAGAACCCGGGCGGTAATGAACGAAACCATCAACACGGGAATGATCGTGACGGCCAGCACCGAGGCCGAGGCCATCGAAAACGTCTTGGTAAAGGCCAGTGGCTTGAACAGCCGCCCACTCTGCTCGCCCAGGACGAAAACAGGAAGAAAACTGACCGTAATGATCAAAAGCGAAAAGAACAAGGTGGGCCCGACCTCTTTGGCGGCTTCCAGGATCACTTCGGCCCGCGGCCGCGGTACGGCGGCGACGCCTTCCGCCAGCGCGCGGTGGAGGCGTTCTTCTTCGCGGTCCAGGTGCTTGTGGGCGTTTTCGACCATGATGATCGAGCTGTCCACCATCACGCCGATTGAAATCGCGATGCCGCCCAGGCTCATGATGTTGGCGTTGATGCCGAGCACGTGCATGATGATCAACGCGCACAGCGCGCCCATTGGCACGACGAACACGCCGACGAGTTCGCTGCGGGCATGAAGCAGGAAGAGAATGCATACGATCCCGACCACGATGATTTCTTCGAGCAAGGTGTGGGTGAGCGTCTGGACGGCGCGTTCGATGAGCGCGGAGCGGTCATATTCCGTGCGGACGTCGACGCCGGGCGGCAATCCGGACTTGAGCGACTCGATCTTGGCCTTGACGTTGCGGATGACGGCCAGCGCGTTCTCGCCGTAGCGCATGACCACGATACCGCCGGCCACCTCGCCCTCGCCGTCGGACTCGGCGAGCCCCCGGCGGATCTCGGGCCCGATATGGACGTCGGCGACATCCCCCAGGTAGATGGGGGTCCCCGCCGCCGACCCGCCCAGGGCGATCTTCTTCAAGTCCGCGACGCCTTTTTCGCTGCGGATGCGATCGATCGGCACGCCCTGTTCGCGGGCGCGGCGGACATCCTCCGGTGACAGCGCGGCCAGATAGCCCAGCCCGCGAACCATGTACTCCGTCTCCGCCATCTCCAGAACCCGACCGCCCACGTCGTTGTTCGAGCGCGCGATCGCCATCTTCACCATCGACAGCGGGATGTTGTAGGCCAGCAGCTTGTCGGGGTCGACGACCACCTGATACTGCCGGACGAAGCCGCCCACGGCGGCGACCTCCGCCACGCCGTCCACCGCCGTCAACTCGTAGCGGAGATACCAATCCTGGTAGCCGCGAAGCTGCGCGAGGTCGTACTCGGCCAGCTTCAACTCCGTCTTGCCGTCCCATGGACAAATGCCGCCGGAGTCCAGGATCCTTTGGTGTTCGAGCCGCTCCCGCGCCTCGGCCGGCGCGTCGGCACGGGCCGTATACCATTTGTCGTCAACCGGGTCGCGGTACATCCCGTCGGGGTGTTCGGGACAGTACCATCCGTTGCGCAGCGAGTATTCGTACACCCATCCCACGCCCGTGGCGTCGGGGCCGAGCTGCGGCGTGATCCCGCGGGGCAGCCGACCCGCCACGTAGTTCAAATACTCCAGGACGCGGGACCGCGCCCAGTACATGTCCGTCCCGTCCTCGAAGATGATGTACACCATCGAGAAACCGAAGAACGAATATCCGCGCACCACCTTGGCGAACGGAACCGCCAGCATGGACGTGGTCAGCGGATAGGTGACCTGATCCTCGACGACCTGCGGGGCCTGACCCGGATACTCGGTGAAGACGATCACCTGCACGTCCGACAGGTCGGGGATCGCGTCGAGCCGAATGTTGTAGATGGTCCACAGACCGCCCAGCACGACGAACCCGGTCAACAAAAGGACCAGCAGACGGTTGCGAACGCAAAATTCAATAATCTTCGCAATCATAGTGGTAGCACCTGCACCCTACTTCACGCCCTGCACGTCGCCGCACTTGAGCATTTGACTGCCGTAGTAGGGATTGCCCATGTCGTCGTCGAACTGAATCCACCGGGCCTTGGCCATGGGACATCGATAGACGGTCAGCTTCTCCCAACGTTCGCGGTCGGGTCGATACGCATCGAGCAGACGGTCGAATCCTTCGCTGAGTTCGGCGAAGTGCGCACGATCCGTGGTCAGGTCCCGGCCGGTCATCTTGAGCGCCGAGCGGCGTATCCGCGTCACGGCGTCGCGCGTCGGTTTGTCGAGTTCGACCTCGTTCAGATCGACCTGCTCGAGGAGCGCTTCGGTCGCCTGGGCGACGCCCAGCGCGTTGGCGCCCAGACCGGCTTCGGTATCCGAGGCGAACAGCCGACGCATGGCCAGGTAATGTTCGGTGATGTGATCGACGGATCGACGGATGCGAGTCGGCGCCGTATCGGCGGTCGACAAGCTCCCGGCCGGCACCAGACGCATCTCGCAGATCGTACATCGAGCCGCCGTGTCCGCCCGCTCGGTCGGGTGCATCGCGCAGACGTAGTCGCCACGTGCTGCAATACCACGTGCTGCAATTGTCGTCGGTTGCGACGCAGGCGTCTCGGCCATCGCTTCATCGAGCCACGGACCGCGAAAAGCGACCAGTTCCTGATCGCATTGCGGACACGCGCCCGGTTCGGTTTGCACCACGCCGGCATGTTCCGGCAACCGGCACGTCCGTAGCGCTTTGAAGGGTGCGAGCGTCCGCCCGTCGCGCGGACAGGTCCCCGGCTCGTTCGCATAGACGTAGGGATGATCGGGACAGGTGTAGGCCACGGCGGCGCCGCCGGCCGCAAGGCGCTGCCGAGCCCATGCAAGCTCGGCGATCGGTTTGAGCGTCATCCCGCACCAGGGACATTGACCCGTCTCCGTTGCGAAGTAAGCGCCCTGTCGGTCCGGGTCGGTCTCGGCCGGGTGCTTGTCCATCGGGCAGGCGAACTTCGCATTAGCCGGCATGGACGCCGGTTGCCCGTGACCCTCGTGACCCGAAGGCCGCGTCGTCAGGCCCGCGTGCTTTTGCGTAGTCGTCGCCGCGCGCCGTCGCTCGCGCATCTTCGCGTTGGCCTCACGAAGTTTGCTCTCGGTATCGAGCAGGAAATGCCCCGACGTAACCACAACCTCATCGGTATCGAGCCCGTCGAGCACTTCGACCATGCCGCCCTCGGCCTCGACCCCGACGCGAATCTCGCGCGGCTCGAACTTGCCGCCGTCAAGAGCGACGTACGCGACCTTGCGTTCGCCCGAGTCGATGTACGCCTCGCGCGGGATGAGCAGCGCGTCGTCGTCGAGCCGGGCCTCGAGGCGCACGGTCGCCACCATGTTCGGCCGAAGCTTGCCGTCGGGATTGTCGAACTCGAGCCGAGCTTTCGTGTCGCGCGTGTGCTCGGACAGGTAGGGATAGATGTACACCAGCTTACCGCGGAACCGCTCGCCCGAGAAATAAGGCAACTCCATGATCGCGTCCTGCCCGACGCGCACCCAAGGCAGTTGGTATTCGTAGATCGAGACGAGCACCCACACCTTCGACAGATCCGCGATGGTGTAGAGCTGCATGCCCGGCTTGATGTACATACCGTCGAGCACGCGCTTGTCGGTGACGACGCCGTCAAACGGCGAACGGATGGTGAGCGTATCCCGCATCTTACGCGTGCGCTTCAGTTCGTCGATCTGATCGTCGGAAACGTCATAGAGCCGAAGTCGGGAGACCGCCATCTCCAGGTTGCGCTCGGCGTTCTCGCGCACGCGGTCGCTCACCCCGTCGGGTTGCGTGGACAGAAACGTCAGGAACGCCGACTGCGCCTCGTAGATCTCGGGCGAGTACACGTCGAAGAGGTCTTGGCCGCGGGAAACCGGTTGACCGGTTTCGTCGACGTGCAGCTTCCGGATGTAGCCCTCGAATCGGGTGGTGACGAAGCCCACCGTGCGCTCGTCATAATCGATCTGCCCCAACGCACGAATGCTCCGCACCAGCGGTCCCCGCGCCAGCCGGGTCGTGCGAACACCCATGTTCTGAATCGTGACCGGATCGATGGTGATCGAAGAACCGCCGCGAGCCGCGTCGGCGTACACCGGCACGAGATCCATGCCCATCGGACTTTTACCGGGACGGTCGGACGTGAAATTCGGATCCATCGGCGCCCGCCAATAAAGCACCCGCCGCGCCCGGGGACCCGACGCCGCAGCGTCCGCGTCGTCGTCACCGGTTTTCATAGGCGTAAGCTTCATCTGGCAAATCGGGCATATCCCCGGACCAAGCTGTTGTACATCGGGATGCATCCCGCACGTATACCAGACATCCGGGTCGCCACCCCCCGCCGGATCGCGCATCGCGTCGCCGGAGGCTTGCCTCTTCGCGTACCAGAAACCACCACCAACCCCGGCGCCCACCCCCACAACCGCAACCACCACCGTCAACAATACACGACCGAACCGTATCGATTGTCCGAACCCTGAAGTCTTCATCGTGATGCTCCTTCGCGCGATCCCGCCCGGAGCGCGGCGTCCGCCAAACTCATCCCCAACTCGAGCTCCAGATCGGCGACGCTCCGTTCCAACTCACCCAGCGCACGATGGTATTCAACCGAAAACGCATACCACCGCTGCCAGTTGTTGATCACCGCCTCGAAATCGTTCGCCCCCACGGCATACCCGTCGCGCGACACGTCGTACGCTTGACGCGATTGCGGCACGATCTCGGTGTCGATCAGTCGCGCAAGGCGCTGCTGCGCGCCGACCCGCTCGAGCGCATCGACGATCCGGAACCCGATGCGATCGCGCGTCGCCGCCCGCTGATGCACCGTCGCTTCGAGCTTGTGCCGTGCCTCGCGAATGCCCGCCTCGATCTTGTCGAACCAGATCGGAATGGTGACGCCGAAGAGAATGCCCCACATGTCGGCACCCTCCTCGCTCATCCGGTTGACGGGCGGGCGCATGCCGGTGGCCGGGTTGATCGGCGGCTCGAACGCGTCCCGCGGCTGCATCGACATCCACTCGAAACCGAGCGTAAAGTCCGGCCAATACGCCAACTCCGCCAGCCGCAGCGCCTGCCGATCGCGCTCGAGCCGGTCCTCGAACGCCCGCAGTTCCGGATTCGCCTCCGCCGCCACGGCCAGCAAACCCTTCACTTCGTGCTCCGTCTCGTTCGGGTCGAAATCCGGCGGCGTCGGGACCTCGGTGAGCGGGTCACGACGCACCAACGTGTTGAGCATCGCCGCAGACGAGCTGCGCTGTTGATGCAACGTCAACAGCTTGCTTTCGAGATTCGACGATTCGACCTGCGCCCGCAGCGCGTCTTGTTGCGGGGCCCGGCCCGCCGCCGCCTGCCCCTGCGCGACCTCGACCAGCCCGCGAAGCAGCGCCTGGTTTTCCTCGGTCAGGGCGATCGTGCGATCGAGCACGTACAGCCGGTAGTACGCCCGCTTGACCTCGGCGATGACGTACAGCCGGGCCTGCTCCCACGCCCGCAACGCGTCGAGCGTCTCGTGGTACGCGATTCGCCCCCGGCGATCGAGTTTCTCCGGTATCGGGAAGTTCTGCTGGACGCCCAGAATGAAGAAGATGTCCCCGCCGGCGGTGGGCGTCGGCTCCGGCTGCGTCTTGGTCATCAGCATCGGATCGGCCAGCGCAGTCACTTGCCCGATGCGCTCAGCGCGGCTGCGTACGGTCTCGGCCGCGGCATGGATCTCCGGGTTGCGCGCAAGCGCTTCGGTGATGAGTTGATGCAGCATCGTTCCGGTCGGAGCGACCGAAGCAGCGACCGGCACCGCGTAGCGTCCCCGACCAGGCTGAGTAGCGGCTGTACCGTCACGAGCCGAATCCATCTTCGCGACGGCGTCGATGACCTCGCGTACACCATACCGATCCGTGGCACATCCACCGGCGACGACCATCAACACCAAAACGACCATCATCGCGCGCAACATGCGCACGCGCATGATTGCGTCATGATCAGCCCCGGACGGGCGAAAGAACTTAGCCCAGGACGCAAGCCCTGGGTTGGAGACACCCCCCCAATCCCAGCCCCGGAGCGGTGAAAGAAACACCTGCGCACGAAGGTTCTTCGTACCAGCGCATAACCATGCATCATGACGTCTCGAGTGAGCCCTGGTTCCGGTTGTCATCCCATGATCCCCGCGTGAACGCGTACATACGTACCCTTCCACACGGATCATGCCGTCGCGCGCAGGCGGACACGATCCGTGCGACTACGAGGTGCGCAGACTGCGTTTCAAGTCAGGAGGATGAACGTGCGAACCAGCATTAAAGCGGGAGGTGGGCCGACATCGGCGGTTTCGATGAGATCGTGGGTGCGACGGTGGTTCGCGTCGGAACGCGACGCGACGATCGCGCTGTCGACGCAACGAACCAGCCGGCCGGACACAGTGGAGCCGGCCGAACTCGGCACGGCGGGAGCTTGATCACACGAGCAGAAACTCGCGTCGCCCGGCAACTCCGGTTCGGACGACGCATCGCCATGGCACCGACAGCTCTCCGACGACGTGCAACAGCACGAACCCGAGCCGTGGGCCGAGCGCGTCTCAGTATCGGTCGAACCGCCGCACAACGCCGGGGTCGACCAACTCAGCACCGCCAGGATGGCCATTACGACTCTCATCATCTCTATGATACATCGGTCACGGGGTAAGGCAAGCGCAATTACCGATAAGATGCCGCTCGGCGGGCAATTTGAGCCGGTTGGTCCGGTAATGACCGGAGGCGATCACACCGCTTTTCGCTCCGCACCGCGTTGGCGGGGGGTCCAGGGACGATCGTTCCGCAGCCGGGGCAATTCGTTGCGCCGCTCGAGGTCGCCGAGTTGTTCCGTGACCTCGGCGACCGTGTACTCGGCGTCCAGGCGAACGTTCAGCAATCGCACGAAGCAATCCATGGCCACACCGTTGTGGATGAGATTCTGCAGCGCGGTGTTCGTCTCACGGTACATCGACGCCAGCGTATCGACCGCCAGCCGGGACCACCCTGGGTACTGGGTGACCGGTTGATCGGCGGATGTCGCTTCGGCCAGGCGCATGCGCGTGTGCTTGACGTAGCTTTCGGAAATGTCGATCCCCACGTACTTGCGATCGAGCTTCGCCGCGGTGACCGGCGTGGTGCCGCTGCCCGCGAACGGATCGAGCACCACGTCGCCGGGGTTGCTGCTGGCGCGAATGATCCGCATCAACAAGGCTTCGGGCATCTGGCAGCCGTGCCAACCGGCGCGTTCCTTGAACGTGCCGCAAACCCTGGGAAAATCGGACCAAACGTCATCGGGCACCCGGCCCCACGGGTCGGCGCGCTTGTCGTTGTATTCGGTGTGCCGGGCGCTGGGGAAGCGCACCTGCCGGCCGTTGAACACGAAGTTATCCTTGTCCTTGACGAAGTAGAGGATGTGCGTGTGCGCTCGGGCGAACTTCGTCTTGGTGTTCTGCCCGAACGTGTAGTTCCAGATGATCCAGTTGCGCAGCTCCAGCCCCAGGTCGCGTCCGACCAGGCGAAGCTGAGCCACATAATCGTCGCCGATCGCGATGTAGAACGACCCATGCGGCTTGAGCACGTTGACACAAGCCTGCATCCATGCCCGTGACCAAGCCACGTACTGCTCGCCGTCGACGTTGTCGTCATAGGCGTCGTAGGTGTACCCGATGTTGAACGGCGGGTCGGCGAAAACAAGGTCGACGAACGGCTCGGACTCACCGCCGAGGATCTCGATGCAGTCACCCTGATGAACGACGTTAAGCTGACGTTGACGCCCCATATATTGGCCTCCTGATTGGACAGGCTACATCATATGGGGTCACGCTCAGTTTTCAAGCGATTTGATTGTTCTTTTCAGCACCCGGCTCAAGTCGCCCTGTACC
>Ga0299906_10002553_pt1 | contig 15078 bp, 13 predicted proteins | sample RVTome_14_FD_200259 | JGI IMG/M metagenome (GOLD analysis project Ga0299906, IMG submission 200259) | Soil microbial communities from uranium-contaminated site in the Upper Colorado River Basin, Wyoming, United States - RVT145D125 (version 2) ... | reverse complement strand
TGTCGTGACCCATTCCAGCGGGGATGTGCGCCATCATGCCGGCGTGTTCCTGCTGCATCGCCGGATCGCCGAGCGTGAATTCGTGGACCGAATTGCCGCCGTTGGTAACCGCGAAGGTCACAGTCTCTGTTGCTCTGACCTCGATCATGGCCGGCTGGAAAGCCAGCGAGTCGGTGGCGGTGACCTCGACCGTGCGCGCGGACGCACTCTCCTCGGCAGGTCCTCCGATGTCGGTGGTTGCTTCGTTGCGCATGCCACCGCCAAGGTGCCGGCCCGGGCCGTGCCCCTTCCCGAGTACGCCGGTAAGCATCAGGACCACGAGGGCCGCGAACAGGATTCCGACGGCCGCGAAGACCTTCACCCAACGGGGCATTCGAGGTCTGGACTGAGGGCGGGACGGAGGGCCGGCATCGACCACATCTGTCGGGGCGTCGGTCATCGAGTCTCCTCCTCCTACAACCGGCCCATCCTTATGGAGACATAGTGTCTTTGTCAAACCAGAGTGTCTCTATGCGAGGCGTCGCGTATACTTCCTGTGTGCCGAAGCTCTGGAACGACACCGTGGAAGCCCACCGTCGCGAGGTGCGGGACGCGATCCTCGACACCACCGCCAGGCTCGTCGCAGCCCATGGTCTGCTGTCGGTGACGATGTCTCGGATCGCAGAGGACACCGGTATCGGGCGCGCGACGCTCTACAAATACTTCGCAGACGTCGAGGCCATCCTGCGCGCCTGGCACGAGCGCCAGATCGATCGCCACCTCGCCCAACTCGCCGAAGCGCGCGACCAGGCAACGAACCCCGGAGAGAGACTCGAAGCGGTGCTGAGCGCCTACGCCTCGATCGCCCACGAGACTCGCGGGCACAACGACGCCGAACTCGCTGCCCTGCTTCACCGTGATGAGCAGGTAGACAGAGCGGAGCAACACCTGCGCGAGATGATCCGCGACCTGTTGACCGAGGCGCAGAAGGTTGGCGTCGTCCGCGACGACGTGGCCCCCGAGGAACTCACGAGCTACTGCCTGCACGCCCTCACCGCAGCGGGGCGCCTGCGGTCCAAGGCGGCCGTCGGCAGGCTGGTCGACGTCATCCTGGCCGGCGTCCGCCCCGACCGCTGACCACGCGAGGGAACGCGAGGGGACGCGCGCGACGCAGCAACTGCGCGTTGATCGCGACCACGTCCGTGCTCGCCGACATCAGCAACGCACCGCCCCCCGGGGCGAGCACAACTCCCGCCGACGCGAGCACACCGGCCGCGAGCGGCAGGGGCGAAGACGTTGTAGCCGGTGGCCCACGCCAGGTTCTGCAGCATCTTGCGATAGCTCGCCCGGGACAGACCGATCACGCGCACGACGTCGCGCGGGTCATCGCGCACCAGGATCACGTTGGCGGATTCGATCGCAACGTCGGTGCCCGCGCCGATCGCGATCCCTACATCAGCCATCGACTCGACGACGTGGTCGTTGGCCTGCCTGACTCGGTTGGCCGCCTCGGGTGAGAGCTTGCCGATGGTCCCGCGCAGTCCTGTTCCCATGACGATCGCCCACCAGTCGTGGGCGCTGCTGACCGCGGTTGGATGGCTTGCCGGGACGATGTCCGGCTCGGGGACGCCGGCCGACGTGAAGAGGTCGGCCACTTGCTCGGGCCGGTCGATGTCATCCCAGGGGTTGTAGCGGCTCTCGGCGAGCTCGGGTCGCTCGGCGGAGACCGCCTCCCAGAACGGCCGTACAGGGGTTCCAGCACGCCAGGACCGAACGTGGCGATCGCGAGCCGGCCGCCGGGTTTCACCATGCGCCAGAGCTCGGCGACTCCCTGAGCCATATCGGGCAGGAAGAAGATGCCGAACACGCACACGACCGCGTCGAAGGACTCGTCGGGATACCCGAGATCGATCATGTCGCCGACGACGATCTCCACGTTGTCGAGGCCCCGGTCGGCTGCCTTGCGTGCTGCCAGCTCCAGGAGCTTCACCGACAGAGGCCGCAACCACGCGGCCACCCGGCCCGACGATCTCGGCAGCCGCGAGTGCGGATGATCCTGAGCCGGAGGCGACGTCGAGCACCTCCATTCCCCAAGCCAGATCGAGGCAGTCCACGGTGCCGCGGCCTACGGCCTCCCAGAACGTGAGCACCGGATGATCGAACACGTCCGCCGCGGCGTCGTACACCGCGGTGGTCGTGGCCTCGGACTCCAGCTCGCTCACGTGGTCGCTCCCTGCGTGCCTCGTGTGGCGAGCGTCCCCGTTTCAACCGTTCGCGGATAGTTCAACATCCGCACTGGCGCGGCCGGCAATGGCATCGCGAGCGGGTCCGTGCTCCGGAGCCGCAGCCCGGGCCCGGCCGACGGCTACAACTCGGCCGGCACTCGCGGGACGCCCGCGAACATCGACAGCTTCAACCACGACGGAAACGCTCGCCGCAGGGTCTCGGGCCCGCCGATGGAGATGGCGCCCTCCCGGAGCACGTTCGGCCACGTTCGGTCACCCATCCAGACAGCAGCGAACGCGCGCAGGTCGGCCGTGACCGTGACGTCTACGTCGTGGCCGGGGTCGGCGTCGCAGATGTCCGCCTCGTCGGCAGTTAGCACGAGCCACCAGTTCCGCAAGTGCGGCTCGGCCTTGGGGAACACGAACTGCACGACGGTCCGGCCCGGGGGCAGGATGCCATGATCGATGTTGTAGTGGACGTCCCACAGCAGCACCTGTGGGTCCAGGTCCTGGTCGCCCAGGTCGGCGGCCCAGCGTGTGCCCCAGATGCCGATCGACTCGACGATGGGGCGCAGCTCGAGTCCGGCGGGCGTGAGGGAGTAGACGACGCGATTGCCGTCCTCATGGCGGTCGACGAGCTCGTACCTGACGAGGGCGCGCAGCCGCTTGGCGAGCAGCGCCGACGACATCTTGGGGTTGCCGCTGCGGATCTCGTTGAAGTGGCTGCTTCCGCTGAGCAACTCACGGACGATCAGGATCGTCCAGCGCTCGTCGAGGAGCTCCATGGCCTTGGCGATCGGGCAGAACTGGCTGTACTCGCTCATGAACTCCTTGCCGTCGTGGCCAGCTACTTCACATATAGAACTATCGGCGGGTCGTTCCTGTCAAGGATGATGACGTCGCTCAGGATGACGTCGCTCAGGATGACGTCGCTCAGCCAGAGCGGGCAGACGCCGCGGGCGTCAGGCCAGTTATCTGCGACGCAGGTCAAGTAGGGCGAGGAGGAGCAGATGCCACTGTTCATGGACGTGCACACCCTCGGCGGAAGCGTCAGCGAGGCCGAAGCTGCGGCGGCGCACGCGAAGGATCTGGAGACCCAGGGGGCGTACGGGGTCTCGTTCAAGGAGTACTGGGTCGACCACAAGCAGGGCAAGATCTTCTGCCTGGCGGAGGGACCCGACGCGAAGACGGTGGGCCGGGTCCACGAGGAAGGCCACGGCATGGTCGCCGACGCGATCTTCGAAGTCGCCCACTACGCCTGACGCCGAGCCGCCCAGTGCGACCCGCCGAACCCCAACAGAGTGGGCCATCCCGGACGCCTCGCCGACACGCGTTGGTCAAGGAGCGAGCGCCCGGCGATGCACTCGTGGGACGCGCGCGCGATGGCGTCGGGGTCGAGGCTTGCTCGACCTGCGCCCCCGCGGTACGCGACGTCGCGGCCAGGACCAGCGCGAGCACGAACGGTTCCACGCGCATGAGGTAGCTTGCCGTGTCCGCGGGCCCTGTGCTGGGGGTTTGTGACCCCTGCGCGCGCGCGTTAGGCTGGAGTCATCTTCGCGACATCGACCCGTGTCGCCGTGCCTGTCCGCAGGCACCTCTCCAACCAACCTCGAACGAGCTGACGTTTCAGCATGTGCGGAATCAGCGGTGAGATCCGCTTGGACGGGCGTGAGGCAGACGCCGGTCGAGTCGCTGCTATGAGCGCGACCATGTCCCGGCGGGGGCCGGACTCAGAGGGTCTTTGGTCCCAACACGATCGCGCGCTCGGGCACCGCAGGCTCAAGATCATCGACCTGAGCGATCGCGCGCAGCAGCCGATGGTCGACCCCGAGCTCGGCCTGACCCTTGTGTTCAACGGATGTATCTACAACCACAGGGAGTTGCGCACGGAACTGGAGACCCACGGGTATCGGTTCTTCTCGACAAGCGACACCGAGGTCATCCTCAAGGCCTATCACCGGTGGGGCGATCGTTTCGTCGACCACCTCAACGGGATGTTCGCGCTGTGTATCTGCGAGCGCGACACCGGCCGGGTCGTGCTCGCACGCGACCGCCTGGGCATCAAACCCTTGTACCTGACCGAGTCGCCCGGCCGGCTGCGGTTCGCCTCGACGATCCAGGCGCTGCTCGCCGCCGGCGATGTTGACACCTCGATCGATCCGGTCGCGCTGCACCACTACCTCACGTGGCACGCGGTCGTCCCCGCGCCGCGCACGATCCTGTCGGGCGTTCGCAAGCTACCGCCCGCCACGCTGATCGCGATCGAGCCCGACGGCACGCGCACGCAGACCGAGTACTGGAGCCCCTCGTTCACCCGAACCCACCCCGACTGGACCCCGCGCGACTGGCAGGAGGCGATCCTTGAGTCCCTTCGCCTAGCCGTCCGCCGCCGCCTGGTGGCCGACGTGCCGGTCGGCGTGCTCCTGAGCGGCGGGCTCGATTCGAGTTTGGTCGTCGGCCTGCTGTCCGAGCAGGGCCAGCACGGACTCGCAACGTTCAGCGTCGGGTTCGAGGCGGCCGGCGGTGAGGAGGGCGACGAGTTCCGTTACTCCGACGTGGTGGTCGAGCGATTCGCAACCGACCATCACAAGCTGCGCATCGACTCCGCGACGTTGCTCGCCACGCTGCCGTCCACGATCGCGGCGATGAGCGAGCCGATGGTCAGCCACGACGCGGTGGGTTTCTACCTGCTGAGCCGTGAGGTGGCCAAGTACGTCAAGGTCGTGCAGTCGGGTCAGGGTGCCGACGAGATCTTCGCGGGCTACCACTGGTACCCGCCGATGCTGGAGACCTCAGATCCGGTCGGGGCGTACGCGCGCGCGTTCTTCGACCGCTCGCACGCCGAGATGGCCGAGGTCGTCCAGCCCGACCACCTCGTCGACGCAGACGCCAGCCGGGCGTTCGTGGCATCGCATTTCGAGCGGCCGGGGGCGCAGACCGGCGCCGACGCCGCCCTGCGGATCGACACCCAGATCATGTTGATAGACGATCCCGTCAAACGGGTAGACAACATGACGATGGCCTGGGGCTTGGAGGCCCGGGTGCCCTTCCTGGATCACGAGCTCGTCGAGCTGGCCGCGGCCTGTCCGCCCGAGCTCAAGATCGCGCAGGGGGGCAAGGGTGTACTCAAGGAGGCTGCGCGCGCGGTCATCCCACACGAGGTTATCGACCGGCCGAAGGGCTACTTCCCGGTCCCCGCCCTGAAGTACCTCGATGGAGAGCCGCTCGAGATGGTGCGCGACGCGCTCACCTCGCCGGCGGCCAAGGAGCGCGCGCTATTCGAGCCCGCCTACCTCGACAAGCTGTTCGCCGAGCCCAACGCCCAGCACACACCGCTGCGCGGGAACAAGCTCTGGCAGCTCGGACTCCTCGAGCTGTGGCTGCAGCAGGTCGTCGACGTATGAGCGAGCACACGATCCGTCCGAACGAGCTGCCCACGATGAGGTCGTGGACCGAGCCCGACAAACGATTCACCGCCGGGATGCGCTCGGACGTCAGCGTCGATTTCGGCTGGGGCAGGCTCGTGTTCGGTCACACGTTCGCGGACCCGCATCGCATGCTCGACGTCATGGAGGACGAAGAGGCCGGCCGGCGCGACATCTGCATGTACCTGCGCAACCCGCACGTGGTCGTCGCCGAGGCCCCGCACGAGCTGTTCATCGACCCCTCGTACACCTACCGGCTGTGGTTCCATCGGTACCGTTCGGCGGGGCGTCCCGCGCGCGGGGTGCGCGTGCGCGCGCTCAGCTCGCCCGCCGACGCCGCCGAAACCAACCGCATCTACAACGCGTGCGGGATGCTCACCGCCCCGGTCGAGCGGATCTGGGAGAACCAGCGCACGCGCACCTTCATCTACCTGGTCGCCGAGGAGGTCGGGAGCGGCCGCCTGGTGGGGACGGTGACCGGCGTCGATCACGCGCGCGCGTTCGATGATCCCGAGCGGGGCTCGAGCCTATGGTGTCTGGCGGTGGACCCGGCAAGCACGGTTCCCGGCGCCGGCGAGGCACTCGTGCGCACGCTCGCCGAACGGTTCATCGCGCGCGGGCGCAGCTATGTCGACCTGTCGGTCATGGCGACCAACGAGCCGGCGATCAAGCTCTACGACAAGCTCGACTTCGAGCGCGTGCCCGTGTTCGCCGTCAAGCGAAAGAACCCGATCAACGAGCCGCTGTTCGCTGCGCCCCAGCCTGCGCTCGAGGATCTCAACCCCTACGCACGCATCGTGGCCGACGAGGCCCGGCGGCGCGGCATCGCCGTGCACGTGCTCGACGCCGAAGGAGGGTTCCTGCAGCTGTCCTTCGGTGGGCGCAAGGTCGTGACGCGCGAGTCGCTCAGCGAGCTGACGACCGGCGTCGCGGTGAGCATGTGCGACGACAAGCGCGTTACCCGTCGCATCCTTCAGAGGGCCGGCTTGCGCGTGCCTCCCGGCCGGACCGCATCCCTCGACGCCGAGGACGCGACCTTCCTCAAGGAACACGAAGAGGTCGTGGTCAAGCCCGCGCGCGGCGAGCAGGGCCACGCCGTCACCGTCGGGGTGCGGGACGAGGAAGCGCTCGGCGAGGCCATCGGGCGTGCGCGCGCCCACTGTCCCGAAGTTCTGATCGAGGCATGCATGCGCGGACAGGACCTACGCATCGTCGTCATCGACCATCGCGTCGTCGCCGCCGCGATCCGCAAGCCTGCGAGCGTCACCGGCACGGGCCACGACTCGATCCAAGCCTTGATCGACGCCAAGAGCCGGCGTCGGGCCGCCGCGACCGGCGGCGAGTCGCGGATCCCGATGGACGAGGTAACGCTCGAGACGCTGAACGACGCGGGGTTCGAGCCGGGCGACGTGCTCGAAGCCGGACACGAACTGGAGGTGCGGCGCACGGCCAACCTGCACACCGGCGGGACGATCCACGACGTCACCCACTCTCTGCACCCGACGCTGGTCGAGGTCGCCACGCGCGCGAGCCGCGCGCTCAACATCCCCGTCGTGGGCCTGGACCTCATGGTCGAGTCGCCCGATCGCGAGGATCACGTCTTCATCGAAGCCAACGAGCGGCCTGGGCTGGCGAACCACGAGCCGCAGCCCACGGCGCAGCGCTTCATCGACCTGTTGTTCCCTTCGACCAGCGAGATCCCGGGGGCGTGGCAACCACCCGGGGCCCGAACCTCCGCCTGACGCACTACGCTTGCGATCATGAGCTCGATCCGCATCGACTCGGTCGACCTCAAGTACGTCACCGAGTTGCTCGTCAGATTGCTGGATACGCCCAGTCCCACAGGGCGTACCGACACGGTCATGCGCCTGATCGGCGAAGAGCTCGGGGCGATGGGCGTGGAGACCGAGCTGACCCGTCGTGGCGTGCTGATCGCGAATCTGCCCGGCGAGCAGACCACTCCCGATCGGGCCATCGTCGTGCACGCCGATACCGTCGGCGCGATCGTGCGCGGCATCAAGCCGAACGGACGGCTGCGCATCGCGGCCGTCGGCACGCATCCGGCGCGCTCGGTCGAGGGCGCGCGCGTGCTGATCTTCACCGACGAACAGGAGCGCGCCTACACCGGGACCATCCTGCCCGCGCTCGCGAGCGGCCACGCCTTCGGCGAGGGCGTCGATGCACAGCCTTCGGGCTGGGACCTACTCGAGATCCGGATCGACGAGCGGGTCGAGTCTGCGCACGACACTCAGTCGCTGGGGATCAACATCGGCGACCACGTCGCCCTCGAGTCGAACCCACGCGTGACCGACACCGGCTACATCAACGCCCGCCACCTCGATGGCAAGGCCGGCGTCGCGGCCGCGATCGGCGCGGTCAAGGCTGTCGTCGACGCCCACGCGCAGCTCCCGGTGAGCGCGCACCTGGTGGTGACGGTGGCCGAGGAGGTCGGCCTGGGCGCTGCCGGGGCGATCCACGCCGACATCGCCGAGTCCGTCGCGATCGACAACGCCGTCGTCGCCGAGGGTCAGATCTCGACCGAGACCTCGGTCACCGTATGTATGCAGGACTCGAGCGGGCCGATGGACTACCACCTGTCACGCAAACTCATCACCCTCGCCGAGCAGCTGCAGATCCCGGTTCTTCGCGACGTGTTCACCGTGTATCGGTCCGACCTCGCGTCTGCGCTGGAGGCCGGAGCGTCCATGCGCGCAACGCTGATCGGTTTCGGCGTGGACGCGAGTCACGGGCACGAGCGCACGCACCTGGATGGGTTGCTCGGCCTGACGCAACTGATCACCGCGTACCTGCAGACACCCCTGATGTTCAGTTCGGACGAGGTGCCGATGGGCCCGGTGGAGGAGTTCCCCACCCAGGACGAGCCACCGGAGACCGGGCTCTAGCTCAAGGCCGGCGTGGGCGCGGCGCCTTCTCTCGGTTCCAGGACCTTCCGACCCGCATCCGCCTGCGGGCCGAGCCGCCATTCCTACGTTCCCTTCGAGCTCAGAGCCTTCACGCCCCGTAGTCCCGCTCAAGGAAGTCTCTCCGGGGCGCATGTCGATTTCCCCATCGCTCGCTCGACGTGTAGGTAGAGGGAGGGGTTCCGACCCGGCGGAGGTGCCGGGCCTGCTCCCGGAAGGAGGCAGACATGCCGCGTTTCGTCGCACTGGTCAAGGCCAGCGCCGAGTCCGAAGAGGGCGTGCTCCCGTCGACCGAGAACCTGGAGGAGATGACCCGCTACAACGAGGAGCTCGTCAAGGCGGGCGTCATGCTTGCGGGCGAGGGCCTTCAACCCTCATCCGACGGCGTGCGGATCGCCTACGGCGGTCCCTCCGGCCGCACCGTCACCGACGGCCCGTTCGCCGAGACCAAGGAGCTCGTCGCCGGGTTCTGGATCATCCAGGCGCGCGATCTCGCCGAGGCCGTCGAGTGGCTCAAGCGCGCGCCGTTCCAGGACGGCGAGGTCGAGATCCGTCAGGTCTTCGAGGACGAAGACTTCGGCGAGGCGCTGACCCCCGAGCTGCGCGAGGCCGAGCAGCGCCTGCGCGAGCAGGCCGCGAAGAACCGGTAGCCGGATGACCGCGCGCGCGCCGAGGAGGAGCATCCAGCTCGGCGCGCGCGCCGCGCGGCCGTGACCGACGTACGCGCCGCGATCGAGGCGATCTGGCGGATCGAGTCGCCGACGGTGATCGCCGGCGTCGCCCGGCTCGTAGGCGACGTGGGTCTGGGTGAGGACTTCGCGCAGGATGCGCTCGTGGCCGCGCTCGAGCAGTGGCCGCGCGACGGCATGCCCGTGAACCCGGGCGCCTGGCTGATGACGACGGCGAAGCGGCGCGCGATCGATCACGTCCGACGCAGCGAGACACAGCAGCGCAAGTACGCCGAGGTCGCGACCGAGCTGGAGGAGCACGACGACATGCCCGACCCCGAGGACGTGCGCGACGACTTGTTGCGGCTCGTCTTCATCGCCTGTCACCCGGTGCTGTCCCCACCCGCGCGCGCCGCGCTCACGCTGCGGCTGCTCGGCAGCCTCACGACGGACGAGATCGCGCGCGCCTTCCTCGTGCCGGAGCCCACGGTCGCGCAACGCATCGTGCGGGCCAAGCGGACACTTACCGAAGCGCGAGCGCCGTTCGAGCTCCCCGGCCCGGTCGAGCGGGCCTCCCGCCTGGGCTCGGTGCTCGAGGTGATCTACCTGATCTTCAACGAGGGCTACGCGGCAACGGCCGGCGAGCATTGGACGCGTCCGGAACTCTGCGAGGACGCCTTGCGCCTCGGGCGCGTGCTCGCCGAACTGATGCCGAGGGAGTCGGAGGTCCACGGGCTCATCGCCTTGATGGAGCTGCAGGCGAGCCGGCTGCGCGCGCGCGTGCGGCCCGGCGGTGAGCCCGTGCTGCTCCTCGATCAGGACCGTGCCCACTGGGACCGTCTGCTGATCGGTCGCGGCTTGCGTTCGCTCGCCCGGGCGGGGGCGCTCGGACCGCTCGGCTCTTACGGCCTTCAGGCGGCGATCGCCGCCTGCCACGCGCGCGCGCGTACTGCGGAGGAGACCGACTGGGTCCTCATCACGGCGATCTACGACGTGCTCGCCCGGGTCGTGCCCTCACCCGTAGTCGAGCTGAACCGCGCCGTCGCCGTGTCGATGTCCTTGGGCCCGGCGGCCGGCCTCGAGATCGTCGACGCACTCAGAGACGATCCGGCGCTCAAGGACTATCACCTGCTCCCCAGCGTGCGCGGCGACCTGCTAACGAAGCTCGGGCGCACAGAAGAGGCAAGGCAGGAGTTCGCGCGCGCGGCGGCGATGACGCGCAACGAGCGCGAGCGCGCGCTACTCGAAGCCCGCGCAGCCGCTCTCGAATGAACACGGCCCAGTGACGAGATCAGTCCTCAGCTCACCGCTTTCTTCACGAGCGCAGCGATCCTCGCCTCTTCGGCGGCGGTCAACTCCTTCAGCGCGAAGGAGGTCGGCCACATGGCGCCTTCGTCGAGTTTCGCCTCGTCGCTGAAGCCGAACGTCGCGTACCTCGATTTGAACTTCTGCGCGCTTTGGAAGAAGCAGACGACCTTGCCGTCCTTTGCATACGCGGGCATCCCGTACCAGGTCTTCGGCGAGAGGGCTGGCGCGCTGGCTTTGATGATGGCGTGGAGCCGCTTGGCCATGGCGCGATCCGGTTCCGGCATCTCAGCGATCTTCGCGAGCACGTTGCTTTCCCCGTCCGCCTTGTCCGCTTCCGCCTTCAGCTCTTGGGCGCGCTCCTTCATCGCAGCTCGTTCGTCGTCCGTGAATCCCTTGGACTTCTTGTTTTTCGCAGTGATGCTCTTGGCGGACTTCTGCGTGCCCTTCTTTGCGGGTTTCCTCTCAGCCATTGCGAAAGACCTCCTCCGGACGGCTCAGCGCAGCTCCTGGTTGCGGATCAGGTTGCCGGCGGGATCGCGGACGGCGCAGTCGCGAACCCGTTGGCTGCTCGGTCGGCCCCTCTTCGGATGTGCGGGAGCTCCGATCGCGCGTCATCCTGAACGTCGATCAAGCCGTAAGGCTGATCGGCATCGGACGCGGCACCAGTGCGAACGAATACACGTTGGCGAGATTCCTGTGGTCCGCGTCGGTCGTGGCACCCTCATCCCAAACGGCTCGACTCCTGGAGCAGATCGGTGTGACCGACTCTAGTGGCCACGATGCGGTCTCGCCGACAACCGAGGCCTGTTCGGCTTCCGCTCCAACGGATCCGCACAGCGAGGGCGTCCCCGGAGGGACGCCCTCGCCTGGCCACACTTACGAGGTGATCGGCGACTGCTCGCGGATGCCGAGCGGTTGGCGCGCGAAAGCTTGGTCCGCATCCACGGCATACGAGATGTTCGTGCTCGAGTCGCCCAGCGTGTCATCCACATACCCCTGGATCGCCTCGGCCGTCGGCGACTCCCAGAGGCACGTGGCGCCCGAAGCGTCCGCAGCCGGGTAGAACTGCAGGACCTTGGCCCCCGATGGAGCGCCTTCCATCTTGATCAGCCGCTCCCCACGGGTGAACGCCACCTCGGCGTTCTTGAAGTGGTGATGTACCACGACGTACATGTCTGCCTCCTTTCGCTCAACGCGACGGTAACGCCGCCACGGACACGGCCGCATCGCCGAGATCCACCAAGTGCGTCAGATGACGGCGTGGTGATTTATCACCACGCCAACCTCAGGCGAGACCCTTTTCGAACGCGAAGGCGCCGGCTGCGCTGCGCGAAGTAACGCTGGTCTTCGCGAAGATGTTCTGCACGTGCCGAGCGACCGTATGCTCGCTGATGACCAACGTCTTGGCGATCTCACGGTTACTCTTGCCGGCCGCCACGAGACGGAGCACCTCGATCTCCCGGTCGGTCAGCCCGTGACTCGCCTTGGATCCCAGCCGCGCGATATCGGGCTCGGCGTCGAGTCGCTCGAACGTGTCACGTGCGGCTTCGAGCTCAAGCGCCGCCGAATCGTCGTCGCCGAGCTCGCGGCACGCCCGCGCGATCAGTGTCTTCACACGAGCGAGCTCATACGGCGCCTGAAGCCCGAGCCAGATGGCCGACGCTCGACGCAACGATTCCAAGGCTCCCTGCGGATCGCCCTGAGCCAAAGCCAGCCGGCCCCGTTCTTGGGCGGACATCGCGAGCAGGACCTCGGTCGCGTGAACGTCGGCGATCTCTTCGAGGTCGCTGCAAGCCGCCGTTGCTCGCTCGAGTTCGCCCATCTCGATCGCGATCTCGACGTAGGCGGGAAGTATCGCGGCCCGTTCGAATGGTTTCGTCCGCTCCGCTACCGCACGCCTGATCGCCGCACCGGCGACATCATTCTTCCCTTGTGTGAGCCGCAGCAGTGCCATACCCGGCTGCGGATCGAACCCGTAACCACTCGCCTCCTTGTACGCGTTCTCTGCTTTGGCTAACTCTCCCCGCAGCCGATAGATCTCACCCTGCCTATACAAAGCCTGGCCGCGCGCGATCTGGTTGAGCGCCCCTTGCGTGAATCGCTGGGCGGCCTCCTGTGCCTGCTTCATCGCTTCCACCCAACCTCCACGCAGCTGCGTGATCTCGGCGCGATGCACGAGGCAGAGGCCGTTGTGCGCGACCATCTCAGGTTGTCGGTCGCACCAGGTTGTCAGGGCTTGCGTCCACTCCTGCACGTGGCGCAGCTCGAATGCGTCGCGGCAGAACGCGATCGTGTTGCAATAGACGATGCCGGTAACGATCGGAGAGAGCTCTCCTCGGGCGGCCACGATCAGGGCTTCGGCCACGAGGCGGAGACCCTTCGCCACCTCCCCGAGGTTGACCAGCGCGCGCGCTTGGTCGTCGCGCGCAAGCCAGATCAAGTCGGCGTCTCCGAACCGCTCGGCGATCTCTTCCGCCTCCCCGGCCGTCGCGTAACCGGCCTTGTAGTCACCGCGGCCCATCTGCTCGAGCCACACCGGGATCAACATGTACCCGCGCTCGACGCAATCCAGTTCCGATCCCTCCAGCAGCCGTTGTCCGCGGCCGAACCACCCGGATGCACGCGCGGTTTGCCCCCGGAACATGCCGTTGTGACCGATCCAGAAAGCGAGGCGCACGGCGCGCACGACATCGCCGGACTCGAGGCAGGCGTTGTGCGCGCGCTCCAAGACCTCGACGTACTCGTCGTCGCGGCCCAGCATGTACGCGGACCGCGCGAGCAACTCGAGATCCTCGAGTGAAAGCGGAGCCGCGTGATCAGCCGCGGTCAGGGCGTCAAGCGCTTCACTCCACGCGAAGGCTGCGTAGGCTTCTCTGCCCCGTTCAAGCTCGGCCTTGGGCATGCGCTGATTATGACGGAGGACATCGGATGTTCTCCAGGCAACCCTCGATCCGGGCTCCTACCCCGATGCCGCGATCAGCACGACGGGTCTTCCTATACCGTTCCCTTCGCCTCCGCGTCCTGTGTCGCGGCATCGTGGACGGATGTGTCGGAGCGATAGTGGACACCCACGCGCGACGCGGTGCCCGCGGTTGGCTCTTCGGCGCCCCGGTTCCCAGACGGTTCGATCGGCCACCAGGACCAGGAGCGGACGCCGGCTACTGCCAGATCAGGGGGTCGGTGAGATGCTATGCACCGGGCAGATCAACCCAGGACCCCTGTCCGACGACCACTTCGAACGGGTTGGTCGCCGGGCGCAGGGAAGGAAAGTCCCTGGTGAACGCCTCACCCACGGCGGCTGCCGGCTCTGTGGCCGCCGGACCGGAAATCGCCGTGCAAAGCCCCGATTCGGATATCGAGAACTAGTGCATCTTCCCATGATCCGAAATGCCTCATGGGGAAACCACCATCAACTGCATGGTGCGTACGTATTACCTGCATGAGCCGATCTCGTGGCTCGCCGATGCCGGCATCGATGTGGTGGTTGCGTCGCTGGTGATGCACTACATCGAGGATTGGCAGCCTGTGCTCGCCGAGTTCCGCCGCGTGCTGCGACCGACCGGGCGTTTGGTGTTCTCGACGCATCATCCGTTCTGCGACTTCGTGTTGCTCGACCGGCCCGACTACTTCACGGTCGAGCAGATCGGCGACCAGTGGAGCCACTCGGGTGTCTACTATCCGGTCCGGTTCTGGCGGCGCCCGCTGAGCGTCATCGTGAGCGATCTCGTGGCCGCTGGTTTCGTGGTCGAGCAGCTCGCCGAACCCCGACCGACGTCGTGGGAGGGATTCACCGAGCGGGATCGCGAGCGGTTGAGCACCCAGCCGTGGTTCCTGTTCGTCGTCGCGCGCGCCGTGGAGCCTCGATGAGACTTCTGCTGGTCGACCTGGACAACACGCTCGGTGATCGCACAGGCGCCTTCGCCCAGTGGGCCACCGAGTTCGTCCAGACCCATGGGTTCGATGGCGAGGCCCTGCGCGTCGTGCATGAGCCGATAGTGACGGCCTCGCACCGCGATCGGCGTTCTTCGCCGAGGTCTGCGACCGGCTCGGCCTCTCCATCGATATCGAGACCCTCGTCGCAAGGTATGCGACCGAGTACACGCGCCACTACCGCGCCTTCCCCGGCGTGCCGGAGGCGTTGGCTGGATTGCGCGGCGAAGAATGGCGGATCGCCGTGGTGACCAACGGCTCGTGGTGGCAACGCGACAAGATCCGCAACACCGACCTCACCGACCTCATCGATGCTTGCTGCATCTCGGGGGAAGTCGGCGTGCGCAAGCCCGATCCAAAGATCCTGGAGATCGCAGCCGACATGTGTGGGTTGCCGCTCGAAGGCGCGTGGATGGTGGGTGACTCACTAGTCGACATCCAGGCAGCACACGCGGCCGGGATCCGCAGCGCCTGGATCGATCACGGGCGACGATGGCCAGAAGCCGCCTTCGCCCCCACCAGGATCGTCGAGTCGTTCGTTGATGCAACGGCCGCTATCGGCGGCCTGAACATCACGACGCCGAATCCTGCCAGGGCCGACGGCGCGCTCGGGCCGGGTCAT
>Ga0299906_10002552_pt1 | contig 15081 bp, 9 predicted proteins | sample RVTome_14_FD_200259 | JGI IMG/M metagenome (GOLD analysis project Ga0299906, IMG submission 200259) | Soil microbial communities from uranium-contaminated site in the Upper Colorado River Basin, Wyoming, United States - RVT145D125 (version 2) ... | reverse complement strand
GGAGTCGGCCATGTCGTACCGGGTCGCGCCGTTGATGGCGATGTCGAAGTCGCCTCCGACCGACAGCCGCCAGACATCCGTGGGCATGAGCAGCGCGGCGCCGGCGCCGGCAATGTAGCTGCCGGAGACGCTCATGCCGTCGCCCGGCATGGTCAGCCCGCCGCCGCCCGCACTGCGGGCCATGGTCGTCTGCACATCACCGACGATCGTGCCGTTGTTCGTCAGCGATCCGATGATCGTCAGCGTGCCGATCTGCACCGTCGTCGTGCCGTTGTTCGTGTAATCGCCGACCACCGTGGTGTCGCCGATGGTGGTGATGGCGGCGTCGTTGAGCACGGGTGTGAACCATTCGCCGTAGCCGACGACGCTGCCGCCCGTGTCGTTATGGAACGTGTCGGCGAGAAGGTAGGCGCTGCTCATGTTCAACTGCGCCCGGTTGGTCCACGTGCCGCCGACATCGAGGGTCGCGCCGTTGAGCATGGTCATCGATCCCTCGTTGGCGGCGTCCTGGTTGAACGAGAGCGTGCCGCTGGCGAGCAGCGTGGTCGCGCCCGACAGCGTCGATGGGGCCGTCGTCGTGACGGTCAGCCCGGCGTTGGCGAACACGTCGATTGCGCCGGTCGCCCCGAGCAGCAGCGACTGCCCCTGGACTTCGGCCTGGTCACCCGCCTCGATGCGCAGCAGCCCGTTCGGCGTCACGTCCGTCCCGGGGGCGCTGGCGAGCGTGGCGCCGTCCGCCATGGTGTAGACGTCGGATGTGGCCTGGGCGACGGGCCCGCTGCTCGCCAGGGTGACGCCCTTGCCGTTGAAGTCCACATCGCCGGCGGCGATGAAGGCGCCAACCGAGGCGAGCAGCGAGTCGTTCTGGTTCGCCGCCGCGAGCGCCGCGACGATCGAGCCGTGCGTTGTGGACTGCGTCAGGTTCTCGACGGCGATGTACGCGGCGGGATCAAACTCATACGCGCCCATGTCGGTGATCGCGACGGCGTCACCGTCCCCGTCGACGATGCGTGGATTGCCCTCGAAGTCGGTGGTGACGGCCACGGGCACGATGGTGTTGTTGCCCCGGTCGATGCAGGGCGAAGTGGGCCTGAGGCGCAGGTCGCCGTTGGCGGGGTCCACGAGCTGAGGATTGGCGTTGAAGCACCCGGGGCCGAGAAACCAGTCGGCGACACTGAACCGCAGCGTGATCATCGTGCTGTTTGGAGCGCTCACGCCGTCCGGCAGATTGACCCAGACGATGGTGTGGTCGACGAGCAACGGGCTCGGCCCATCACTGTGAATCGCACCACCAAACCCGTTCAAGGCGCTGTTCGCGACGAAGGTCGAGTGGCGGACGGCCGCCGCGCTGCTTGATGCGGAATAGAGGGCGCCGGCGATGCCGTTCAGACTCGTGTTGCCGACAAAGAGACAGTTGACGATTTCTCCGGCGCTGCCGGCATTGGTCATGGCGCCGCCGACGGATCCGGCATCATTGGCGATGAACCGCGATCGAGTGATGGTGAAAGTGCCGGTGCCCTCCATGCGGATCGCGCCGCCGTCGTTGGAAATGTTCTCTTCGAATTGGCTGTCGTCCACGACCAATGTTGACGAACCTGTGACATAGAGCCCGCCGCCTTGCAACTCCGCTTCGTTTGATGCGAAGGAGGAGCGGCGCACCGTCGTCGTTCCGCTGTTGGCGCTCCGGACGGCGCCGCCGGCTTCCGAGAAGCCCAGCTCGAAGTGGCAGTCCTCGATCAACGGGCTGGAATCGGTGTTGTAGATGGCGCCGCCGTGGGCATTGATGCCGTGCGCGGCATTGACGCTGAACGTGCAGTCCCGGATGACCGGGCTGCTCAGCGAGTTGCGGATCGCCCCGCCCGCGCCGCCCGAGGCGCCGCTGGCGATCGTGAAATTCGAAACGAATGAGGAATTGAGAATCTGCGGCGAACTGAAGTCACTGCGGATCGCCCCGCCCCCGGCGTTCGTCGACTGATTGGCCGAAAACAGGCAACCGTCGATGACCACGGTGCTGCCGTTGCTCAGGTTGATCGCTCCCCCGTAGTTGGTGCTGACATTGTAGAGGAAGACGCAATTGGTGAATCGCGAATCGCTGCTGTTGGCGTGCACAGCGCCGCCTTCGGAGCCGGACGAATTGAACTGGAACGTGCAGTTGACGAAGTGCGGGCTGGAGCCCACGATCTCGACCGCGCCGCCCAGCACCGAGGCGCTGTTGGACTCGAAGATGCAGTTCGTGACCGTGGGACTGGAGTTGTTGTCGATCGCGATGGCCCCGCCGCCACCGAGGAAGCCCGCCCCGCCGACCACTTTCAGGCCCGTCAGACGCGCGGCGGCGGGCTCGCCGCTGAGGAACTGAAAGGCCAGTCCCGCGCTCTGGCAGTCGATGATGCACGAAGCCGGATTGCCGCTGATGGACCGCACCTCGATCGACCGTCCGAAGTAGTTGAGACTCCGATTCCCCACGCCGGTATAGGTGCCATCCACCACGAGAATGACATCGCCGGCGCCGGAGGCGTCGATCGCCTCCTGAATCGCATCGAAAGGACGGCCGGGGGATCCATCCTCCAGGGGATCGCTGACGAGCGGGTTGCCGGGGCCGGGATCGCCCGGGGCGTTGTCATCAACGTACCAGTTCGTGCCGCCGGCCAGCACGCCGGCTGAAACCACCTGCGACAACAGGGCGCCGATGAACGACGGGATGTGCCTCCGAATACTCATGAACCGCCTCCTCGCGGCCCGGTCGGCGTCTCGCGAGATGCGACGGCCGAACGACGGGCCGTCATTCATCCGACGCCACCTGCGCCGGGCCGACATGATTCGACACGCACCCGGGGTCTGCCGCGCCTTGTGCCCCTGGCGGCCTCCTGCCATAATGGATGAATCGTCGGGTGGACGCCGCTCTTGGCGCATCGTCATGGAACCGGACGACGAGCAAAACCAGTCAGCGCGGGTGACCACACTGTTGACCGCCATCGGTACCGGCGATCGCCAGGCCGCCTCCGACCTCCTGCCACTGCTTTACGACAGTCTGCGGCAGCTCGCGGAACGACGTCTCGCCCGGCTGCCGCCCGGGCAGACGCTCCAGCCCACCGCCCTGGTCCACGAGGCCTTTCTCAAGCTCGTGGGCGAGTCCGATCCCGGGTGGGATGGCCGCGGCCACTTCTTCGCCGCCGCCGCCCAGGCCATGCGCGACATCCTGGTGGACCGGGCCCGGCGCAAGGGCCGGGTGAAGCACGGCAGCGGTCGTCGGCGCGTGGACTTCCCGCCCGAACTCGCGGCGATGGTCGAGCACGAGCGCCCGGATGACGAGATCCTGTCGGTCGATCGCGTGCTGGATCGGATGAGAGATGAGCACCCGCGCCAGGCGGAGATCGTCATGTTGCGATACTTCGCCGGGCTCAGCAACGAGCAGATCGCCGAGGTGCTCGGCGTCTCGACGCGCACGGTCGAGCGCGACTGGCGCTTTGCGCGCGCATGGCTGACCCACGCCATCGGCACCGGGCCGGAGCCCGCGCCCGGCCATGGACCGAGTGCTGCACATGACCACGACTCGAAGTGAACGGCTGGAATCGCTCTTCAACGAGGCGGTGTCGCTGCGCCCCGAGCAGCGCGATGCGTTCGTCGATGAGCACTGCCGCGATGACCCCGCTCTGCACCGCGATCTCGCCGCCCTCCTCGAGTGCGATGCGCATCAGCCCGCCGGCTTTCTGGAGGTTTCGACGGCGGTCGGCGGCGCGCGGTCGATGCCCGGCCCCGGCGACCTGGTGAACGGCCGATACACGCTGGAGCGGGTCTTGGGCGAGGGCGGCATGGGCGTCGTCTACCTGGCGCGGCAGGACCATCCCAGCCGCACCGTCGCCCTCAAGTTGATCCGGCCCGGCCTGGCGTCGCGGCGACTTCTGCGGCGTTTCGAGCTCGAGGCGCAGGTGCTCGGCCGGCTGAATCACACCGGCATCGCGCAGATCTATGACGCGGGCGCATACGATGATGGCGGGCCGGGCGGGCAGCCGTTCTTCGCGATGGAGTACGTCGATGGCCTGCCGCTCATGAAGCACATCAGCCGGCACAAGCCCGGTCTGCGCGCGCGCCTCGACCTGTTCGTGCAGATTTGTGACGCCGTGCAGCACGCTCACCAGAAGGGGGTCGTCCATCGCGACCTCAAGCCGGGCAATTTGCTCATCCAGTCGGATGGGTGGCCGAAGATTCTGGACTTCGGTGTGGCCCGTGCGATCGACTCCGATCTCCAGGTGACGACGCAGACCGGCGTGGGACAACTCCTCGGCACTCTGCACTACATGAGTCCAGAGCAGGTGGAGGGGAAGCCGCACTCGGTGGATACGCGCTCCGACGTCTATGCGCTGGGCGTCATCCTGTACCAGATGCTGACGGACCGACTGCCATACGACCTCGCCGACCGAACCATCGCCATGGCGGCGCGCATCATCGCGGAAACGGATCCGGCGCCGCTCTCCTCCTTCAGCCGCGCCTTCAGGGGGGACGTGAACACGATTGTCCTCAAGGCGCTCGAGAAGGACCCGCAGCGGCGGTATCAGTCGGCCGCGGAACTGGCGGAGGACGTCCGCCGTTTCATTCGCACCGAGCCGATCACGGCGCGGCCGGCAACCACGGCATACCAGTTTCGCAAGTTCGTCCGGCGGAACAAGGCGCTGGTTGGGGGCGTCGCCGGGATCATGGTCGCGCTCGCGGCGGGCATCGTCGGAACCGCGTCGGGCATGTTCGAGGCGCGCGACCAACGCGATGAAGCGCAGCGCCAGACCGAGCGTGCTCAATCCATGAACGCTTTCCTCGAAAGCGTCCTGATTGCGGCCGACACTGCTCGCAGCGGCGACATGCGACTCCTCGACGTCCTGGAAGACGCGGCTGCGCGGGTTGATGCGGAGTTCGCCTATTATCCGGACCTGGCCGCCCGCATTCATCAATTACTCGCAGCGGCCTTCTTCAACATTTCATCGCACGAAGAGAGCGAACGTCATGCGCGACGATGGCTGGAACTTATTGAAGCTGAGTTCGGGCCGCACCATCCCGAAACGCGAGAGCCCCGCACGTGGATCGCGATGTCGCTTCGCGAACGTAACCGTCTTCAGGCCGCGGAGGAAATCGCACGTTCGGTCGTCGAAGACAGCAGCGAGCCGACAAACGATGCCGCGGCGATCCGGGCGCGGACGGTGCTGGGCGACATTCAGGCCGTTCGAGGTCGATACGACGAAGCCGTCGCGATTCTTCGCGCGGTGATCGCTGATGCGGAGGCCGCGTACGGCCGCCTCAACCAGATCACCATCCGGCCGGTCTTGCTGCTGGCACGAACGCTCGACAACCGGGCGATTCACGGACTGGACGACGCGGAAACACGGGCGACGCTCAGCGCCGAGGCAGCCAGTCTCTTCACTCGCGTGATCGATGATGAGCGGCAAGCCGACATCCGCTTGTACGACGGCATTCATGCGCGGATGCGCCTGTCTGACATTCACGTTCGCGAAGGCCGCTCAGGCGAGGCCGTGTTGCTCGCGACCGAGGCGCTGCAACTGACCGAGAAGCGACTTGGGGAGGCGCACCCTCAGGCAGCCGTTTGCGCACTGGCGTTGAGCAGGGCGCTGTACAGCGCGGGACGGCCGAACGACGCGGCGACCCACGTACTCCGCGCGGTATCGCTCCAACGTTCCGACCGCGGTGATTCTTTTGCGGCCATCATCTCGATGGCCGATTCGATCCACATCCTTGACGCCGCACGCGACTGGGAAACGGCATTGGAATACGCGCAAGTATTGGCGGAACGATTTGGCTCCGACCCCGCGCATGGAAACTTCGGCGTCGAGTGCCGTATCTGGCTGCCGTACCTCTACACGCGGCTTGGCCAGTTGCACGAGGCGGCACCGATGTTTGATGAACTCTTCGCCATCGAAAGCAACATGGACGATCTTCGCCGCGCGCGCCTGCACTTCGCCCGAGGCGTCTGGTGCGAGCGCCGGGGCGACAAGGATCAAGCGAGACATCATTACGGAGTCGCGCTGGAGACGTGTGGAAACGAACCGCACCATTGGCCGCCGAGATCGACAATCCTTACTGCCCAGCGAGGGCTGGACGAGGAGTAACCCGCTCACATGCGGAGACTTTGTTGAGCGGGGCTTCAGGTCGGGGGGCATTCTCAGGCGACGTGCGCGCTGGAAAAGTAGTGACAGGCACCACTTTTGGACCTCGCAGCCGCGGCCCGCGGCCGTTTCGGTCACCACAGATCAACTGGAACGCCCGCCGCGACGACTGCCGGTCGTGCCCGCCGCCCCGTCCGTGCTCCCAGCGGGTTCTGGAGCTCTCGCTCACGGCTCGTTGTGCATGACTCGATCACCCCGGCCCGCGGCGACCTGCTCCGCGTGCTCCGTCTTCGCGGCGATTCCGATGCCCTGGAGCAGGTGTACGTGGAGTATCTGGCCGCGCTCGATCGGGCCTGTCAGTCTCCCGATGCGGATGCGAGCGTCATGCGAGCGCTCGCCGTCGAACTCATCGACTGCGAGGTCACATCGTTGCGCGACCCGGCCCGGGCGCTGGAGATCGCCGAACTGGCCTGTGCCGAGGTCGAGGCCGCCGGCGGCGCCGACCTCTGGCTGAACCTCGACACGCTCGCCCGCGCGCAGCACCGGAACGGCGACACCGCGAAGGCCACCGATACGGTTCGCCGCGCCATCGCCCTGGTCCCCGCCGGCGCCGATGCCGCGACCGTCGATGAGATGCAATCGAGACTTCAGGCCTTTGAAGCCGAGCTGGCGGCGCCGCCCGTCGCCGCAGAAGAACCCGACCGGCAACCATGAGCGCCCGCATTGCCGTGAGCCGGACAACCGCGTGCCTCACGGTGACGCCTTGGACAGATAGACGTCATATCGGGCCAGCTTGCCGCCGAACTCCAGGTCCGGCGGGCCGGCCAGGGGCGGCGCGTGGTGCGGGCGCTTGACCACGACGCGGCGGAGGGCGATCGCCCGGGCGACCCGAACGAGCTCGGCGGCATCGGGGTCATCGCCCACAATCGCCCGCACCAGCCGGATGTGCTTTCGGGCCAGCGCGCTCTTGCGCCGCTTCGGCGGATACATCGGATCGACATACACGGCATCAGGAGGCGGGTCGATCGCCGGCAGCACATCCTTCGCCTCGCCGACGACCACGTGCAGCCGGTCGCCGATCGCCAACGCCAGCGCCGGATTCGCCATGGCCCGCCGCAGGCCGTCCTCCAAGAGCGCGGCAACGACCGGCGACCGCTCGATGGCCGTCACCTCGAAGCCCATGCACGCCAGCAGCACGGCATCGTGCCCCAGACCCGCGGTGGCATCGACGACCGTCCTCGTGTCCGGCCCGATCGCGCGGGCCAGCGGCTGCTTGCGGGACAGATTGCCCGAACCGGTCCGCAGGTCGATCGCCGAGAATTCGATGGCGAACGGCCGCGACCGGCCGTTGCTCCCCTCGCGCAGTTCCAGCCGGTCATCGGTGAAGGCCAGCAGCAGGTCGGCCTCACCGGCGCCGGCCGCGTCGATCATCGTGAGGCCGTGCCGCGCCGCGAAACGGCGAGCCCGGGCCGTGGTCTCATCGCCGGCGCCCGCCGCGATGACGGCGATGACCGCCGCCGATTTGTCCGTACCGCCGCTCACGCCGCTACGATAGCCGCCATCCCCTCCGGAGGCAGACCATGCGCACCGCCCCCGCAACCATCGCGTTCCTGGCGATCCTGGCCGGCTGCTCGACTGCGCGCCACGCGCCCATGCGCCCGGCGCCCATCACCCACCTCGTCCTGTTCACGCTCGCCGATCCCGCGGACATCGACGCGTTCATCGCCGACGCCGATGCCGCGCTGCCGGCAATTCCGGGGGTCGAGTCCTACTCGTGCGGCAGGCCGCTGGACACCGGCCGCGCGGTCGTCTCCGGCGACTACGACATCGCGTGTTCCTTCGGCTTTGCGACCGTCGCGGCCTACGAGTCGTACCTTGCCCATCCCGATCACCAGCGCCTCGTCGAGGCGTGGCGCGACCGCATCGCGTCGATGCGGGTCTACGACTTCGCGGATGCGACGCCCTGATTCGACGCCGCCATCCGCTTCCGCCGCACGATCATGAAGACCACGATTCCGCCGGCGTAGACCGCGATCCAGAACGCCGCCAGGGCCGCGACAAACCACCGCGCGGCGTGGCGATTCGACGTCGTCGCCACCCCGCCGACGAGGTCCAGGCGCGTGAGCGTGACGGGCGCGCCGCTCGCCGCGAACGACTCGATCAATCGGGCCAATTCGGCGGCATCGTCGCGCACGCCCGATCGGTCCGTCGAGCCCGAGAGCGACCGCATCCAGCGTTCCAGGGCATCGATGTCCACGCCAGGCGCCCCGCTTCCGTCGAGCCGGACGTTGTGCAGTCGCCCCGTCGGATTGCCACCGGACAGTTCCTCGAGCAGGTATTCTGCGCGGTCCACGCCGCTGATCAGCCGGTTCGGCGTGATCGTGGTGACCTGCCCGCTCGACGTGACCCTCGTCGAGATCGAGATGCCGGACTGCCCCCCGGGAACGCCCCAACCGCTTCGGCGCATGGTCTGCGTGAGACGCACCGCGGGCGTCGAGCCGGAGATGGGCTGAAGCGTGAAGACGCACGTGCCGAGCTGGACTTTCGGACCGACCTCCCGGGCCCACGCGGTCATCACGGCCGCGGGAATCGGCAGCAGCAGCGTCCAGAGCGCGATGAAGAACGCAGAGCGCATCAGGCGCATGGCCGGCGTGGCGATGCCGTGGAGGCGGAAGTCCGCCCCGCACTCCGGGCAGGTCATCCCGCTCAGGCCCCGCACCGGGTAGCCGCACTTCGCACAGCTCGGCTCCTTCACGCGCGGCGGCCGGACGGCGGCGATCCACAGCCAGATGAGTCCCCCCAGCACCGTCGCCGCGATGGAGATCGAACCGATGGCCATGAGTTCGTCGCCTGGCTTCGCCGGAGGATAGGTCCGGTGCGCGGACTGGCAAGATCGCATCGGCTTGGGCCGATCCCCGCGTTGCCGGCGAACATCGGCCGGCGACGGAGGGTCTATAGTTCGCCTGGTCCCGGATGAGCGAGGAGAATGATCGCCATGTCCCGCGCCGCCTTTCTGTTGCTCGCGCTCGCGGCGCCTGCCGCGCCCGCTCTCGCCCAGCACATCGCCGTCGAGGAGTTCGTTCTCGACAACGGCATGACGTTCCTGCTCCTGCCCCGCGATGAGCAGCCCAACGCCATCGCCGCGGGCTGGGTGGCGATGGTCGGCTCCGCCAACGAGCGGCCGGGCATCACCGGCATCAGCCACTTCTTCGAGCACATGATGTTCAAGGGCACGCCCACCATCGGCACGAACGATGCCGCCGCCGACGCCGACTTCCGCGCCCGGCAGGACGCCGTCAAGTCGCGCATCAACGAGCTGATCTGGGGCGGCCAGTACGATCGCTTCCGCCGCGGCGAGATCGGCGATCCCTGGGACGCCGCCAACGACACCGACGAGATCCGCTCGCTGCGCGCCCAGCTCCGAGAGCTCATGGAGTCGCACAAGTCGGTCATCGTCGACAACGAGTACGACCGCATCTACGCCAACGAGGGCGGCAGCGGCATCAACGCCTTCACGAGCAACGACCTGACGTTCTACTTCCTCGCCGTCCCGGCCAACAAGTTCGAGCTCTGGGCGTGGATGGAGTCCGACCGGCTCCACGCCAGCGTCTTCCGCGAGTTCCATTCCGAACGCGATGTCGTCCACGAGGAGCGCCGGCTGAGCGTCGAGTCCACGCCCACCGGCGTCTTCGAAGAGCAGTTCGACGCCATGTTCTGGCAGGCATCGCCCTACTCCTGGCCGGTCATCGGCTGGCCCAGCGATCTCAACAGTTACACGCTCGAGCAGGCGCAGCGCTACTTCGACACCTACTACCAGCCGGCGAACCTGGTCGGCATCATCGTCGGCGACTTCGACGCCGCCGCCGTCAAGCCGGTCATCGAGCGGTACTTCGGCCGCCTGGAGCCCGGCGATGCGCCCGCACCCCCGGTGGTCACGCTGGAGGTGCCCCAGCTCGCCGAGCAGCGCATGATCGCCGAGTGCGACTGCCAGCCGCAGGTCGAGGTGCGCTACCACACCGTGCCCTTCGGCCACGCCGACAGCGCGGCCCTGGAGATGATGGCCGAGGTCCTCAACGGCCGCACGGGCCGGCTCTACAAGGCGCTCGTCGAGACGCGCGGCATCGCGACCAGCGCGGCGGCCTCCGCGGGCGGCCTGGGCCGGCCGGCGAAGCATGCCGGCTCGTTCTCCTTCACCGCCGAGGCCAAGGGGCCGGCCGACCCGCAGGAACTCGAGCAGGCGTGGTACGAGGAGTTGGCGCGGCTCCAGCAGGAGGATGTGCCCGAGCGCGAACTTCAGAAGGTCCGCAATCGCGTCGCCGCCGACGCCTTTCGCGGCCTCCAGAGCAACTTCTTTCTCATGCTCCAGATCGGCTACTACGAAGCGCTCGGCGGATGGGAGCAGATCAACGAACGGCCGCGGAAGCTCCAGGCGGTCACCGCCGCCGACATCCGCCGCATCGCCGGCACGTACTTTCAGCCGTCTCAGCGCAACGTCGCCATCTATCGGCGCAAGGCCGGCGCGCCGGCGGTCGAGGACGAGTTCCTCGCCCTGCACCCCGTCCAGCGCCAGCAGGCGGCGGCGATGCTCAAGCAGATCGAGAACTACAGTCTGCCCGGCCTCCAGGCCGCCAGGGCGCAACTCGCCGGCATGATCGACCGAATCCCCGCCGAGCAGGTCGAGAATGTCCGGCCCATGATCGACTTTCTCCTGAAGAAGATGGATGAGCGCATCGCCGAGCTTCAGGCCCGGGAAGGCGCCCCCGCGCCCCCGGACGCCCCGGACGCCCCGGACGCCCCGGACGACGCCGGACGACGCCGGACGACGCCGGACGATGACCTCGTCACCCCGAAGATCAACATGAACAGCAGCACCGTCGTCCCCTTCACGCTCTCCTTGCTCATTGCCGCAGCGCCGCTGGCGGCGCAGGAGATTCCCGCGCGGCCGGAGGACATCACGTTCGCGCCGCTCCAGTTCGAGCCGCCTCGGGCGGGCGAATACCGCCAGGAACTCTCCGGCGGCGTGCCGGTTTACCTCGCCCCCAGCCGCGAGCTGCCCCTGGTCAACGTGGTCTTCACCTTCAAGGGCGGCCAGTACCTCGATCCGCCGGCGCAGGTCGGCCTGGCCTCGGCCGCGGCGGCGATGGTCCGGCGCGGCGGAACGGCGACGATCAGCGCCGAGGACCTGGATGAGCGCTTTGACTTCCTGGCCGCCAACGTCAGCGTCGGCGCCGGGCCGACGACGACGACCGCTTCGCTGAACTGCCTCGCGTCGAACCTCGATGAGAGCCTCGACCTGTTCATGGACATGCTTCGCAACCCCGGCTTCCAGCCCGGCCGGCACGCGATCTACATCGACGAGCAGTTGGAGGCGATCCGCCAGCGCAATGATGCGCCCGGATCGATCCTCCGCCGCGAGTGGAACGCCCTGATCTACGGCAGCGAGCACTTCGAAGGCCGGCTCACGACGCGACCCATGCTCCAGTCGATCACGGCGGGCGATCTGCGGGCGATGCACGGCAGGATCTTCCATCCCGGCAATCTCGTCATCGCCGTCTCAGGCGACTTCGAGCCGCGCGACATGTTCCAGCGGCTTCAGCGGGCGATCGCCGGGTGGCCGATGCAGCCGCGCGTCGAGGACCCCCCGGCGCCGACGGCCGCGCCCGTGCCGGGCGTGTTTCACGTCGAGAAGGAGGTTCCCCAGGGCACAGTCGTCATCGGCTGCCGCGCTGTCCCCCGAGACCATCCCGACTACTTCGCCCTGTTACTGGCCAACGATATCCTCGGCGGCGGCGGGTTCACCAGCCGCATCACCGACCGGGTGCGGAACGACGAGGGTCTGGCCTATTCCGCCGGCTCGCGCTTCTCGCCGCGCGTGCACTATCCGGGCGAGTTCGCCGCCTCGGTTCAGTCGAAGAACCGCACCGTCGCCCTTTCGATCCGGATTGTCCTCGAGGAGATTGCGCGGCTGCGCGCGGAGCCCGTGACCGAGGCCGAGCTGGCCACCGCCCGCAGCTCGTTCATCGAGTCGCTGCCGCGGACTTTCGAGTCGAAGGCCGGCATGCTGGCCGTCTTCGTGGATGACGAGCTGACCGGGCGCGACCCCGGGTACTGGGCGGACTACCGCGACCGCATTCGGGCCGTCACCGCCGCCGACATCCAGCGCGTCGCCAATGCATGGCTCGATCCGGCGTCGATGACGATCGTCATCGTCGGTCCCTGGGCGCCGATCGCCGCCGGCGATCTCGAAGGCCGCGCCTCGATGGCCGACATCGTCGGCGGCGCGGTCACCCACCTGCCGCTGCGCGACCCGTTCACGCTCGACCCGCTGCCCGCTCCGGCCCCCTGAGCACAATCGGCACGCCCGTGACTGGACACGTCTCGCCGATGCGCGGGCACGCTACACTGCCCGGCGTCCGGTCTCCAGCGAATCAACCGACCATGCCGAGAACCACGAAGAAACGCACCAAACGCGGCCACGCCCGCACGAAACGCCGCGGATGGCGCACCGCCTCCACCAGCGACATCCACGACCTCTACGAGCGGTCGGTGCAGGAGCCGGACGCCGAGGGCGAGCTGATCGACCAGGTCTGGCGCGAGCAGCGCGATCGCCTGGCCACGAGCATTCGCGAGGACTTCTGCGGCACCGCCGCGGCCTCCATGGCCTGGGTCCGCCGCCGCCGCGCCAACACCGCCATCGCCGTCGACATCGATCCGGCCGTGCTCGACTGGGGCCGGCAGCGCCTCCGCAAGCGGCTCACGCCGTCACAGGCCAGACGCCTGACGCTCGTCGAGGGCGATGTCATGAAGACGCTCACCAAGCCGGTGGACAGCGTGCTCGCGATGAACTTCAGCTACTTCATCTTCCGCACGCGGCCGCAGCTCAAGCGGTACTTCCGATGCGCCCACCACGCCCTCAGGGACGACGGCCTTTTTCTGCTGGACGCCTACGGCGGCGGCGACTCGTACTCCGAGATGGAAGAGGAGCGCGACTTCGACAGCTTCACCTACATCTGGGACCAGGCCCACTTCAACCCGATCACGCACGACGTCACCAACCACATCCACTACTCGTTTCCCGACGGCACGCGCATCGACAAGGCCTTCACCTACCACTGGCGCATCTGGACCCTGCCGGAGCTCCAGGAGCTACTGAAGGAAGCCGGCTTCCGCACCGTCAGCGTGTACTGGGAGGGCACCGACGAGAAGACCAACGAGGGCAACAACGAGTGGTCGGTGTCCACGCGCGGCGAGGCGTGCCCGGCGTGGATCGCCTACCTCTGCGCCGGCAAGTAGCCGGCGCGGCACGCGCGGCGGCATGCGTTCAGAAGATGAGCTGCATTTGGACCTGAATCGCCGCCTGGCCGCTTCGCGAGCTTTCCAGCAGGCCGACGGACGAGCTGGTCGTGACGATCCGGTTGACGGTGGGGTCCATGAAGTAGATCACGTTCGCCGTCAGCTTGAGCCGGTGCGCGTTCGGCGTGATGTACCAGTTGAATCCGCCGGTGATGGACCGGAACGGGTCATCCGCCGGCCGCTCATCGCCGCCCTCGACCCAGTCGAACCGCGAGAAGATCTCCACCGTCGGCGCGATGAACACGCCGCCCTGGAGCAGGAACCCGAAGTCCAGGGCATAGTCCGAACCGGGCGTGTTGAAATCGTCGTACGCGACGACGCCCAGCGCGTACACGTTCCAGCCGTCGCCCTCCAGCCCGATCTCGCCCGTACCGTACGCCAGCTTGTCGCCCGTTGATTGCGGCAGCTCCGATCCGGTCTCGAAATGGCCCGCGAAACCGATGTACCCGCCGAACGGCTCGCCGGGGAACGATGTGTAGTCATCGAAGCGCCCCCAGTCGCCCTCGCCGAATCGGAACTCGACGCGGCCGGTGACCGCGGCATCGGCGTCTTCGCCCGACAGCGCCGCCGTGTTGTCCGTTCGCGCCCCGTCGTTGAACGACGCCCACATCCGCACCGTGTCCCAAGTCCGGCTCAGCCAGACGCCCTGCGACTGGCCCTGGGCGAAGATGGTGTTGACGACAGACTGGTTGACCGCGAGCTGCTTCTCCGCGGCCACCCACTCATCATGAAACAGCGGCAGCATGAACTGGCCGACGCGCAGTTGAAAATCCTCGAACACCGGCATCTGGAGATAGGCCTGGTCGAGGTTCGCGTTGCCCGAGTCGTTGATCGTCGTTCGCACGCGAAACGAGATGTCCTCGATGTTGCCGTCCACGTACAGGCGCGTCCGCTGCACGCTGAACCCCGAGCGCCAGCGGTCCGTATCCGGTTCGCTGCGGCGGGAATTGGCCACGTAGCGGGTCTGGATGAACCCCCACGGACTCAGCCGGAACCGGCCGTCCGGGCTGGAGATGAATGCCTTGCCGTCGTAGCCGCCCGTGGGCCCGTCCTGGAGCAAGGCCATGCGGGTCTCGGCGTCGGCGAGGACATCGCTGACCAGCCGCCGGGCTTCCTCTCGTCGTTGCGCCTCGCCGGGCTGGAGGGCGGCGATTGCGGACTCAAGCCGGTCGAGACGGTCGCTGAGGTCCTCTCGGCGCCTGGCGTCGTCCGCATCGCCGCGGTGCGCCGACGACAGATCACCGGCCGATGCCGTGCCGTGCGGCCCCGCGACAAGGCAGAGCAGTACGGACCAGACGGTTCGGCGCATCACGGCGCACCCCCGATGAGGCCGATCGACCGGTACAGGGCCGCGAGGGCGAAGCCCGACCCGATGGCCCCGATCGTGGCAACAATTCCCGGTAGCATGAAGCTGTGGTTCAGCACGAATCGCCCGATGCGCGTCGTCCCCGTCTGGTCGAACTGGATCGCCGCCACGATCGTGCCGTACGTGGGCAGGAAGAAGTACCCGTTCACCGCCGGGTACATGGCGATGAGGTAGATCGGGTCGATGCCGAGAGTGATGCCCACGGGCATGAGCGCGGCAACGGTGGCCGCCTGGCTGTATAGAAGCACCGAAAGC
>Ga0299906_10002551_pt1 | contig 15085 bp, 12 predicted proteins | sample RVTome_14_FD_200259 | JGI IMG/M metagenome (GOLD analysis project Ga0299906, IMG submission 200259) | Soil microbial communities from uranium-contaminated site in the Upper Colorado River Basin, Wyoming, United States - RVT145D125 (version 2) ... | reverse complement strand
GGCCGGTCGACCCCCCAGATGTGGTTGAAGGCGCGCTCGATGTTGCTCAGCACCAAAACCACGGTGACGAGCAGGGAGATCACGCCGATGGTGCCCAGGGAGGTGACGTTGGTCTTGTCGATGTAGGCCAGGATCTGCTGCGCGACCTCCTCCGAGCCGGCGGAGATCCGGTCCATGATCAACGGCTCGAGGCGACGCTGGACCCCCAGTCCCTTGAGGACCGCGAAGGTGAGGGCCAGGCCGGGAACGAGGGACAGGAGGGTGGTATAGGTCAGGGCCGAGGCGTGCAGCAGGACCCGGTCGGTCTGGAACGCCTTGACCGCCTGGACCAGCACCTCCGTGGTCATGGAGTGGCGCAGGCGCCTCCACCCCTGGCGGACATACCTTGGCCAGCCACCGTGGGCGCCAGCCTCAACACCGCGATAGGTATGAGAATCCGACCGCATTTTTAACTATCTCATGGGGCTACCCCGAGACGACAGGCGACACCGTCGGGTGCCAAGAAAAAAACCCCCGGCCTCCTCTTCGGGAGACCGGGGGCAAAGTAATGGGCCGGGGCAATAACCCACGGTGGTGCGACGGATCTAGTAGCTGAACGCCTGGGTGGTGTCGCCGCTCACCGTCACCTTGGCGGTCTTCTCCCCCAGCTCCTCGTGCCAGGCAGCGATGGTATACGTGCCATCCGGGAGGCCATCGATCGTAAACGAGCCGTCGTCACCGGAGATGGCGTAGTACGGATTGGTGACGATGCAGATATAGCTCTTCATCCACGAATGGACGTTACACGTGACGGGAATGCCGATCTCCGGCTCGCGGAACGACTTCTTCACCTTCTGCCCCTTGAACGGCATGGCGAGATTCCATTCGCGGTTCGACTTGGGTAGGGGATGCACGTTGTGCAAGGTGTCGTCGCTGTTCACGATCTCGATCTTTTGTTTCACCATCACGCCGATCACGTGGGGCTTGTACTGGCATCCCACCTGATCGAGGACGACCGCGTCGTCCGGCGTCTTGAAATCCTGTCCTTCCAGGCCCTCCTTGACGTATACGAAGACGTTCTTGAGACCGCCGTCGCCTCCGACCACGTAGCCTTCCGAGGCAATCGTGCCATGGACCTTCATACACACCGGATCCGCGTCCATCTTCAACTGCTCGACCTTCGGTGTGCCTGTGAAGGTGATCTTACCGCTGAGGCTGCCGGCGTGGGCGGGGGAGATGGCGGTGATGCTCAGCCCGAGAGCAACGGCGAGGGTCCGAGACAGCGTGGTGGTGTTCATCACTGATTCCTCCAGGGGTTGTCCGCGATGGGGTTGGGGAAGTGGGTCGTGCTAACGTGTCTGAGGAAAGTCCAGCGGCACTCCAGCGGAGTGCCGGCGCCACATGCGGGCTAATGTTCGGCTGTGGCGATCTCCTTGGTCCAGAGCCGCTTGGCCTCCGAGGCGTCGAGGATCATCAGGTAGTCCCGCAGGTGCTCGATCTGCTCGGCGTTGGCCCGCGCGGTCTCGTTGGTGTAGTCGAGCAAAGGCTCGCCGCTCTCGTCGAGGACCACCTCGCCCTCTTCGTCTTCCAGCTCGTCATAGAAGAAGAAGTTGGGCATGCGCGTACCGGGCTGGAAGGCCTGTGGGTTGATAAGCCACTCCTCGATCCACTCGGGGCGCAGGCGGGATCGCGCCAGGCTCAGATCGGGGGCCAGCTCATCCGGGTTCTTGCCCGGCGGGATGACGTCCAGGACATGGCACTGGAGACACTTGAAGCCGAGCAGCGCCTGCTTGCCCTGTTCAATGGACGCCTTGTCGATGGCCGCAGGGTTCACGCCGTAGAACGGATGGTCTTTCTCCTCCAGTGCCACGAAGTAGTCGGAGAGGACCTGCACCTCCTTGTCGTCCAGGCCGAAGGTCGGCATACGCACCTTGAGCCATGGCCGCAGGGGAATAGGCAGTTGGATGAAATCCTGTACCCACAGGGGCTGTACCTTGCGGCCCTCCCCGTGCAGGACCGGGGGCGCCAGGGCCTTCTCCTCGAACGAGTAGTAGGCACGAATGTGACCGGAGCTGCGCGGCCCCTCGCGATCGTATTCGTGGCAGCCGAGGCAGTTGTACCGCGCGAACATCTCCCGCCCATCGGAGACCGCCCTCTCCTTGGCGCCCATCGCTGCATGGTAGGACGAAGGATAGACCCGATCCTTGAGACTCGCTACGAACACCGTCAAGGCCTCGATCTCAGCCTCGGAAAACCGAAAATCAGGCATCTTCAGCAGGTCCGGTTGGAATTGGCGTGGGTCCTCCAACTTCATCTTGACGAAGTTGACCACGTTGCGGTGACTTTGGACACCCTTCTCCTCATCTTGATGGACCATCTCCATCAACTTTTCCGCGAAGGCGAGGTTAAAGTACTGTTTGTCGCCCTGGAACGTGAGCTCCGGGCCGTAGAAGGTCCGGCCCTCGAAGCCGGCGATCGGGTGACAGCCCGAGCAGTTGTACCACTCGACGAGATCCTTGCCTGCCTCCACCAGCTCCGCGTTGTCCGGCTCCGGCACGATCTCCAGCTTGGCCGTGGTACCGTCGCCCTTTTGCTGGAGGTAGGCCGCGATCGTCTCGGCCTCCTCGTCCGAGAGGCGCAGGCTAGGCATGGTGGTCTTGGGATCGAGGCCCTTCGGGTCCTTGACCCACGCCTTGATCCACTGCCCGTACACCTTGTCCCCCACCTGCGAGAGGTCCGGACCGAAGTTGCGCTCCAGAATCGCCGGATCGATCTCTTCCTCGATCGGCGCTGCATCGTCGATGTTGTGGCAGCCGAGGCAGCCCACCGATAGGACCAGCTCCTTGCCACGTGCCACCTTCGCGGCCGTCGACGGCACATCCCGAGCGAGGTCAGGCGTGCCATTGGTGGTCTGGTACTCGCGCGCTGAGGCAACGAGATAGGAAGTCAGCTTCTTGACCTCGTCGTCGGAGAGGCCAAAGAACGGCATGTAGGTCTTGGGGAGGTATGAGTTCGGGTCCTTCAACCAACCCGCCAACCAGTCGAGCCGCATCTTGGCGGGAATCATCCGCAGGTCGGGTCCGGGCAGGCGCTCCAGCTCCATCCCGGTGACTGGATGACACCCGAGGCAACCCACGCGATTAAAGAGGATCTCACCCCGGGCATAGTCCTCGCCCCCGACCAAGGAGGCACCGCGCTCGTGACATTGGACACAGCGCGACTGGACCAGCGTGGCGTCGAGGATCGGGTTGCGCCAGTTCTCCTTGTGGCCGTGGGCACCCCTCACGTCCACCGAGATGCCAACGCCCTCATGGCACACCGTGCAGCCGAACTTGTCGGCGGGATGGGTATTGATCCCCGAATGGTAGGTGTACGGCTGGGGCATCTCGGCAAAGCGCGGGTCCTCGACTCCGAGGTGGCAGGTCTCGCAGCGGTCGGTGCGCTTAAACTGGGGCAGATAGCGCTGCACGATGCCGGGCTTGAACGCGACCTTGGCGGGATCACCGCCCGCGAGTTCGATCAGGTACTGCTCGTACTGCTCTTGGTACTGGTCGTAGGGATGGGTCTGATCCTTCACCACCTGTGCCCAGAACAGCACGAAGACGGTCAGCCCCAACAACAGGAAGAGGGGCCGCCACGCCCTGGATCTCAGCATGGCGATGGTCAGCGCCAAGATGACGATGCCAAGGATGATTCCCAGATTTGTGCCCATGCATTCTCCACCCGGGCGGCCCGACCGCCCTCCCGTCGATTCACGAAGACAACGAAAAGAGTCGCTGTGCTGCCGCTACCCTTAGTGGGCCTCCCAGTGCTCCCAGAACCAGTAGAGATCCCAGTCCGGGCCACGCATGAAGGTCCCCACCACGATCAGGCCAAACCACAGCACCATGCCTGCCGTGAAAAGGATATTGATGGTGCGTCGCTGCGGATGGAACCAGAGACCGATGCCCACACGGGAACGATCCAGGTACGGGATGGCGATCAGCAGTGCGGCGAGAATCGCGGGGAAGAGAGTACCCCCGAGGAAGGGTGGACCCCAGGACAGGGACTCCTGCAGGCCGAGGAAATACCACGGCGCCTTCGCCGGATTGGGGGTGTTCTGAGGATCGGCCATCTCCTCCAGGGGGGCGTCGAACAACACGCTCATCCCCATGATGACCGTGAGCACGATGAGAAAGACCACTACCTCCCTGAATAGCAGATGCGGCCAGCTCATCACCATCTCGTACGGGTCTTTCTGGATCGAGGGTGTCTTGCCCTTCACCAGGTTCATCAACCCGTAGGTCTTCATCGTTTCCATCTGCTTCTCTGCCGCCATGCTGCGCTCCTCCGCCGAGACCTGCTGTGCAGTGGGTTTCGGGGTCTCTGCAATCGCTACTTCAGGGGGATGTTCTGCTCATCCGGGCGCGCCAGCCCGCCGTCCTTCCGGATCCGCCAGAAGTGCACCACGATCAAGATCGTAGCGAGCAGCGGCAGACCGAAGACGTGCATCACGTAGAACCGGATCAAGGCGTTTTGGTCCACCACCGTCCCGCCCAAGACTAAGTAGCCGGCACCGTAGCCCACCACGTCCTCCGGCGGCGTCGCCTTGATCAAGTTGGCGACGATGGTGATCGCCCAGAAGGCAAGCTGATCCCATGGCAACAGGTAGCCCGACAGGGACAGGAACAACGTGACGATCAGCAGGATGATACCGACAAACCAGTTGAACTCCCGCGGGGCCTTGTAGGAGCCGGTGTAGAACACGCGCCCCATATGCAGGAACGTAAAGGCAACCATGCCGTGCGCAGCCCAGCGATGCATGTTGCGCAGCACCAGCCCGAAGCTCACGGCGAACTCGAGGTCCTTCATGTCCTGATAGGCCCGATCGACGTGCGGGATGTAGTAGAACATCAAGAGAAAGCCGGTGATGGTGAGCAGCAGGAATAGGTAGGCCAGGGTCAGCCCCAGGCCGAAGGTCGTGGTCGCCTTTAGACTACGTTTGAAGACCTTCACGGGCTGCACATGGAGGAAGACGTTCTGAAACATCACCTCCGCACGATTGCGCGGATTGTTCGGGTAGCCATGCCGGAAGACCGACTTCCAGACGCGGTTGTTGAACACGGCATTTGCGACGCGGCCCATCGACTCCTCCTACTTCATCACCACGAAGAAAACGCAGTCATCCCGCACGCCGGGGAAAATCATTCGTCCCCCCGGCTAAACGGCGAGCTTGTACTCGGCGGTGACCACCTGGTTCTGGTCGATCTCCAGCCGGCCGTCGTTACCTATGATCACGTGGTACCAAGGCAGGGGCCGAGGGGCCGGCCCGGCGACCTTGGTGCCGAGGGTATTGAACTTGCTGCCGTGGCACGGGCACTCGAACCGCTCGGTCTTCTGAATCCACTTCGGGGTGCACCCCATATGGGTACAGATCGCCGAAATCACCCGGAGCTCGTTGGGAGCAAGGCCATAAACGCCACGCAGCACGAAGACGCGTTTGTCGGCGATGAAGTTGACCCCTTCCGGATACTCCTCCGGCTTACCGACTTTGTACTTCTTCGGCGGCTCATAGAGGATGTTTGGCCACATGTAGCGGAAGGAGCTGACCAGTGCCGCCGCGAAGGTGCCGGCGGTCGCGACACCCCCCACCAGGGTGAAGAAATCCCGGCGCGAGAACTGGTCGTAACTAAACTCGGACTCGACGGGCAACTCAGACATTGAGCGCGATCTCCTTCTCCTCGAATCTCTCCATGGTGATGGCGTCGGTGGGGCAGCGGCGCACGCATAGATCGCAACGCACGCAACGGGTGTCGTCCTTGATGATGGCGGCACCATGGGGGATTTCCTCCCCCTCATAGCGTTTGCTCAGCAGCAGATCCATGTCCGAGCCTGCACTGCCCCGGGCGATCTGGTTCACGTCGATGATCGATAGACATTGCTCCGGACAGACGTCGATGCAGCCGCCGCACAAGATGCATGTTTGGGAGGAGAAGATAGTGTTGAAGTTGCAGCGCAGGCACCGATTGCCCTCTTGCCGCGCCTGCTGCTCGGTGTAGACCCGCTCCACCTCTTTCCAGTTCTTGCGATCGTCGAGGGAGATGGTCAGGGGATCGACGCGCGGCAAGTAGTCGTAGTCCTCGGCCATCGCGAAATCGTGCGGGCGCTTTGCATCGAGGTCGATGATCGGGCTCATGTGATGGTTGGCGACCTCGGTGGAGCTCCACAGCTTCAGGATCCGCGGCCGCCCCTGGATCAGCTCGTCGATGCCGCGGGCGGCGCGGCTGCCTTCGGCCACCGCATCGATGACCAGGCGCGGCCCGAACGCGGCGTCTCCCCCGCAGAAGATCCTGGGGTTCGTGGTCTGCATGGTCTTCGGGTCGGTCTCGATATTCCCCCGCCGCCCCACCTTCACCCCGTCCTCCTCCTTGAGGAAACCGGTGTCGATCCCCTGCCCGATGGTGATGATGCACGTGTCACACTCGAAGACCTTCTCGCTGCCCTCGACATATTGCGGGTTGAAGCGCCCGGTCGCGTCGAAGATCGCGGAGATCTGCTTCATCTTCACCCCGGTGAGGCGGCCGTTCTCGCCGACGAACTCCAGGGGGCCCCAGCTATTGAAGAGGGTGGCCCCCTCTTCCAGGGCCTCCTCCAGCTCCCACTCGAAGGCGAGCATCTTGTCCCGCGCCTCCAGGCAGGTGATCTTCACTTCTTTGACGTCCGGTCGCACGCGGATAGAAGTGCGCGCCGCATCCATGGCCACGTTGCCGCCGCCGATGATCAGCACCCGCTCCCCCATGTCCTCGATGGGTTGGTAGAGGGCCGCCGCGCGCAGGAACGGCACGCCCACGTGGATGCCTTTGAGATCGCGGCCCGGCAGGGGCAGGTCGCGACCGATGTGGGCCCCGATACCGAGGAAGATCGCCTCGCATCCCTCGTCGAACAGGCCTTGGAGCGTGAAGTCCTTCCCGCACTCCTGGCCGTAGTGGAACTTCACCCCCAGGCGTTCCACCGCGGCCACCTCGTTCTTGATCAGCTCACGCGGCAGGCGGTACTCGGGGATCCCGACCCAGAGCATGCCGCCGGGCACCTCGAGCTTCTCGTAGATGTGGCACTCGTAACCGAGCCGGGCGAGATCATGACCGCAGGTGACCCCTGCGGCGCCGGCGCCGACGATCGCCACCTTGTGACCATTGGGCGTCGGGGTGACGCTCCCGGGGGCGGTGGAAAAGGACAGGGTCTTGTCGAGATTGCGGGTGATCTCGACGCCGTATTTCTCGGTGACGTAGCGCTTCAACGCACGAATCGAGATCGGCCGCTCCGAGACCACCCCCTTGCGGCACGCCTGCTCACACGGGTGGGAGCAGGTACGACCACACACCGAGGCAAAGACATTGGGACCACGCGCCACCGCGTAGGCCCGCTCGAAGTCGCCCTCCGCGATCGCCTGGACGTACTCCCCCGCGCGGGTGTTCACCGGGCAGCCGGACGAACAACTGAAGTTACTGAAGAGGTATTCCTGATCTACGATCTGGAGATCAAACTTCCGCTGGTTGAAGGCCAAGTTCATCGACGTCTCCGCGCTCGTGAGCGAGGGTGTTTCGCTGACAAAACCTCTCAAACTAAAGGAGATTTCTCTGCAAAAAGGCGCGGGAAGCTATCATCTAGCGCTCCCGCGGTCAACGACGAATACCCGCTTGCTCGGGGGTTAGCATAGCCGCGGCAACCTAGTCCTTGCCGCCCAACAACGCCACGCCGGAGTTTGTAAAGCCAAGATAGCGACTTGCGATACGGTCCGGCGCCGCGCGGCAGGCCGCCAGCGGAGGGAGGCGATGCCGTCTCCAGGGACGGTGTAGTAGTGTTGGCAGTCGTCGTCCGTCCGAACCCCGCGCCATGTTACCGCTCTTCTACCTCGCCCTGACCACCTATTTCATAGGCACGGTCTTCAGCCTCCTCTATTTCAGCCGCGGGGGGCATGCCCTCGGGCGAATTTACCTCGCGGCGGTGATCATCGGTTTCGCCACCCATACCGTCCTGTTGGGGACGATCTGGGTCCGTACCGGCCATTTCCCCACGGCCACCCACGGCGGGAGCATGGTGTTCTTCTCCTGGGTGATCATCACCCTCCTGGCGGGACTGGAGGCGCGCTACCGGTTGCCGGTGGTGGGGAGCTTCGTCCTGCCCATCGCCTTCATCCCGATGCTGTACGCGGCCTTCCTGGGCCAGGAGAGCAGCCAGGCACCGGCGATCCTGAAAAGCGGCTGGTTCCTCGCCCACACCAGTTTTGCCTTCCTCGCCGACGCCGCGTTCGTGATCGCGTTTGCCGTGGGTTGGATGTACCTGCTGCAAGAACGCGAAGTGAAGTCCCATCACCCGGGCGCGAGCTTCCGGCGCCTGCCGCCCCTCGCCACCCTCGACGAGATCAACTTCCAGGCCATCGCCATCGGCTTTCCCCTCCTCACCCTGGGAATCCTGACCGGCGCCATCTGGGCCGAGGTGGTATATGGCAGGTTGCCGTTCGACGCGAAGATCGCCTGGTCGTGCGGCACCTGGCTGATCTACGGCCTGATCCTGAACATGCGCCAGGCCTTCGGCTGGCGGGGCCGTAAGGCGGCCCAGCTTTCCATCGCCGGGTTCGCCCTCGCGATGTTCAGCTACATCATCGTCAACATCTTCTTCACCGGCTTCCATAGCTTCCAGTTCTTCAACGCACTGAAGCCGCCGGGTGCATAAATGGCGCTGCAGCTCATCACCGTCGGCCTGTCGCACAAGACCGCGCCGGTGGCGCTGCGGGAGCAGCTCGCCATTCCGCAGGACCGGGTGTGCGATCTGGTCCGTGGCCTCCACGACGGCGCCAACCTCCCCGAGTGTCTGCTCCTATCCACCTGCAACCGGGTCGAGGCATACGCCTCGGTGGAGGATGCAGAGAACGGCCGCGACTCGCTGATGCGGTTCTTTACCCGGCAGACCAACGGCACGGACGTGATCCCTCATCTCTATCACCATCACGGACGCCAAGCCGTGGTGCACCTCTTCCGGGTCGCGTCGAGCCTCGACTCCATGGTGGTGGGTGAGCCGCAGATCCTCGGCCAGCTCAAGGACGCCTTTGCCCGCGCCCGCGCCGCGGGGGCTACCGGCTCGGTCCTGCACCACGCACTGGAGCGCGCCCTGTCGACCGCCAAGCGGGTGCGGACCGAGACGGCCATCGCCCGCAGCGCCGTGTCCATTAGCTACGCCGCCGTGGAGCTGGCCAAGAAGATCTTCGGCAGCCTCGAAGACAAGACGGTGATGCTCATCGGCGCCGGGGAGATGGCGGAGCTGGCGGCGCAACACCTCCTCGGCGCCGGGGCGCACAAGATCCTGGTGACCAACCGTACCTACGGCCGGGCGGTACAGCTCGCCGAGCGGTTCCAGGGATCGGCCATCCGCTACGAGGACTATCGCGACTCCCTGATTCGCACCGACATCGTCATCGCCTCCACCGCCGCCACGGACTATGTCCTCACCCGCCAGGACATGACCCGGGTGATGCACGATCGCCGCCACCAGCCGGTGTTCTTCATCGATATCGCCGTGCCGCGTAACCTCGACCCGGAGATCGAACGCCTCGACAACTGCTACCTGTACGACATCGACGACTTGCAGTCGGTGGTCGACACGAACAAGGAAGAGCGGCTGCGGGAGACCGAGCGGGCCCACGAGATCATCGACCAGGAGGTCGCCGCCTTCGAGGCATGGCTGCGAGGCCGTGCCGCCGCCCCCCTGATCGTCGCCCTGCGGGAGCATGGGGAGCGCTTCCGCGAGCAGGAGGTTGCCAAGGCGCTGGCGCGGCTGCCCGACCTGACCGACGAGCAGCGCCAGGCGGTGGAGTGCCTCGCCCGCTCCCTCACCAACAAGTTCCTGCACGAACCCACCGTCGCCCTCAAGCACGCCACCCGTGGTGGTGACCAGACCGCCATCTCCATCATCCGTAGGATGTTCGGCATTTCATAGGGAGGGGTTAGCCCGCATTTCTCACCATGAATTGGCTACGACCACGCAACCGCCCGCATCTCCTGACCGTGTCCTCGTCGTGGGTAGGAGCCGGTTTCACCGGCGACCCGCGCCGCCAGGCGCGGCCGGCCCTCTCGGGCCGGAATCGCCGACCTGCCTGCCGGCAGGCAGGAGGGATTCGGCTCCTACCGCGGGCCAGCCAGGATCTACCGCCATTGACACGGGCTCGCGACGACTCGTGGTGAGAAATGCGGGCTAGCCACCAACCTCACAGGATTCCTCATGCCTGAAACCAAGCTCACCATCGGCACCCGCGGCTCGCAGCTCGCCCTGTGGCAGGCGAACTGGGTCCAGGCGCGGCTCGAGTCGACCCATCCGGGTCTGCACGTGGAGCTGCGGATCATCAAGACCACCGGGGACAAGATCACCGACGTGCCCCTGGCGCAGGTCGGGGGCAAGGGGTTGTTCGTGAAAGAGATCGAGGAGGCGCTCCTCGACGGCCGTGTCGACCTGGCGGTGCATTCGATGAAGGACGTCCCCACCGTCTTCCCCGAGGGTCTGGGGCTCGTGGCTACTAGTGAGCGCGAGGACCCCCGCGATGCCCTGCTGTCGCACTCCGCCACCGCGATTCACGACCTCTCGCAGGGGGCGCGGGTCGGCACCGCCAGCCTGCGCCGCCAGGCGCAGCTCCTGCGGGCGCGGCCCGACCTGCAGATCGTGCCCCTGCGCGGCAACCTCGACACCCGCCTGCGCAAGCTCGCCGAGGGGGAATTCGAGGCCATCCTCCTCGCCAATGCCGGCCTGCGGCGCCTAGGCTGGGCCCTGGACATCGCCCACCCGATCCCGATCGAGGAGATGGTGCCGGCGATCGGCCAGGGTGCCCTCGGGCTGGAGACCCGCCTCGACGATGCCATGACCCGGGCGCACGTCGCCTTCCTCAACCATCCGGATAGCGCCGACGCGGTCACGGCGGAGCGCGCGCTCCTCGCCCGCCTGGAGGGCGGCTGCCAGGTGCCTATCGCCGCCCACGCGACCATCGACGGTGACCGTCTGACCCTCCGCGGGTTGGTGGCGGACGAGACCGGAGCCCGCTTCGTTACCGCCTGCGAGGAGGGGCCGCGTGACGCGGCGGAGATCCTCGGCCGGGAGGTCGCGGAAGACCTCCTGGCGAACGGCGCGGATGCCATCCTCGCGGACTTCTACGACCGCGGCGCGTGACCCGCGGCGCCGGTAGCCCGCATGGCTAATTCCGCCACACCGCGCCCCGGGGCCTCGCGGCCGGTGGTGGTGGTGACCCGGCCGGGTCCCAAGACCCGGGACCTCATGGCCGGGCTGGAAGCCCTGGGGGCGGAGGTGATCCCGTACCCGGTCATGGAGATCCAGCCGCCGGAAGATCCAGCACCTCTGGACCGCGCGTGTGCCCATCTCGCCAACTACGACGTGGTCCTCCTCACCTCGGCCAACGGCGTGCAGGCGTTGGCCGAGCGTGTCGCCTCCTGGCCCGAGCCTGGGCCGCGGGTGGCCGTCGTCGGTGCGCAGACCGCGCAGGCGGTGCGGCGCCGGGGCTGGCCGGTCGACTACCTGCCGGAGGAGGCGAACGCCGAAGGGTTGCTGGCGACCCTGACCGCGCGGCATCCGGTCGCGGGGCTGCGCTTTCTCTTCCCGCGCGCCGAGGAGGGCCGCGAGGTGTTGGTGGACGGCCTGCGCACCGTCGGTGCGGCGGTGGATCTGGTCACCGCCTACCGCGCGGTGGCCGTCCCCCACTCACCGGCGGAGACCCGGGCGACGTTGGGCAAGCGACACATCGCCCTCATCACCTTCACCTCCGGGGCGTGTGCCGACCACTTTCTCGCGCGCATGGCCGAAGCCGGCCTCGCCGCCGCGGCCCGCGCCTGGCCCGCGGCGGTGATCGGTCCCGTGACCCGCGACGCGTGCACCGCTCACGGCATGCGCGTCGTCGCCATGGCGGAGCACCCCAGCAGCGGCGCCTTCCTGGATGCCATCCGTGCCTACCTCACGCGGTAGACCAGCCCGGTCACAACGTGGTCAAATCCTCTGCCAGAAGAGGATCCGCTACGATCTTGCCACCGATGCGATGACGTTGGTGAGCAAGCCGGGTAGGCAGTTTCGGAAAAGACTCCGGCTACAGCGCGAGCAGCAGGCAGAGAATTCCGAGCACCAGCATCCACACCGCGTGGCGTGGCGGATGGCTCCCCCGCACCACGAGCCAACCGTGAAAGTAGTGGTGAAGGGCAGCCACCGTCTATCCCCCCCTCACACCGATCGCGCTGCGCACGGCCTCGGCGAACACCGTTAACTTGAACGGCTTCGGCAGGAAGCCACGGACGCCGTAGCGCAGACACTCGCGGATCTTCGCGTCCTCTGCATAGCCACTGGTAATCAACACCGGCAGGTCAGGCGCCAGCTCCTTGGTACGCTGAAAGAGCTGCTGCCCGTTCATCTCCGGCATGATGAAGTCGGTCACCAGGATGTCGTAACCGGCGGGGTTCTCCTGCACCAAGCGCAGCGCCTCCAGCGGCGAGTCCACCACCGTCCCGTCCGCCTGGAGGCGGCGCAATGCCGATTTGACCACCTGCCGGACGACATTTTCGTCATCCACGAACAGCACCCGGATCCCTTGCAGGTCGGCCCCGTCGCCGCGTGTCAGGACCGGTGTCGTAGGCGACGCCAGGGGCAGCTCGAACGATATGATCCCGCCGTCCCCCACCTCCGGACGCGTGCCGAGGCATCGAGCCACGGTCACCGCCTCCTGCAAAAACGCAGTGGCCAGATTCGCGTCGTCATCATCCGCCCCGTCGTGGAGATAGATCGGGGCGAAGGAGAGGCGGACCATGGGGCCGCCGCTGTCCTTGATTCGCTGTGCCCACGCCTGGACGGCCTCATCCGCCTGGACGTAGCTCATGGCGGCCTGACCGAGAAGCAGGCAGAGACGCATTAGCATGCAGCTCTCCACCTCCACTTCCAGGGGCTCGGCGGGGCTCTGCACCTCGAATCGGTACCCCTCGCCGGTGCCCATCTCCAGCAGATGGAACACCTCCGGCAGGAATCGCTCCACCGCCACCCGCTCGGTCCCCAGGCGCTGATCCTGGAGGATCGTGGCCAGGTTTCGCGCAATCGTCTCCGCCTCGCGCGTCGCTTGGCGCACCAGGTTGGCCAACGCCTCCGTACCCACGGCAGCCGCTCCGCCGTCCCCGAGGTCGAGGCTACCGACGATCCCGGACAGCACGTTGTTGAGCCGGTGGGATAGGCAGGTGGCGAGCAGGATCGTCGTCCGCGCATCGCTGCCCCCTTCCGGCAAGTGCACCCGAGTAGGCTGTTGGGTGACCTTCTTCATACAGGGCCTGGATCCCGAAAAAAGGCCTCTCGGACGGTGTCGATGGGCGCGCTCCGATACCTCCCTTCATCGGCATCGGAAGCCCACGACTGGAGGCGCCCATGAGCACGGGTAGGCCCGCGCCCTCTTGCCATTTGCCGCCCCGTGTGCGATTTCACGTTCGCTGACTGTCACGGTCAGGGGAGCCCATCCTGGACACCGCTCAGGGAGGAACCGTCATGCGTCAATTTCTCGCCGTTGCCCTCGTCTCGACCCTCTTCGGTCTCGCCGCCTGCGCCCACTCTGTGATGAGCGACCTCGATGGGATCGATGCCAGCCTCACGGGGATCGCCGTGATGGACATGGACCACAAGGCCGCCATGGAGGTCGAGTCCGGCCGCAAGTACGTGTGCGAGGCGCGCCAGGCCTACGCCAAGGGCGATATCACGGAGGCCAAGCGCCTCGCCGGCCTCGCCCAGGAGCAGGCCAGCGCGGCGCAGATGAAGCAGTTCGAGATGTAGGGCGGGCTCTGCTCGCCACGTCGGGAAAGCCTGATTTACGGTAGAAAGACGTAGACCGTAGGTCGCATCCCGCTCCCGAGTCTGATGGTGGGCGCGAGCCCGCCATCCACGGGGGGTGAAACCACCCGGACCTGTGCCGGGTGGCGAGGGGCGCGCGTGGCGTCCCCCTCCATACCAGGGCGGAACGGCGCAGGCGGTTCCGCCACGCTTCGTCGCCCACCGGCGGATCGCCCTGCGGCCTGCCTGCCGGCAGGCAGGGCATCCGCCCTACGGTCGCCCAGTCACCCACCGAGTGCCGCGAGGCTGGTGGCCAACTTGTCGCGCTGGGCCGCGCAGTCGGCGAGCTTGGCCCGCGTCTCCGCCACCACCTCGGGCGGCGCCTTGTCGGCGAAGCTCGGGTTGGCGAGCTTCTTGGCGAAGACCGCGATGTCCTTCTCCACCTTGGCGATGCGCTTGGCGAGGCGCTCGCGCTCGACCGCCAGGTCGACGATGCCGCTTAGCGGGATGAAGACCTCGGCGGCGCCGGCCACCGCCGTGGCGCACGCCGGCGGGCGCACCGTGTCCGGGGCGGCGGTGAGCCGCGAGACCCGGCCCAGGGCGTGGATCAGAGGGGCGTGGTCGAGGAGGTGAGCGGCCGTCGCCGCGTCGCTGGTCCGCACCTGGGCCTCCAGCTCCTGGGCCGGAGGCAGCCCCATCTCGGCGCGCACCCCACGCACCGCGCTGATCACCGCGAAGACCTCCTCCATCTCCGCCTCCAGCCCGGCATCCCGCAGGGCGTCCAGGCCCGCTGGCCACGGGGCGACCACGATGCTCCCCGCCACGCCGGGCAGGCGCGAGCGGATCTCCTCGGTGATGAACGGCATGATGGGGTGGAGCAGGCGCAGGGTGGTCTCCAGCACCGAGAGCGCCACGGTGAGGGCCGCCTCCCGCGCCGCGTCGTCCCCCTCGTAGAGCCGCGGCTTAATCAGCTCCAGGTACCAATCGCAGAAGGTGCCCCAGAAGAACTGGTAGAGGGCCGAGGCCGCGTCGTTGAAGCGGTACTCCACGAGCGCCCGTTCCACCAGCGCCACGGTGGTGGCGGAGCGGGACAGGATCCACCGGTCCACCAGCGCCAGATCCGGGCGGGCGACCAGCGATCCCAGAGGGGCGACCCGCACGGCCGGCGCCTTCTCCAGGTTCATGAACAGGAGCCGCGCCGCATTCCAGATTTTGTTGCAGAAGTTGCGATAACCCTCGATGCGAGCAGGGGAGAGCTTGATGTCTCTCCCCTGGGCGGCAA
>Ga0299906_10002550_pt1 | contig 15085 bp, 10 predicted proteins | sample RVTome_14_FD_200259 | JGI IMG/M metagenome (GOLD analysis project Ga0299906, IMG submission 200259) | Soil microbial communities from uranium-contaminated site in the Upper Colorado River Basin, Wyoming, United States - RVT145D125 (version 2) ... | reverse complement strand
CCGGTGTGCCTCGTCCACCAGGCGTCGCAGCGCGTCGGGCTGCCCGTAGCATCGCGCGGGAGCGAACAGCGCGGCCCCGTCGTACCCCCAGTTCCGCGACCCGGGAAAGTCGGCGACCGGCATCAGCTCGACGGCGGTCACGCCCAGGTCCCGGAGGTACGGCAGCCGCCGTTGTGCCGCCTGAAACGTCCCTTCCGGAGTGAAGGTTCCCACGTGCAGCTCGTAGACGACCAGATCCTCGAGCGGCACGCCCGTCCAGGTACGGTCGGACCAGTCGAAAGCCGTCGGGTCGACCACCATCGACGGACCGTGGACGCCCTCGGGCTGGCAGCGCGATGCGGGATCGGGAAACGGGCCCTGTCCGTCGATCCGAAAGCGGTACAGGTCTCCGGGGCCCAGGTCCACGAACCTGGCCTCGAACAGGCCGTCGGCACCCGTCGGCAGGGGCCGGGCGTGCCGCCCGGTGCCGGGGGTCTCCACGACGAGCTCGACCTGGCGGCTCGCCGGTGCCCACACGCGAAACCGCGTGCCCGCGGGGCCCGGGCAGGCCCCGAGGCGCGGCTGCCACAGTGCGGGAACGGTCACGTCTTCGGCTCGAGCGGAGAGCCGGCGCGGCCGCCCTCGTGCGGCGGTGTGGAGCGATCCGGACCTGCCGACTTGGGAAGCGCCTGGCGGAGCCGGTCCTCGGCGGTGCGGAGCTGCTGCTGCTGTGCGAGCTCGGCTTCGAGCTCAGTGACCCGCCGGCGCAGGTCGTGCCCGGCCCACCGGCCCTTGACGAGCGTTGGCAGCGACGCCAGGAAGCTGACGAGCGCGCCGGCCACGAACGCCACGAAGAGGACGAGCGCGAGCGACCCCTCGAACTGGACGTTCATGAAGGTCACCGTCACCGGCACGATGTTCTGGAGCGCGAAGACGACGGCGAGCAGCGAGATGGCCAGTGCACCGAAGAGGAAGATCTGCATGATGACTCACCTGTGTGGATGCCGACACGACGGCCTCAGAGCGTGGCCGCGAGCCAGACACTGGCGATGCCCAGGAAGCTGAAGAACCCGACCACGTCGGTGATTGTCGTCAGGATAATCGATGACGACTGGGCCGGATCCTGGCGTACCGCCACGAGCGCCATCGGGACGGCCGCGCCGGCCAGGCCCGCGCACACCATGGAAATGACCATCGACGTCCCGATGACCGTGGCCAGGCCGGTCGAGTAGTCACTCCAGACGTAGACGGCCACCGCGGTCGTCGCGGCCACGCCGATCCCGTTGAGCAGCGCCACGGCACCTTCCTTGGCCAGCACGCGAGCCCAGTGCCGCAGCCGGACCTCGCGCAGCGCCAGGCCGCGCATCGTCACGGCCAGTGCCTGTGCGCCGGTGTTTCCCGACTGGCCGGCGACGACCGGCAGCAGCACGGCCAGGGCCACGTTGGCCGCGATGGTCTCCTCGAAGAGCCCGACGACGGCGGCGGCCAGAAAGGCGGTGACCAGGTTGATCTCCAGCCAGGGGAGACGCTTGCGGACGGCGAAGCCGACCGGTGAGAGCGCCCGCTCGTCGGCGCTTGCGCCGACCATCGTCTGCATGTCGGCGCTGGCTTCCTCCTCGGCCACGCGGACGAGCGCGGACTGACGGATGATGCCGACCACGCGCCCCTGGGCGTCGACCACGGGGAGGCTGGCGCGCCCGAGGTGCGACAGCAGCTCGATGACGTCCTCCCGGGGGGCAAGCGCCTCCACGTGTACCGGTGTGCCCCTGACGAGCGCCCGGATGGGGAGCTCGGGGGCGGCGAGCGCGACCTCCTGGATGGGCACGAGACCGGCCAGACGGGCGTCCGCGTCGACGACGGCCACCTCCGCCCCGCCCGCGCGGGGGTCCACGCGCAGCCTGGCCAGCGCTTCGAGCGCCGTGGTCTCGGGCCGGACGGTGACGACGTGTACGTCCATCAGCGCGCCGGCGCAATCCGGCGGATAGGCCATCAGCTCGCGGAGCTCGTCGGCGAGTCCGGCCGGCAGGTGACGCAGGCAGGCTTCGCGGCTGTCCGGCTCGAGTCGGGCCAGCAGCACGGCGGCGCGGCCGGGGTCGATGGCCCCGGCCAGCGTCGCGGCGCGCGCCGGCTCGAGCCGTGCGAGGAGCTGGACGGCGACATCGGCGGTCAGACGCTCGAACGGGACGGCGAGCGTGTCGACCGGCCCGTCGGCGAACAGGGCGAGAACCTCCTGGGCCGGCCACGTCTCGGCCAGACGTGCGACCTCGTCGGGATAGCGGTGGAGGTAGTCGGCCGCCAGGGCGCGGGCGGCCGGTTCGGCAGCAACGGTCATCTGGCGCCTCCCTGCGTGCCGCGGGCGAGCAGCGCGTCGGCGAACTCGCCGAAGAGTCGGGCCGACCCGCCCCAGAAGAGCTCGTTGAGGTGCAGCAGGGTGCCCGGCGTCGCGGCGCCGGCCGCCGGGCGGCCCGTGACCGCATCGACCGCCTCGGCGCGCAACGCGCCGAGCAGGCGGCCCTGGGCGTCGACGACCGGCACCGCGCGCGCGGCCGTCCAGGCCGGGCTGTCGGCGAGGGTGTCGAGGGCCGTCGACGCCGCGAAGGAAACCGGCACGGCGCTCGTCAGCTCGCCGAGCGCGGCCGATGATGGGGCGGCGATGAGCGTGGCCAGGGGAACGGAGCCGCGCAGCACCTGGTCGCGACCGATGACCAGCAGATCCTGCGCCACCTGCTCGGGGTGGGCCCGCACGTAGGCGAGCGCGTCGGCTGCCGAGACATCCGCCGGCAGGGCGGCCGCGAACGGATCGACCAGCCCGCCGGCCGTCCGCTCGCCGAAGCGGAGCAGTTGTGTCACCGCGTGGGCCACCGTCTCCGGAATGGCGCGCAACAGGGCGTCGCGACGTGCCGGCGGCAGACGGCGCAGCAGCGTGCCGGCCGCGTGGACCGACAGCTCGCCGATGATGGGTGCCGCCTGCCCGTCCGGGAGGATTCCCACGACGGCCGCCGCGGCGGCCGGCGCCATTCTCGCCAGGGCGCGGGCCGCGTGATCCACCGGAACCGATGCGAGCAGAGCGGCCGCCTCGCCGGCGTCGCAGGCTTCGAGGCGGGCCGCGGCGTGGTCCGGATGGCGTTCGAGATAGGCCTCGGACAGGGTGACCGACGTGGTCATCTCAGCCCTCCGTCGAGAGCAGCGTTGAGGAGCGCTCGCCGAAGGCCTTGGCCGGGACCACGACGCGGCCGTGCGGTGTCTCGAGCACGACGGCGGTGGAGGTGATGGCCTGGATGGTGCCCTCCTGGGACCCCAGCCGCACTCGATGGCCGACCTGGTAGGTCTGCCGGACGTAGTGCACGGCGATGATGTTGCTAGCGGCCGTGCGCGCGCCGAGGCCGAAGGCCAGGGCGCTGCCCCCGAGGAAGGCGGCCAGGCAGACCATGATCGCGCCGGTCAGAAAGCGACTGTCGATGCCGACCTGATCGACGGCGGTGATGGCGGCCGCCGTCACGACGGCGATCTGGGTGCCGCGCGCGATCGCGGGGCCGAACAGCACGCCGCTCGCCTGAGTCGTGGCGGTCAGCGCGTCGCGGGCGAGGGCTCCGGCGAGCACGCCGGCCAGGACGATGAGGGCGGCCAGCAGCAGCCGGGGCAGGAACTGCGACAGGCCGCTCAGCCACGTGGCCAGCACCGGCAGGCCGAGCGCGTCGGTGGCCGCGCCCACGAAGATCACGAAGACGGCCCAGAAGACGAAGGCCCCGACGACCTCGCCGGCGCTCCTGTCCACGCCGAGCCTGGCCGGCGTCATCCGCACGGCGTACCGCTCGAGCCGACGCTCGATCAGTCCGACCAGGCGCACGGCCCAGGCCCGCAGGAGCCGCCCGACGAGCCAGCCGAGGACGAGCAGCCCGAGCGCGCCGAGCACCGACGGGAGATACAGCTGGACGCGCGCGGCGACCTCGCCGAACGATCGCCCGAGGGCGGCCATCCATTCAGTGACGTTCATGACGCTCCTCCACGACGCGCAGGGGCTGCGCGATCATCGGTCCAGCCCGTCGAGCGTGCGCAGCAGGCCGCGCAGGGGGATGTGGACCCAGCCCGGACGGTTGTTGATCTCGTATTCCAGCTCGTACAGCGCCTTGCCCAGCTCGAAGAAGGCCAGCCAGCGCTCGCGCGCATCGGCGCCGGAGGGTATCGACCGGGCGCCATGCCCCGCGGCCGCCTCGACGTACCGCTCCAGGAACGCCTGCCGCAGGCCGGCCGCCGCGCGCAGGTCGTCGGCTGCACCCGGCCGCTCCGCGCAGGCGGTCTCGATGGCGTAGTCGAACGAGCGCAGCATCCCGGCCACGTCCTTGAGCGCGGCCTGCTTCTGCCGTCGTCGGACGATCGGGATGGCCGGCTCCCCCTCGAAGTCGATGATGGCGAAACCGGTGGCCGTCTTGAGGGTCTGCCCGAGGTGGTAGTCGCCGTGGATCCGGATCTTCGCGAACCCCCCGGGTCCTGTGGCCGCCGGCACCGCGAGACGGTCCCACGCCGCGGAGATGCGCGTCCGCACGTCTCCGGCCAGCCGGCGGGTCGGCTCGGGCCAGTCGCCCTGTCGTCGTTGCAGGAGGGCAGGTGCGTCGGCCGCCCTGGCACGGAGGTCGCCCAGCCATGCGTCGGCGTCGTCCTGCGTGAGCGGCTCTGGCGCGAAGGCCGACGCGGTGGGGCTCGAGGCCAGCGCCGCGTGGAAGTCGGCGGTGATCGCCCCGAGCTGGCCGATGTCCCCGGTCAGGGCGGCCAGTGTCGCGCCGCCGTCCCTGGCGGCCTCGAGGCCAGCGAGCGCGTGGCGCCAGCCGTCGCCCACGCTCTCGACCCACTGCTGGAGCACGCCGACCGTCGCCGTCTCACCGCCGGACGACACGTAGGTGAGCGAGCCCTCGAGCGCCGGCATGGCGCGGAACGTCGTTTGCGACGTCAGGAACCGGCCCACCTCCACCTCGGGGTTCTCTCCGACGTCGATCCGGCGAAAGAGCTTGAAGACGAAACGGCGACCCACGAGCAGGGAGGTGTTGCTCTGCTCGGCGCCGAGCGCTCGTGCCTCCGGCACGGCAGTGGCGAGCCGACGACGGGTCTCCGCGGTCGTATCCGCGTACTGGAGCCGGCCGTCGCGTGCCATGGGGATCTCGCCGTCCGAGGCGAAGCCTCGCAGCAGCGCCTCGGCCACATCGGGGTCGGTCGTCGCTTCCACGAGCCAGTCGCCGCCGGACCCCAGACGACCGAGCACCGGACGGCTCCCGGGCTCCGGCCGCGATGCCACCACGAGACCGTAGCGCTGGCGGGCTCCGTCGGTGAAGTCCACGGCGGAGACGACGACCATGGCGTCGCCGGCCCCGGCCAGCGGGGCGAGGTCCTCGACCTCGCAGCGGGCAATCCGGCGGGCCTTGTCGCCGAACCAGCGCTGCTGCGGCAGGAACGTCGGGAGCAGGTCCGGCAGGGCCTCCGCGATCGGCGTGCTCACAGGTGAGAGATCTCGTCGGCGCCGGAGCCCTCGCGCTCCGGGAACTGGTGCTCGAGGATCCGACGCGCGATGCCGCCGCCCCCGATGCCGAAGGCGATCGCGATGCCGAGCATCAGGGCACCGAAGGCGATCGCGAACGCCGTCAGAACGATCGTGCGCGCCACGGCGATCTGCTCGAGCGCCATGGCACCGGCCAGGATCAGGATCAGCCAGCGCACGGCGCCGCTCAGCAGCCGGGGCGAGGGGATGTGCGCGTTCACCGAGGCGAGCAGCGTCGCCCGCCAGGCGAAGTTGGCGGCGATGAAGCCGACCACCAGGATGACCAGCGCCACGAGCAGCCGGGGGACGAACGCGGCGAAGCCGGCCACGAGGCCCTGGAGGCTGGTGAAGCCCAGCACGTCGATGCCCGAGAAGAAGAAGCCGAGCCACACGAGCCAGAACACGATGGTCGCGAGGAGCGCGTCGGCCTCGGGCAGGTCGGCCACCTTGAGCAGGGCCGCCAGGCCCTGCCGCTCGGCGAGTGCGTTGAAGCGCAGCGAGCGGAGCGCGAAGCGGACGACGGCTCGCAGGAGCATGGCGATCAGCCATCCGACCACGATGATGCTCAGGGTCGTGATGGCGTTCGGCAGGAACGCCACGAGAGACTCGACGAAGTTCGTGCCGGCCTCGCGGACGGCGTTGGCGATCATCTGAGCCATGACTTACCTCTGGCCTTCGCCCCAGCGCTCCACGAGCCAGGGCTTGGAGCGCTCGAACTGCAGGCCGAGCGATTCGAGGGCGGCGTCCACCTCCGCCGGACTCCTGTCGGCCCACTGGGTCAGGAACGACCCGGTGCGCCCCAGGTACAGCGGGATGAGCGCCTGTGTGATGTGATCCCGCCGCATGACACCTCGATGGTGCGCGACGAGGAACTCGTAGACGGTGCTGACCCACAGGTCGTCGGGGTAGCGGAGCCGCTCGCAGTCCTGGTGTGCGAGCGCGTTGAGCGAGTCCAACGTGTCCGCCGACAGGATCGATCGGAGCACGGGCTGCAGCTGCTCGATGTCTGTGCAGAAGGCCTGGGTCAGGCGCCCGGCGTCGACGGCCGGGGCGTCCTCGCCCGCCGCGGGCAGCTCGCCGACCATCGGCAGGGGCTCGGCCGCGGCCCGTGGGACCCAGAACGCGGCGTGCTCTTCGAGACATTCGAACGCCGCGCCGACGACCTGCTGGAACAGCTCCTGGAAGGAGAGGCCCGTGTGTCCGGCGCTGCGCCGCGGGCCCAGTGGCGTCTGGCAGCACCGGAAGCCGCCGGCGAATGCCGTGCCGGTGACCCAGAGGTCGATGCCGTAGCGGGCCAGCGGGCCGAGCCAGACGTCCTGCTCCAGGCAATGTGTCACGAAGCGCTGCGAGCACCCGAATTCTCCGGCCAGGGGCTCGCGGATGCGCCAGCCGTACACGGCGTCGATCAGGGGGCGGATCATCTGCGTCACGAGCGGGCCGTCGAGCGGATGGCGCGGGTAGATCGGCGTGACGTAGTCGAACTGCTGCTCGCGCAGCGGGCGGATGAGGGCCGCCACCCATTCCGGCGTCACGCTGGACACGTCGGCGTCGAGCACCACGACGGCTCGCGCCTGTGTGAGGTCGGCAGCCGCCAGGATCTGACGCAGCGCGTTGCCCTTGCCCGCGACGCCGTGGTACGGCGTCGTGATGCGGTGCACGGTGCGCAGCGTGTGCGAGACGGTGAAGGTGTCCTGGTCGTCGACCGCGCAGTCGCGCACCACGGCCGGTGTGCCGTCCTCGGAGCCACCGTCGGAGTTGATGAGCACCGTCCGGTCGCGCGGGAAGTAGCGCCCGAAGGCCTGGTGTGCGGCACGCACGACGCCGCCGACCGTGGTGGCGTTGTTGAGTGTCGGGACTCCCACGAGGACGTCCACCTGGCCGACGGCCATCAGGTGCTGCAGCAGCTCGTCCGAGAGCAGACTGTCCTGAACCAAGGTCTCCTCCCCACGCCGCGCCCCGGCGGCGTGGTTCTTCCTTACAGCCGACGAAGCTTGAACCAGTAGAAGTGGTACGGTCCAAGCGTCAGCATATACGGGAGCTCGCCGATCCGTGGAAACAGGCTCTTGCCGAACATCTCGATTGGAATCGCCCCCGCCAGGAAGCGCAGGTCGAGCTCGACCGCCTGTGCGCTGCTCGACAGGTTGCAGACGACGAGCACCTGCTCGGCGCCGAGCGTCCGGAGGTAGGCCAGGACGCGGTGGTTGGCCGGCTTCAGGAACGTGGTCGCGCCGCGGCTGAAGACCCGTGTCGACTTGCGGATGTTGATCAGGCGGCGCATCCAGTTGAGCAGGGAATGCTCCGAGCGCCGCTGTGACTCCACGTTGACGGCCTGGTAGCCGTAGAGCGCGTTCGAGATGAGGGGCTGCGCGAGGCGCTCGGGGTCCGCGGTGGAGAAGCCCGCGTTCCAGCCGCCGCTCCACTGCATCGGCGTGCGGACGCCGTTGCGGTCGCCGAGGTAGATGTTGTCGCCCATGCCGATCTCGTCGCCGTAGTAGATGATCGGGCTGCCGGGCAGCGTCATCAGCAGGCCGTTCATCAGCTCGATCCGGCGCCGGTCTGCCTCGAGCAGCGGGGCCAGGCGCCGGCGGATGCCCAGGTTGATGCGGGCCACCGGGTCCCGGGCGTACTCCTCGTACATGAAGTCCCGCTCGAGGTTGGTGACCATCTCGAGCGTGAGCTCGTCGTGATTGCGCAGGAAGATGCCCCACTGGCAGGTCTCGGGGATCCCGGGCGTGCGCTCGACGATCTCCACGAGCGGCTTGCGGTCCTCCAGTCGCACCGCCATGAACATCCGCGGCATCAACGGAAAGTGGAACGCCATGTGGAACTCGTCGCCGTCGCCGAAATAGTGGCGCACGTCCTCGGGCCACTGGTTCGCCTCGGCGAGCAGTACCTTGCCGGTGAAGTGCTCGTTGAGCCTGGCCCGCAGGAACTTGAGCACGTCGTGCGTCTCGGGCAGGTTCTCGCAGGAGGTGCCCTCCCGCTCGATGAGGTAGGGCACGGCGTCCACCCGGAACCCGTCGACGCCGAGGTCCAGCCAGAACTTCATGACCTTCCAGATCTCCTCGCGCACGGCCGGGTTGTCGAAGTTGAGGTCCGGCTGGTGGCTGAAGAACCGGTGCCAGTAGTACTGCTTCGACTCGGGGTCCCACGCCCAGTTGGAGCGTTCGGTGTCGAGGAAGATGATGCGGACGCCGGCGTAGCGGTCGTCGGTGTCGCTCCAGACGTACCAGTCGCGCCGGGGGTTGTCGCGCGAGCTGCGCGCCTCCTGGAACCAGGCGTGCTGGTCGGAGGTGTGGTTGAGCACGAGCTCGGTGATCACCCGGAGCCCGCGAGCGTGGGCCTCGCCCAGGAACTCCCGGAAGTCCTCGAGCGTGCCGTAGCTCGGGTGGATGCTGCAGTAGTCGGCGATGTCGTATCCGTCGTCGCGGAACGGCGACGGGTACATCGGCAGCAGCCAGAGGCAGTCGACGCCGAGGTCGCGCAGGTAGTCGAGCCGGCCGGTCAGTCCCCGGAAGTCGCCCACGCCGTCGCCGTTGCTGTCGGCAAAGGACTTGACGTGGAGCTGATAGATGATCGCGTCCTTGTACCAGACGGGATCCGCGGGGCTGTCTGCTGTCTCGCTCATGACGGGCGTCCGTTGGCGGTGGGTGTGACGAGGCGGAAGACGGCGACGGCGCGCGGGGCGAGCTCGTAGGAGGGCGCCTCCACCAGATCGCGGCGGGCCCAGCGGGCGTCTGCCGTGTCGAGCAGCCGCTCCCAGCGGTCGGCCGGCGCGCGCGCGGGCAGCGCGAAGGCCAGCGGCGTGTCGTGCGCGCTGAACATCAGGAACAGCGTGTCGCCCACGATGGGGTCGCCGTTGCTGTCGGTCTCGTCGATCTGCGTGCCGTCGAGCCGGACCCCGAGGCTGCGGGTTTCCACGTTGGTCCAGCCCGCGCCCGACATCTCCCGCCCGTCCGGCGCGAACCAGGTGATGTCCTTCACGTTCCCGCCGCGCACGCTGCGCCCCTGGAAGAACCCCCGCCGCTTGAGCACCGGCTGCGCCCGGAACATGCCCACGACGTACTGGGTGAACCGCAGCAGGTCCTGCCGGGCCGGATCGAGATCCCAGTCGATCCAGCTGATCGCGTTGTCCTGGCAGTACGCGTTGTTGTTGCCCTGCTGGGTGCGCCCCATCTCGTCGCCCGCGTAGAGCATGGGCACGCCCTGGGAGAGAAAGAGCGTGGCGAGGAAGTTCCGCTTCTGTCGCTCGCGGAGGGCCACGATGGCCGGATCCGTGGTCGGGCCCTCGACGCCGTGGTTCCAGCTGTGGTTGTTGTTCTCGCCGTCCCGGTTGTCCTCGAGGTTGGCCTCGTTGTGCTTGGCGTTGTAGCTCACCAGGTCGTGCAGCGTGAACCCGTCGTGGCAGGTTACGAAGTTGACGCTGGCGTGCGGGCGGCGGCCGCTGTGGTCGTAGAGGTCGCTGCTGCCGGCCAGCCGCGTCGCCAGCTCCGAGATCTGCCCGCCATCGCCCCGCCAGAACTGGCGGATGGAGTCGCGGTACTTGCCGTTCCACTCGGCCCACCCCACCGGGAAGTTGCCGACCTGGTACCCCCCTTCGCCGAGATCCCAGGGCTCGGCGATGAGCTTGGCCTGGGAGATGACCGGGTCCTGGTGGATGATGTCGAAGAAGGCCCCCAGCCGGTCCACGGCGTGCAGCTCGCGCGCGAGCGCGCTGGCGAGGTCGAAGCGGAATCCGTCCACGTGCATTTCCTGGATCCAGTACCGCAGGCTGTCCATGATGAGCTGCAGGACGCGTGGATGCCGCATGTTCAGCGTGTTACCACAGCCGGTGAAGTCCTGGTAGAAGCGGAAGTCGTCCGGTGCCAGGCGGTAGTACGCGGCGTTGTCCACGCCGCGCAGGGAAATGGTCGGTCCCAGGTGGTTGCCCTCCGACGTGTGGTTGTAGACCACGTCGAGGATCACCTCGATGCCAGCCGAGTGCAGGTTCCGGACCATCGTCTTGAACTCGCGCACCGACTCCGACGGCGTCCGGCTCATGGCGTAGCGGAGATCCGGCGCGAAGAAGGCGCTCGTGTTGTACCCCCAGTAGTTGCTCAGCCCGCGCTGCACGAGGAAGCGGTCGAAGGCGTGATGGTGCACCGGCATCAGCTCCACCGCCGTGAAGCCGAGCTGCTGGATGTGCCGGATCGCCTCCTCCGAGCCCAGGCCCGCGTAGGTGCCGCGCATCGCCTCGGGGAGCTTCGGGTGCCGGAACGTGAAGCCCTTCACGTGCAGCTCGTAGATCACCGTCTCGTGCCAGGGCGTTCCGGGACGCCTGTCGCCGCCCCAGGTGAAGGCGGGATCGATGACCGAGGCGAGCAGGCTGTAGGGCGCGTTGTCCCGATCGTCGAACGACAGGTCCTCCTGCGGGTCCCCGACACGGTACCCGTGCATCGTGTCGTGCCACTGGATGGTGCGCCCGATGGCCTTCGCGTACGGCTCCAGGACGATCTTGTGCGGGTTGAAGCGATGGCCCCCCCCGGCCGGATCGTACGGGCCGTGGACGCGGTAGCCGTAGAGTTGGCCGGGAAGCACGCCCGGCAGGTACCCGTGCCAGATCAGGTCGGTCTGCTCGGGCAGGGTGATGCGGGCCGACTCCTGCTGGCTGTCGGGAGCGTCGAACAGGCACAGGTCCACCTTCGTCGCGTGCTCCGAGAAGATCGCGAAGTTGACGCCTGAGCCGTCCCATGTGGCGCCGAGCGGGTAGGGCGAGCCGGGCCGGACCTTCATGGCGAGGAGGGTACTCCGTTCGCGGGCGTTCCCCGGAACGCGTGGGGCCGGGACGGGAGCCGGTCCCTGCTCACGGTGTCCGGCGGACGACGAGGACGTGGGCCGGCTCACCCTCGATCGGGTCGAGGCGCACGTAGTTGCTGTCGCGCCACGTGAAGGTCTGATCCGTCAGCACGTCCACGACCTCGTAGGTGGTGCCGGCCGCCAGGCCGAGCTCCGGCTCGGGGACCCGCACCGTCGAGGCGTGCGCGGCGTGGGGGTCGAGGTTGACGACCACGATCACGGCGTTGGCGCGATCCGGCGTGGCTTTCACGTAGGCGATCAGGTTGTCGTCGCCCACGTCGAGAAAGCGCAGGTTGTCGAAGAGCTGGAGCGCGGGATTGTCCCGGCGGGCCGTGTTGACGCGCGCGATGAAGTCGGTGATGTTGCCCGGCGCGTGCCAGTCGCGCACCTTGATCTCGTACTTCTCGGAGTTCGCGTACTCCTCGCGCCCCGGAATCGCCTCGTTCTCGCACAGCTCGTACCCGCTGTAGATGCCGTAGCTCGGCGAGAGCGTGGCCGCCAGCACCAGGCGCGACTTGAACGCGGGGCGCCCGCCCTGCTGGAGGATCGGCGGCAGGATGTCCGGCGTGTTGGCGAAGAAGTTGGGACGGTAGGTCGCGGCCATCTCGGGCGCGGTCAGCTCGGCGAGGTACTCCGTGAGATCCCGCTTCGAGGTGCGCCAGGTGAAGTACGTATAGGACTGCGTGAAGCCGCGCTTGCCCAGCCCCTGCATCATCGGCGGCCGCGTGAACGCCTCGGCGAGGAAGATCACGTCGGGCGCGTCCTCGTGGACGCGGTCGATGAGCCACGCCCAGAAGCCCACCGGCTTGGTGTGCGGGTTGTCCACCCGGAAGATCTTCACCCCGTGGCCGATCCAGAAGCGCACGACCCGCAGCAGCTCGTCCCAGAGGCCCTGCCACTCGGGCGTGTCGAAGTTGACCGGGTAGATGTCCTCGTACTTCTTCGGCGGGTTCTCCGCATAGCGAATCGAGCCGTCAGGCCTGCGGTAGAACCATTCGGGGTGCTCCCGCACCCACGGGTGATCGGGCGAGCACTGAATCGCCAGGTCGAGCGCGACCTCCATGTCGAGCGCGCGGACCGCGTCCACGAAGTGGTCGAAGTCCTCGAGCGTGCCGAGGGCCGGCTCCACCGCCATGTGCCCGCCGGCCGCGCTGCCGATTGCCCACGGGCTCCCGGGGTCGTTCGGGCCGGCGCCGACACGGTTGTTGGGGCCCTTCCGGTTCGTGCTCCCGATCGGGTGAATGGGGGCCAGGTACACCACGTCGAAGCCCATCTGGCGGATGTCCGGCAGCCGGCGCTCGGCGTCGCGGAAGGTGGCGTGCCGGCCCGGCGCGGCACCCTGGGAGCGGACGAACAGCTCGTACCAGGCGCCCACCCGCGCACGCGGTCGGTCGGCCATCACCTCGAGCTCGGGCTCGTAGGTTGCCTCGTCGTCGCGCGTGCCGTACCGGGCCATCAGCTCGTGCGCCTCGGCCGTCCGTGCCATCTCGAGCAGGCGCGGCGGATCCGACGCGGCGTCCCGCAAGGCGGTCAGCAGAGCCGAGACGTTCCGGCGGGCGTCCCCGGTCAGCCGCTTCAGCGCACGTTCCACCAGGGACAGCCCCTCGGCCACCTCGCTCCCGACGTCGGGCTGGGCCGCCGCCACACGCTTGCCGAACTCGTGGACCCAGGAAGCGTAGTGGTCGGTCCAGGCGGCCACCGTGAAGCGGTACCGCCCCATCTGCTCCAGCGGGAACTCGGCGCGCCACAGATCGAGGCCGGGGTTGGTCGACCGCATCGCGATGTCGCGCGCGGTCTTGCTGTCAGGCGGGCGGACCCGCAGCACGGCGCATAGGCGCTCGTGGCCGTGCCGGTAGACGGTGGCCTCCACGGCGCAGGTCTCGCCGACGACGGCCTTGACCGGGTGTCGGCCGCCGTCGACCGAGGGCCGGACCGCCTCGATCACGAGCTGTTCGTAGGGGCGTCGTGTGCGGCCGGTGGGGCGTGGAACGGGAGTCGACATGACGACCTGACTGGCGACGGCTGCCTCCGGGGAAGGACCGCCCGGGGCCTTCCGACATCTTACTGAAGAGGGCCCCTTGGCTCCGAAGGATGGTCCGGGGCGCCGGAATGGGCCCGTTTTCGTCGGTCGTCCGACTCTCGCGAACTTTTACGTATTCTTAAACATCTACCGGCCGGTATCAGTATCTACTGGAGCCTGGGAGAAAAGGAGACGGGACGGGCCAGCAGCAGCCCCCGGCCCACGAACACATGAAAAAGGCACTGACTCTGGTGGTTCTGGTCGCCCTCGCCGCCGGCGGCTACTACGGCTACGAGCGCTACACCCGCGTCGAGCAGGGCATGCAGCTCGTGACGGCGAATGTCACCCGCGGGGACGTCGTGCAGGTGATCGACGCCGTAGGGCGGCTCGAGGCGGTGTCGACCGTGCTGATCGGGTCGCAGCAGTCAGGGATCATCAAGGCCCTCTATGCGGACTTCAACACGCAGGTGAAGGCGGGCCAGATCGTGGCCGAGCTCGAGCCCGAGCTGTTCGAGACGCAGGTGCAGCAGGCCGAGGCGTCGCTCGTGCGCCTGCAGTCCGATATCGATCGCAGCCGGATCCAGCTCGAGGACGCCCAGTTGAAGCTGGCGAGGGCGGGCGATCTCTCGTCGCGCAACCTGATTCCGAGGACCGATCTCGAGACGGCGGAGGTCAACGCCAAGACGGCCGAGATGTCGTACAAGTCGGCCCAGGCGCAGATGGTGCAGGCCGAGGCGCAGCTCAATCAGGCCGAGGTGAACCTGCGGCAGACGGTCATCCGGTCGCCGATCGACGGCGTCGTGATCTCGCGCGACGTGGACGTAGGCCAGACCGTGGCGGCCAGCATGTCGGCTCCGACGCTGCTGACGGTCGCCAACGACATGACGCAGATGCAGGTGAGCGCGAACATCGGGGAAAGCGACATCGGCCTGATCGCTGAAGGGCAGCCCGTGTCGTTCCAGGTCGACGCCTACCCCGGACGGTCCTTCACGGGTACCGTCCGCCAGGTTCGCCTGAACCCGGTGATCGAGCAGAACGTCGTGAGCTACGTGACCGTCATCAACGTGCCCAACCCCGAGAACCTGCTCAAGCCGGGCATGACGGCGAACGTGACCGTGGAGGTGGCGCGCGCGGTCGACGCGCTGCGGGTGCCGGCGGCGGCGCTCCGGTTCGAGCCGACGCCCGAGGTGTTTGCCGCGCTCGGCCTGACGCCGCCGGAGGAGCCTCAGGCGCAGCTCGCGGCCAACATGCCCTCGGGCGACAACGGCGATGGCGCCTCGGATGGCCCGGCGACCGCCGGCGACCGCGGCGGCGAGTTCTTCGGCGGGCGGGGCGGCAGCGACGCCAACCGTGAGGCGCTCCGGGCGCAATTCCAGAACATGTCGGACGAGGAGCGCCAGGCGTTCTTCGCCGCGCGTGGTGGCGGGAGCGGCGGGCGCGGCGGCAACGGGCGCGGCGGGGCGGCCGGGGCCGGTCAGCGGGCCGCCGGCGGGGCGGCCGGCGTCGTCGAGCGCGGGCAGATCTGGGTCGTCGCCGACGGCCAGCTCCAGCCGATGACCATCCTGACCGGCGTGAGCGACGGCGCCCGCGTGGCCGTTGTCGGCGGCGATCCCCTCGAAGAGGGCATGATCCTGGCCACCGGCGTCCTGCAGGCCCCCGTGGCGGCGGCGACCAACACCAATCAGGGGGCCACCAACCCGCTGCTGCCCAACTTCAACCGCGGC
>Ga0299906_10002549_pt1 | contig 15091 bp, 11 predicted proteins | sample RVTome_14_FD_200259 | JGI IMG/M metagenome (GOLD analysis project Ga0299906, IMG submission 200259) | Soil microbial communities from uranium-contaminated site in the Upper Colorado River Basin, Wyoming, United States - RVT145D125 (version 2) ... | reverse complement strand
GCTCGGGCCTGCGGATGCTGGCGGTCGGCCTCAGCGAGCCGGTGCAGGGCTATCCGGGCCTCGCGAACGTGACCCGCGAGCTCGAGTCCGTGAGCGAGGTCTTTCCCGCGCGCCGCCTCGAGAACGCCGAGTTCGTGACCCGGCGCTTCGAGAGCGAGGTCTCCGAGCGCGCCTTCGACATCGTGCACGTGGCCTCGCACGGCGAGTTCGCGGCGGAGGCCTCGCAGAGCTACCTGCTCACCTGGGACGGGCGCCTGCCGATGGATCGCCTGGGCGAGCTCGTCGGCACCACGCGCTTTCGCGAGCGCGGCCTCGAGCTGCTGACGCTCTCGGCCTGCGAGACCGCGGCCGGCGACGAGCGGGCCGCCCTCGGGCTCGCCGGCGTCGCGCTGCGGGCCGGCGCGCGCAGCGCGCTCGCCACGATGTGGGCCGTGGACGACCAGGTGTCGGCCGAGCTGGTCTCCGATTTCTATGCCGGTCTCGGCGACGAGAGGCTCTCGCGGGCCAAGGCGCTCCAGCAGGCCCAGGTGGGCGTGCTGCGCACGCACCGCTACCGGCATCCCGGCTACTGGGCCCCGTACGTGCTGATCAGCAACTGGCTGTGAGGGGAGGGATGGCGTGAAGACTGCAATGCGCGCGGCGCTGGCCCTGCTCCTGGTGGCGACTGCGACGGGCCTTCCCGCGGAAGCGCCCGCGGCGGGGGGCGACGAGGCGGCGGGGGAGCAGGCGGCGCAGGCCGAGGCGCCGACGGCGAGAGCCCTCTACGTCCCACCGCGGCTCGGCAAGCCGCGCGAGCGCGTCGGCGGCGGCGTCCGGTCCCTCCAGGAGACGGGTCCCGAGCTCTACGCCCTGGTTCCCGATCACGCGGGGCAGACGGTCTCGGCGGAGCCCTCCCTCTTCTGGGTTCTCGGGCGGGAGCTGCCCGCCGGCGCGTCGCTGGTCTTCACCCTGATCGACGAGGAGCAGGTCGATCCGCTGGTCGAGGCGGAGCTGCCGGCCCCGCAAGCGCCCGGCATCCAGCGCATCGACCTGGCGCGCCACGGCGTCGGCCTCGAGCTCGGCCGGGACTACGAGTGGTCGGTGGCGCTCGTGCGGGATGCCGAGCGCCGCTCGAACGACGTGACGGCGGTCGGCTGGATCGACCGCGTCGAGCCGCCGGCCGGCCTCGGCGCGAGCCCGGACGCCCGCGGCTACGCGGCCCACGGGCTCTGGTACGACGCCCTGGCCGCGGCCGAGGACCCGGCGCTGCGCGACGAGCTGCTGCGCGAGGTGGGCCTGGAACGCGCCGGGCCGCGTTGATCCGCTTCCTCCAGGCGAGCGGGCTCGCCCTGGTCGCGACCGCGACGACGCTCCTGGCGGCGGAGGCGCTCTTCCGCGCCCTCGATTGGGACTTCTCTGGGGAGCGCGCCGCCCAGTCCGCCCATCCGATCTTCTACCGCCTTCCCAGCGAGCCCCTCGGTCCCGTGTTCTTCCGCCGCCCCGGCCCCGACACCTGGGTGGGGAACGTGCTCTCCCAGGGCTTCCGGGCGCAGTGGGGCGACCGCGCCGCCGATCCCTTCCCGAACGAGCCCGTGGTCCGCGTCGACTACGACCGGGACGGCTTCCGCAACCCCGACGATCTCGCCGCCTGGGAGATCGCGGTAATGGGGGACTCCTTCACCGAGCTCGGCCAGCTCGCCTGGGAGGATCTCTTCACCACCGAGCTTGCCCGCCGCCTCGGGCTCCGCGTCAAGAATCTTGGCGCGAGCTTCACGGGGCCGCTCAGCCACCGCCTCTTCCTGGAGCGGTTCGGGGCATCGCCCGCCCTGGAGCACGCGCTCCTCGTGTTCTTCGAGGGCAACGACCTCGAGGATCTCGGCCACGAGCGCGCGGCCTTCCGGCGCTGGCGCCGAACCGGCGTCCGCCCCCGGCGCTCGATCGTTCCCCAGACGTCCCTCTTCCGCCACCTGCAGGGCCGCCTCGCCGCCCGCCCGGCTCCCCAGGAAGAGCCCGCCTGGTCGGATCTCCTCGAGATCCGCAAGGCCTACTTCGCCTCCGAGGCGGGCGAGATCCCGGTGACGCTCAACGACACGCCGCCGGGTCGCGACGGCGTGCCGCAGCCGCAGGCCTTCACCCGGGCCCTGGCCGCCTTCGCCGGCACCGCGAGACGCCTCGGCGCCACGCCCTGGCTCGTCTACATGCCCTGCAAGCGGCGCGCCCTCCACGGCCACCTGCGCTTCGGGGAGAGAACCGAGCCCGACCTGGTGGAGTGGACTCCGACGGATCTTCCGGACTTCGTCCGCGAGCAGGCGGAAGGCCTCGGCATGAGCTTCGTCGACCTGACGCCGGCCTTGCTCGCCGAGGCCGCCCGCGGCCGCCTGCTCTACAACCCGGTCTGGGACACCCACCTGAACCGCGCGGGCTCGCACCGCGTCGCCCGCGAGCTCGCCGAGGCCCTCAGCGCGGCGGCAGAGCGGGCGCGAAGAAGAACGCGAGACCGAGGATGACGTAGACGGCGAGGAGCTGGACGCCCTTCAGCCAGTCCGAACGTCCGTCGCCCGCCACCTGTCCGAGGATCAGCACCGAGAGCAGCACCGCCAGCACGAGACCGCCGCTGAAGGCCAGGTCCATCGGCGCGGGCGCGATGGCATAGCTCAGGAGGACGAGGAACGGCGCGACGAAGAGCGCCACCTGCACGCTCGACCCGATCGCGATCGACAGCGAGAGGTCCATGCGCCCCTTGAGCGCCGCCGTCACCGCGGTCGCGTGTTCGGCGGCGTTGCCGAGGATCGCCACCACGAAGACGCCGACGAAGACGTCGGTGAGAGCGAGCGCCTCGGCCGCCGGCTCGATCGCGCCCACGAGGATCTCGCTCATCCACGCGATCGCGACCGTGGCGACGGCCAGCACCAGGGCGGCGCGGCGGACGCTCCACGAGGCGGCGTGCTCCGTCCCCTCCGCAGGCTGGGATCCCGCGAAGAGCGCGCGGTGGGTCCCGAGGGAGAAGACGAGGTTCGCGCCGTACACCGCGAGCAGCACGACCGAGATCCAGACGCTGAGCGACGCCAGCGGCGGTGCGCCCGCGCCGAGGGCGCGGTGGAAGGCGGCGGGCAGGACCAGCGCGATCGTGGCGAGCGTCATCATCGTGGCCTGGGAGCGTGCCCCGGCCGCATTGAAGTGCTGCTCGGGCCGATTCCGCAGGCCGCCCGCCAGCATCGCCGCGCCGAGAACGAGCAGGATGTTCCCGACGATCGAGCCCGCGATCGAGGCCTTCACCACCTCGTAGAGCCCGGCCCGCAGGGCTGCGATCGCGATGATGAGCTCGGCGGCGTTCCCGAAGGTCGCGTTCAAGAGCCCGCCCACGCCCTCGCCCGTGTGTACCGCGAGCTCCTCGGTGGCGCGCCCCATCCAGCCCGCGAGGGGGATGATGGCCAGCGCCGCAGCCAGGAAGACCCAGAGCGACCGCTCCGGCACCAGATGCTCGAGCGCGACCGCCAGCGGGGCGAAGGCCAGGAACCAGTGCAGGACCCCGGGGCGATTTTTCGCGGAGACGGATGTGCCCACTTGGTGCATGATACGCCGGGGAGGCAGCCCCGTGGACGTGCTGGAGACCCAGGCCCTCGACCCGCTGGTGACGGCCCTGCGCTTCGCGGCGGCCCTCGGGCTCGGCGTGCTCCTCGGCCTCGAGCGCGAGCGCGCCAAGACCGAGGCCAGCTTCGCGGGGGTCCGGACCTTCGGCCTGCTCGCCCTGGCGGGAGGGACCGCCGCCTTCTCGCAGTCGGTGCTCGTCCTGCCCTGGCTCGCCCTCGCGATCTTCGCCGCGGTCTCCGGCCTGGTGATCGTGTCCTACGCGGTGACCGCGCAGCGCGGCGACCTCGGCGTGACGACCGAGGTCTCGGCGCTCCTCTCCTTCCTGCTCGGCTTCCTGTGCGTGAGCGGGCACGTGGTGACCGCGGCCGGTCTCGCCGTGGCGAGCGGCGCGGTCCTGGCGTTGAAGGAGTGGCTGCACCGGCTCGCCGGCCGCATCGAGACCGCCGACGTCGAGGCGACCCTCAAGTTCGCGATCGTGAGCATCATCATCCTGCCGCTCGTGCCGGACCAGGACTTCGGGCCGCCGCCCCTCGACGTCGTCAACCCCTACAAGATCTGGCTGATGGTGGTGCTGATCTCCGGGCTCAACTTCGCGAGCTACCTGCTCGTCAAGACGGTCGGCGCCGAGCACGGGATCGGCCTCACGGGCCTCCTCGGCGGGCTCGTCTCGAGCACCGCGGTCACGCTGGGATTCGCCCAGCGCAGTCGCCAGGAGCCGGGCCAGATCCCGCCGCTGGCCCTCGGAATCCTCGTGGCGTGGACGGTGATGTTCTTCCGCGTGGTGGTGCTCGTCGCCGCGGTGAATCGGGACCTCGTGCCCGGGATCGGCATCGCGATGGCGGCCTTCGGCGTCCCGAGCCTCGCGATCTGCTGGCTCCTCTGGCGGCGCCAGCGCTCGGCGGAGACGGCGACGGTGAGCGCCGGGGAGAACCCCTTCGAGCTCGGAGAGGCGATCCGCTTCGGCCTGCTCTTCGGCGTGATCACCTTCGCGGCCAAGGCCGCGCAGGTCTATCTCGGCGACGCGGGGCTCTACCTGGCGGGTGCCATCGCCGGCCTCACGGACGTGGACGCGATCGCCCTGTCCATGGCCCAGCTCGCCCAGCAGGACGCCGCCAGCGCAGGCCCCGCAGCGCGCACCATCGTGATCGCGGTCGCCTCGAACACGCTCTTCAAGGCCGGCATGGTGGCCTTCCTCGGCGCGCCCGGCCTGCGGCGGATCATCGTCGCGGCGGCGGGCGTGATCCTGGTGGCGGCGGTCCTCTGCGCCTGGCTGCTGTGAGGAGCAGGGCGAGGCGCGGCGCCGTCAGCCCCGCAGCGCCGCGCGCTCGCGCTGGAGGAACTCGTCCACCGCCTGCGCGAAGGCCTCGACCGTGGGCTCGGCCGGCAGCGCGCTCGCCCCGGTCGCGAGCCGCCGCGCGGTCGCCTCCCGGTGGCGGCGCCACAGCCCCTCCACCGCCTCTCCGGGAAAGGAGCTGCGGAGGATCGGCCCGGTGTCGGCAGCCTCCACCCACGGCGAGGTCGTGGTCGTGAGGGACGACCCGTCCGAGAAGCGCGTGTAGAGATCCACCTGCGGCTCGCCTGTCGTAGGCCACATCAGCGAGCCGTACACGCCGGCGCCCTCGCCTCCGTACGCGCGGACTGCGATCTCCGAGGCGAAGGCGAACACGAGGTCGCCGAGCGGGCGCAGACCGATCGCGAGGAAGCGGGCGTCGAAGTCCGCCAGCCGCCCCTGGTCGACGTCCTTCCGCCGGCCGAGCTGCGCGCGCCGGTACTCCCCCGTCGCCTGGGCGATCGTGAGCGCGGTGACGGCCGGCGTCAGCGCCTGGGTGATCGCCGCGAAGGCATCGCTCATGATCTGCCGGAGCTCCTCGCTCTCCGCCTCGTCCGAGGAGAGATCCCAGGCGCCGCAAAGCCGCCGGCGGAAGACGAGGCGCGCGAGGTAGGGAAGGTAGGCGCCCTTGTGCCGGGCGATCGTCAGCAGCGGACCCCGGCGCACGACCTCGGCTTGCGACAGGTACTCGTCCTGGGCCGCGGCCTGCACCAGCGCATCGGCCTCGGCCTCGTCGCGGGTGCGGATCCCCTCGCCCCGCCCGAGCTCGTCCACCAGGGCGAGCGCCTGCTCGACCGCCTCGCGCGGGACCGCCGGCCAGGCGTGGGTGAGCGACCAGTGCCCGGCGCCGATCGCACCCCGCCAGCGGTGGTTGCCCGACGTGACCTCGGGCGAGCCCGTCCTCGCGAAGCAGAGCTCGAGCACCGCGCCGTCGGGCAGCTTGCCCAGGCTGCGGGCGAGGTCGCCCGTCCACGAGAGCGTCTGCATCCCGGACTCGGGGAAGCCGATCTGCAGGCGATTCCCCTCCGCCGACACGATCGCCGGCGTGTCGGGCCTGCACCTCGGCGCCCACTTCGCGCCCGCGGGCAGCGCAACGGTCGCGGCGGCGTCGATCTCGCGATCGCAGAACCAGGCGATCCGCGCGACGGCGTCGATGCCCTCGACGGGAACCGCCACGGCGCCGCCTTCGATCGGCAGGGGCTCCGGCAGCAGCCCGAGGACGGGCGCGGCGTCCTCCGCCGGGGGCGGGGCGGGCTTCGCCTTCGGCGCGCGCGGCAGGATCTCCTCCAGACCACCGCGGACCTCCGGGCCCTCGGCGCCGACCGCGGGGAGCCCCAGCGGGAAGCGGCTGGGGCGACGGAAGCCGCAGTCGCTGGGGAACCAGCCGCCGTCGGAGCTCGAGAGCTCCGCCTCCGCGTCGAGGGGCCGGAGGTGGACGAGGTAGCCGACCCAGTCGAGGGACGCGGTGTCGACGCGGAGCGTTCCGGAGGCGACGGAGCGCTTGAGCTTCGCCCATTCCTTCTGGTGCCCCGGGTCCTCCTCGGGAAAGCTCGCGAGCTCGGCCGCCAGCCACGACGGGAAGGCCTCGCCCGGGTGCTCTCGGCGGAACCAGGTCCCGATCTTCTCGTCCCAGCTCTCGCGCAGGAAACGCGCGCTCATGGTGGGCAGATGGGTGTAGACGTCGGCCAGGTACTCGCCGGGCGGGACGCGCACCTCGTGCACGTAGCCCATGGGCCCCTGCTCCCGAAAGTCTGCCAGGCAGCGCGGGTCGAAGCCGCCGCACACCAGCAGGCGCCCGCACGGGACCGCGAGCCGCGTCCGGATCCGGCAGATCCACTGCGCCTCCTCCTCCCGGGTGAGCGGCTCGCCCACCACCACGCGGGCGATGAAGGAGTCGTCGCCCTCGAGCGCGACGAGGATCGCCTCGTGGGCGCCGGCGAAGGCCTCGTCGTTGCGGCGGTCGTCCGCGATCACGCGATCGACCACCGAGGACGAGAGGATGCTCATCCCCCCCGAGTCGTTCTCCACGTAGACGTCTTCGCGCATCGCGGCGCCTCCGGCCCTGGCCCGGCCGGCTCTTCGGCCGGACGCCCGGTCGGATTTAACACATCAATGTGCCGGGCTCCCCGCGGCGGTCCCGCCTGGTCCCCGGGGGAGGCCGGGTTCGTGGTAGGCTCGAGGGCATGTGGTTCCTGCACGAGACCCACGCGGTCCGCGGCGAGGCCGAGGAGGAGTTCGACGCGCTGCTGCGCGACGCCTGGATCCCGCGCGTCGCCGGGACGGCGGAGGCGCGGGTCGCGTACGTGCTGCGCCACACGCACGGCACGGGGCCGTCGTACCGCATGGTCACCTGGACGGCGCTCGCGGGCGCGGCGGCCTACGAGGCCCTGGCCGCCGACGTCGCCCGGGGCCCGCTGCGGGAGCTGGCGCGGGAGCTCGATCGGCTGCGGCACGACGTGGAGGCGAAGCTGCTCGAGCCGCTCCCCTGGTCGCCGCTCCAGCAGATCGAGCTCGCCGGCGTGCCGGCCTCGGGCGCCGATCACGGGCTCACGCTCTACATGGAGGACACGGTCTGGCCGCGGGAGGGGAAGCTCGAGGACTACGTGGAGCGGAGCGGCGCCCACTACGCGCGCGAGATGGCGGGCCACGAGCAGGCCGGCCGCGCGATGCTCCAGGTGCAGGGAGGGTTTCGCACCGTCTTCGGCAGCGGCCGCCGCCGCGAGATCCTGCTGTGGCAGAAGGTGGTGGATCCGCGCCTGGTGCTCGGCCTCCTCACCCGCGAGGTCCCGTCCGAGCTCCGGAAGCCCGGCACCTGGATGCACGACGCCCTGGAGCTCCGCGACCAGTGGCAGAGCCGGCTGCTGCGCACCACGCGCTGGTCGCCGCTCGCGTAGCGGTCGCGAGGCAAGCGCGCGGCCGCCCGCTCAGGCGGCCGAGGCGCTCCGGAAGAAGGGCTGCACGCGCGTCAGCCGCAGCGCCAGCGGAGCCCCCAGGGCGAAAGCCGCCGACAGCACCCAGGCCTCGGCTCCCCCGAGCAGGGCCAGCGGCAGCAGTGGCGACGCGACCACCCGCAGCACCTCGGAGCGGAACGCCCAGGCGCGCCCCTCGAAGAGGCCTCCGAGATTCAGGATCCCCCAGACCACCAGGGCGATGGCGAGCGCCTTGGTCTCGAGACCGACGGAGCCCTCGAAGAAGCCGAGGGCGATGGTGAGCGCCACGAGCAGTGCGAAGTGGAGGAGCGCATAGGGGGCGAGCTCCCGCGGGTAGGGGCGGTCGAAGATCGGGGTGTGCTCGTCCACCGCAGGGGGCTCCTGGGGGCCTCCCCGATCGGCGGGGAACCATCCCGGACGCGCGAGGAAGGTCCGGACCTTGTCGAGCGGCCTGCGGGTCGCCCGCGCCGTCCGGAAGAGCTCGATCCAGTAGTGCAGGTTGGCCCAGACCGGGTTCCAGCTGGCCAGGGGCGTGGTGATGCCGTAGACGACCTTCTCGCCCTCCCGCTCGAAGGTGCCGAAGAGGCGGTCCCAGACGATGAACGTGCCCCCGTGGTTCCGGTCGATGTAGACCGGATTGCGTCCGTGGTGGACGCGGTGGTGGGAGGGCGTCACCAGCACCGCCTCGAGGGGGCCGAGCCTGCCGATCAGCTGCGTGTGCAGCCAGAACTGGTAGAGCGTGTTGACGGCCGCACAGGCCAGGAAGACCAGCGGCGGGAAGCCCAGCAGCGCGAGCGGCCAGTAGAAGACCGAGGCGAAGATCGGCTGGAGCGTGCTCTGCCGGAGGGCGACGGCCAGGTTGAAGTCCTCGCTCTGGTGGTGCACGACGTGGGCGGCCCAGAGGAAGTTGACCTCGTGGCTGAGGCGGTGGAACCAGTAGTAGGCGAAGTCCACGGCGAGGAAGCAGGCGATCCAGGTGCCGGCGCTCTCGACCGACAGCTCGAGGAGGCGGAGCTTCGCGTAGACGGCGACGTAGCCGGCCAGCACCAGCGCCCTGACCAGCAGCAGGGTCAGCTGCATCAGGATGCCCGTGCCGACGTCGCTGATCGCGTCGTTCAGCCGGTAGGGGTGCTCGCCGCGCCGCCGGGCCAGCCAGAGCTCGAGGCCGATCAGGAGCATGAACGCGGGGCCTGCCAGGGCCGTGTAGTCGGGCTCCATTCCGCCTCCGTCCCCGGGCGAGTATAGCTAGGGCGTGATGACGTTCTTCGGGTCGGGCCTCCGCTCCGGCGGCGCCTGGCTGTAGTCCTGGAAGGCGCCGTCGCGCTCCTCGATCGCCGCGCCCACGCCGTCCCGGGCCGCCACCTCGATGAAGCGAAGCGCGTCCGGGGTGTTCCGCATGTAGCCGTCCAGCAGGGGGCCCAGCAGCTGCGTGCTGGCCAGGCCCATGTTCTCGTAGGCCTGGTTCACGATCATCTTCATCGCCGCCAGCTGCGACAGGGGAAGCCCGGCCAGCTTCCAGGCGAGGTCGCGGACGGTCGCCTCCAGCTCGCCGAAGGGCACGGCCCGGTTGATCAGCTCGATCTCGGCCGCCTCCGCTCCGCTCAGCGGCTCGCCGGTCAGGGCGTGCCACTTGCAGCGGGCCAGTCCCAGCCGGTAGATCCACATGCCCGTCAGGTAGCAGCCCCACATCCGCGCGTAGGGCGTCCCGATGCGGGCATCCTCCGAGGCGATCACCAGGTCGGCGCAGAGCGCCATGTCCGATCCGCCCCCGACGCACCAGCCGTGCACCTGGGCGATCACGGGCTTGGGGCTGCGCCAGATGCTCATGAGCTTCGGGACCGGCGCCTGGAGGGCGCTCGTGGTGCCGATCATGTCCTTGCCCGGATCCCAGCGGCCGTCCGTGTACAGGGCCTTTCCGTAGCCCGAGCTGAACTCCTGCCCGAAGTCGAAGCCCGCGCAGAAGCTCCGACCCGCTCCGCGCAGGACGATCACCTTGATGGCGGGATCCCGGTTGGCCTCGCGGATCGCCGCGTCGAGATCGTCGGGCATCTGCGGGACGATGGTATTCAGCCGCTCGGGCCGGTTCAGGGTGATGGTCGCGAGCGGGTCCTCGGTCGCGTAGAGAATCGTCTGGTAGGCCATGGCGCCCTCCTCTGGCTGGCCGCCCCATCCTACCCGGCCCGGGCGCCCCGGACAGCGCGCAGCTCGGGGCGCAGGCGATCCTGTCGCTAGTGGCGACGGGGGCGGGCTACTCGCAGCGGCCGCCGAGCCGTCCCGCCCTGAGGTCCGGGTTCGGCGGATGCTCGCCGAGCCAGATCGAGAGGAACGCCCTCGCGAAGTCGTCGCCGTCGATCCGGCCTGCGACCCTTCCGTTCACGTCCACCTCGATGCCGGCGGAGAGGGCTGATTCCGTAAAATCCGACGTATCGATGGCCCAGACGATCCGGCAATCGTCTTCGGGGACGGATGCCGGGCGGGGAGACCAGAGTGCAGTACCGGGTGTTGCTGGGGACTGCGATCGCGATCGCGGCTCACGGCGCTGCCGCTGCGGAAGCCAGGCCGAGCCAGCAGGAACGGCTCTACCAGATCTTCGATCGGATCTGGGACTGGCAGCTGACCACCGAACCGGAGTTCGCCACGTATGTCGGCGTGCCTGGGCACGACGACCGCTGGACGGACTACTCGACTGCGGCGATCGCCAGATGGGAGCGGGATCAACGGGGCTTCCTACGCGAGCTGGAAGCCCTTGGAATCTCCGAGCTCGATGCCGACGCGCGTCTCGACCACGAGCTGGTCGTGAAGGGTCTGCGCGAGGAGATCGAAGCCTTCCGGTTCCATCCGGAATACCTGGCGATCGACCAGTTGGGCGGCGTGCAGCTCGACGTCGCTGACCTGCTGGAGATCATGCCTACCACCAAGGAAGCGGAGTTCCAGAACATGCTGAAGCGGCTGCGCGCGGTTCCGGCCCTGATCGAGCAGAACATCGCCCTGCTCGAGGCCGGTCTGGCCACCGGCATCACCACCCCACGCATCGCGCTGCGCGACGTGCCCCAGCAGCTGCGCGATCTCATCGCCGACGATCCCGGCGACAGCCCGCTCCTGCGCCCCTTCGCGGAGATGCCGAAGGAGATTCCCGCCAAGAGGCGAGCCTCGTTGCGCGGCGAAGCCGAGCGCCTCCTCGTGGCGGACGTGTACCCGGCCTACCGCGAGCTGCTCGCATTCATAGAGGAGAAGTACATTCCCGGCGCTCGCGAGACGATCGGTCAGCTCGCAGTACCCAACGGAGAGGCGTGGTATGCCTTCAACGTCCGCTCCCACACCACGACGGACCTCACGCCGCAGCAGATCCACGAGATCGGCCAGGCGGAGGTCGAGCGCATCCGCAAGGAGATGCAGCGGTTGATCCAGGAGCTGGGCTTCGACGGCAGCCTCGCGGAGTTCGGCGAGCTCCTGCGGACCGATCCCCGCTTCTACTTCGATTCGGAAGAGGAGCTCCTCTCGGCCTATCGGGACATCTGCAAACGCGCAGACCCGCAGCTGGTGCGCCTCTTCGGCACCCTGCCCCGGCTGCCGTACGGCGTGAAGCCGGTGCCCGCCTTCAAGGCGAAGTCGGCCCCGACCGCCTACTTCGAACCGGGCTCGCTGGAGGCCGGGAGGCCCGGCTACTTCTTCGTCAATACCTACGACCTGAAGACCCGGCCGAGCTGGGAGATGGAGGCTCTCTCCCTCCACGAGGCCGTGCCGGGGCACCATCTCCAGGTCGCACTCGCGCAGGAGCTGGAAGGGACCCACGACCTGCTGAAGCACAGCTTCTACAACGCCTTCAGCGAAGGCTGGGGTTTGTACGCGGAGAGCCTCGGCGACGAGCTGGGCTTCTACCGCGACCCCTACGCGAAGTTCGGCCAGCTCACCTACGAGATCTGGCGGGCGATCCGCCTCGTGGTGGACACGGGAATCCACGCGATGGGCTGGAGTCGCGAGCAGGCGATCGACTTCTTCCAGGAGAACGCGGCCAAGAGCGGCCACGACATCGTGGTGGAGGTGGACCGCTACATCGTGTGGCCGGGACAGGCGCTGGGGTACAAGATCGGCCAGCTCCAGATCGCGAAGCTCCGCGCCCACGCGCAGCGGGAGCTCGGCCCGGCCTTCGACATCCGCACCTTCCACGATCAGGTACTGCTGCGGGGCGCGTTGCCCCTCGACGTGCTGGAGCAGCGTGTGAACCGCTGGATCGAGCGCGTGAAGCAGGACGGATCCGGGTAGAGCCCATCACGCGATGCGCGAAGCGGAGTCGGATCTGTCGTTCGTCGACTTCGGCGTCCTTGGACGGCCCCCGACGGCCCCTCAGCTGCAACTAGCGTGGCAAACCCTGGCGCGCCGGGAGGGACTCGAACCCCCGACCCTCAGGTTCGAAGCCTGATGCTCTATCCAGCTGAGCTACCGGCGCGCAGGTGGCGGGAGGCTAGCACGGGGCGCAGGGGCCGCGGCGGAGCTTGACCTGCGGGCGACCGGCCTCGACCATGCGGCCCGGAGGCTGCGCGTGGAGCGAGTCGAGGCGGGCCGGCGCCGCAGCGAGCGGTGCGCCGTGCGAGCGAGGTGGGCGGGGCTGGCGCTGCTGGCGCTCTACGCGGCGTTCCTCTTCCCGTTCGCCCTGGCCCGCGCGCCGGGCTGGCTGCCCGACGCCTACGTCTACCTGCTGATGGCCGAGGCGCTCTCGCCCTGGGGCGGCGCCGCGTCGCCGGCGGCCGCGCACGTGCTCCGCAGCAGCGCCTTCCCGCCGCTCCATCCGCTGCTGCTGGGCCTGGTGGGCGGCGCCGAGCCGCTGGCGGCCCGCGCCTTCGGCGTCACCTGCCTGCTGGCGTCCCTGGTGATGCTCTTCGCGCTCGCGCGGCTGCGGGGCCGGGGAGCAGGCGAGGCGCTGGCGCTGTGCGGCGTGTTCGCCGCGCTGCCGGTGACGCTCCTCCAGGCGCTCGAGGGAGCGAGCGAGCCGCTCTACCTGCTCCTCGGCCTGATCGGCCTGGCCGCGGCCGCGAGGGCCGAGGAGTCCGCATCCGGCGAGGGCCTGGCCGCCGCGGCCGTCGCCATCGGCCTCGCCCTCGCGACGCGCACGGCCGGGATCGCCCTGGTGGCGGCCTTCGGCGTCTGGCTCTTCGCGCGCCGTGCGCCGCGGCGGGGCGCGTGGCTGGCCGTCGCCTTCGGACCCTTCGCACTCTGGTCGCTCGCGCGCGCGGCCTGGCTCCGCTCGACGGGCAGCTACGGCGAGGCGCTTCGCGCGCGCCTCGCGAGCTACGACCCCGAGCTGGCGCCAGCCCTGGCGAAGGCGTTCGCGGATCAGGTCTCGGCGCTCGCCTCCGCCTGGCACTCGGCCTTCGCCTTCTGGCCGGGCGCCACCACCCGGATCGCGGCGACGGCCGTGGCCGTCCTCGCCGTCGCGGGCCTCGCGCGCGGGGTGCGCCAGCGCGACCTCGTCGCCCTCTACGCGGCCGCCTACCTGGTGATGATCGCGCTCTGGCCCTTCCCACCCCAGGCGGGCCGCCTGCTCTGGCCCGTGCTGCCGCTGCTCCTCGGATTCGCCCTCGAGGTGGCGGGCGCGGGGCTCGAGCGCGTCCGGCCCGGCGCCGGGCGACTCGCCGCTCCCGGCCTCGCGCTGCTGGCCGCCCTGCTGGCCCTGCCGTCCTGGGGCGTCGTCGCCGAGCGCTTTCCGGCGGCCCTGCGCTCGGAGCTCGCGGACTTCGCGCGCACGCCCCGCTGGTACCTGGTGCCCGACCTGGGGGCCTCCGAGATCGACGCGGGCTCGCGCCGGCACCTGGCCCGCGCCATGAGCGCCGTGCGGGATCTCGTGCCGGAGGGCGAGTGCATCTACGCGGTCGATCCCCTGGAGCTCATGTGGTGGTCGAGGCGGGTGGCGATGCTGCCGCCGCCCTCCGGGATCGACGCCGCCACCTTCGCCGCCCGCAGCCGCGACTGCGGCTGGTTCCTGCTCTCTCCCATGGTCTGGGGGCCCTATGCGTCGCCCTACTACCCCCGCGAGCGCCTCGCGGGCGAGCTCGAGGTGGTGGCGCCCCTCGTCGGGGCCGGGGCCGGGCACGAGCCGCTCTTCCTCGCGCGCCGGCGCGCGCGCTCCGACGCCGCCGGCGGGTCCTGAGGCCCGCCGAATGCCCGCGGCCGGCGGCTCTGATACGTTCCGGCCGATGTGCGACTCCGTCGTGGCCGTCGGCGCCGAGACGACCTCGGGCATCTCGCTGTTCGCCAAGAACAGCGACCGGCAGGCCTGGGAGTGCCAGCCCTTCGTGCAGCTGCCCGAGGCGCACCACCCGCCCCGCTCGACGGTGCGCTGCACCCACGTCGAGATCCCGCAGGTGGCCGAGACCTACCGGGTGATGGGTCACTCGCCCTGGTGGGTCTGGGGCTTCGAGCAGGGCGTCAACGAGCACGGCGTCGCCATCGGCAACCACACGGTCTTCTCGAACGAGGTGCTGGAGCCGGAGCCGGGACTCATCGGCATGGACCTGGTGCGCCTGGGGCTCGAGCGCGGCCGCGACGCCCGCGAGTCGCTGGAGGTGATCGCCACGCTGGTCGAGACCCACGGCCAGGGCGGCTCGGCCATGAGCGCCGATCCGGGTGCGGCCGGATACCACAACAGCTTCCTGCTGGCCGACCCCGCCGAGGCCTGGCTGCTGGAGACCTCGAACCGCCGCTGGGCCGCGCGGCGCGTGCGCCTGTCCGCCGCCTCGAACCACCTCTCCCTCGGCGCGGACTGGGAGATCGGCTCCCGCGACCTGGAGAGCTTCGCCCGGGCCCAGGGCTGGTGGCGCGGCGGCGGCCGCGTCGACGTGGCCGTGGCGTACCGCAACCGGCGGGTGCCGGGCTTGGTGTCCGAGGGCCGGCAGCGCCGGGCCCTCGACCTGCTGCGCGCCGGCCGCGGGCGCCACGACGTGGCGGGCCTGGCGCGCCTGCTGCGCGACCACCTGGAGGGCGGACAGGCCTGGCGCCCGGGGGCCGCGCCCGACGACGAGCGCTTCTGGACCCTCTGCGCCCACAGCGATCCCGTGCACTGGACCACGGCCAGCATGATCGCCGAGCTGCCCTCCAACCGGCCGGGCCCCTGGCCGGTGTGGATCGGCTTCGGCACGCCCTGCACCGGCATCTTCCTGCCGGTCTACCTCGACGGCGTGATCCCCGCGCCGCTGGCGCGGGGCGGGCCCGAGCCCGATCCGGACTCGGCGTGGTGGGTCTTCAAGCGCCTCCAGGACGCGGTCAC
>Ga0299906_10002548_pt1 | contig 15095 bp, 20 predicted proteins | sample RVTome_14_FD_200259 | JGI IMG/M metagenome (GOLD analysis project Ga0299906, IMG submission 200259) | Soil microbial communities from uranium-contaminated site in the Upper Colorado River Basin, Wyoming, United States - RVT145D125 (version 2) ... | reverse complement strand
GGCCGGGACGCGTACGAGCAGGCGCGGATCATCTTCGCCAAGATCAAGCGCCTGGTCGAGGCCGCGGGCGGCGCGATGAACGACGTCGCGAAGGTGACGATCTACGTTACCGACATCGGGCAGAACACCGGGGTGTGGCGAGCGCGGCGGGAGTTCTTCGCCGGCGACTTTCCCGCCTCCACGCTGGTCGAGGTGAGCGCGCTCGCGAAGCCGGAGATGCTGGTCGAGATCGAGGCGGTGGCCTACGTCGGCTCGAGCCGGTGAGCGCGCGCCGCCCGTCCGACCTCAGCCCGGGACGTTCTCGCGCCGGACGTGCGCCAAGTAGCCCCCGGTCCGATTCCACCAGGGCTCGGCGAGCCGTGCGCCGGCGCTCGCGAGCCGCAGATAGGCGGTGCCCTGCGCGGCCGCTGCAAGACCGAACGCGGCGCAGAGCGACGGGATCGCGGACAACGGCCACTGCAACGCCACCATCGCGCCGACCGCGACGAGCAGCAGGCCGGAAGCCGACTCCCACCGCGACTGCGCATGGGGCCTGATCACCGCGGCGGCGACCTGCGCGACGCCGCCGATCGCGAACGCCGCCGATAGCGCGAACAGGAGCAGCAGGGGCCCGAACTGCGGATCAAGGAGCAGAACCGCACCCGCCTCCGCGTACGCGAGGGTGACCGCGGCCTGGAAGCCGCGCGCCCGTTCGCCCCTCATCAGGACCGCGCCCGCGGCATACGCCGCAGCGAGGCTGAGCAGCGACCAGGCGAGCGCGGTCACCAGCGTCCCCGGCGGGAGCACGATCGCCGCCGCGACCGCGCCCGCCGCGACGCCCAGGAACGCGGCACCGAGCGCCCGGTGCCACTTCCAGCGCGCGGCGAGCTCGGAGCGGGCCGGCTTGACGAGTTGCAGCCTCACGCTTCGCGCCGCCTCGGCTAGCGCCCGTCCCCGGTGGTCACCTCGAGCACCAGGAACGCGACGAACAGCACGACGAAGATGAAGAAGACGACCTCCGCGATCGCCGCCGCGCCGGCCGCGGCCCCGGTGAACCCGAGCACGCCGGCGACGATCGCGATCACGAAGAAGAGCAACGCCCACTTGAGCATCGCGAACCTCCTTGGCGGAGAGCACAATCCGATGCTAGACGCGCTGGTTCGGCCGGCCTATCGGCGCGCGACCGAATCGGCTGTAGGACGGACGAGGACGGCGCCTTGAGGCGCGCGCGGGCGTCCTCCCGTATAGTGGCCGCCACCCCGCCGCCCCGGTCCGTTCCCCGCGCCACGGCATGAAGAGCGTTCTCCCGCTGAGGGTTCGCGCGCCGCTCATCGGCGGCGTCTTCGTCTCGCTCGCGATTCTCGTGTTCGCCGAGCTCGGCTACCTGCGGCTGGAGGCCGCGCAGCGGCGCATGGCGGCGACGCTCGAGACCCAGACGCTCGTCTACGGGATCCTGGCGGCGGTCGGCGATGCGGAGACCGCCCAACGCGGCTACCTCCTGACCGGGCGCGACGAGTACCTGCAGCCATACCAGGAGGCGATTCCGACCATCGAGGCCCGCTACAAGAAGCTGCGGGAGCTCGTGATGCTGCACGGCAATCCCGAGCTCCTGGATCGCACCTCCCGGCTCAACTCGCTGGTCGGCAGGAAGCTCGCCGAGATCGACGCGACGGTCGCGCTCTACCGGGCGGAGGGAATGGGCGCGGCGATCGACCTAGTGGGCACCGACCTTGGCAAGCGCACGATGGACGCGATCCGCGCGGAGGCGGTCGCCCTGACGCGGGAGCTGCGCGAGCAGCTGGGACGCGGACTCGACCAGTGGCAGCGCGACGTCGCGTTCGCCCGGATCGGCATGCAGCTGATGACCGCGTTCACCGTCGCGCTGCTGCTCGTCGTCCTGGTGCTCGCGCGCCGCGACGTCAAGCGCCGCGAGGAGCGGGCGCGCGAAGCGCTGGAGCAGCAGAAGCGGCTCGAGTCGATCGTCGCCGACCGGACCGCCGAGCTCGCGGAGCTCTCGAATCACCTGCAGACCGTGAGCGACGAGGAGCGGGCGAAGCTCGCGCGCGACATCCACGACGAGCTCGGCGCGATCCTGATCTCGGCGAAGATGGACGCGGCCTGGGTCCACGACCGGCTGAAGGACCGCGCTCCGGATGACGCCGACCGCCTCGCGCGCGCCATGGCGACGCTCGACGACGGCGTGAACGCCAAGCGCCGCATCGTCGAGGAGCTGCGGCCGACGTTGCTCGACAACCTGGGCCTCGGCGCCGCGATCGAATGGCAGGCGAACGAAGCCTGCGCCCGCGCGGGTCTCGCGTCCGAGGTGCACGTCCCGAAGGAGGACGAGCCGCTGCCGCCGGCGGCCGCGATCACCCTGTTCCGGATCGCGCAAGAGGCGCTCACGAACGTGATCCGTCACGCGGAAGCGAAGCGCGTGACGATCGATCTCGCACGGAGCCGCGAGGAGATCACCCTGCGCATCGCCGACGACGGCGTGGGCATCGCGGAGGCGGAGAGCCGGAGCCGCCTCTCCCATGGGATCAGCGGCATGCGCCACCGCGCGCGGGCACTGGGCGGGACGTTCGCGGTGGGCGGCCAGCCCGGGGCCGGCACGGTCGTCGAAGTCACCGTCCCGCTCCACCCCACGGCCGAGGGGACGGCGGCACCCGCCGCCGCCACGCGCGCCACGTAGCGGTCACTTGCCCGCTCCCTCCTCGACGGCGCCGGGCGAGGTGTCGCTCGACTTCGCCAGCTGGTGACCGAGGATCCCGCCGGCGGCCGCGCCGCCGATGGTCCCGAGCGGATTCCCGCGGGTGATGAGGTGACCGACGATGCTGCCGGCGACGGCGCCGATCGCGGCGCCCTTCTGCGCCGGTGTCATCGGCGCGCACGCGGAGAGGGCGAGCGCCGCCAACAGGGCGGCGCCGAGCTGTCGCGGGCGCGGCACGGCGCGTCCGGCGCGCCGGCGACTCCGGTGCGCCATCGGCGCGTCAGCGCTTCGCCTTGTCCTGGAGCTTCTCGCCGCCGCGCTCGATGTCCTTGCCGAGTCCCTGCATGGTGTTGCAGCCGGCGGCGAGCGCAAGGCTCGCGACGAGCGCAAGCGCGATGAATCGACGGATCATATGCGTCTCCTGTGATGCGGGCGCAAATCGCGCGCCTCGTCCCTCCTTGCAGGAGGCGTGCCACCGGGCCGCAGGTTAAAAGGCCCGCTGCGACAGGGGGTTGGCGAACGAGCCGTTCTGGCGCGCTCTGGAAACGCGACACGAACCGCGTGCAAGGTTTACACGCCGTGCGCCGACCGGTACGTCGTCAGTTTGCGGTGCGTGCGGCGGCGAGCGCCTCGAGCACCTCGCGCACGCGGTTGAACTCGCGTGCTTTCTCGAAGAAGTAGTCGGCGCCGAGGGCGAGGCTGTGCTCGCGCAGCCGGGGGATTGCGTAGTTGGTGAGGACGATGACGACCACGCCCGCGGGGCGGGTTGCGCGCAGCGCGCGCAGCAGCCCGATCCCCGTCCCTTGCCGCAGCTGCAGGTCGAGCACGAGGGCGTCCCACTCGGTCGCGCGCAGATGTTCGAGCGCCGCCGTCTCGCCGTCGGCGTGCGCGACGATCTCGATGCGTCCCGGAGCCGCGAGCGATTCGGTGAGCCGCTCGCGGAGCAGCGGCGAATCCTCGACCAGGACCACGCGGACCGGTGTTGCTGGGCTCATCTCCGGCGCGCACCGCCCGGAAATGCGGCACGCTCACCGGTCCCAGCGTAGCAGCGCGAGCGGCGGGTTGCTGTCGGTGTCCGTCCTACACGTCACTGGATGAGACCGTTCTTGATCGCGTAATAGGTCAAGTCGGCGTTCGACGCCACGCCCATCTTCTCGAGGATGCGGCTCCGGTAGGTGCTCACGGTCTTCACCGACAGGAACAGCTCCGCGGCGATCTGGGAGACGGCTGCGCCGGCAGCGAGCTTGCAGAAGATCTGGAACTCGCGCTGCGACAGCCGCGTGTGCAGCGGGCGCTCCGCGTCCCCCGTCACGCCGTCGGCCAGGACCTCGGCGAGCTGGGGGCTCACGTACTTGCGGCCCTGGACAACGGTGCGGATCGCGCCGACGAGCTGCGCGGGCGCCGCCTCCTTGTTGAGGTATCCCGCCGCCCCGGCCCGCAGCAGGTTGAGCGCGTACTGCTGCTCCGCGAAGCCCGAGAGGATCAGCACCGGCAACTCGGGGCGCAGCGCCTTGAGGGTCTTCAGGGTGTCGACGCCGTTGCGGTCGGGCATCGCGATGTCGAGCAGCACTACGTCGAACGCGCCGGCGCGGACGAGCTCGACCGTCTCGGCGCCGGTCCCGGCCTCCGCGGTCACTTCCATGTCGATCTCGGCCGCGACGAAGGCTTTCAGCCCGGCGCGAACGATGGCGTGGTCGTCGGCGATGAGAATGCGGATCATGGCGAGCGCCGCGGGGCGATTCTAGCGCGCCCGGGCGGCGGTCAGACCGCCGCCGCAGCGTCGGACTGGTATTCCGCGAGCCGATTGTAGAGTGTCTTCAGGCTGATGCCGAGGATCTCGGCGCAGCGCCGCTTGTTGCCGCGGCAATGATCGAGCGTCGCGAAGATCGCCAGGCGTTCCATCTCGGCGAGCGAGGTGCCGACCCGGAACTCCATGCGCTCGCCCACCGCGGCCGCGCCGCCGGCCCCCGCGACCGTCGCGAACGCGATCTCGACCAGCTCGTCGGCGAGGATGAAGCCGCGCTGCACCGCGTTCTTCAGCTCGCGCACGTTTCCGGGCCAGCGGTGCGTCCGGATCACCTCGAGCGCTGCGCGGGAGAACCGCTTGCCGGTCCCCGCTTCCCGGTTGAGCTCGGCGAGAAAGTGCCGGGCGAGCAGCTCCGCGTCTTCGCCCCGCGCGCGCAGCGGCGGGAGCTTGATCGGGAACACCGCGAGCCGGTACATCAGGTCCTCGCGCAGCTGCCCGGCCGCGACGGCGGCGTGCGGGTCGCGGTTGGTCGCGGCGACGATGCGAGCGTCGGCCTGCAGCTCCTGGTCGCCGCCGACCCGCGTGAATCGTCCGGCCTCCAGCGTCCGCAGCAGACGCACCTGCATCTCCGGCGCCATCTCGGTGATCTCGTCGAGGAACAGGGTGCCGCCCGCGGCGCGTTCGAAGAACCCCCGGTGCTGGCGGCTCGCGCCGGTAAAGGCGCCCTTCTCGTAGCCGAACAGCTCGGCCTCGATCAGGGTCGCCGGCATCGCGCCGCAGTTGACGGCGACGAACGGTCCGCTGGCGCGCTCGCTCAGCTCGTGCACGGTGCGGGCCACGAGCTCCTTCCCGCAACCCGACTCCCCGATCGCGAACACCGTCGCGTCGGTCGGCGCCACCCGTTCGATCATTTGATGGACCGAGCGCATCGCGGGCGAAGAGCCGCGCAGGCGCCCGAGCGGCGGCGCGGCCGCCGGTCCAGGAGCCCGCGACCGCGACGCCGGGCTGAAGACGAGAGGAAGGGTCACGACGTTGTCCTTGCAGGTGAGCTGCGGGTTCATCCGTACCTCGCTTGCAGGCTAGTTGGGGGAGGGAGCGGGCGGCCTCGGGCGCGTCGCTCCCGCTTGGGTCGAGAACATCGTATGCGAGGCCCGCCGGGCCGGCGTATCGGCCGCCGCCGGAACCGGTTGTCGGCGTCCGTCCGACGTCGGGCTGGGGCTACAGCGGAGGTGGGGGCTTACTCGGCGAGCCGGATCCCCATGAACTGCCAGCGATCCGGGCCGTGGAAGAAGTTGCGGTACGTCGAGCGCATGTGCGACCCGGGCGTGACGCACGAGCCGCCGCGGAGCACGTACTGGTTCACCATGAACTTGCCGTTGCACTCGCCGAGCGACCCTTCGCCGCGCGGCGCGGATTCAGCTGACGCCGGCCAGGTTCTCCGCCGCGAATCCCCAGTCGAGTCGATGCTCGATCACCGCCGCGGCGTGGTCGCTGCGGCGATCGTGGTAGTCGAGGTAGTACGCGTGCTCCCAGACGTCGAGCGCCAGCAGGCAAACCATCTCATGGGCGATCGGCGTGTCCGCGTTGGCGGTCGAGACGATCTCGAGCCTGCCGCGATGCGCGACCAACCAGACCCAGCCGCTGCCGAAACGCGCCCCGGCCGCCTCGACGAACCGCGCCGCGAAGCTTGCGTAACCGCCGAAGTCCGCGTCGATCCGCTCCTTCAGCCGTCCCGCGGGCCGGCCGCCCCGAGGGGAGAGGCTCCGCCAGTAGAAGTCGTGATTCCACGCCTGGGCCGCGTTGTCGAAGATCGCGGTCCACTCCGGCACGCTCGCGGCCCGCTTGACCACGTCTTCCAGCTGCAGGCTTCCGAGCGGGCTGTCCTCGACCAGCTCGTTCAGCCGGTCCATATAGGCGCGGTGGTGCCGGCCGTGGTGGAGCTTCAGCGTCCGGCTCGAGATCACCGGCGCCAGCGCGTCCTCCGGGTACCGGAGAGGCGCGAGCGCGAACGGGCCGGCGGGGCCGCCGGGACGAGGGGATCCGGTCGTCAAGGGTGCGCCCGCCCTAGATGGGCGGTCGGCGACCGAGCACCGCGAATACGACGGCGAGGATCACGCCGACGACGAACAGGATCCACGCGATGTTCGCGGCCGTGCCCGCGAGCCCGGTGAAGCCGAACAGGGCCGCGGCGAGCGCGATGATGAGAAAGACTGCGGCCCAGTAGAGCATGTCAGCCGCCGCGCTTGAGCTGGAGGTCGTTCCTGACCTCCGTCACGCCGTCGACGGAGCGTGCGAGCTCCGCCGCTCGCTGGCGTTCCCGGTCGCTGCCGACGAAGCCGCTCAGCTGGACGGTGCCCTTGAACGTCTCGACTTGCACTTCGAGGGCGCTCACTTCCTTGTCGCCGACCAGCTTCGACTTCACCTTCGTGGTGATCACCGTGTCATCGATGAGCTCGCCGGTGCTCTCCTTCGTCGGCGAGCCCGCGCACGCGGCGAGGGCCGAGGCCACCAGCGCCACACCGAGTGCGCGCAACAGTCTTGAGGTCGTGTGCATGGTCAGCTCCTTCAAGTCGGGGGAGAAAGCCCCCCGCGGATCGGAGTCCGCGGGGGGAAAGTCCTACGCGATCGGAGGAGGGGGGAGGGGTCGCGTAGGCAGGGAGGGCACTGACTCGACGTCGGCCTAGTTCGCGGCGACGAGGCGGTTGTCCACGCCTTTCACGCCGTCCACCGAGGCCGCGATGCGGACTGCCCGGTCGATCTGCTCACGCTCGGGGAGCTTCCCGGTCAGCGTGACTTTCCCCTGGACGGTCTCGACGTCGATGCTCGCGCCCGCCGCGCTGTCGGCGGCCACGAGCGCGGCCTTGACCTTCGCGGTGATCGCGGTGTCGTCGATGGCCCGCGCGACGACGGTCGACTGCTCGCGCGCCTTCTCGGCGAAGTTCTGGCGATCTCCCTGGTCGCACGCCGCGAGAGTCGCGGCAGCGATGGCGCCGGCCAGAACGAGTGTCGGCTTCGGAGTAGTCATGGGCTTGCTCCTTTGGTGGATCGTCAGTGCGGGCTTTCGCTCGCGGGATCGTTCGCGGGCGCAGGCGGATCGTCGTGCCGACGCTTACGGTTCGGTAGGGGCTTCTGGCCCGGCTGCGTCAGGTCGGGAATCGTCGCGTCGTCGTCGTGCGACGAGCCCGGCGGGTCCGGCATCGGGCGGGTCGGGTGCTGCTGCTGCGGTTGCGGCTTGGCCATGCTGGACCTCCTTCGTTGCGAAACACGCTCGGTCGGCTGCGGCCGATCGCGAGCCGATGCCGCACTTCAGCGCAACCCGCGTGCCATGCGGCAACGCGCCGTCCTTTCAAGGACTTGCGCTACGAAGCCGGGTGCGGAGGTGGAAAGAACTGCGCGTGCGGCGAGTAAGTCTTGCAACGGCGGCGCGCGCCGCCCGGAAGGGAGCGTCGGGGATCCCGACGACTACTGCGAGGCGGCCTCGGCGGTCAGCTCGGGCAGGAGGTAGCTCCGCGGCGCGGGCGCGTCAGCGGCGTAGCGCTCGACCTCGACCAGCACCGACAGCGCGCTCGGTCCCTGCGCGAGGCGCGAGGTGCCGACGTCGCGCGCGAGGACGTTCGGATTGCCCCCGAGCTCGAGGCCGGAGCCATCCGCCGAGTACCACGCGCCGGTCGCCATCACGACGACGCCCTCGCGCACCTGCTCGTCGAGCACCGCGCCCGCAAGGCAAGCCCCGCGCTCGTTGAACACCCGTACGGTGTCGCCCTTGCTGATCGTGCGCGCGGCGGCGTCGCGTGGATTCAGCCGGATCGCCTCGCGTCCCGCGACCTTCCCGGCCTGCGCCACCGGGCCGGGATCCATCTGGCTGTGCAGGCGGTCGGGCGGCTGGATGGTGACGAGATGCAGCGGATATCGCGCCGCCTCGGCTGCGCCGAGCCACTCGGCCGGCGGCAGCCACGCGGGATGGCCGGGACAGTCGTCGTAGCCGAACGACGCGACGCGCTCGGAGTAGAGCTCGATCTTTCCGGACGGTGTCTTGAGCGGATTGGCATCGGGGTCGGCGCGGAATGTTTCGAACAGCACGAACGGCTGGTCGGGCGCGGGCAGCTCGGCATAGCCCTGCTCCCAGAAGGCGTTGAACTCCGGCAGCTCGATCGCGCGCGCGGCTGCCGACTCGCGCACGCCGTCCCAGATCCAGCGCACCCATTGCATCTCGCTGCGACTCTCCGCGAACGCGTCCTCGTAGCCGAGCCGGGCGGCGAGCTCGCGGAACATCTCGAAGTCGTTGCGGCTGGCGCCCACCGGCTTGATCGCCTGATGCATCGCGAGCACGAACCGGTCGCGCGAGCTGCCGCCCACGTCGTTGCGTTCGAGCGGCGTCGTCGCCGGCAGCACGATGTCGGCGTGCTTCGCGGTCGCCGTCCACCAGCTCTCGTGGACGATGATCGTCTCCGGTCTCGCCCAGGCGCGGCGCAACCGGTTGAGGTCCTGGTGATGGTGGAACGGATTTCCGCCGGCCCAGTACACGAGCCGCACGTCGGGGTAGTAGTCCACGCGTCCGTTGAACTCGAAGGCTTCGCGCGGGTGGAGCAGCATGTCGGCGATGCGCGCGACCGGGATCGAGCGCGCCGCCGGGTTCAGCTTCTTCGGCATCTCCGGCGCCGCGACGTCCGCACGCGGGTTGCCGACGCCGTTCATCGAGCCGTGGCCGAACGCGAAGCCCCCGCCCGGGAGCCCGATCTGCCCGAGCATCGCCGCGAGCGCGATCGCCATCCAGTAAGGCTGCTCGCCGCGATGGGCGCGCTGGATGGACCAGGCGAGGGTGATCAGGCTGCGCGCGCCGGCGAGCCGCAGCGCGAGCGCGCGGATGCGCTCGGCGGGGATCCCGCAGATCGGGGCCGCCCACTCGGGCGTCTTCGGCTGCCCGTCGGGCCCGCCGAGCACGTAATCCCGCAGCCTCTCGAAGCCCACGCAGTAGCGCGCGAGGAACGCCTCGTCGTGGCGCTTCTCGGCGAGCAGCACGTGCGCCGCCGCGAGCATGAGCGCGGTATCGGTGTTCGGCCGGATCGGCCACCACTCGGCGCCGAGGAACTCGGGCGCATCCGAGCGCGTCGGACTGATCACGACAAACTCGACGCCGGCGTCTTTCGCCGCCCGCAGCCACTTCTCCATCGAGTGCTCGCCGGCGCCGCCGGAGCTGATCTGACCGTTCTTGAGCGCGAGCCCGCCGAACGCCACGACGAGCTTCGTGTGGCGCACGATGCTCGTCCAGTCGGTGACGCGCCCGGCCACCGGCTGGTAGGTGCCGATCACGTGGGGCAACAGCGTCAGCGCCGCGCCCCAGCTGTAGTTGCCGTACTGGTCGACGCAGCCGCCGCCGGCGTAGAGGAAGCGCCGCACGAGGGTCTGCGCGTGATGCAGCCGTCCCGCCGAGCCCCAGCCGTACGAGCCGCCGAAGATGCCGGTCGCGCCGTGCCGGTCGCGCACGCGCGCGAGCTCGTGCGTGACGAGCCGCAGCGCGACGTCCCAGCCGACCTCGACGAAAGGCTCCTCGCCGCGCTTGGTGCGGTCGCTCCCCTCACGGTCGCGGAGCCAGCCCTCGCGCACCGCCGGCCGGCCGACGCGCAAGCTGGAATGCACCATCGCCGGGATTGCGGCGAGCATCGGCGACGGCGCCGGGTCGAGGGCGAACGGCTCGCAGCGCAGCACGCGGCCGTCCTCGACGACGGCGGTGAAGGCGCCCCAGTGGACGAGCGACGGGAAGCGGCCGGACGTGCTCATTGCACACTAGAATAGCCCATCGCCGTACCGTCTTTTCCCTGATGAGTCGTCCGAAGAAGAAGGGCGCCAAGGTCGTCTCGATCTCCGGCCACCCAGTCGAGCACTACGGCGAGGGGCCGAAGACGTTCGCGCCGCCGCCGGCGGAGCTCGGCGTGGACGCGATCGCCCGCCACATCGAACGCCACCTCGGCCCGGTGACGTCGGTCTTCCACGAGTTCATCTCCGACGCGGTCCATCTCGACGTGCACTGGGTGAAGCCGACCCCCGCGCGGCCGTATCACTTCCTCGCGACCTCGGGCATGAGCGACCGCGAGATGAACGTCCCCGAGCGCGTCGCTGCGCCGCGCCACATCGAGCTCGTCGTCACGCTGCCCGAGCGCTGGTGGATCGGCGAAGAGGCGTTCGAAAGCGACAACTGGTACTGGCCCGTGCGCCAGCTTAAGACCCTGGCCCGCTTCCCGCACAAGTACGACACCTGGCTCGCCGAGGGGCACACGGTCACGAACGACGACCCGCCGCAGCCGCTCGCACCGGGGACCCGCCTCTGCGGGGCGCTTCTCCTGCCGCCGCAGCACGTGCCGCAGGCCTTCCGCGAGCTCCGGATCGACGGCAAGAAGACGATCTGCTTTCTCGCCATCGTGCCGCTCTACGCGGAGGAGATGGCCCTCAAGATGCGCGACGGCACCGCGGCGCTGCTCAAGCTGCTGCGCAAGCACGGCGTGACGGACGTCGTCGAGCCCGCGCGGAAGAGCGTCGCGCGGCCGCTCCCGAGGTGAACGCGAGCGCGCTCCCAGCGCGCTCTCAGCGATGCCGTTCGAGGAAATCCTCGATCGCGGCGTTGACCGGCTCGGGGTGCGTCAGCGGAGCGAGGTGGCCCGCGCCTTGGATCTCGACGAACGCGTGCGCCGGGAACCGGTCGCGCAGCAGCTCGACGACGCACCGCGCCGGGTGCGTCGTCTCCGCGCCGCGGACGAGCAGGACCGGCAGCCCGCTCGCGGCGAGATGGTCGTACGGATCGGCGACGTCGAACACCATCCGCCACTCCTGCGCGATCTTCGGCATCGTCTGGACGATCCGCTCCCGCAACTCCGGCGGTGACTCGCGCCACAGCTCCGGGCCGCCCCAGTAGCCGAGGAAGAGCTCGGCGCAGGCGGTGAGCTCGCCCGCGGCGGCGAGCACGATGTGACGCGTCGCGAGGCGCTCGATCTCCTCCCACGCCGCTCGCTCTCCGAGCAGGCGCAGCAGGTGGAACGCCGTGGGCTCGATCAGCGACAGGGTGCGGATCCGATCCGGGCGCAGGCTCGCCGCCCGCAGGCAGAGGGCGCCGCCGTACGAGTGGCCCACGAGGTGGACTTCGTCGCCCGCCAGATCGATGAGCGCGTCGATCAGCGCGACCTCGTCGTCCATCGACAGCGTGGCGAGCGACGGCGGGAGCGGCGTTCCGCCGTAGCCGTGCAGATCGGGCGCCAGCACCCGGTAGCCCGGCACAAGCCGGAGCGCGAGGGCGCGCCACTGGCCGCGCGAGCTCGCGCTGCCGTGCACCAGGATCACCGGCGGGCCGGCGCCGTCGTCGGTGTAGGCGAGCGTCGTCTCGCGCGCGAAGAGCTCGGCCACCTTACCGGGCGAACTCTGCACGCAGCAGCTTGGCTGCCGCGACCATCGAGCGCAGCTTGCCGAGCGCGACGTCGCGCGGGAGGTACTTCATGCCGCAGTCCGGCGCGAGGATGACGTTCTCCTTGCGGACAAACGGCAGCGCACGCCGGATGCGCGCGGCCACCGTCTCGGGCGTCTCGACGTTCGTGTCCTCGAGGTTGATGCACCCGACCATGATCTTCTTTCCCTCGAGCTTCGCGAGCACCGCGCAATCGAGGTTCGACTGCGCGGTCTCGATCGAGACCTGGCGGCACGCGCAGCCCGCGAGCTCGGGCAGGAACGAATAGCCGGAGGGGCGCTTGTGGATGATCGCGGCGTAGCCGAAGCAGATGTGCACCGCGGTCGTGCCGTCGATTTCCTCCAGCGCTCGATTGAGCGCCTTGAGGCCGAACTGGCGCGCCTTCTCCGGTCGCGCCTGCATGTACGGCTCGTCGATCTGGACGATGTCCGCGCCGGCGGCGAAGAGGTCGCGGATCTCCGCGTTCACCGCGACCGCGTAGTCCAGCGCGGCCGCCTCTTCGCTCGGGTAGTAATCGTTCTGCGCCTGCTGGCTCATCGTGAACGGCCCCGGCACCGTCATCTTGATCGGCTTCGACGTGTGCGCGCGGAGGAACTTCACGTCGTCGACCTCGACCGGGCGCTTGCGCCGGACCGGGCCGACGATGCGCGGCACCGGGTTCGGGTGGCCCGAGCGGTCGAGCGCGGTGCCCGGGTTGTCGATGTCGACGCCCGCGAGCGCGGTGGCGAAGCGGTTCGAGTAGCTCTCGCGCCGGATCTCGCCGTCGGTGATGATGTCGAGCCCCACCTCCTCCTGCGCCTTGATCGCCATGATCGTGGCGTCGTCCTGGGCTTCGGCGAGCAGCGGCTCGGGGATGCGCCACAGTTCCTGCGCCCGCACGCGCGGCGGGAAGCGGCCGGCGAGCCGCTTGCGGTCGATCAGCCACTCGGGCTGCGGGTAACTGCCCACGAGCGTGGTCGGGAAGAGCACTGTTTCCTCCGGGTCAGGGCTTCAGCCCCTGGAACATCTTCTCCCGCCCGACCTTGACGTCGAACCGCCCTTCGTACATGAAGACGTCGGCGGTGGCGAAGGTGTCGCCGTAGGCCTCGGGGATGAACGAGCCGGTGCCGATCGCGTCGACCGGGGCGCGGGCGTTGCCGAACATCTTGCACTTGAACGGGTTGAAGCCCGACGAGGCCACGATCCGCGCGCCGTTGAACCCGGCGGCGTCGAGGATGCCCCGCATGTGGATGACCGCGGCGAGTGACACGCCGGTGCCGAACAGCACCTTGCGGACGCGGTCCTTGACCACGTTCAGGGTGTCGGCGTCGAACGCCTCCTCGCCCATCACCATCCGCACCGCCTCGTACTCGTTCGGCACGTGCAGCCAGTTGGCCACGATGTCGACCGACTGCTCGTAGCTGAGCCCCTCGGCGAAGCGGTCGCCGTGGGTGTCGATCCGCAGGCTGAGCGTCCGGGCGCCGCGGGGATCCTTCGGCAGGTAGTCCTGGAACCACCAGCGGCAGACCTCCAGCGCATCCGTGTACTCGCGCGCGTAGTAGTCCACCAGCACCGTCAGGTTGTCGTCCGGGTGCGCCGCGACGTACATCTGCGCCGCCCGCAGCGTCGCGCCGGCGTAGCCGATCAGCGCGTGCGGCATCGTGCCGACCCCGCGCTCGGTCCCGTAGAAGTGCGCCGTCAGGTCCTGGGACGTGCCGACGAAGCCCACCGCCCCGGCGAGCTTCGCCATCCGGCTTCCGACCGCCGCGCCGTACGCGGCGAGCTCGGTCATGTCGTCGCCGGTCGCGTGGCGCGCGTGCATGTCGATGAACGCGGCCTTCGGGAGGTTCATCGCCATCTTGTAGGCGTTGTACGCCGACACGCAGGCGACGCCGGTGCGCTGCAGGATCAGCGTCTCGAGCTCGAGCAGGCTCGCCAACGAGCCGGTGTAGATGAGCAGCGGCTTGCCGTCGGGAACGAACGCCCCTTCCTCGTAGGGACGGGTGATCCTGAGCGACGTCGCCGCCCCGGGGTGGTACTCGCGCAGGCACTCGATCGCCGGGTTGACCGCGCAGATCACCCGCCGGCGCATGAACACCCCGTACGTGACGGTCTGGTCGCCGAACTTCTCGACCACCTCGCGCGACTTGGTGAAGTACTTGTCGGTGCGGGTGCGAACGTACTCGGCCTTCTTGGCCGGGACGATCTCGAGCGGTTTTTGCATGGCGGCCTCCGGATGCGGGACGCGTCGGCGGATTGTAACGCCTACAATAACCGGTTAGGCTTCCGCAACCGGCTTCACGCTCCCGCAGTCCGTGCTCATGCGTCCCCGTGTCCGCCCGCTCGTCCCGGCGCTCCTCGCCGCCGCGCTCGCCGGCTGCGGCGGGAACTATGCGGCTCACAGCGCTGGCGCCGTGGGCGGCGGCAGCAGCGGTTCGGTGGTGAGCGACGGCGGCCTCCACGCTTCGGTGACGTTCAGCATCAGCGCGACGGCGGCGAACGTCATCGCCGCAGTCGGGATCGTCGGCCTCCTCGCGGCCGGCAACAACGTGTCGCCGGCGCGGCCGGCGCCGATGCGCGAGGACCGCACCATCAACGAGCAGGACTGCACGCAGCCGCTCGAGAAGCCCGCCGCGAACCTGAGGTGCCGCTAAACGCTCAGCGGGCCACCGAAAAGAGCAGGCGTGGCCGCGACGGGGCGGCGGTGTCGGAGGCCGTGCGCATGACCTCGGCGAATCGTTCGGCGGGTACTGGCGTGCTGAGGTAGTAGCCCTGGATCGCATCGCAGCCCCAGCGGCGGAGCAGCGCGAGCTGGGCCTCGGTCTCGACCCCCTCGGCGACGATCTCTTTCTTCAGCGCGTGGACCATCGCGATCGCCGCGCGCACGATCGCGCGCGAGTTGTCGCTCACGGCGATGTCGCGGATGAACGTGCGATCGAGCTTGATCGTCGCGACCGGCAGGCGCTGCAGATACGCGAGCGAGGAGTAGCCGGTACCGAAGTCGTCGAGTTCGAGCGGCGTTCCGAGCTCACCCAGGCGGGCGAGCGTCGCGTCGACCGCGCCGCTCTCGTCGACCAGCACGCTTTCGGTGATCTCCAGCCGGAGGGCGCCACGCCGCAGGCCCGAGTCCTGCACCGCCCTGGCGACTTGATCGGCGAAGTCCTTCCGGCGGAACTGCCGCGGGGAAACGTTCACCGACACGTGGTCGATCGGCAGCCCCTCGGCTTGCC
>Ga0299906_10002547_pt1 | contig 15099 bp, 16 predicted proteins | sample RVTome_14_FD_200259 | JGI IMG/M metagenome (GOLD analysis project Ga0299906, IMG submission 200259) | Soil microbial communities from uranium-contaminated site in the Upper Colorado River Basin, Wyoming, United States - RVT145D125 (version 2) ... | reverse complement strand
TGTGGGGGGCCATGTCGGGGCCCCCCCACGAGTATGGGCGGCCCCCCACGAGATTGACGGGGCCCGGGGCGGTATGGTCTTATGAACGGCCGTCACTCAATCGTTCGGGAGAGGTCGTCGGGAGACATGGAAGCCGTCATCGCAACGGGGGGCAAGCAGTACCGGGTGGCCGAGGGCCAGGTGATTTCGGTCGAGAAGCTGGCCGGCGACAGGGGCGCCGAGGTGGCCTTCACCTCCGTGCTGCTGGTGACCAGGGACGGCGAGGTCATCGTGGGACCGGACCGGCTCAAGAGCGCGCGCGTCTCGGGCGAGGTGGTGGCCCAGGGGCGCGGCCGCAAGGTCTCCATCGTGAAGTTCAAGCGGCGCAAGAACTATCGGCGTCACCGGGGCCACCGCCAGGCGGCGACCACGGTACGCATCCTCAAGATCGAGGTATAGGCAACGTCATGGCGCACAAGAAGGGCGTCGGCAGCTCGCGCAACGGCCGGGACTCGAATCCCCAGATGCTCGGCGTCAAGCGCTTCGGCGGGCAGTTCGTCACCGGCGGGTCCATCCTCGTCCGCCAGCGCGGCACCCGCTTCAAGCCCGGCAGCAACGTCGGCCTCGGCTCCGACGACACGCTGTTCGCCAAGGTCGACGGTGTCGTCCGCTTCGAGCGCCGGGGCGGCTCGCGCTACATCAGCATCCTGACGCAGCCGGCCTGAGCGGGCGGCGGCGGCTCCGCCGGTCTTCCCGATGTTCGTCGACGAGATCGACATCTTCGTGAAGGGCGGTGACGGCGGCGCCGGCTGCATCAGCTTCCGGCGGGAGAAGTTCGTCCCCCGCGGCGGCCCCGACGGCGGCGACGGGGGGGACGGTGGCTCCGTGTACCTGGAGGCCGATCCCGCGCTCGTCACCCTGCTCGATTTCCGCTACAAGCGCCACTATCACGCCACGCGCGGGCAGCACGGCGAGGGAAGCAACCGCCACGGCGCCTCCGGCGACGACCTCGTGGTGCGGGTGCCGCTGGGGACGGTCGTCATCGACCGTGACACCGGCGAGCCGATCGGCGATCTCACGGCGCCGCGGCAGCGCGTGCTGGCCGTCCGCGGCGCCCGCGGCGGCCGCGGCAACGCCCGCTTCGCCTCGTCCACCAATCGGGCTCCCCGCCGGGCCGACCTGGGCCGCCCCGGCCCCGAGCGCTGGCTGCACCTGGAGCTGAAGCTCCTGGCCGACGTCGGCGTGGTCGGCTTTCCCAACGCCGGGAAGTCGACGCTGGTGTCACGGGTGTCGGCGGCCAGGCCGAAGATCGCCGACTACCCGTTCACGACGCTGACGCCCACGCTCGGCATCGTCCGGGTGGATGGGGACCGCACGTTCGTGATCGCCGACCTGCCCGGGCTCATCCCGGGGGCCGGCGAGGGGCGCGGTCTCGGCCATCAGTTCCTGCGCCACACCGAGCGCACGCGTCTGTTGCTGCACGTGCTCGATCTCGATCCGGCCACCGGGCGTGACCCGCTCGCCGATCTGGGCGTGATCGACGCCGAGCTGGCGGCGTACTCGCCCGCGCTGGCCGCCCGCCCGCAGATCGTCGTCGCCAACAAGACCGACGTGGCGGACGGCGACCCGGCGGCGGCCGCCGCGCTGGAGCGCATCCGGCGGCACTGCGCGGGCGCCGGCCGCCCGTTCCGCGCCATCTCGGCGGCGACCGGCCGCGGCCTCGGGGAGCTGTTGCGCGACGTCGCCTCCCGCCTCGACGACCTCGGATGGGCGCGCGCCGCCAGCTAGGCCGGGTCCGCCGGCTCGTCGTCAAGGTGGGCAGCGGCCTCGTCACCACGCCCGCCGCGGGGCCCGACCGCCGGCGCATCAGGGCCCTCGTCGCTGACCTCGCCGCCGTCCGCGCCCAGCGGATCGACGTGACGCTGGTGACCTCCGGCGCCATCGCCACCGGCATGGCGCGGCTGGCCCTGCCCCGCCGCCCACGCACCATGCCGGAGAAGCAGGCGGCCGCCGCCGTCGGCCAGTCGGCGCTCATGCGGCACTACGAGGCGGCGTTCAAGCGCCACGGGCTGGCGGTCGGCCAGGTGCTGCTCACCGCGCAGGACATCGGCGACCGCGCCCGCTATCTCAACGCCCGCAACACGCTGCTGGCGCTGCTGCGCTTCGGCGTGGTGCCGGTCGTCAACGAGAACGACACGGTGGCCGTCGACGAGATCAAGGTCGGCGACAACGACAACCTGAGCGCGCTGGTGGCCTCCCTCATCGAGGCCGACCTGCTCGTGCTGCTGACCGACGTCGATGGGCTCTACACCGCCAACCCCGCCGTGGACGGTGACGCGCACAAGCTCGACACCGTGGACGCCGTCACCGACGACATCGTGCGCATGGTGTGGGACGGCGCCGGGGCCGGCGCGGTGGGGGGCATGGCCACCAAGCTCCAGGCCGCGCAGAAGGCGGCGGCGGGCGGCGTGCCGATGATCATCGCCGCCGGCCGGACCGAGGGCGTGCTGGCCCGCCTGCTGAACGGCGAGCCCCTCGGCACCTACTTCGCGCCCAAGGCCGACCGCCTCGGCGCCCGCAAGCGATGGATCGGCTTCGCGGTCCCGCCCCAGGGGCGGCTCACGGTTGACGCGGGCGCGGTCCGGGCTTTAACTCTGGGAGGGAAGAGCCTGCTGCCCTCGGGCGTCGTCAAGGTCGAGGGTGACTTCGCGGCCGGCGAGGTGGTGGCGGTGGTGGGTGAGGGGGGCGACAAGGAGTTCGCGCGGGGCCTCGTCAACTTCGACGCGCCCGAGCTCGAGCGCATCCGCGGCGCCAAGACCCGCGACATCGAACCCCGCCTCGGCTACAAGAGCTTCGACGAGGTCATCCACCGCGACAACCTGGTGATCCTGTAACCCGGTGGCCGCGGCGCGGGGTATGAAGCGCACGAACGAGTCAGGCGCGCGGGATCCCGGTGGGGGGTGTCGGGGGGGGAGCGGCGTGGCTCCCCCCTGATACAGAAAGAGCGACGAGCATGGACATCGCGATGATCGTCGAGGGCAAGGCCCGGGCGGCGCGGGAGGCGGCCCGGGCGCTGGCGCTCTGCTCCACGCGCACCAAGAACGAGGCGCTGCAGCAGATGGCGCGCGGGCTGGAGGAGAAGACCGCCGCCATCCTCGAGGCCAACCGCGCCGACGTCGAGCGGGCGCGGGCGGCCGGCGTCGCGCGGGCGTTCCTGGATCGCCTGACCCTCACCGACGTCCGCATCGAGACCATGGCCGCCGGGCTGCGCGAGATCGCCGGGCTGGCCGATCCGGTGGGCGAAACGGTGGAAGCGTGGCGGCGGCCCAGCGGGATCGACATCGCGCGGGTGCGGGTGCCGCTCGGCGTCATCGGCTTCATCTACGAGTCGCGGCCCAACGTCACCGCCGACGCCGCCGGTCTCTGCGTGAAATCGGGCAACGCGGTGATCCTGCGGGGCGGCAGCGAGGCGATCGAGTCCAACACGCTGATCGCGGCCGTGCTGGCCAAGGCGCTGGAGAAGACCGGCGCGCCGCCCGACGCGATCCAGTTCGTGGAGGTCACCGACCGGGCGGCGGTGGCGGCCATGCTGACGCTCGACGGACTCATCGACCTCGTCATCCCGCGCGGCGGCGAGGCGTTCGTCCGGTGGGTGGCCGAGCGCTCCCGGGTGCCGGTGCTCAAGCACGACCGGGGCGTCGTGCACGTCTACGTGGACGCCGCCGCCGACCTCGACATGGCCGCCACCATCGTGCTGAACGCCAAGACCCAGCGGCCGAGCGTCTGCAACGCGCTGGAGACGCTGCTCGTCGACCACGCCGTCGCCGACCGGTTCCTGCCCGTCGTGGCCGCCCGTCTCGGCCAGGCCGGCGTCGAGTTGCGCGGCTGTCCGGAGACGGTCCGGCGGGTGCCGGGTGCGCGGCCGGCCACGCCGGCCGACTGGGACGCGGAGTACCTCGACCTCGTCCTGGCCATCCGGGTGGTCGACGGTCTCGACGCCGCCATCGAGCACATCCGCGGCCACGGCACCGGGCTGGCCGAGGCCATCGTGACCAACGACCTGGGCCGTGCGCGCCGCTTCACGCGCGAGGTCGACGCCGCCGCCGTCCTCGTCAACGCGTCGACCCGGCTGGTGGACGGCCACCAGTTTGGGCTGGGCGCCGAGATGGGCATCTCGACCTCGCGCGTGCACGCCCGGGGGCCGGTGGGCGTGCGCGAGCTGACCACCACGAAGTTCATCGTCCACGGCGACGGGCAGGTGCGGGACTAGCCGTTGGCCCGCGTCGGCCTCCTCGGCGGGTCCTTCAACCCGATCCACTACGGGCACCTGCTGCTGGCCGACGAGGTCCTCGAGACCCTGGGCCTCGATCGGCTGCTGTTCGTGCCGGCCGCCGCGCCGCCCCACAAGCCGGCCACTCAGCTGGCGCCGGCCGCCGACCGCTACGAGATGGTCCGCCTGGCCATCGCCGACCACCCGAAGTTCGCGGTGTCGGACCTCGAGCTGCGGCGCCCGGGCCCCTCGTACACGGTGGAGACGCTGGAGGCGCTGGCGGCGGGCGGGGACGAGCTGTTCTACGTGGTCGGCTCGGAGACCTTTCTCGATCTGCTCACGTGGCGCGAGCCCCGGCGGATCGCCCGGCTGGCCCGGCTGGTGGTGATCCCGCGGGCGGGCAGCGCCTTCGACGCCGAGAGCGCCGCCGCCCAGAAGGTGCTGCGCGAGATCGGCGTGGAGGGCGGCTTCGTCCACGATCTCAGCGGTGGTGTCCCGAGCCGCGGCGTGCTGATCGTGCACGCCACCTCGCTGCCGCTGTCGGCCTCCGAGCTGCGGCGGCGCGTGCGCGAGGGCCGCTCGCTGGCCTTCCGCATGCCGCCGGCGGCGATCGCCTACGTCCGCTCGCACGGACTCTACCGCGCGGAGACGGCGTGACGGCGCGCCTGTCCGCCGAGCACAAGGCGCAGCGGGCGGCCCGGGCCGCCCTCGACCGGAAGGCGCTCGACCTGGTGGTGCTCGATGTGCAGGGGCTGTCGAGCGTCACCGACTACTTCCTGGTCTGCAGCGGCCGCTCCACGACGCACCTGGCCTCGATCACCGAGGCGATCCGCGAGGAGCTCAAGCAGGAGGGCGTGCGCCCGCTCCACGCCGAGGGCGCCACCGAGAGCGGCTGGGTCCTGCTCGACTACGGCGACGTGCTGATGCACGTCTTCCTGGAAGACACCCGCGCGTACTACGCGCTCGAGCGCCTGTGGGGCGACGCGCCGTCCGTTCCCGTGGACGGCGCGTGAGGCGCGTGTTGCACCCTCCCGGACCGCATGCTAGCGTGTCCGTCACGACTCACGGTCGCCACGGAGGTCGTGATGAGGAAAGAACGCCTGGCGAGCTTCAAGAAGCGCCTGCTGGAGAAGCGGGAACAGCTCGCCGACGAGGTCGGTCGCACCGCGCTGTACGGCAAGGACCAGGAAGACGACGCCATCAAGGACCTCGGGGATCAGGCGAACACCGCCTACACCCGCGAGTTCTTCTTCGAGCTGGGCAACGGCGACCGGCGGCTGCTGCGCGATGTCGTGGCCGCGCTCCAGAAGATCGACGACGGCTCGTTCGGCCACTGCGAGCGCTGCGGCGAGGCGATCGCCGACAAGCGGCTGGAGGCGCTGCCGTTCGCGCGTCACTGCATCGATTGCCAGCGTCTCGTCGAGCAGGAGGAGCGCACCGCGGCCGGGTGAGGCCGCGTTCCCTCCCCGCGCTCGCGTGCCGCCGTCGCTCCGCATGACCCTCGCACTCTCGACGCTCCTCTCGCTCGGCCGCCGGCTCGGCGGCTGGGTGGCCGCGACGCGGCCGCCCCCGCCGAGCGGCGACGACGATCCCCAGGCCGCCGACGCCATGCGCCGCGCCGGGGAGGCCCGGCAGGCCGGCCGCCTCGAAGAGACGCGCACCCTCTATCGGTACGTGCTGCAGCGCTGGCCCCGCCACGCCGGCGCGCTCCGCGCCCAGCGCGACCTCGCCATCGACGCCGGCGACTGGGACGAGGCCGTCGCCATCCAGCAGCGCCTGCTCACGGTGGCCACCCCGGACGATCGCGCGGTCGAGTCGGAGTGGCTGGCGGTCGGCTACTACGAGCTGGGCCGCCTGGAGCTGGCCCGCGGCGCTCCGGCCGCGGCGGTCGCGCACTTCAAGGCTGCGCTGCGCGCCGACCGGGACTTCCTGCCGGCCACCCTGGCCCTGGGCGACGCCCTGGAGTCGACCGGCGACCAGCGGGAGGCGGTGCGCACGTGGGAGCGGGCGGCCGAGACGCGGCCGGCGCTGCCGCTGCTGGCGCGGCTGGAGCGCGTCTACCGCAACCAGGGCCGCCCCACCCGGATGATCGCGCTCTACCGCGCGGCCTGCGAGCGCGCGCCCGAGGACCTGGCGCTCGCCGCGGCGCTCGGGCGCGTGTATTTCGAGCTGGAGATGCTCGACGAGGCGGCCGACCAGTTCGAGAAGCTGGAGGTGCGGGCGCCCGACCTGCCGGGAGTCCACGCCTTCCTCGGCGCCGTGTTCGAGCGCCGGGGGCAGTCCCGCGACGCCTTCGACGAGTACCGCCGTGCGCTCCGCCTCGCCCACGCCTTCGACTGGCCCCACCGCTGCCGGGCCTGTGGCGCGACCACGCCGACCTGGCAGGACCGCTGCCCGCTCTGCCATCGCTGGAACGCGCTGCAACCCTCGTCCACTCGCTGACCCCGATGCACGCGTGGGCGCTCGCCGCCCTCGACCTGGTGTTCCCCGCCGTGTGTCCCGTCTGCGACTCGCCGCTCGCGCAGCGACGCCGCGACCCCCTGTGCGGCGCGTGCTGGGATGCGATCCCCCGGATCGGCCCCCCGTGCTGCGATCGCTGCGGGGAGGGATTCCTCGGCCTGGAGCCGCCGCCGGATCCGCCCGCGGAGGCACCGCGGCTCTGCGGCCGGTGCGCCGCGGAGCCCCCCGCGTGGGACTGGGCGCGCGCGGGGGCCGAGTACGAGGGCGTCGTCCGCGAGGCGATCCACGCGCTCAAGTTCGCGGGGAAGCGGGCGCTGGCGCGCCCGCTGGCCGACCTGGTGGTCGAGCAGTGCAGGGAGGCGATCGACGCCGACGTCGTGCTGGTGGCCGTGCCGCTGGCGCGTTCCCGTGAGCGCGAGCGCGGCTTCAACCAGGCCGGCCTCCTGGCCGAGCGCCTGGCCGCCGCCCTCGGCCGCTCCCGGCGCCCCCGGTGGCTGGCCCGCGTGCGGGCCACCGGGCCGCAGAGCGATCTCGGCGCCGCCGAGCGCCGCGCCAACGTGCGGGGCGCCTTCGCGGCCGACCCGGCGGTGGCCGGACGCCACGTGGCCGTGGTCGACGACGTGCTGACGACCGGCGCCACCGCCGCCGAGTGCGCCCGCGCGCTGCGGGCGGCCGGCGCCCGCCGGGTCGGGGTGCTCACAGTTGCCCGGGTGCGCTGAATCAACGTATACTTCGAGCGTAGTTACGAGCTTGAACCGATTTCCGTCCGCCCCACAAGGAGCCCTTCCATGAGCATTCGAGTCGGCGTCAACGGCTTCGGGCGCATCGGCCGCGTGTTCTTCCGCGCCGCGCTCGATGCCAGGGACCTCGAAGTGGTCGGCGTCAACGACCTGGCCGACGCCAAGACCCTGGCCCACCTGCTCAAGCACGACTCCGTGCACGGCGCCCTGCCGGCCGAGGTGGCCGCCAAGGACGGCTCGATCTTCGTCAACGGCCGCGAGGTCCGCGTGCTGGGGCTGAAGGACCCCGGCAACCTGCCGTGGCGGGAGCTGGGGGTGGACGTCGTCGTCGAGTCGACCGGCCTGTTCGTCGACACCGCCACGGCCTCCAAGCACATCCAGGCGGGCGCCAAGAAGGTGATCATCACGGCGCCGGCCAAGGACCCCGACATCACGCTGGTGCTGGGCGTCAACGAGGCGGCGTACGAGCCGGCGCGGCATCGCATCATCTCGAACGCCTCGTGCACGACCAACTGCCTGGCCACCACCGCCAAGGTGCTCGACGACGCCTTCGGCATCGAGCGAGGGTTCGCCTCCACGGTGCACTCCTACACGAACGACCAGAAGATCCACGACTTCCCGCACAAGGACCTGCGGCGCGCCCGGGCGGCGGCCGTCAGCATGATCCCGACCACCACCGGGGCGGCCAAGGCGGTCGGCCTCGTGCTCCCCCACCTCAAGGGCAAGCTCGACGGCATCGCCATCCGCGTGCCCACCGCGAACGTGTCCGTGGTGGACCTCACGGCCGAGCTGGGCAAGCCCGCCACCGTGCAGGCGGTCAACGAGGCCTTCCGCGAGGCCGCCGCCGGCCCGCTGCGCGGCATCCTCGACGCCACCGACGAGGAGCTGGTCTCGGTCGACTTCAACGGCAATCCGAATTCCTCGATCGTGGACCTGCCGTCCACCGCGATCGTCGACGGCAACATGGTCAAGGTGCTGGCGTGGTACGACAACGAGTACGGCTACTCGTGCCGGGTGCGCGACCTGATCCGGTTCATCGGCAAGACGCTGTAAGCCGCAGGTGAAGCGGTCCATCGAGCAGATCGACCTCGCCGGGCGGCACGTGTTCCTTCGCGCCGACCTGAACGCGCCGCTGGAGGGCGGCGCGGTGACCGACGACACCCGCCTGACGGCCGTGCTCCCGACCATCCGGTACGCGCTGGAGCGCGGCGCTGCCCTCGTCCTCGCCTCGCACCTGGGCCGCCCGAAGGGCGGCCCCGATCCGAAGTATTCGCTCCAGCCGGTGGCCGAGCGGCTGGCGAGCCTGCTCGACCGGCCGGTGCCGCTGGCGCCCGACTGCGTGGGGGAGCGCGTGGAGGCCATGGCCGGGGCGTTGAAGCCGGGCGAGGTGCTCCTGCTCGAGAATCTCCGGTTCCATCCGGAGGAGGAGGCGAACGACGACGACTTCGCCCGGCGCCTGGCGGCGCTGGCGGACGTGTACGTGAACGATGCCTTCGCCGCCGCCCACCGTGCCCACGCCTCCATCGCCGCCATCACCCGCCATCTCCAGCCGGCCGTGGCCGGCCTGCTCATGCGGCGGGAGCTGGAGGCGCTGGGCCGCATCCTCGAGTCGCCGGCGCGCCCGCTGGCCGCCGTGCTGGGCGGCGCCAAGGTCTCCGACAAGATCGCGCTCGTCGAGCACCTCCTGGCCCGGGTGGACGTGCTGGTCATCGGCGGCGGCATGGCCTTCACCTTCCTGCGCGCCCTGGGGCACGGAGTGGGCACGTCGCTCGTCGAGCCGGACCGCGTCGAGACGGCGCGGACGGCGCTGGAGACGGCGCGGCGGCGCGGCGTGCAGGTGGCGCTGCCGGTCGACGCGGTGGTGGCCGCCGGCCTCGACAGCCCGTCGGGCCGGGCGGTGGCGATCCGCGACATCCCGTCCGGGCAGATGGGGCTGGACATCGGACCGCTCACCGTCGAGCGCTTTGCCGCCGTGCTCAGGACGGCGAAGACCATCGTCTGGAACGGGCCCATGGGCGTGTTCGAGAAGCCCGCCTTCGCCACCGGCACGGTGGCGCTGGCGCGCGCGGTGGCCGAGTCGCCGGCCTTCTCGGTGATCGGCGGGGGTGACACGGTGGCGGCGGTGAACCAGGCCGGGGTCGCCGACCGCATCGGCTACATCTCGACCGCCGGCGGTGCCTTCCTGGAGTTCCTCGAGGGCCGCCCGCTGCCGGGCCTGGAGGCGCTGGCGGAGGCCTGATGCGCACGCCGCTGGTCGTCGGCAACTGGAAGATGCACGGCACGCTGAGCGAGTCGCGCGCGCTGGCGACGGCCCTGCGCGACGGGCTCAAGCGGCCCGGACGGGTGGAGGTGGCGGTGTGCCCGCCGTTCACCGCGCTCGCCGCGGTGAGCGAGATCCTGGCCGGCAGCCCCATCGCGCTGGGCGCCCAGAACTGCCACCACGCCCCGTCGGGCCCGCACACCGGCGAGATCGCGCCGCCCATGCTGGTCGAGCTGGGCTGCCGCTTCGTCATCTGCGGCCACTCCGAGCGCCGCCGCGAGCTGGGGGAGACCGACGAGCAGATCCGGCTCAAGGTGGCGTCCGTCCTCGGCCACGAGCTCACGCCGATCCTGTGCGTGGGCGAGACCGGCGAGGAGCGGCGCCAGGGGCTGACGTTCACGACCGTGGAAGGCCAGCTGCGGGCCGGCCTGACCGGTCTCGACCCGACCGCGCTCGCCCGCTGCGTGCTCGCCTACGAGCCGGTGTGGGCGATCGGCACCGGCCTCAACGCCACCCCGGCCCAGGCGGCCGAGGTGCACGGCTACCTCCGCGGCCTGCTGTCCGAGCTGGGGCCGAAGGAGACGGCCCAGGGCGTGCGCATCCTCTATGGCGGCAGCGTGAAGGCCGACAACGCCGACGCGCTCCTGGCCGAGCGGGAGATCGACGGGGCGCTGGTCGGCGGCGCCAGCCTGATCGCGCCCGGCTTCATCGCGATCGTCAGGAAGGCGGCGCGCGGCGCCGCCTCCAGAGGGGAATAGAGTTTCGATGATCATCGCGCTCACGATCCTGCACGTTGTGATGTGCTTCCTCATCATCGGCATCGTCCTGATGCAGTCCGGCAAGGGCGCCGACATCGGCTCGGCCTTCGGCGGCGCCGGCAGCCAGGCGGTGTTCGGCTCCATGGGCACGCCGACGGTGGTCGGCAAGGCCACGACGGTGGTGGCCATCCTGTTCACGGTCACGTCGTTCACGCTGGCCCTGCTGGGCGGCGAGCGCGCCAGCTCGGTGGTGCGCGAGCCGGCGCCGGGGGCCCCTGGGGGGGGGGGGGCGCGCCTGGGGGGGGGGGCGCGCCCCGGCGCCGCTCACGGCGCCCGCCGCCCCCGCCACGCCGTCCGCCCCCGCGCCGTCCGCGCCCGCCGCCCCTGCGACGCCGCCCGCGCCGCCGGCGCCGAGCCAGGGCCGCTAGGTGCGCCGCCGCGCTGGGCGGCTCGGCGCGCTCCTCGCTCTGGCGGCCATCGTCGCCGGCTGCAACGGCGAGACGCCCGCCGCCGGCGAGGCCAAGGCGGGCCCCAACACGCCCGCCTACGGCGACACGCTCATCGAGGCGTCCATCGGCAACGTCTCCAGCCTGATCCCCAACATCACCAGCGACGTGGCGTCCCGCGAGGTCGGCGACCTGATGTACAACGGCCTCGTCACCCTCGGCCGCGACCTCGAGATCGTCCCCGAGCTGGCCCGGTCGTGGACGTTCAGCAAGGACTGCCTCACCCTCGACTTCCAGCTGCACGACAACGTCCGCTGGCACGACGGCCAGCCGTTCACCGCCGCCGACGTGGTCTTCAGCTGGGAGGCGATGATGCATCCCAAGACGCCCAGCTCGTACAAGGCCGACTTCGACGCCGTCGAGCGGGTGGAGGCGACCGGGCCGCACGCGGTGCGGGTGACCTACAAGCGGCCGTACGCCCGGGCGCTGCTGTCGTGGGCGATGACGATGCTGCCCAAGCACCTGCTCGAGCCGTACGTGCAGGCCGGCAAGATCCGGGAGGCGCCGCAGAACTGGAGCGCGCCGGTCGGGACCGGGCCCTATCGCTTCCAGGAGATGAAGAGCGGCGAGAAGATCGTCGTCGTCGCCAACCCGGAGTACTTCAGGGGCCGCCCCCACATCTCCCGGATCGTCTACCGCATCATCCCGAGCCAGGCGACCATCTTCCTGGAGCTGAAGGCCAAGAGCGTGGACGTGGCGAGCCTCACCGCCCTGCAGTACGCGCGCCAGACGGAGTACCCGGCCTTCGAGAAGGCGTACAGGAAGTACCGGTACGCGAGCCCCGGCTACACCTACTTCGGCTTCAACCTGAAGGACCCGCGCTTCGCCGACCGCCGGGTGCGGCTGGCCTTCGCCCACGCCATCAACAAGCAGGAGCTGCTCGACGGCGTCGTCATGGGGCTCGGCCGCCAGGCGACCGGCCCGTTCCGGCCCGGGCACTGGGCCGACAACCCGGCCGTCAAGGGCATCCCGTACGACCCCAAGCGGGCGGCGGCGCTGCTGGCCGAGGCGGGGTGGACCACGCGCAACGCCGCCGGGCTGCTCGTGAAGGACGGCAAGCCGTTCACCTTCGAGCTGCTGACCAACCAGGGCAACGACGAGCGCAAGAAGGTGGCGGAGATCATCCAGGCCTCGCTGCGCGAGGTCGGCGTCGGCGTAGACATCCGCATCCTCGAATGGGCGGCGCTGCTCAAGGAGCACATCAAGAAGCGGCCGGTGGGGTTCGACGCCCTCATCCTGGGCTGGTCGACGGCGGCCGACCCCGACCAGTTCGTCGTCTGGCACTCGTCCCAGATGGGGGCCAACGAGCTGAACCACATCGGCTACGCCAGCCCGGAGGCGGACGCGCTGCTGGAGGTGGGGCGCACCACGTGTCACCAGCCGGACCGGGTGAAGTACTACCACCGGCTCCACCAGGTGCTGGCCGACGACCAGCCGGTCGTGTTCCTGTACTGGCGCGACGCGCTGCCGGCCATCGCCTCGCGCATCCACGGGATCGAGCCCGGACCGGCCGGCCTGCGCTGGAACTTCACCGACTGGTTCGTGCCCAAGCACCTCCACCGGTACACGGCGGGTTGACGTCCCGCCCCCGCCCCGTGAGCTAGCGCGCGTCCATGCTCGCGTACGCCCTGCGTCGCCTGCTGCTGGCCGTGCCGTTGCTGATCGGCATCACCTTCGTCTCCTTCCTGGTGATCCACCTGGCCCCCGGCGACCCCGTCGAGATCCAGACCGGCGACATGTCCCAGCAGCACAGCGCCCAGGCCTACAAGGCCCTGCAGGAGCTGTACGGGCTCGACCAGCCGCTGCACGTGCGGTACTGGAACTGGCTCAGCCGCATCGTGCGCCTGGACTTCGGCCGCTCGTTCGCGCCCCACGGGCGGCCGGTGATCACGATGATCGCCGAGCGGCTGCCGATCACGCTGCTCCTCAACGTGATCGAGCTGCTCATCATCGTGTCGCTGGCGGTGCCGATCGGGGTGCTGTCGGCCACCCGGCAGTACTCCACCTTCGACAAGATCACCACCATCTTCGTCTTCGTCGGCTTCGCCACCCCCGATTTCTGGCTGGCCCTGCTGCTCATGATCCTGTTCGGCGTGCAGCTGGGCTGGCTGCCCATCTCGGGGCTGCGCTCGCTGAACTGGGAGTACATGACCTTCTGGCAGCAGCAGGTGGACTTCCTCAGCCACCTGCTCCTGCCCATCCTGGTCGCGACGTTCGGCGGCCTGGCCGGCTTCTCGCGCTACATGCGGCAGAGCATGCTCGAGGTCGTCCGGCAGGACTACATCCAGTCGGCGCGGGCCAAGGGCCTGGCCGAGCGCGTCGTCATCGGCAAGCACGCCCTGCGCAACGCCATGCTGCCGATCGTGACCATCCTGGGCCTGTCGCTGCCGGGGCTCATCGGCGGCAGCGTCATCGTCGAGTGGATCTTCGCCATCCCCGGGATGGGCCAGCTCATGGTGCAGGCGGCCTTCGAGCGCGACTACCCGGTGCTGATGGGCAACCTCGTGATCGTGTCCTCGCTCACGCTGTTCGCCAACCTCATGGCCGATCTCACCTACAGCCTCGTCGACCCGCGCATCCGCGTGGGCCGGCGCCGCCGCTAGCCGTGCGCGACTTCTGGAAGGCGCTGTCCCGCAACCGGCTGGCGGTGATCGGCGGCGCCGTCGTCGCCGTCCTGGGGCTGCTGGCCGTGCTGGCGCCCGCCATCGCCCCGTGGGACCCCAACCGGCCCGACGTCAGGAAGATCCTCGACGCGCCGTCCAGCCGCCACCTGCTCGGCACCGACCAGCTCGGGCGCGACGTGCTCTCCCGCATGCTGTTCGGGGCCCGGGTGTCGCTGGCCGTCGGCTTCGTGTCGGTCGGCATCGCGGCCACCATCGGCATCCTCCTGGGCTCGGCCGCCGGCTATCACGGCGGGATGGTGGACGCCGCCATCATGCGCGTCGTCGACCTCATGCTGGTGTTCCCGCGCTTCTTCCTGCTCCTGGCCGTGCTGGCGTTCCTCAAACCCTCCATCTGGACGATCATGGCGGTGATCGGCCTCACCGGCTGGATGGGCGTGGCCCGTCTCGTGCGCGCGGAGTTCCTGGCGCTCAAGGAGCGCGAGTTCGTGCTGTGGTCGCAGTCGGTGGGGGCGAGCGCGTTCCGGATCACCTGGCGCCACATCCTGCCCAACGCGATGGCGCCGGTGCTGGTCGCCATGACGCTCGGCATCCCGGCCGCCATCCTCACCGAGTCGGGTCTGTCCTTCCTGGGCCTCGGCGTGCAGCCGCCGCACGCGACCTGGGGCAACATCCTCAACGAGGGCAAGGACGCGATCGAGCTGGCCTGGTGGCTGTCGGTCTATCCCGGCATCGCCATCCTCGTCACCGTGCTGTCCTACAACCTCCTCGGCGAGGGCATCCGCGACGCGCTCGACCCGCGCCTGCGCCAGAGCGCCGGCCGCGTTGTCTCCCGGGGACGCTAGCGGTATACTTCGCGATCGTCGCTTCGTGCCGAAGTGGCGGAACTGGCAGACGCGCACGTTTGAGGGGCGTGTGGGGCAACCCGTGGGGGTTCGAGTCCCCCCTTCGGCACCATCCTCCTTCGATGTCCAGGCCCAGCCGAACGCGAGCCTCCATGGCGATAACAGCTGAGGGCCGCCGCCGACCACCGGCGCCGGGGGGCCGGTGGGCTGGTTGCTCTGCCCATCGATCACGATCGTGAAGTCGTTCGTTCGGTCGAGACGGGTCTGCTCCTGGAGCCGCCGGCGCCTTCACGAGGGATCTTGCAGTCGGCGCAGCGCGGTCGGGAAAGTCGTCGGCATCGTCCGGTGGCGCGAGCGGCATAATCAGCACGACGTGAGCTGGACGTCACCGACCTCCACCGGAACGAGGGCGCGCCCCGCGGCGTTGCCGATGGAGATGCAGCGGCCGACTCTTGGGGGATCAGTCGTGGCGGCGCCTGCGCAGCTCGCGCAGGAGCAAGGCGGCTTGCAGGACGTTCCGCGTCCGGTCCAGGCGGCGCGCAGCGGCGGCAAGCCCGCGCGACGCCGTGTCGAGGTGGCGCCGCGAATGGCTCACGAGATCGCGTGACATTGCGATCAGCTGGCGTGAGGTCCGAACCGGATCGTCGTTCTCCCCCTGGA
>Ga0299906_10002546_pt1 | contig 15108 bp, 11 predicted proteins | sample RVTome_14_FD_200259 | JGI IMG/M metagenome (GOLD analysis project Ga0299906, IMG submission 200259) | Soil microbial communities from uranium-contaminated site in the Upper Colorado River Basin, Wyoming, United States - RVT145D125 (version 2) ... | reverse complement strand
GTCGGTCGAACAACTCTCCCGCTCCACGCGGGCGAACGCTGACGAGCGGTCCCTTGCGGATCTGGTGGTGCGGGAGAGCGACCGTCTCAGCCGGCTGCTGAACGAGTTCCTCGACTTCTCCCGCGTCCAGGTGACCGATTCGCGGCCGCTCGACCTGGAGCAGGTGGCGAAGCGGGCCGTGGACGTGGTGCGCAATCATCCCGATTGCATCTCGGCCGCGAAGCTGGAGGTGACCGGCGCCGGCGCGCGGATCGAAGGCGACGAGGACCTCCTCCACCGCGTGGTCGTGAACCTGGTGCTGAACGCGGTGCAGGCCGGCGCCGGCGAGGTGGCCGTCGAGGTCCGCCGCGCGCGAAACGACGAGCTGCCGTTGGGCGTCACGCTCGACGACGCGGTGTTGGTCCGCGTGAGCGATCACGGCCCGGGGATCCCGCCCGAGCTGCGGGACCGGCTGTTCGATCCCTTCGTGACGGGGCGCCGGGGGGGATCGGGTCTCGGGCTGGCGATCGTGCATCGCGCCATCCAGGCGCATCGCGGTTACGTGCTGGTGGACTCCGCTCCGGGTGCGGGCACCACGTTCAGTGTGTTCCTTCCCTCCAAAGGCATGACGGAGATCGCCGCGTGAGCCACCATCAGCCGAACATTCTGGTCATCGACGACGAGTCGGGCATTCTCGAAACGCTGAAGATCCTGCTGAAGAACAACGGCTACGATGTCGAAACGGCGCAGGGCGGCAAGCCGGGGCTTGAGGCCCTGCGGACCGCTACGCCGGACATCGTCCTCACGGACGTGAAGATGCCGGGCGCTACGGGCATCGACGTGCTGAAGGCGGCCCGCGAGCTGGATCCCGAGATGCCGGTGATCCTGATGACCGCGCACACGTCGCTCCAGGACGCCATCTCGGCGGTCAACCAGGGCGCTTTCTACTACGTGCAGAAGCCGTTCGCCAACGACGATCTGCTGGCCATCTGCCGCCGCGCGGCCGAGTATCGCGCGCTCCGGTCCGAGAACAAGCACCTCAAGCGCGAGATCCGCCGGCGGGACCGGTCGCGCACCGTCCAGCCCATCGGCAAATCGAAACGGTTCCTCGAAGTGCTGCAGCTCGCCGAGCAGGTCGCTCCCACCGAGTCGACGGTGCTGATCCTCGGCGAGAGCGGTACCGGGAAAGAGGTGCTGGCGCGGCACATCCACGAGATGTCCGAGCGGAGCGAGGGGCCGTTCTTCTCGATCAACTGCGGTGCGCTGCCCGAGAGCCTGCTCGAGTCGGAGCTGTTCGGCCACGTCAAGGGGTCGTTCACCGGCGCCGTGCGTGACAAGCAAGGGCTGTTCGCCGCCGCCAGGGGTGGGACCTTCTTCCTCGATGAGATTGCGGAGACGAAGCCGTCGACGCAGGTCAAGCTCCTCCGCGTCCTGCAGGAGCGGGAAGCCCTCCCGGTGGGGGCCACGGAGCCGATCCCCGTGGATGTCCGCGTGGTGGCCGCCACCAATCGGGACCTGGACGAGGAGATCCGCCGCGGCACGTTCCGGTCGGATCTCTACTACCGGCTCAACGTCATCTCGTTGCATCTCCCCCCGCTGCGGGATCGCCGCGAGGATATCCCGCTCCTGGCGGATGCGTTTCTCCAGCGCATCGCCTCGCAGCGCGGCGTGGCGCCGAAACAGATCTCGCAGGACGCGTTGGACTCCATCATGGTCTACGACTGGCCGGGCAACGTGCGCGAGCTGGAGAACGCCCTCGAGCACGCCGCCATCCTGGCGCGCAACACGGATGTGGGCGCCCCGGCGCTCCCCGAGCGCATCACGAGCCCCAAGTCGCAGCCGCTCGTCACGGACCGCCTGCCCGAGAATCCGGCGCTCGAGGTGATCGAACGCGCGTACATCTCATGGGTCCTCCAGGCGGAAGCCGGGAACAAGACGCGCGCCGCGGAGGTGCTCGGGATCGATCCGTCCACGCTGTACCGCAAGCTCGCCCGCTACGATGCCGAGGCCAAGTGACGTGACCGTCCCCCGCGATGCGGTGGGCGCGGCCACGCTCGAGCGCATGGCGGCGGCGCCCGCGTTCAATCGCTGGATGTACGATCGGATCGCACGCTGGATCGGCAACCGCGTGCTCGAGGTGGGATCGGGCATCGGCAACATGTCCCAGTACTTCATCGATCGCGCGCGCGTGGTCCTGACCGACACCGAGGCCGCGTATCGCGAGGCGCTGCGCAATCGATTCGGCGACCGGAAGCACGTCACCGTGACGTCGGTTGAGCTCCCTGCCGTGCCCCAGAGCCTCAGCGTCGAGCGGTTCGATAGCATCGTGTGCCTGAACGTGCTGGAGCACATCGAGGACGATGTCGGCTCGCTGCGCGCGATGCGAAGCCTCCTCGCTCCCGGAGGGCGCCTCGTGCTGCTCGTGCCAGCGTTTCCGCTGCTCTACGGCGCCCTCGACGAGGCGCTGGGCCACTACCGCCGCTACACGCCCAAGCTGCTGCGTGCGCGGTACGCCCAGGCGGGGCTCGGCGTGCGCCACGTGGAGTTCTTCAACCTGGCCGGTATGCCGGGGTGGTTCGTCACCGGACGGATTCTCCGCCGGCGGATGATCCCCACCGGCCCGCTGGCGCTGTACGACATGCTGGTACCGCTGTTTCGCATGGAACGGTTTCTGCCGATCCGGCCGGGCCAGTCGGTGATCGCCATCGGCGAGGCCGCATGACCCTACCTGCCGAATGGAACGATCTGGTGTTGTCGGCCGTGATGCCGGTGTACAACGAAGGAAAGACGCTGGAGCAGGCGATCGACCGGATGCACACGGTGCCGATCCGCGTCGAGATCGTCGCCGTGAACGACGGCTCGGTCGACGACAGCGGCGAGGTGCTCGACCGGCTGCACCGCGACGGGCGGATTGACCGGGTCATCCATCAGCCGCGCAACCTGGGCAAGGGCGCCGCCGTGCGGGCCGGCATCGCCGCCGCCACCGGGCACGTCATCGTGATCCAGGATGCCGACCTGGAATACGACCCCGCCGACCTCCCCGCGCTGCTCGACCCCATCCGCGTCGGCAAGGCGGACGCCGTGTTCGGCTCGCGCTTCCAGAGCGGGCCGCGCCGCGTCCTCTACTTCTGGCACTCGATGGGGAACCGTCTCCTCACGTTGCTGTCGAACATGCTCACCGATCTCAACCTATCGGACATGGAGACGTGCTACAAAATGGTCCGCGCCGACATCATGAAGGCGCTGCCACTCGTCTCCGACCGCTTCGGCATCGAGGTCGAGTTGACCGCGCGGCTCGCGAAGAGCGGCGCCAGGATTTGGGAGCTGCCGATCAGCTACAGCGGTCGTACCTACGCCGAGGGGAAGAAGATCGACTGGCGTGACGGCGTCGCCGCCCTCTGGCACATCCTGCGGTTCAACCTCATTCCGCCAAAAGCCAGCAAGAAGTGAGGCGGGCCCCGTGGCTCGCAGTCGGGGCGGCGCTCACGCTGCTCCCCGCCCTTCCGATCGCCTCGTGGGTTCGGGCGCCCGATCCCGGACCGCCGTGGGGCCTCAACGTCCAGGCATGGCTCCTCGGCGTGCCGATCGTGGTACTGCTCGCCGTCCTCGCCGGGCGGCTGGCCGTGAACCTGCGGGTCAAGCTGCCGGCGATCACGCCGCGTCACCGCGTCGCCCTGCTGGGCGGGCTCGCCGCCGCGCTGGTCGCCCTCGCGACTTTCGTTGCGCAATGGGCCTTTGCCGCGAACCCGCAGCTCGTGGACGAGATGGCCCAGCTGTTTCAGGCTCGCGCATTCCTCGCCGGCCGGCTCGCGGCGCCGGCGCCGGAGCATCCCGAGTTCTTCCTGTTTCTCCACACGTGGATCACGCCCGCCGGCTGGGTGTCGCAATTCCCGCCCGGCCACGCCGCACTCCTCGCCGTAGGCATGCTCGCACGCGCCGAATGGCTGGTGAATCCCGCGCTCGGCGGCCTCTCGTTGCTGCTCGTCTACGCGCTCGCACGCAAGTGGTACGGCCCGCGCATCGCGCTGATCGCTGCCGTTCTGTGGGCCGCGTCGGGATGGGTCGTGGCGATGTCGGCCACGTACATGAACCATGCCTCCGCCGCGTTGTTCGCCCTCGCCGCGTGGGTGCTCGCGCTGGGCCACCGCAAGCCCAGGGCGGTACGCCTCGCGCTCGCCGGATTGGCACTCGCTGCGATCGGTGTGACCCGCCCGCTCGACGCGGCCGCCGCCGCGATGCCCGTGGCGGCGGGGCTCCTCAGCCGCCGACCCTGGCGCGCGCTCGCCGCCGTGGCAGCGGGGACGGTTCCGCTCCTCCTCGTGCTGGCGTACGTCAATTGGCGCCTGTACGGCCATCCGTTGCAATTCGGCTACGGCGCATTCCACGGCGAGGAGCAGCGCCTCGGGTTTCACGTGGATCCCTTCGGCCACGCGTTCACGCCCCTAGTGGCCCTCAGCAACCTCGCCGTGGCGGTGCGCCGCCTCCATATCTACCTGTTCGAGTGGCCGCTCCCGGCGCTCTTGCCGCTCGCCGTCTGGGCGCTGGCGGCGCGGCACCGCCACCGCTCGGACCTGCTGCTCGTGACTGGCATCGCCGCCGTGCCGGCGCTGTACTTCTTCTACTGGCACTCGGGGTTCTATCCCGGGCCGCGCTATTACTATCTCCTCGCGCCGCTTCTCGTCATCGCCACGGCGCGCGCAGCAGTGTGGGGGTGGAAGCGCGTCCGCCGATTCCCCCGTGGCATCGTGCGGTGGGACGTTGCGTACGCGGCTGCGGGCATCGTCGTGGTGGTGTGGAGCGCCGCGGCGCTGTTGCCGGCCCGGATGCGGGCCTACCGCGCCGAGCACCCCGTCCTCAAGCTGCGCCCGGAGCGTTGGCTGGCGCGCGAGGGGGTTTCCCAGGCGGTCGTCCTCGTTCCCGAGAGCTGGGGGAGCCGGGTGGTCGTGGACCTGTGGACGCTCGGCGTGGCGCCCGGCCTGGTGGAGCGATCGTATCGCCGGATCGACACGTGCGAGCTGTACGAGCTGGCCGACCAGGCACGCCGGGAACGGCGGCCGCCGGAGTGGATCGCCGCCGCCCTGGAGGCGATGACCGCCGCCGCGCAGGGGCCCGCGCCGCCGGTGCCCGGCTGGCCCGATCCCACGTTGCGACTTCGCGGCGCTCCGGAGACGCTCCCGCTGGCGTGCCGCGTCGAGATGCGGCGCGATCTCCAGGGGTTCACGCCGTACGGCCCGCTGGCGTGGCGGAATACAGTCGGCCTGCAGAGCGGGATCGTGTTTGCCCGCGACCTCTTCGAGCGCAACGCGCTGCTGCTGGAGGACTACGAGGGGTGGGAGGTGTGGCGCTACGCGCCGCCCGCGGGCGATCCGGATGGGCTGCCGGCGCTCTCGCGCGTACGGCCGGCATCGCGCGCGCCGGCTGGCGGAGGCCGATGATGCCACACGGCGCAGTTCGCCGGCTCGAGGCACCGTCGTCGCCGCACGGCGCACGGCTCTCTGGTGGGCGTGGCGTGCTTCAGCGCCGGAACCGGGGCCGCGCGCTCAACACTTGCCCAACGATCACATGATGTCCTCTCCACACGCTCCGACGCGCTCCTTTGCCCCGGCGCTCGCCGCCGCCGGCCCGGTCCTCGCCGTGCTCGCCTACGCCGCGACTGTGCGCTTCGGCTTCGCGTACGACGACGTCGATATCGTCGCGCGCAACACGTTGCTGCATGATCTGCGGAATTGGCGCGCGATCCTGGCGTCGACGTGGTGGGCCGACGCCGGATACCGGCCGTTCACCCTCCTATCCTTGGCGCTCGACTGGCGCCTCGGTGGCGGCGCACCCTGGGTGTTCCACGCCACGAACGTCGCCCTGCACGCCGCCGTGACCGGCGGGGTGTTCGCACTCCTGCACCGGCCGCTCGGCCCGATCTGGGCCGGCGTCGCGGCGGCGTTCTTCGCCGTGCACCCCGTCCACGTCGAAGCGGTCGCCAACGTGGTTGGCCGGGCGGAGCTGCTCGCGGCCGCGGGAGTGGTGGGCGCCGCGCTCGCGTACCGCGCCGACGCCGACCTCGCCGCCGCCGGCGACACGGGGTGGCGGCGCGCGGCCGCCGGACTGGGCACGCTCGTTCTCATCGTCGTCGGGCTGGCTTCGAAGGAGATCGCGTTTGCCGCACCGGGCGTCTTCCTCCTCGTCGATTGGCTGGACGGTGCATCCGCCGCCCGCCCCCCCGGGGCGCCACAGGTGGACCATCCGCCATCCGCCATCAGCCATCCGCCGGTGGGGGGCGGTGGAGAGGCGGGCGCAGCACGCTTCCGGCGCCACTGGCTCCTCTGGACGGCCACGGTGCTGGTCACGGCAGGGTGGCTCTGGCTCTGGGTGCAGCGCAGCGGCGAGTTGGGCGTGGGGGTCGTGGCCCCCGGTCTCGTCGGCGAGGGGCTTCCGGGACGCGCGGTGGCCATGACCCCGGTGGTGCTGCACCATCTCCGCCTCCTCGTCTTCCCGCTCGATCTGTCGGTCGACTACTCTCCCAATCATCTCACCGTCGTGCCGCGGCTCACCGTGACGGGCGCGCTCGGCGCCGCGGTGGCGATCCTCACCCTGGTGGCGGCGTGGTGGGCGCGCCGCCGCGCTCCGGTGGTGACGTTCGGCCTGCTGTGGACCGCGGGCACCCTGCTCGTCGTGTCCAACGTGCTCGTTCCCGGCGAAGTGATCCTCGCCGAGCGCACGCTGTACCTGCCGTCGGTGGGGGCGGTGGCGGTGCTGGGATGGTTGCCGTCGCTCGTGCCGCCGTCATGGCGGCGGGCGGCCCTGGTGGTCGCCAGCGTCGTGGTGGCCCTGGGGGCCGCGAGAACGGTGACGCGCGCGCCCGTTTGGCGGAACAGCGACGCGGTGTTCCGGCAGTTCGGGGCGGATGCGCCGGGCTCGTACCGCGCGGCGTGGGTGGCCGGCATGCTCGCCTACGAAGGAGGCGACCGGCGGAGCGGTGAGAACCTGCTGCGGCAGGCGGCGAGCGTGTATCCACTGAACCCGGGGCTGTGGCTGGACCTCGCGGCGCGCGTGGAGGAGGATCGGCGGTGGGCGGAAGCCGCGCGGTTCTACCAAGCGGCGTTCACCGTCGATCCGCGCCGCATCGATGCGGCCGCGTACGCGGTCGTGAACCTCGTGCGCGCCGGGCGTCTCGACAGCGCCGAGGCACTCGTCGCGCGGGCGGCGGCGCGGGATCAGGGCGGCGAGTTCCGGCTCGACATCGCGCGGGGCGATCTCGCGATGGCCCGCGGGCGTCCCCTCGAGGCCATGACGTGGCGCCGGGCGGTGGCCCTCGAGTTCCCGGGCGTGTGGCAGTACTGGCACCTGACGGCCGAAGCGGCGCTCGCCGCCGGGTACTGTCCCGAGATCGAGCGCTCGGTGGGGCGCGTGCGCGAGCTGCGGGACGATCCGGAGCTGGTGGAGCGGCTGGCGGCACGTGGTCGTGAAGCGGGGTGCGGCGGGTGACCGGGACATGGAGGCGGCACGCCCAGGAACTGTGGCCGCAGCTGCTCGCCCTCGGTGTGTTCGCCGTGGCACTCTGGGCGCAGCACCGCGGCCTGGTGGGCGTGTTCTACGACGACGGCGTGTACGTGGTGCTCGCCAAGGCCCTCGCCGAAGGGCAGGGGTACGCCAACATCCATCTCCCGGGCGCGCCGCCCGCCGTGCATTTCCCGCCGTTCTACCCGCTCGTGCTCTCGGTGCTGTGGCGTCTCTGGCCCAGTTTCCCCGACAACGTCGCGTTGCTCCAGCTGTTCGATTCGGCCGCGCTGGCGGGCGCGGCGTGGATCATCGCCGCGCACGCCCGCCGTCACGGCGCCGCGGGCGCCGCGGCGTACGTCGCGCTGCCGATGGGACTCCTGGCGTTCCCGTTGCTCACGATCGTGGGCATGCGGTTCTCGGAGCCGCTCTTCCTGCTGCTCGTGGCCGGCGCCGTGTCGCTGGCGGACCGGCGCGAGGCCACCCTGGCCACGGCGCTCGCGGCCGGCGTGCTGGCGGGGCTCGCCACACTCACCCGCAGCGTGGGCGTGGCGGCGATCGCCGGCGTCGCGGTCGGCGTGTTCTTGCACGGCGGAAGGCGCAACGCCGTGGCGGCTGTCGTCGTCTCGACGGCGGTCGTGGTGCCGTGGATCCTCTGGGCTGCCGCCCATCGCGCGGGCATCGACGAACGCGTCGTGGCCAACTACGGGACGTATCTCCAGGACCTCCGGCAGACCGGCCTGCGTGGCCTGATCGCCGGTCTGAACGTAGGCGTGCTGAGCCCCGTGACGAGGTTGGCGCTTCCCCCAGTTCCCGATTGGGTCCGGTGGCCGCTGGCGGCGGGGCTGCTGAGCGCCATGCTCGGCGGCGGCGTGCTCGTGGCTCGGCGGGTCCCGGCGCTGCTGGCCACGCTCGGCGTGTACCTCGTGATCGTGGCGGTCTGGCCGTTCGCCCCTGACCGGTTCGTGTGGATCATCCTGCCGTGGCTCGCGCTCCTGCTGGCGGCAAGTCTGGTGTGGGGCTGGCGCCGGGACGCACGGCTGCGGGCGGCGGTGGTCGTCTTGCTGGTCGCCCTCACCACCGGCTACCTCCGCGTACAGGCGATCTCGCTCGGCGCCCGGAGGTTCGCCGCGACGGCGCTGGGGATCTCGGCGCCGTTCGCGTTGCTGACGCGTTCGGTGGCGGCGGAACTACCGCGTGACGCAGTAGTGGCCTCCGCGGACGAGACGCTGCTCTACCTGTACACCGGACGCCAGACCGTGCCGAGCTACCTATTCCGGTGGGACGGCCGCGTGCGCCGCCCGCTCCCGGCGGACGAGGTGGTGGGCTACCTGTGCGACACCGGCGCGACCCATCTCGCGCTCACCGGCGAAGGGGAAGACGCCGCGAGCGTCATAGAGGCGATTCGCGCCAGGGGCGACTCGACGCTGTCCCCGATGTACGAGTTCCACGGGCGGGCGATGTACCGCTTCCGATGCCCACGCTGACCGGTCGGCGGGCCGCGCTCGTCGCCGCCGCCGTCGCCTGCGCGGTGTACGTCACGGCGCTCGGCAATGGCTGGGCGATGGACGACACGCTCGTCGTGCGCGACAATCCGGCCGCGCATGCCGTGGGCGCCGCGCTCGGGAGCTTCTTCGAGCCGTACTGGCCGGCGCAGCCGGACGGGGAAGGGGGGCTTTATCGCCCGCTCGTGACATTGTCGTACGCGGTGGACTGGACGGTATCGGGTGGCCGAGAGTGGTGGTTCCACCTGACCAACGTGCTGCTGCACGGGCTGGCGACGGCGCTGGTGGTGCTCGTCGTCCTGCGGTGGCTGCCACCGGTCGGCGCCCTGGTGACGGGCCTCGTCTTCGCCGTGCACCCGGTTCACGTCGAGGCGGTTGCGAACGTGGTAGGCCGGGCGGAGGTGATGGCCGCCTGCGGGATCCTCGCCGCCGTCCTCGCCGCGCGAGCGTACCGGCGCGCGGACGGCCGGTGGGCCCGAACGGGGTGGCTCGTCGCCGTTCTCGCGGCGTCCGCGGCGGGACTGTTCAGCAAGGAACACGCGGTGGTGACCGTCGCGGTGATCGCCGTCGATCACCTGCTGGATCCGGACCGTGGTCGCTTACCGAGGCTCCAGCCGTACCTGGCGGTGCTCGCCCTGACGCTGGGATGGCTGTTCGTCTGGCGATCGGTGGCGGCGGAGCAGGCGGGTTACACGATCGCCGCCGGGATTCGCTGGCTGTCGACCGGGGAGCGGCTCGCCACCGCCGTCCCGATTCAGCTCGAGGTGCTCCGGCTGCTGGTATGGCCGATGCGCCTGACGACGGACTACAGTCCCCTCCTCATCCCGAGCCGTACCGAGTGGAGCATCCCCGCCACGCTGGCGCTCGTCGTCGCCGTGGCGCTGGTCGCGCTGGCCCTCGCCATCGCGCGGCGCGCTCCCGCGATCACGTTCGGCATCCTCGTGGCGGCAGGCACGTACGCGCCCACGTCGAACATCCTCTTCCCGTCCGGCGTGATGCTCGCGGAGCGGGCGCTTTACCTGGCGGCGCTCGCGCCGGCGGCGGTGGTGGGGTGGCTGCTGGCCCGCGAGGTTCCCCGCCGGACCCGGCGGCTCCTGCTCGTCGCGACCGGCGTGTTGTTCGTGACGTTCAGCGCCCGCACCTTGACGCGGGCCCCGCATTGGCGGACCACGTTTACGACGGTGCTCCAGGACATGTTCGCCACGCCGGAGAACTACCGCACGCACGTCCGGGCGGGCGAGATGTTCGCGCTCGTGGGCGACACCGCGCGCGCACTCGCCGAGTTCTCGATGGCCGCCGAGCTGTTTCCGGATCCCATACTCCCGAGAACCGTCGTACCCATTGCGCTCGCCGCCGGGCAGGACGAGGCGGCGTTGCGTCATGCCCGGGACGCCCACGCGCGCCTACCCCGCCACGTGGCGGTCGGTAGTCGTCTCGTGGATGTCCGGCTGGCCCGGGGCGAATTGGATTCGGCGCTGGCCGTCGCGCGATACCTCGTGGAGTTGTCTCCGGGGAGCCCGTTGGCCGCCGAGACTTACCTGCGGGTGCTCGGTCAGGCGGAAGCCCCCGGCTGGCAGCGACTGCTTGCGAGCGCGCGGCACGATTGGGGGCGGTACCGCTTCGCTGCCGCGGGCGCCCGGATGGATTCCGCCGCCCAGGCGTGGCGCTCCGCGCGGTCGCCGGGGGTCGGCGGTGAGTGCTGGGAGCTCCGGGCCACCGGCGCGATGCTCGATGCTCTCAGGCCGGGCCTGCTCGGCGAGCTGCTCCAGGGTGTAGGAGAGGAAGGGGAGCACTGCTTGGAACGTGACGGGCCGCACGAAGCCGATGTGCCGCAGTAGACAAGGTACTGTCGCTACAGTGAACTCTTCCGCCCGTCCTTGCGCGAAGCGGAAGACCTTGCAATTTGAAGCCTGGCGATCTCCCCGGATCGCTCCGACCGTGACGATCGAAAGCCGTCCAAGTCGTTTCGATATTTGACTTTATGGCCCCTGTGGCATGGTAGGGCATGGAGCTTGCCCCTAGCAGGCCTCGGGAAGGGTAGACCGTCGGTTACACCACTTCTGCTGGAGGATGTCGGATGTTGAATCGCAAGGGTTTCACGCTGATCGAGCTTCTGATCGTGGTGGTCATCATCGGCATCCTGGCCGCCATCGCGATCCCGAAGTTCGCGAACACGAAGGAGAAGGCGTACGTGGCGTCGATGAAGTCCGACCTGCGTAACATGGTCAACGCGCAGGAGGCGTACTTCGCCGATTTCACGCAGTACACGAGCTCGTTCGCGACCACGCAGTACAGCTCCTCGCCTGGCGTGACGGTGGCGCCGGCGCTGAGCGGCTCGCAGGCGGGCACGGGGTGGAGCGCTTCGGCGACCCACAACGCTACGAACACGACCTGCGTGATCTTCATTGGTGACGGCGCGCCTGGTATCGCGACCAACGAGGGCGAGCCGACGTGCCAGTAGTAGCACGGTAGCACTCAGTTCGGCACGGACGTGAGGTGGGGCGGTGGAGCCGTGCTTCACCGCCCCACGTGTATCCAGGCGCCGCCTGGAGCTGTAGGGAGAGCGGTACGAAACGCCAACAGTGGGTTGGCCATGGGTGGGGTGGTGAGGGCGCTACACTAGCGAGCGCGAGCGCGGCCGGGGGTCGAGCTGGCGCCCAAAGCGGAGACAGACCAATGCGCGGGACAGAACGCGGCTTCACGTTGATCGAGCTTCTGATCGTGGTGGTCATCATCGGCATCCTGGCCGCCATCGCGATCCCGAAGTTCGCCAACACCAAGGAAAAAGCGTACATCGCCCAGATGAAGTCCGACCTGCGCAATCTGGTCACGGCGCAAGAGGGCTACCTGGCGGACTTCCAGACCTACACCGACGACCTGGGCACGCGGTACCAGGAAACGACGGGGATCGACGTTCAGTTGTCCGGCGTGTCGCCGAGCGGGTGGGCCGCCACCGCCACCCACGTCGGGATGCCGGCGGGATTCGCCTGCGCCATCTTCTACGGATCGGGCGCGACGCCGGTCGCGCCGGCGGTCAATGAGGGCGAGCCGGCGTGTCAGTAACCGCCCCGGCCAAACCGGGGCGGGCGGGCTGTGTGGGGCGATCGGGTCTTCCGTCGCCCTTTTTGTTGGGCAATATGGAGAGCGGCGGGGCGGCAGCGGCAGAGCGGCAGAGCGGCAGAGCGGCAGAGGCGGCAGGAGCGGCAGCAGGAGAGTGCGGGAGACGCGGGGAGGAGTACGGGGCCTCCGTGCTCCGTTCCTCGCGCCATACGCCATAAGCCATAAGCCATACGCCAGATATGCCATACGCCATACGCCATCCGCACGCCATACGCCATCCGCGGCGCGGCTCATGACGCGGGATCGTGCCCTGCGCCCCGGTCTCAAGCGCGAGTTGCTCTCGAACCTCGCCGCCATGGCCGCTGCGGCGCTCTCGCTCGCGGTGCTCACGACGCTCCTCGTCCAGGCCATGCCGCCGCGCCTCGCCGTGATCACGCTCGTCACGCTCATCGCCGCGGACGTGCTGGTCCTTTTCCTCTTCGGTCGCCACCTGCTGCAGAAACTCGTACTCGCGCCGCTCGAGAGCCTCACGGCGGCGGCCGACGCGGTCGCGGCCGGCAACCTCTCCCACACCGCGGCTCCGGCGGAGACCGCCGAGTTCAGCCATCTGGCCGACCGCTTCAACCACATGACCGAGCGCCTCGACGACATGCAGGCCCAGCTCGTACGGGCGGAGAAGCTTGCGAGCATCGGGCGCCTCGCGGCGGGGATCGCGCACGAGGTGGGCAATCCGTTGGGCGCCATCGCCACCTACGTCGAAGTGCTCGACCGGCGCGGCGCGGATCCCGAGGTGGTGCACGCCGTGCGCCGCGAAGCCGCCCGCATCGACCAGATCGTACGCGGGTTGCTCGACTACGCGGGCCGCCGCGACGAGCGGCTCGGCCGGATGGACGTCGGCGCCGTGGTGCGCAGCGTGGTCGATCTGCTCACGCACCAGGGGACCCTGCGGGGCATGAACGTGAGCGTCGAGGTCGGGGAGACGCTCCCGCGTGTGCATGCGAGAACGCACAGCCTCGAGCAGGTCGTGGTGAACCTGATCCTGAACGCGGTCGACGCCGCGCCGGGTGGCACCGTCGCGGTCGGCGCCGCTCCGTGGCGCTACCGGGTCCGCGCCGTCGGCGAGCGGCGCAGCACCGATCCCGACGGCGCCGTCCTGAGCCGCCCTCCCGGAAAGCGCGCCTGGCGGCCCGAGCTCGTGGACGGGGCCGCCGGCGTCCAGCTCTGGGTGGCCGACTCCGGGCCCGGCATCCCGCCCGAGGATCGCGACGCCATCTTCGATCCGTTCTACACCACCAAGGAGCCCGGCAAGGGAACCGGACTCGGCCTCGCGATCGTCAACCGCACGGTGCACGAGCTGGGCGGCGTGGTATGGATCGACGACGCACGCGAAGGGGGCGCGGCGTTCAAGGTGTTTCTCCCCGAGGCGGGTGAGGACGACGTCGGGCACGGGGCACGGGGCACGGGGCACGGAGAGCCGGGCGGGGCGGACTCCGCGCACCGTGCTCCGCGCTCTGAGCCGTCCGACCCTGCGCCCCGCGCTCCGCGCCCCGAGCCGTCACAGCCATGAGAGTCCTCGTCGTCGACGACGATCTCGGGCTGAGGCAATCGCTCGGCCTCCTCCTGGACGGGGAGGGATACGACGTCGCCGCGGAATCGGCGCCGGAGCGCGCCCTCGCGCGCGCGCTCGCGGAGTCGTTCGACGTGATCCTGTGCGACGTCCGCATGCCCGCCATCGACGGCCTGGAATTCCTCCGGCGGTACAAACACGGCGGCGGCTCCGCCCTCGTGATCATGATGAGCGCGTACGGCAACGAGGACACCGCCATCGAGGCCATGAAGGAAGGGGCCTACGACTATCTACCCAAGCCGTTCCGGCCCGACGAAGTCGTGCTGACGCTGCGCAAGGCCGCGGAGCGGGAGCGGCTGCGCGACCGCGTCGCCTCGCTGGAGGCCGAGCTGGTTCGCTGGCGCGACGCCGATATCGTGGCCGACTCGCCGTCGATGCGGCGGGTCATGGATCTGGCGACACGCGTCGCCGCCCACACTACCACGGTGCTGGTGACCGGCGAGAGCGGCACCGGGAAGGAAGTGGTGGCCCGCGCCGTCCATCGGATGAGCCCGCGTCGCGACGGGCCATTTGTCGCCATCAACTGCGGTGCGATACCTGAGAACCTGCTCGAGTCCGAGCTGTTCGGGCACAAGCGCGGGTCGTTCACCGGCGCCACGGCAGACAAGGCCGGGCTGTTCGAGGAGGCGAACGCCGGCACGCTGCTCCTGGACGAGATCGGCGACTTGCCGCTGGCACTCCAGGTGAAGCTGCTGCGCGCCCTGCAGGAGGGAGAGGTGCGGCGCGTGGGCGATGCCCGCACGCGCAAGGTGGACGTCCGCGTGGTGGCCGCCACGGCAAAGGACATCGAGCAGGCCGTGAAAACGAACGAGTTCCGCGAGGACCTGTACTACCGGCTCAACGTCGTGCGCATCCACATCCCCCCATTGCGCGACCGGCCGGAGGATCTGGACGGCCTGGTGGCGACGTTGCTCAAACGCGTGGCGGAGCGCGCCGGCCGTGACGTGCACGTGACGCCCGAAGCCATGGCCGTCATGCGCCGGAGCCCGTGGCGGGGGAACGTTCGCGAGCTGGAGAACGCCCTGGAGCGGGCGGCCGTCCTCTCGGTGGACGGGGTGATCCGCGCCGACGCCTTCGGTGGCGAGGCGCCGCTGTCGCCGAACCAGTCGTCCGGCACGGCGGCCCCCCTACGCGCCGCGGCGCCGCCGCTCAGCCTCAAGGTCGCCGTGGACCGCGCGGAGGGCGAGGCCATCCGTCACGCCCTGGCGGAAACGGGAGGGAACCGGCAGGCCGCCGCGCAGATCCTGGGGATCAGCGTGCGGAGCCTGTTCTATAAGATCAAGCGGTTGGGGGTGCAGTAGCTGATTGGCAGAGGGCCTATGGCGGATGGCGGATGGCGTATGGCGGATGGCACGGGGCGGACCAACGCGCCCACTATGTAATGAGCCATACGCCATAGACCATACGCCATATTCGCCAAACGCCATTTCCCATCACACGAAATCG
>Ga0299906_10002545_pt1 | contig 15113 bp, 13 predicted proteins | sample RVTome_14_FD_200259 | JGI IMG/M metagenome (GOLD analysis project Ga0299906, IMG submission 200259) | Soil microbial communities from uranium-contaminated site in the Upper Colorado River Basin, Wyoming, United States - RVT145D125 (version 2) ... | reverse complement strand
GAAAAGTCAACGAATGTTGATGAAGCGTACTCGAAGATGCGAAAACAGGCGGACATCTGCGCACCATGGCGGTTCCCTCTGTCCAAGTTCAATCTAAATGCGCATTAAAATACAGACTCTATTTAGTTTAACCCCCTTTTTCACCCTCTCTCCTTTCTTTCTTCTCTTCCAACAAAAAAAGGTTGAATTTCTCCGGGTTGTTTGATATTAATGTAGGGTTATTTTGATGGAAAATTAATGGGATAGACCCATCCAAAGGATAGGATTTATGCGTTTGTTAGTAACCGGTGGGGCAGGTTTTATCGGGAGCCATTTTATTGGCCATATTTTGGAAAAATATCCAAAATATCGTGTTATTAACCTGGATAAACTGACCTATGCTGGAAATCTAAAAAATTTAAAAGCGGTTGAGAAAAATCCCAGGTATCGATTTGTAAAAGGGGATATTTGTAATTCTGAGGTGGTTGAAACAGTTGCCAAGGATGTGGATGTGATTTTGAATTTTGCCGCAGAAACCCACGTAGATCGCTCGCTCATGAGCCCAGGGGATTTTATTGAAACTGACATTTTGGGGACCCAAGTCCTATTGGAAGCGTCCAAAAAGAATCACCATCAGCGTTATATTCAGATATCCACCGATGAAGTGTACGGAAGTATAGAAGAGGGGGCTTTTACGGAAACCGATATTTTAAAACCCAGTTCTCCGTACGCCGCCTCAAAGGCAGGAGGGGATCTGTTGGTTGGGGCCTATGGGGTGACCTACGAACTCCCAGTTATCATTACAAGATGTTCCAATAATTTTGGCCCAAATCAGTACCCTGAAAAGTTGATACCCCTGTTTATCACTAATGCCCTAGAAAATAAGCCGGTCCCGCTTTACGGGGATGGATTAAATGTAAGGGATTGGATTTTTGTAAAAGATCATTGTGAGGCGGTGGACCTCATTCTTCATGAAGGAAAACCGGGTGAAATTTACAATATTGCAGGTGGACATGAGAGAACGAATAAAGAGATTACTAACTTAATTTTAGAAAACTTAAGGAAACCTTCATCCCTTATTCAAAACGTAACCGATCGACTAGGTCATGACCGTCGCTATGCAATTAATAGCGAAAAGATTTCCAGTTTGGGTTTTAAACCTCGATATCAATTTGAGGATGGTCTTTTGGAAACTGTAAAATGGTATTGTGAGAATGAAAATTGGTGGAAGCCAATAAAATCCGGGGAATTTCGGACTTATTATGAAAAACAATATTTGGAGCGCCGGACAAAAAACTAATGAAAATTTTAATTACAGGCGCAGAAGGTCAACTCGGACATGAACTTTGTAGGGTTTTTAAAGGAAACGATTTAATTCCCTTAAACCATAAAGATGGAGATATTACCCAAAGAGAGATTATTCAAAAAATCGAAAAAGCAAGGCCCGATCTGGTTATTCATGGGGCAGCCTATACTGACGTTGATGGGTGTGAAAATAATCCTGACCGTGCTTATTTGGTCAATGCTCTAGGAACTCGTAATGTAGTTTTAGGAGCTCATCGGGTGGGCGCGGATTTGGTTTATATTTCCACCGATTATGTTTTTGATGGTAAAAAAGAGGTTCCTTACACAGAATTTGATATAACGAACCCAATTAACGTATATGGAGCATCAAAGTTAGGGGGGGAGTGGCAGGTTCAGCATTTAACACATAAGTTTTATATTGTTCGGTCCTCTTGGCTATATGGCTTAGAGGGGAAAAATTTTGTAAAAACAATTCTGAGACTGGCCAGAGAACAAGAAACACTCAAGATCGTGAATGACCAAATCGGTTGCCCGACTTATGTGAAGGATTTGGCTTTGGTTATCTTCCATTTAATTAAAACCGGTGCATACGGGATTTATCATGCGGCTGCTGATGGAGGATGTACATGGTTCGATTTTACAGAAGAGATATTAAAAATTTCAAAAATTCAAAAAAAGGTAAATCCAATATCTTCGAAAGAATTAGGCCGTCCTGCCAAAAGACCCCCAAATTCCGTTTTAAAAAATTTTTCTTTGAAAACTTTAGGTATTAAAGTTAGGGGTTGGAAAGAGCAAATTCAGGATTGTCTAAAGGAAATGAAGATCGGAAGTTAGAAAAATTTTTTGAAAAAAGGCTGTATCCAAGGTTTGGGTCAAAATGTTTGAAAGATTAAGACAGCTATATCGATATCGTGCACTTATTCAAATTCTCATTCAGAGGGAACTTAAAGCGCGTTATCGGGGAACTTTTCTCGGTTTCCTCTGGTCTTTTTTAAATCCATTTATTCTAATGGGAATTTATGTTCTTGTTTTTTCCGTCTACTTTAGAGTGGAAATGGAGAACTATCCAGCATTTCTTCTCTGTGGAATTCTTCCTTGGGCGTGGTTTTCCTCAAGTCTCAATGAAGCCACAAGCTCTATTATTAGTAATGGAGGGCTCATTAGAAAAGTATATCTCCCCTCTGAAGTGTTCCCACTTATCTTTGTGGGTTCAAATATGATTCACTTTCTTATGAGTATCCCAATATTATTATTTTTTCTCGCCTTCTTTGAAATTAGCCTCTCTTGGATCGCTGGGTTCTTCCTTATTGTCTTAGTGATTCAATTTATTTTTACCCTTGGTTTGGTGTTGATCACATCTTCTCTGGCAGTAAAATTTCGGGATCTTCTACAGGTTGTTCCAAATCTCTTGATGTTTTGGTTTTTTATAACACCTATTCTTTATCCCGTTTCCATGGTTCCGGAGGGATTCCGTTTTTTTGTGGAGCTCAATCCGATGGCACTTATCCTTCAATCATACCAAGATATTTTCTTTTTTAATAAATCTCCCTCGGTAATTAGTTTAGCCATTTCTGGCGGCCTCGCATGTTTTTTATTAGTGATTGGGTTTTCTTTTTTTGAGGCAAGGAGGGAAGTCTTTGCCGAAGAAGTGTAGCCAATGACTGTAATTGAATTGAAGACGGTTTCAAAGAAATTTACAAAGCATACCAATCGGCCACTGGCGACGACACTTAAGTCATATTTTTTGCATGACTTTTGGCGCGCGGGGAAAACCCACAATAACGTCATTTGGGCCTTACGAGATATTAACCTTAAAGTGGAAGAAGGGCAAACCCTCGGGATTATCGGGCGAAACGGTTCCGGGAAGAGCACCCTACTTAAATTGATTAACCGAATTCTGAGGCCGGACCAAGGATTTGTGTCAGTGGAAGGAAACATTGCCGCCTTGATTGAGTTAGGGGCAGGTTTTCACCCGGAGTTGACCGGAAAAGAAAATGTAATCATTAATGGAATTATCCTTGGGCTGACAAAAAATGAGATCAAGGCCAAATTTGAAGAGATTGTAGACTTTGCGGAACTTTGGGATTTTATTGATGAACCCGTACGCACTTATTCCAGTGGAATGTCCATGCGATTAGGGTTTTCAGTTGCTGTTCACATAGATCCTAAAATATTAATGATAGATGAGGTTTTTGCTGTCGGGGATATTAAGTTTAATCAGAAATGTATGGAACGGATGAATCACTTCAAGAAAGCCGGTAAAACGATAGTTATTGTTACCCATGACTTGGAGACAGTGAAAAATTGGTGCGATGAGGTCATCTGGATTGATGGTGGGCAGTTGAAGTTGAAAGGGAAACCTGTAGAGGTGGTAAAGGCTTATACAAAGGAGATGTTATAAATTGAAAATTATTAATATAAGGTTAGGTTTTCATTTGGAATAAATTTCTTTGAAGGAAGATTCAATCTCGCGAAAAACAGGATAGAAAAATTTTAGGTATATGAGATTTTTCGGAAATAAGGATCAAAAATACGTTCAATAAAAACTTTGAAGTATCAAGATAGGGGAAATGAACCATCAAACCTTGGGAAGGTAAAAGAGTCACGGTTTCCGGTGGAGCGGGATTTCTTGGATCTTTTATTGTTGAAAAATTGAGGAAAGTTAATTGTAAGGAGATCTTCGTTCCACGAAGCAAGGACTATGATCTTGTGCAGATGGATGCGGTTCAGCAGTTATACACGGATTCAAAACCAGACATTGTAATCCACCTTGCCGCGAAGGTGGGTGGGATTGGGGCAAATCGGGAGAACCCCGGAAAATTTTTTTATGACAATTTGATGATGGGTGTCCAATTGATGGAACTTGGAAGGAAGTTAGGTATAAAGAAATTTGTTGCTGTGAGCACTATTTGTGCCTATCCCAAATTTACCCCTATTCCTTTCAAAGAAGAGGATCTTTGGAATGGTTATCCTGAAGAAACAAATGCTCCATATGGACTGTCAAAAAAGATGCTCCTCGTTCAGTCTCAAGCCTATCGTCAGCAATATGATTTTTAATTCCATTGTACTTTTCCCGGTCAATCTTTACGGACCCAGAAATAATTTTAACCTTGAAAAGTCTCATGTCATCCCTGCCTTGATAAAAAAGTGCATCGATGCAAAAGTAGAAGGGAAAAAATCAATTACCGTTTGGGGGACGGGAAAACCTACACGGGAGTTTCTTTATGTAGAGGATGCGGCGGAAGGAATTTTATTAGCCGCTGAGCATTATAACGAAAGCGCTCCAGTAAATTTAGGGGCTAGATTTGAAATATCGATTAAAGATTTGGTTGAATTAATTGTTAATATTACCGGTTTTTCTGGGGAGATTATTTGGGATTCCGTACAACCCGATGGCCAACCCAGGAGATGCCTCGATACAAAAAGGGCATATAAAGAATTTGGATTTAAAGCAAGGACGTCCTTTGAGGAGGGGTTAAAGCGGACCATTAAATGGTACCAAGGGGAAGTTCAAGCCAAACGAAGCCCCGGGTAACGGTAAGAAGGGAGAAAATCAACATTAAGAAATGGTCTGGGTTTTAAACCCAAAACCGCAAATGGAGGTATTTTGGGGTTAAAGGGAGGAGAGAAAAAGAGTAGAAAAAAAGCAAAGTGGGGTTTGCTTAAAAACTTTAAACTTTCTTTGATTTGTAAAAAATTTTCAGTTTGAAATGTTCTTATAAGGAAAATATATGGTATCAGAGGAAGGTAAAAATCTTGTCTTTTTGTTTTCTTTGCCTAGATCAGGGTCTACGTTGCTAAGCTTATTACTTGGAAATCATTCCAAGGTGGTGTGTCCTCCTGAACCATGGTTCCTGTTAAAAATATCAGCGCTTTTCAACAAAGTTAACTCAAATTGTCCTTTCGATGATAAATTGGCCACCATTGGATTAAAGGAATTTCTAAGTAGGGAATCTTTTTTTGAAGCGGCCCGGGCTTTTGCCTTAACAGCCTACAATAAACAATTAAACCAATCTCAAAAAACAATTCTGGTTGATAAAACGCCTCGCTATTATCACATCTTGGATTTTATTGAAAGATTATTTCCGAAGGCAAAAAAAATCTGGTTAAAACGTAATCCTCTTGATGTGGTTTTATCCTATAAAAGAGAATGGAATATTGATTTACAGGAGATTTTAGGGAAAAAGGTTACCTATTTTTCTTTTGATTTTGCCCTTGGGTTATTTGAGTTTGAAAAATATTTTAATTCCCCTTCTCCTTTTAAGTTTGAATTGAATTACGAATCACTGGTTAAGAAGCCGATGGAAACCCTCGCGGGTTTATGTCAATTCTTGGGAATTGAAAATGAAATGGATATGTTAAATTTTTTTCAAAACAAGGATTTAATATCTAAAAATTCCAGCTCCGTTATGGGGGATAAAAAAGCCCTGGTGGCCCCAACAGTACATTCCAATTCTGTTGGGGGGTGGTATAAGGGGTTTATACCCCAAGAGGTTGGGGATATCGTTCATTTGTTGGGACTGGACATTTTTAAGCGTATGGGGTTTCCAGATGTGGTGGATTCTTTAAAGGAAATGGGGGTTGGGGTTCCCTCTGAGGAGGAAGCAGCGGAAGCCCGTCAGAAAATTTGCAATTTCCATTTGGATAGGATGAAAGAATTAACCAGGCAGTTGGAAGAATCAGAATTTGACCGTGGGGAACGTTTGAAGCAAATCAATGAGCTAACCCAGTTGTTAAAAGAGTCAGAATTTGACCGTGGGGAACGTGTGAAAGAAATTAACGGGCTAACCCTGCTTTTGCAGAAATCTGAGGCTGAACAGGGTGTCTTTTTTGAAAAAAATGCCATTCTTAAAAATGAATTAAAGAAATTGACCGCAGAGAAAAAAGTTTTGAGGGAGAAATTAGATCAATCTCCTCCCTCCTGGCGTTATCTTCGGGAAAATGTCTTTTATAAAATAATCCGAAAACTTGGTTTTTGGGGAAAAGCATAAATGATTTTTTTAAAATCGTAATCTTGAGAAAATAAAGATTTTTTTTTAAGGTAGGAAATTCTTCAAAACGTCTCATTTTCCAGTGTCTAGAAATTTAAGATATCCATTGCTTAAGAAGATTTGAGAAAAGGGATCAGAAATACTAAAAACTTTTTTTTTGGGGTGTTAAAAGCCATTAGTTATGATTTTTGAACCCTCCAATATAATAAACAAAAATTAAAATTTTATGGCACGTATCGCAATAGATCTTACTCCCATATTACCCGGAGGGGAAAATGGGGGTGCCAAGTTAATGACCATTGAATTAATCCGTGGTTTAAGCCGGAAGGTCCCGGACTGGGAATTTTTCCTTTTAACCTCCGAAATCAATTCAAAAGAGCTTTCCATTTTAGACCGTCCTAATGTGAGACGGATAGTTGCTAGCGGTTTTAAAACAAAGGGATTTCAGATTAGTAATATTTTGGCCCGCCTGGTGTCAACCTTTCCTTCCAAATTAAGGTCTCGTTTATTATTTGTTCCCTACTGGTTTGTTCAAAAAAAGAGGGCCAATCACGTTCTTCATAACTTAAATATTGACTTACTGTTTTGTCCATTTACCGCCCCCTTTTTCCATGCTCCAGGAATTCCAACCATTTCAATAATTTATGACCTTCAGTTTAAGTATTATCCACAATTTTTTTCTCCTGAAGACCGGTTTCAAAGGGAAAGACATTTTATTGAAGCAAATCGTTATGCCAGAAAACTAATTTGTATTTCTAATTATGTCAAAAGGACAGTAATAGAAAATTATCATCAGTCTCCTGACCGGGTAAAGGCCATTCATATTCGATTGCCCTTTCGGCTTCCGAAAGTCTCTCCTCAGAAGCAAGAAGAAGTACTCGCCCGTAATCAATTAGATTTTTCCAGGTATTTATTATATCCTGCCAATTTTTGGGAACATAAAAATCATCAAATGTTGTTAACCGCTTTGGGAATGTTTCGGGCCCAGCACCGGGAAACCGATTTGAAACTGGTTTGTACGGGAAATTCTTGTGCACGAATGCAATTTCTTAAGGAGGCAACAAAAAAAATGGGGCTTTCCGAGATGGTCACATTTCCCGGTTATTTATCAGATGAAGATTTTTCTGTCCTGATGCAGGGGTGTAAAGCAGTTATTTTCCCTTCTCTTTATGAGGGTTTTGGAATGCCCGTTCTTGAGGCAATGGCATTGGGTAAACCCGTTCTTTGTAGTAATGTTTCAAGTTTACCTGAAATCGCTGGAGAAGCGGCCTTATTTTTTGATCCAAGAAAGCCTCAAACCATTTTAAATGCAATCCAACAAATTGAAAATGAACCAGAGTTGGAAGCGAAACTTAGGAAGCTTGGAGAAGGTCGTGTTAGAGAGTTTGGCAATATTGAAGAAATGATTATTGACTATTTAAAGACATTTCAAGAGGTTATTGGATGTCATCAATACCAGGACTCCTTAGATGGGATTTTCGAAGATGGTTGGTGTGGGGCCCGAGTTTGTATTACTTATTCAGGGGGAAATGGCCCACGACGTTTGGAAATGGCATTAAGTTCCCCCCCTTGGTTACCCTCAAAAGAAATAAAGGTTAAAGCCACGCAAAATGGTTCCGGGCGGCCCGAGATTTTTCGAATTGCCAGGGGAAAAACTCTAACCATCCAAAATAACCTCTCCAAAGAAGGTGGGGTTCTTGAACTTTTTTTTGAAAATTTGTTCCAACCCAAAGCGTTAGGCCTGGGGGAAGATTCTCGTTTTTTAGGGGCTAAATTTGAATCTTGTCGGATTGTAGCCTCGGATAAAATGGTAGATCTTTTTGAAGAGAGAGGTGGACGGGTATGACCTTAACGGTTTCGGTAATAACCCCCTCCTTTAACCAAGGAAATTTAATCGAGAGGACCATTCAGAGTGTCTTATCACAAAAGTTTAAAGGATTAGAGTATGTAGTTTTTGATGGGGGAAGTACGGATCAAACGATTGATATTTTTAAACGTTATGATGGCGAGTTGGTTTGGGTCTCAGAAAAAGATAAGGGACAAACAAATGCTGTTAATAAAGGAATCCTTGCTACTTCAGGGGAAATTATTGGGTGGTTAAATTCCGATGATATTTATTTTCCAGGGGCAATTAAAATGGTATGTGAATACTTTGAATTACACCCGGAGGTCGATATCATTTACGGAAAGGCTTATCACATAGATGAGAAAGATCAGATTATCCGGACATATGATACGGAACGGTGGGATCTAGAAGGTTTAAAAAATGTGTGCTACATTTGCCAACCAGCCGTTTTTTTTCGCCGGTCTGTAACAAAAAGATTTGGTCTGTTGGACGAACGATTACAATATTGCATGGATTACGAATATTGGCTCCGGTTAGGGGGTAGCGGGGCAAAATTTTTTTATATGGATTATTTTTATTTAGCAGGGTCCCGTTTTTATCCCGATACCAAAACCCTTAAGAACCGAGTTCAAGTTCATCGGGAAATTAATCTTATGATGAGAGAGCATTTTGGTGGGGTTCCAGATCGATGGGTATTTAACTATGCCCATGTCATTGTGGAAGCAAAGGGAATTGATCGAAACTGTCCATTTCTTTTTGCCCTAACCGTTTCTCTGATTTCTTTTTTTTCTGCTTTGCTTTGGAATAAAAGAATTTCAAGGGGTTCCCTTAATACATTGTTTAGTTGGATAAAGGGTGGTTTTTCTCAGCTTTTTCGGAAAGACAGAAACTAATGAAAATTGGTTTTGATATAAGTCAAACCGGAAATTTTAAGGCAGGTTGTGGTTTTTTTGCAGAAAGTTTAATTCGGCAATTACCCCTTATCGATAAGGAAAACGAGTACTATCTTTTTAAAACCTTTGGGGATTCCTTTTGGGACCCAAATTTTAATAAAACATTTAATGCTAATTTTCCAAATATTCGGTACGGGCCTCACCACAAGTCTAAAGAAGAAGCCCAAAAATTTTGGAAAAATTCCTCTGACCTTATTGAAAAGAATTTAGGATTTCCGGATGTTATTCATTCTAATAATTTTTATTGTCCACAGAAACTGGAGAAAGCAAAAGTTTTATTTACACTTTATGACCTTAGTTTTATTGAATTTCCCGAATGGACAACGGAAGAAAACAGGACCATTTGTTTTAATGGGGTGTTTAATGCAAGCCTTTTTGCGGACTTCATTATTGCCATTTCAAAATACAGCCGGGATAATTTTCTGGATGTGTTTCCCCATTACCCCGCTGATCGGACGGCGGTGATTTATCCGGCCTCCCGTTTTTCTTTTCAACCCAAACTGACAAAACCACAATCCCTGGATGTTTTTAAAAAAGAAGAGTTTTGGCTAAGTGTCGGTACGATTGAACCTCGAAAAAATCATGTGCGACTCCTAAAAGCCTATGCCAGGCTAAAGGAGAAGAATGGAGAGGTTTTTCCTTTGGTCCTGGTGGGTGGGGAAGGTTGGTTGATGGAAAATTTTCAAGCGGAAATTAATCGTCTAGGGTTAACAAAGGATGTGAGGGTTATGGGGTACTTAGAAGATGGTGAACTGCAATGGCTTTATCAGAACTGTTTCGCTTTTATCTATCCCTCTTTATTTGAAGGTTTTGGGATGCCTGTCCTGGAAGCCATGAGCTGTGGTGCTCCTATCATAACCTCTAAGACGACCTCTATTCCGGAAATTGTAGATTCGGCGGGAATTTTGATTAACCCTTATGAGGTGGATCAACTTTGTGGGGCCATGGAAAATTTGATATGGAAGAGAGTCAATCGTTTGGAACTAAAGGAAAAAGCCCTAAAACAAGCCAAAAAATTTTCCTGGCAACAAGCCGCGGATAAAACCCTTGCCCTGTACCATTCTGTACTCCACCTGGCCAAGCAATCCCGATCGCCCAAACGTTCAAATCAACCCCAACCCGTTTAGGGAAAGGTTTTTTTGCCCTGAAAGCAGATGATTCCGATCCATGCCTGCTGTACATTTAGGGTTGGAACCGGAAGTTGGAATGTCTTATCAGCAATAATGGCTAATGTATCTGCAATCCACACTTTTTTCGCCAAACCCAAAGAAAACCGAAAGATGCCATACCCAAGGTCAGGAAGTGTGATTTTTCGGTTTTCTAACTGTTCCGCAATCTCATAATATTTGATAATGGGACCTGCAATCAGTTTTGGAAACAGTAAAACAAATAGGATATATTGAGTTATGGATTTTGCAGGTTTCCCAATTCCCTTATAGAGTCCCACCCCATATGTTATTTTTTCAAATACGATGAATGACAAACCTAGTGGTAAAGCGACGCTGGTCCAAGAGGTGGGAGCGAAACCCATCCACTTAAGAAAATCATTGAGATTTCCCACAAAAAAATTCATGTACTTGAAGTAAAACAAAAGAAGAACGTTAGAGGAAATAAATAAGGTGAGATAAAATTGTTTCGTCTTTAAACCCTGAGAGCCATAAATCCTGTTTCCCAATAACCAGTCTGTCACAATGGTAGACAATACAACCAGAATAAATTTTGGTTCAGCCCAAAAATAAAAGATTAAACTAAAAAGGATTAAAAAATAATTTCTGTACCGATCTTTTAAGAAAAAATAGATTGAAAAGAAAATAGGTAAATACAGAAATAAAAAAACGGGAGGAGTAAAAACCATGAAGAAAAACACCTCAAAAAAATATTGGTGGTCTTTCACCACCAAATGCGAATAAATAAAACAAAGGTTATTAAATCCCTCTAAGGCCCAGATTCGGTGGACCCTTAAAAAATAAAAAAATTTATTTTTTGGGTTTAAAAAAGGTTTCTGGGGATTTTGAACCTATAGGATTTAATCATTTAGTGCTTAATGGGAATTTCATTTTAATAGATGGCAAATTTGATTTCCGGGACAGTGATGTTAACCATTAAGTTAATGGGAAAAATTTTTCAAAGGAATTAGGTAAAAATTAGTTTTCAACAGGAATTAACTTTAAATTACTGATTAGGAATGACATAAGACGGGGATCCGTTTTGGAAATACGGATGGGGTCTTCTTCGGAGGTGAACCTGATTTTGATATCTGGTCCTTTCAAATTAAAGACCGGGGAAATATATTCATTCCATCCGCCGTTCATTTTAATTTTTTGTTCGGTCGCATTTTGATTTTTAAAAACAATTTTCAATTCCCTGTTTTCCGTTGCAGGCATATAGACCATTTTGAATTGTACTTTTTCTAGTGTCCCATGTGTTTTATAATTAAATTCAAGAGAACGATTGGTCCAATACCACCAGTTTTGTTTATCACTTTCCCGGCCATGTCCTCCCAAAACGGATACCAGTTTAAATAAAAATTCAGGGGCCTTTCTTAAAACAAGATTCCCAACCCTGGGAAGGGAGGGGCCTTTTTTCCCTTCGGGGGGAAGATAATCAATAACCCATTGCCCTGATTTAAACGACATAGACCTTTGTTCGGGAGGGAGTTTTCCATGAATATATCCATCATCGGAGTAATCGCCGGAGAGTTTTCGATCAAAAAGAGAATAGGCAACCATCTGTCTTAGTTTATGATGGGCAGCCCCAAGGTTCATATAAATGGCCTCGTCAGGATTAATATTTTCCACAAGATCCCTTATGTTTAGAAATGAGGAAAAAGCCGATTGTCGGAACCCTGTTTCATCTAAAAAATGATTGGTTAAATGTTTTGAGAATTTGTAATTTCCGATAACAGCAATAAGAATGGTAAAAATAAAAAAGATATGAAGTATCCTAGAAGTTCTTTGGAAAGTTTTGCAAAAGTAAGCAATGGTTGTCCCCATTAATACAAAACAAAATGGGCTTGCCCACTTAGAAAGCTTGAATTGTAAAAAGGTATAGCCGGTCTCTGTTGGCCGGGGAGGGGGGACATGGTATCTAAAATAAAAAAATCCGATAATAAACACCAAAACCACAAAGAAGTGAATCTGAAGGGTAAGAGAAGTTTTGTTCCGGTTATTTGCATAAAGGTGGTAAATGATTGAGAATAGTAGGAGAATAAAAATTAAATAGGTAAAAAAGGAATTACCGAACAACCATCCAGATCCAATCGGAGATTTAAACCCAAACCCATGGGCCAGAAATTCTATGGGTTTCCATGGGACTGGCCACCCAATAGTGGCCGCGCCCGATCCCACCCCTAAAAGGGTATCAATAAAATTTTTGATAATCCGGATAAATTCAAAATTGATAAAAATTGTAGCCTGGATAAATATTACAGCAATGAACATTAATGTTTTTTTCATTTCCGCTTTTTTATATAGGATAAAAAGTGTGAAAGAAATAAATCCCCCTGCTGCTATAAAAGGAAGTAAGTCGTTATAGGAAAAAGCTAACCCGGCAACCATGAGAGACAGGGGAATGGTATTGATAAACATTTTTTTAATTGAATTCTTTTTTCGATGGAATTCAATTAAAAGGGTTCCCAAAAGGGTAATACTTCCAATAGCGAAAGCAAGGCCAAAGGTTTGGGGGAAAAATCCATCCATTGCCCCGTAGGCAAACCCGTTGAAAAAAGTAGCCATAGAAGCGGCAGTCAGAAAGGAGATGATCCTCCTTCCCCGGATAATCAACTTTACTGTTCCCCCAACTGCCAAAGAACCTGCGATTAACGGAAGGACAATTACTGAAGGGTAGGTAAAATAGGACCATTCCATACCAAAAGCTCCTTGAACCCATCCCAAGAGGAATGACCCTCCCATTCGATGTCCCGCTCCTTGGTATAAAGTCACTTGAGTTAAGGCTGGGAAAAAACCAGAGGAAACTGCAGGTTCGGAGAAAGGGTGGTCCTGCAACCATTGTCCGTGAACGATATAGGTGAAGGTATCGTTGAATGAATTGTAAGCCTCAAATCTTAGAATTGGGAAAAAAACGGTTGATGAAGCTAGGAGGGAGAAAAGGAAAAGGAGGAGAAAATGGGGAATTAAATCCTGTTTTTTTTTCTCTAAAGAGAAAGACAATAATAGTAGAGGAAAGGCGGTACTGAGGCATATCCATTGGTGAAAGGGGGCCATCCAACCATGGAGAGTGGCAATAAGAATAAAGACTGCAAGACCAAATAAAGGACTGAAATATAACCGGCCAATAGGGCGAATCCTAACCGGGAGAAGATCACAAACCCTTAACCCCACTAAAGTGATCAAAATTAACATTCCTAATGTGACGAGCAGTGTTTGGAAATACATGGTGGTTATCTAAGAATGTATAGGGTTCGTTAAAGGGTGGAACCGGGTTGTGTTAAGGCCCTACGTAGGGAAGGTAAAGGAAAACTTTTCACAGTACCGGATTAATTTTTAGGGTTGATTTCTTTCATCAGGCGCAATTATACTTTTTATAATAAAATTGGGTCTCCCCTTGGATTCAATGTATATCGTATTGATATACAAACCAAAAACCCCCAGCATGAACAATTGGACCCCACCCAGAAAGAGCATGGTTGCCATGATTGCGGGCCAACCGGGTTCATGCCAGCCCATGATTTTCTGAAATACCACAACAATGATATACAACAGAGCGCCGAGGGAAACGAAAAAACCAACGAAAAGCGATGCCTTCAAAGGTGCATCAGAAAAAGATATAAGCGCCCGGTCCAAAAAACCATAAATGACTCTTTTACTGAGAACCGGAAATTTTGTGTTTTTTCTCTCATCGTGCCTTGGTTCTCTGTGATAAAAAACCTGTGCTTGTTTAAAACCAATCCAACTGACCAACCCTCTCATATAAGGTTTTGCTTCTTTCAGTTTTAAAACTTCGGTTACGGCTCTTTGGGAGAGCAGTTTGAAATCCCCTGAGTCTATAGGTAACTCCACATCCGATATTTTGTTAATAAATCGGTATGCCCATTTGGTGACCCACAATTTTAGGGGATGTTCTCCAGCCCTACTGAGACGGGTTGTGTAAACAACTTCAACATCCTTTTCCTTCTTCCATTTTTCAATTAAAGTTGGAATCAATTCGGGAGGATCCTGCAAATCAGCGTCCATATAAACAACAGCATTCCCTTTCGCATACTTCATTCCAGCCAAAACGCATTCAGATACCCCAAAGTTCCTAGACATATTGAGGATAACAATATCCCTTTCATTTTTAAATTCTTTTAGAAGCAAATCAAGAGAGCCATCTGTTGAATTATCATTCACAAAGATTAATTCGTAACCTTTGATTACTCCTTTTTCCCTTTCTGCTTGAAGAACCTTTCGCAAACGGCCAATTAATTCTGGAAGAACGGTTACTTCATTGTAAAAAGAAATTATAACGGAAATTATTGGTCTTGAAGATATTTTTCCCATTGGGTCATTCTGAATTTCATTTGGCATTCTCCCTCCTCCTCATTTAAATTCGTCATTCCAAGAAAAAGATAGAGGAAAACTTCTATAAATAATTGGTTTTGGAGTTACCAACAGGGTTAAGGAGGTAAAATTTACCATAATTTTGGAGGGAAAGACACTAAAAAATCCGGTCCCCCAATTTAATGGATGCAACAGGAATAAAGGGCGAGACTATTTTAAGGCCCAACGCTGTGGGAGTTTGCGAATTCATTTTTAAGAAGGGCATTTACTAACCGGATTTGAGGAAATCGATCCAAGAACACCCTTTGTCGTTTCTTGATCAGGGTTTGAAAGGTAAAAAAGGAAAAAGAAAGTACAATTGGTGCCCACGGTGCAATGGTTATGTCACCCCCCTAGTATTATGTCAAACCGGGGGTTATGAGCCTGTCCGACAAACCCCTATTTTTCACTTTGCGGTCATGCTGCTTTTCTGTAAAATAGAGCTTCATAATCAACCGATGGAGGGCTGTTATGGGCTATCATTTTCGGCCGTATGCACAAG